>Ga0208794_1000633_pt1 | contig 20531 bp, 25 predicted proteins | sample 32_taG_FD_184106 | JGI IMG/M metagenome (GOLD analysis project Ga0208794, IMG submission 184106) | Marine viral communities from the Gulf of Mexico - 32_GoM_OMZ_CsCl metaG (SPAdes) (version 2) | ecosystem: Environmental > Aquatic > Marine > Oceanic | place: Atlantic Ocean: Gulf of Mexico... | reverse complement strand
AGGCTAGGAATCTTCTTGTAACTATGCCTCCTCGACACGCTAAATCTACATTCTCCACCGTATTATTCCCTGCTTACTTTATGGCGAGGAATCCAGAGCGATATATCCTGTCATGCTCCTACAACGCGATGCTGGCCAGTGACTTTGGTAGGCAGGTTCGGGACACATCAAGCGGCGTAGAAGTTCAACAAGCGTTCCCTGACTTCACCATGGCCAGTGACAGTCGAGCCGCAGACGTTTGGCGTACAGAAATGGGTGGTGCTTACTTTGGTGTGGGTATAGGCGGGACGACCACAGGTCGTCCCGCTAATCTTCTTATAGTCGATGACCCAGTTAAGTCCCGCGAGGACGCTGAGTCCGCAACCCAGCGCAATAAGATATGGGACTTCTATACTGCGGCGCTATCAACCCGACTTCAGCCAGATAAACAAGGGCGGCTACCAAGTCAGATTGTCATTCTTACGCGGTGGCATCCAGACGACCTGGCTGGACGTCTCATGCAGACACAGGATTGGAAAGAAGGCATGTGGATGCACCTTGATTATCCAGCGATTAAAAAGGTGGGCGGCAAAAAGGTTAGTAGACGTAGCTTACCCAAAGACCACCCAATGTATGTGGAGGCTGGGGAGCTACCGAATATAGCTAAGGCTAAAAGATACATCTCAGAAGAAAAAGAAGTGGCGTTGTGGCCAGAAAGATTTCCGCTGGAAGAGTTGCGTAGACGTGAGCGCTTGAACCCCAGAGACTTCGCCTCCTTGTATCAACAAAAGCCCTACATCGAAGGTGGTAATATTCTAAAGTCAGAGTGGTGGCGTTATTATCCAGAAGATTTAAACCCCCGTCAGTTCCAGACACTAATTATTGCGGCCGATACTGCGTTCAAGAAAACTGAAACAGCAGACTACAGTGTCGCGGTAGTGGCAGGTTTATCTCAGGACGGCGATATTTATATAGTGGATGTCCAACGTGGCAGATGGGACTTCCCTGAACTCAGACAGCGGCTCATATCTATCAATGCAGTGTGGCGAGGTAGTGGGTTGCGCGCGATATACATTGAGGACAAAGCGAGTGGGCAGTCTATTATCCAAGACTTGCGCCGCGAGTCTGGTATGGCAGTAGTTCCGTACAAGGTTCAGTCCGACAAGGTGTCCCGTGTAAACAGCATCACTCCGATGATACAGGGCGGTAGAGTGTTCCTGCCGCAAAAGGCTAGTTGGCTTGATACGTTTGTAGACGAGTGCGTTTCTTTCCCAAGCGGCCGACACGATGACCAGGTGGACGCATTGTCCATGGCAGTAGATATTCTAAGTAGGCAGGCTGTCACCCCTGAAACAGTTTTTGGCTCCCTTAGTATGGGCAACTCCTTACTTCAGGATGTGACTAGGGCGAAAGACAGCCTGTCATCCAAACTAGGTAACTCTATCTTTAAAGGATGGGGTGAATTGTAAACGTCGGGACGACCAAATCTAACTTTTGAGGCAAAGTGTTCAACATGGCTGATGAAAAATTATATAGTGCTGATTACGCTTTCTCACCGACAGACGGACAAATCGTTGATTTGTCCCGTCTTGCCGAGAAGCTGACATCTTATGAGGATATATCCGACGACCTTACAGACGATGAGGAGCGTCGTATTGTGGATTACGTCAAGTCTTGCTCAGACATGTCGTATAACAAAATCAAAAAAAGATACGACCACTGGATGGAAGCAGACAGAGCGCACGATGTATACGTGCCGCCAGACGCAACCCAGTTTCGTGAGAAAGCGGTAATCGCTGACACTCGTGCTGTAGCGGACACAGTGCTTACCTATCTTATGGCGGCTCTTGGTGGCCGTAACCCGATGTTCCAACTTGAAGGTCTCAACCGTTCAAGTCGAAAAGTATCCAGTATATTAGAGCGCGTCTTGCACAGTCAGATGCGTAGGACAGCGGGCGAAGCCAAGGTTGCACAAATGCTTCTGGACTCGATACGCTATGGGTTTGCGCCAACCAAGATTGTTTGGGACTCCGCGCAAAACCAAAACCGTATTGTAAACTTTGACCCCAGACGTGTGTTTCCTGACCCTCGTGTACAGTGGGGTGATTGGGAGAACTGGCAATATGTAGTGTTTACTGACTATGTGTCATACAACACCTTGACCAGCAGTAAGCTGTATCCAAAGCTGGACAAGCACCCATCCCTTCGGCACAGAATTGCGCCGCCTCGTAATGCTTGGCAAGCGCACCGTTGGCACAGAGAAGAAGGCCGAGGTCTAAACATTGACCCAGCGGCCCCTAATCAACGTGAGCGTATGGACCATGCCTACTTCACTCTAGGTGATGCGCGTGTGACCGACGAGTGTTGGGTAAGGTTCTCTGGCCACGAGATTGGAATACCAAGTATCGACCAAGTGTGGATGGTTATGACTATTCTCGATGAGAATGTATGTATACGCATGCAACTTAACCCGTATGGTCGTCAGTTCCCAGTAGTGGTCGGCGGTCTTTACAATGACAGCCATAAGACTTGGGGTCAGTCTTTATATGACCTGATGCTTCCAATGCACGACATTGCGACTTGGTTGCTCCGTAGCCGTATCGACAACGTGCAGGCCGCGCTCAACAATCTAATCTTTGTAGACCCGACGCAAGTTATGGTTCCAGACCTTATTGACCGCAACCCATGGGGTGTTGTCAGAACAATGCCTGGTTCCAAGCCAGGAGATGGTGTCTATATTGCTCAAGTCCCAGACGTAACCCGCGGACACTGGAATGACATTACGGCTATGTCTGAGTTGAAACAGCGTGTATCGAGCGCGTCAGACGCGCAACAAGGTATGCCGACCCCAGACGTAAGGACCGCAACAGAGATTCAACGTCTCACGCAACTTGGTTCACAACGTCTAGGAGTTCTTAGCCGTGTCATTTCTGCAACAACAATACGTCCCATGGTGCGGATGATGGTATCCAACATCCAAGACGCAGTAGAGATTGATGGCTCAATCAAGATTGACCCAGATAAAATGCCAAGCCAGTTGGCGGATATGGTCAACGATGGGTACATCGACTTCAACCAGAACGACCTGCAAGGCAAGGTGGATTACCTAGTAATCGACGGCACGCTCCCCGTGGAGCCAACCCGTAATGCTGAGACGTGGATGAATATGTTGCAAATCATGTCCCAGACTGGGCTGAATATGGAATACAAGATGGGCAAGATTGCAGAAGAAGCCATACGTGCTTTAGGCATTTCAGACCTAGACCAGTTCCGCATTTCTGAGGAGGAGCGTCAGCAGGGCGCAACCCCTAGCCAACAGTTGGCTATGATGGAGAAAATGCGTGGTGCATCTGTTCAGCCTAACGAGCAAATTCAAAACGAAGTTTCTAAGGGGAACTTGGTTCCCATGAGAGAGGCAGGATAAGATGACCGACATTCTCAACGATAAAGCCAAGGCACTGGAAGTCGATGTACCCGTAAAAACTGCGGAGTACGTAAAGGCTGTTTTTGAACAAACAAACTACAACCAGCATGAGTGGGGTTCGACCAACGCCCAAATCATAGCGCAACTACAGGCAAGGGTTCGTGAGCTAGAGATAGAAGTCACCAATCTTAAAGGGAGGCTATAATGGCTATTACACGTCCTACAGGTGAACAGCTTAGGTTCGTCTCAGTTAATACTGGAGAGCATGTACTCGATACATATATGGAGAACGCAGAGATTGGTGGACGCCAACTCAGCGCATTGCTAGGAGATATCTTCAAAAGCAGTGACGGTCTATTTGACCCAACTATTTTTACATTCCAAGTAGATGCCGCAGACAACAATAAACTTGAAGTCCGTGTTGGCACAGGCAATGCTTTTGTGGAAACAGGCGTAGAGATATTCAATGGACGTGGCGCATACGCCACATCCACAGCTTACAAGGTTCTGGATATTGTAACCCAGAACCAGGACACCTTTGTCTGTACTGTGGCGCACACATCGAGCAATGCGACACCAGACCTGTCAAAATTCCAAAAGATTATCAATGGCTCTTTGGTTGCTGACTACGCTAACAAAGTGGATGGTGCGGTTACAGGCAGTGAGTATTCTGCTAAGGCTTGGGCTATTGGCGGTACGGGCGTGGACACTACTGATGGTTCAGCAAAAGACTGGGCTACCAAGACGTCTGGGACTGTAGGTAACTCAGGTCAGTATTCCGCCAAATACTACGCGACCAACGCCCCTGTTACGACAGTGGCTACTGCTATAGCAAACGTCAATCTTGTTGCTGGTTCGATTACTGATGTTAATAACGTAGCCACTGACATAACTAAGGTTAGTAACGTCGAGGCCAAACTTACTGAAATTACAAACATTAACACCGACATCACTGGTTCAAACAACATCGGTGCGGTTGCAGGAGCTATTCCTAACATAAACGCAGTCGCAAATATTTCATCCAGTGTTACTGCTGTTGCTGGAGATGCTACAGACATAGGCACTGTCGCTACAGACTTGGCGGGTTCAGACACGATTGGCGCAGTCGCAACCGACATAGCAAATGTAAACAGTGTAGCTGGTGCGCTCCCTGCAATTAACGCGGTCAATTCAAATGCTACGAACGTCAACAAAGTTGCGGCTGTAGACTCAGACGTCACCTCTGTTGCCGCTATTGACACCAATGTTACTGCTGTAGCTGGTGCAGTGACAGCTATTAACAATGTGAATGGCGCGCTAACTGCAATCAATAACGTCAATACCAACCTCCAAGACGTAAACAATTTTGCTGACACTTACTTCATCAGCGCATCTGCCCCCACGGGTGCTAATATTGGGGAGGGCGACCTCTGGTATGACACAACAAACGACCAACTCAAGGTATACAACGGAAGCGCTTGGGTGACATCTGCGGCTTTTTCCAGCATCAACCTACAGGACTTGGCAAACGTAGCGGCGACTGCACCGTCAGCAAACCAGGTTCCTATGTTTGTCGGCTCCTCATACACGCCAACAAACTTCACACTGCAAGCCCTGACTGACGTGGGCGCGACAACAACAAACAATATTACAGTCGCCACACCGACAGCTACAGGTCATGCCGCTACCAAAGGTTACGTGGACACAGAGGTTGCCAACCTTGTGGATAGCGCGCCTGCGTCGCTCGATACTCTTAATGAGTTAGCGGCCGCGCTTAATGACGACAGCAACTTCGCCAGCACGACAAACAACGCCATTGCCGCTAAGTTGCCTTTGGCTGGCGGCACGATGTCTGGAGACGTAGACTTTGACAACAATAAGGCAACAGATGTAACGCTAGAAAACTTCCAAGAAGTTATGGCGTCTAACACAAACGTCTCTGGTTCTGTCACTATTCCAGATGCAACCAACAATGTCAGCTACACGCTGACGGGCGACACCACTGTCACGCTACCTGATACAGATGAACTGCCAGCAGGCACGGCGCGCACGGTGACAATTTTTGTAAAGCAGGATGCTACAGGCGGCAGGACATTTACCTTTGCCGCCCCAACGGGCTTCAGTATCAAATACAACAGTTCAAGTACACAGCCTGCGGTGCAAACTGCCGCCAACAAAGAGACCATATATACGGCACTCTTGGTTAAAGGCTCAACTACGATATACGTATCACTATCTTTTTATGAGGCTTAACATGACTATTCGCTATGACGAAGTACATCTATATGCGAAAATAGGTCAAGCCGCTTGCGCGACAATAAGGCAGTGGCTTGATAGCAATGGGATTGCATATACGAACCTAGACTATCAAGACCCAACTGATACGTTGGCCGCACTATCAACATGGTTTCAAGATGAAGAAGGCAACGATATTATTTTTACTGACACTCCTGTTCTTGTTTATGACAGGTTGCTCTGGGAAGCAGACGATAAATCCGACAGATACTATCACCGTCAGTACGTGACAGACGTTAATGATTTACCAGATGATTTTGTAACACTAGCTCTGAAGGTGTCGTAATGCCGTTACTTGGGGTCTCACTGCGAGCAGACCCCCTGTTTCCTGGGGGTCAGCAAACATTTACATCGAGTGGTACATTCAATGTGCCGCCAGGTATTTCTGTTGTCACTGTTCGGGGTAAAGGCTTAGACGGAAGTGCTGGCAGTCCAGGTAGCATTGGGGCTGAAGGCAGTCAGGGCGCGCCAGGTAACTCAGGAAACCCAGGAAGCAATGGTTTAGGTGGGGCAGGCGGGACGCCTGGAAATCCTGGCAATCAAGGTAACGACGGCACAAATGGCGTGGGCGGCGCAGGAGGAAGCGCGGGAAACCCAGGAAACCAAGGAGCTACTGGCAACCCAGGAACGTCTGGTACTGGAGGGAACGCTGGCGCACGAGGTAATGCAGGAAACTCTGGCGCTACTGGTAACGCTGGCAACCGAGGACGTGGCGGTGGTGGCGGTGGTGGTGCGGGCGGCATGCCCTACAAGACTTCTCCTGGCAATGCTGGAAATCCAGGGGGAGCCGCGCCAAGCGGTGGCGGCGGCGGTCAAGGAGGAAACTCCTCCCCCCAACAGGCTGGCGGTGCGGGTGGCGTAGGCAATCATGGAAACCCAGGAAACACGGGCGCAAGCGGCAGTGGCCATAATAACGGCGGTGCTGGGGGCAATGGAAACGCTGGAAGCAACGGCAACCAAGGAGCGTCTGGCAACCCAGGAAGCGGTCATACCGCAGGGTCTCCTGGAAATCCAGGGTCGAATGGCACTGATGGAAACCCTGGAACTGGTGGCGGTGCAGGTAGCCCAGGTAATGATGGCTCAGACGGCACGGCGGGCAACACGGGCGCTCAGGGTGCGGCTGGCGCTACTGGAGCCGCAGGTGCGGATGGGGCGGCTGGTGCTAGCTCTTCTTTTGGTAGTTATCATACCTTCGCTGGGGGAGCGGGCGGTGCTGGTGGAGCAGGTGGACCAGGAGGAGTCGGCGGTCCAGGTGGGGTTGGCGGAAATGCTGGTCTTGCTGGAAATCCAGGAGGCGCAGGAAATCCAGGGGTAGTTGGAAATGGGGGAACTGGCGGCTCGGCTGGTAATCCTGGCGGCACAGGAAATCCTGGCACTTCTGGTACAGGCGGTGCTGGTGGTGCTGGCGGGAACGCTGGCAATCCAGGGGGCGCAGGAAGCTCTGGGAATCCTGGAACTTCTGGAAACGGAGGCGCTGGAGGCGCGCGGGGCAATCGCGGAGGCGGCGGCAATGGAGGCGGTATACCGAGTAGCAATGCGGCAAATGGCGCTGTCGGTAACACAGGCAGTCCCGATGGGAACGCCCCTGGGTATGGAAACTACGGTAACGGCGGACAAGGGGTTTTTAAAATAAATGGCGCGGCTAACGCTGGTGATGGTGGCCGCGGAGGACGAGGTGGTCGCGGAAACTATGGGGCTAGCGGTAGTTCTGGTAACCCAGGTTCAAACGGGAACCCTGGCTCTCAAGGCAGTAATGGAAGCGGTCATAACAATGGTAGCGCTGGAGCGCCTGGTAATGCTGGTTCTAACGGAAACCAAGGGGCAAACGGCACAGGCGCTACAGCAGGAAACCCAGGCAATCCTGGAAACCCAGGCGGCGCTGGAAACGACGGAACAGGTGCTACAAGCGGTGGTGCTGGGGGCGCGGCTCCGTCTACTTGGGTTGGTAAAGCAGGCTCTCCAGGTTCAGCAGGTGCGCCAGGAGCTACGACTGCCTACGCAGACCAAGTCATAAGAATTACACAAGCCCAGCAAGCCATTGCGCTGACAGTTGCTTCTGGCACAGAAATGACAATTACCTTCGAGAGACAATGATTTTCGGAAGCCCTAAAGTTACATTTACAACTTACCCAGACTTATACGGTGTAATCCCTGAGCCAATACCCGCGCGCTCCATGTTGCCTGACTGGTTTAAGAAGCTAAAGGGGTTTGGGCATGAGGAGCTTGATGACCCAACTGCTTGGCCCAGCAGAAGTATAAAAAGATGCCCTCCAGTATTGGACGCAATGGTAAGCGGTTGGATACTAACCACTCCTGCTGAAATGAGCATTGTTGTAAATGAGGATGGAAGCGGCGTCGAGTGGCGCACCGATTTAAATTACAATGTTATTGAGGACCATGACGTCGGACAAATAAAAGGACACCCCTCCCTACCTCGCTTGCCACTAAAAATTTTAAATTACTGGCACATGAAAACGCCACCAGGCTGGTCTACTTTATTTGTTTCTCCATTGAACAGAGAAAACAAGTATTTTGAAGCTATGTCTGGTGTGGTGGAAACAGATAAGTATTTAGAGTTCGTTAACTTCCCCAGCTTCCTGAAGCAGACAGGGACGACATTTATCATTCCGCGAGGCTATCCTGTCATCCAAGCCATACCTTTTAAAAGAGGTTTTAATAGAAAGGCCGATATAAGGGCTATGACGCCCAAAGAATCTGATGCGCTGGACTTATTGCGTAGACAACGTAAAAGTCATCCAAGCATATATCGAGAAACAATGTGGGAAAGAAAATGAGTAAAGTAGATTACACAATTTTAGCTTTTGACGATTTGCTTAATGAATTTTTGATTAGTGTGCAAAAAGAAAAGATATGCGTTCCCGCTGTAATAGTGGACGGCAAGATAATTGAACAAGACACAAAAAAAGCTATCGAGACAGCAATTAAAAGTCACTTGACAGTTAAAGGTGTTATACCACCGCCAAGTGGTGCTGTAGAAATGATTGGTACAAGTGGGGCGGTAGACATTTCTACTGAGGTGGTATGAGACACAACGGAGAAACACCATCACCCGACGCAGACGGGTTTATTTACACAGACGTAACTTACGACACTACAGATAAGTTTGTTTGGCCGCGGGATTCGCACCACGTAAATACAAAAACTGCTGAGTATCACCCCTCTACGAATAGTTTGATACGAGACGCTTCTCCTTGGTTTATTTACACACCAACTCCTGATTTTGCTGAAGGACCACACCTTCGGTTCAGCTACCCGATAATGCAGAACGGCGTAAGCGCCAACGAGGTGGCAGAACATTTTATTCCAAGTATTGATATTGTTGATTGCGGATTAAACTCTGAGACCTCAGTGTTTGAGCTAACATTAGACGCATCCGTATGGTGGAAGCAAAAAGATTGGGCTGTTGTGTCTCCACCCTACTTCCCGCTTTGGTTGCGTCTTGAGCAAGAGGTTCTGGTCACAGGCGTAAAGTGTGCATGCACTGTAGCCAAAGGTTTAGACGTAGACTGGCGGAGACTTGCTCTGCCGCTACGCGCTGGAGAATCTACAGACATACCAAAGTCTGGAAGTGAATGTTATTTCATATCACTAGAGAGCGACCTCCTTGTTGGCCCAAAGACACTTTCTAAAAACACAATTGTAACTCTGTCCTCCCCTAGCATTACAGTGACATCACCAGAGGACACTATACTCCTGAAAGTCTATAGATGATTTTAGAACCCCACTTTTGGATGTTCGACAGTGTGTTGAGCGACAGCTTGTGCGACTTAATTATCGAGCGCGGGAAAGAGATGAAAAAAGAACAAGGTCAAGCTGGAGGAGGTGTAAATTTAGCCAAACGTAAGTCTCATATTGCTTGGTTTGACCACAATGATTGGATAGCTGGCCTATGCCATCACTATGCGACACTGGCTAACAGACAGGCTTGGAAGTTCGATATTGATGGTACAGACGGTTGCCAGTTCACTGAATATGGCATAGACGAGTTTTATGAAGCCCACATGGACACACACAAATTGTGTGACGACATGCGCAAAATAAGTGTTGTTATGCAACTTAATTCCAGAGAAGACTACGAAGGCGGAGAGTTTCAATTTATGGATGGGGATAAAGGGTATGAACCAGATAATTTTTCTAATCGCGGTTCCGTTATTGTGTTTCCTAGTTTTTTATATCATCAAGTCAAACCAGTAACAGGCGGCAAAAGACACAGCATTGTAAGTTGGTTTATAGGGCCGCAAATAAAATAGAGGACGACAGTTTTGGAAACAAAACTGATATTGAGTTATGGATAGAGACAGGTGGCTAGGATGAAATACGGCCCTGAAGAAATAGAAGAAATGCTCGAACGCGCCGCAGAGCGCGGCGCTAGACGTGCGTTAAAAGATGTGGGGCTTGCAGATGAAGACGCCATACACGACATGCACGAGCTACGGGATTTACTAGATAGCTGGAGGTCAGTAAAAGCAACAGTAGGACAAACTATAATTAGATTTTTTACGGTTGCTATTTTAGGTGCTATCGCCGCCTGGATAGGAATGACAAATTGGCCAACTGACTAGATGGTAGACTCACTCAAACTCCAAGCCCTGATAAAACAAGAATTAATTAACTGGGCTACCCACGTCCTTTCTGTAAAAACAGAATACTACAACGACAATCCACCCTGCCCTTTTGCGCTGTCTGCGCTAGAACAGGGCTTTGCTCACGTGAAGTATGGCTTCGGCCCGTACATGAGTGACGTTATGCAGACTATCGCTAACTATCCAAAAGAAATGTCGATGGTCATACATGCACAAATAGACCCCAAGTTCTCAGCAAAAGAATTAAAAGAATGGACAAAGCTCCACAATCGGGAGGTTTGTAAAAAGGATTTGTGGTTAATTTCATTTCATCCAGAGGACGACCCGAATGAAAATATGGAAGATGATGAAGACTTCGAGGAGCTTATTGACGATGAGTACGCTCTAGTCTTTGTTCAAAACCTAACGGAATTGAATGATGCAAGTAAGGTTCTCGAACGAAAAGGATACTACGGCAACCTCCCTGCGGAGGACTTGGCGGAGTTAGAAGTTAGACGTAAAGCAAGTGAGGATTTGATTATGGCTATGGGTAGAAAAGGCGCTATGAAAAAGAAGCGCGGCACTGGAACTAAGGACAAGGCTTTCAAAAAAGTAATGCCAGGTAAGGCAAAAAGCCGTCGCGGACGGAGAAAATAATGGCTTTTGGAAAAAACTTGATGGGTAGTTTTAAAGTGGGCGTCCCTACAAGGGTGCGCAAAAATCTACCAACTGGTTTTGGTGGCATGGTAAACCTTCCTATTGCGGGGGCTTTAGATATGCTGGCCTTTTCCCAGAAGGTAGATATGCCAACCGTTGGGGAGAGAAAAAAGGTAGTGCCTGCGTCAGCAAGGTTGAATGATGATGTCAGTACAATGTTTACTGAAAATCAATCAAGTGGTTCTACCGACCCTGTGATGAACAAAGGTATGGTATTTAAAAACGCCCTAGACGCGCGCCTTGGTAAAACAAGGGCAGATGCTAGACGCGCTGTAGAAGACGCCGCTCGCGGCGCAACTGCCAACACCATTGTTTATAGGCGGTCTTGATGGGTCAACCAAAAGCAACCCTAAAGGCTGTAACACAGTTGGCGTCGTCTCGCGGATGGGCATACATCATCGAGGTGATGGAAAAAGAAATCGTTGGTGCGGCTATGACTATGGCAAACAATCCTGCCATGTCAGTAGAAGAGATGCACTTCCGACGCGGTTCTATATGGACCGCAAAACAGCTTTTAGAGCTACCTCAAAAACTTCAAGCACATTTGGAGTCTGAGATAGCTCTTGAGGCAACTGACCTGGGTGACGCTACGGCCTCACCTGATATTTTTAATTCCCCGCCACGGCTGGGAGAAGGAGTAGAAAATGGCTGAAGAAGTGCCTCAAGACGTAGCCGCCGCTATCATTGATAGAGTGGCTTCAAATCAAATGGGCGTAGACCCTAAGCAAGCTAAAGCCCCTGAAAAAGAGGCTGACGAAAAACCCACCGAAACTGAAAAGGCTGTAGAAGAAGGCTCACCGAAAGTTGAGTCAGATGCTATGGACGAAAATCCAGTCCTTTATAAAATTCTTATGGGCAAGGATGCAGACGGCAATGACGAGTATCGTGACTTATCTCCAGAGCAAATCTCTGCGACATTAAAAAGATACGCGGCCTTGAACCACAAGAACGCCGAAATGAAACCAGTCAACATGGTTATCGAGGCGGCTATTAAAAATGGCTTTGCCAAAGACCCTATGGACGCGGCGCGCCAGCTTGTTAATCTTTTGAAAGCTGGTGACAAAAACACGGAACTGGGCGACACAGACGGTACGACAAATGTGACGTTGAAAGAGCAAGCTGGCGATATGTTTGCTCAGTACGAGGAAGACAACGCAATCTCTCTTCCTCCTGGTTATCGTGAAATGATGGCGGCATTGCCTCAAATCACGCAACAAAACCAACAGTTGATGCAGGCAGTACAGGCAATGTTACAAAACGCTCAAGGCTCTGCAAAGCAAGGGGCAGAGTTGGCCGCAAGCGGTATAGCTGACAAAAGCTCTGCAATGGCCACGCGGATTGCTAACAACCTTGACCGTATGGCGCAGAAGACTGGACTAAGCGAAGACCAAGCAGAGGATTTTAGAATCTTTGCTTTTGAGCGCGGTTACACTTCTGAGGATTTTCTCGACCCCCAGTTGGCCATGAAGGTCGGTACTGATTACAAAAACAGTGTCCAGTCTGGCGACATGGAGCGTCTAAGAGATATTGCCAAACGACGCCAAGCGTTCACAGGCACAGTTGGAAACACGCCACAATCAGAAATAGCTTCTGAAACTGGCGTAGAGTCTGAAGGCAACTCTACTCTTGATAGGCTTGCTCAACGAGGAAGGATGGCATAATGGGTTTGACAAAAAAACAAAAGAAAATTGCTCGTGTTGCTAAACCTAAGAATAAAATTACTGGTGCAGACTTCGCAGGGCTAAAAAAGAGAAAAAAAAGAAAAGCATAAAAAATTAAAAAGCGGGACGAAAACGTCCCGCTTTTTTTGTTAAATTACTTTTATGGCGCTACGGCCCCTGTTTACTAAAAAGAGTTAAGACCCTAAGAGATGGTAAATTCCTCGGTGGGTGTGAGGCTCAACCTAAATCTGTAACTACCTTATGCCGAAAGTGAGGATACTATCATGGCTATTCAAGGTGTGCGCGGAACGGGTGAGTTTACATCTGATTTCCGCCCTAAAAACTACCGAGAGTTATTTACTCTCCTAGAGCCGAACGGTAACGCACCGCTCAATGCTCTGTTGTCTTTTGGTTCATCCGAAGCTACGGACGACCCAGAATACAAAAACTTCCGCGATGAACTTCCAGAGCGGACGTTGCAAGTGAACGGCGCTGTAGCCAGCACTTCAACAACAAGCATCACCATCGACGCCAGCGACAATAACAAGTTTGCCGTAAACGGCGCTGTAATTGTCAACAGCGAAACTGGTGAAGTTATGCGTGCTTCCGCTGATACAACAGGCACAACGCTGACTGTTGTTCGTAACATCGGTGGCACATCTCACCAAATCGCAGACAACGCAAAATTGTTTGTTGCTGGATTTGCCGCGGCTGAAAACGCTGATGTCGGAACCGCCATCACGTTCGACGCAACGGTAGCTTCCAACTTCACTCAGATTTTCCGTACAGCCTTCGGTGTGTCAAATACATTGAAGTCAACCTATCTGCGGACTGGTGACAAAGAAGATGAAGCAATGACCAAGGCTCTCAAGTTGCACATGAGCGACATTGAGCGCGCCATGTTCTTTGGCAAGAAAGCCGAAGAAAGTGGTTCATCTGCCACACCTCGCCGCTACACAGGCGGTCTGACTACTTCACTTACAACTGTCATTGATTGTAACAGTGACATTGATGGTGACGGTACAATGAACGAGGCGCAGTTTGATGAGCAACTCATTCAAACCATCTTTAAGTTTGGTTCAACCGAAAAAATTGCATTTGTGGGCTACAAAGTGGCTTCTCACTTGCAAGAGTTCGGCAAGAACCGTTGGCGTCCAGAGTCCGTGCAAGGTACGTATGGTGTGAACCTCACACGTTACAGCACCTTTGCAGGCGACTTGATGGTACATCTGCACCCGCAGTTCCGTCAGGTTCCAGGTATGGACAATGCCATGGTGATTGTTGACTTCCCTTACCTGAAGTATCGACACCTCGAAGGTCGGGACACGTCCCTCTTCGAGAATCGTCAAGGTAACGGTGTGGACGGAGTTATCCATGAGTACCTGACCGAGTGTGGTCTGGAACTCCTTCAGGACAAAACTCACGCCTACATCAAGAACTGGTCTTCAAACGCGTAAGCGGACGACCATATCCTTGATTGAGGGTAACTTTGAGGGAGTGTCGGTAGCGGCACTCCCTTTTTGTTAGGAGCAGAGTTTATGTCAGAAGAAAAGAAAACCCCGAAAAAAGCCACCAAGAAAGCCGCAGAGCCTAAAGCTCCAGCGACCCCAAAGGTTGTTATATTTAGAAGCGCAGAGATGGAGCCAACTCAATTTCTTATACGCGGAATAATGGCATCTCGTTGCCAAGATGGTCGCGTTGAGTGGGAGTTCAGCGCAGAAGACGCTGAGTTTGTTCGGCGTCATGCTCACGTTGAAAGCGGCCGTGTCGTAGAGGTGTAAGATGGCTTACTACAATTCAGACGGTACTGTGTACGGGGGTGATGTTCACACCATGGCAGACGGCCGAATTATGACTGGCGCTTCCCATGATAGCGGTAGTGTGCAGGTTTTTGTCACAAATCCTAAAGAGGACAGTACGACTAACCCACATATTACAGATGAGTTTTCGCCATTGGAGACTATGGTTTTACAGGCTGTGCGAAGGTTTGGTGATTTTAACCCTGGCACTTTGTCTGGCGATGCCGCACTTATGTTTATTGAATTTGCAAACATGGTGATAGACGAAGTAAGGATGCACCCATACTGGGATGGCACGGAGTTAGATTACTACCAGCACTTGTCAGACGTAAGAAAAGTTCCAGACGTAATCGTTATAGGCGGGTTGCTTTATCACTACGCTACACAACAAGGTTCTGAAAAAAGCCAGCAGTTTGCGGCCAACTTTATTCGCACAATAAGCCAGCAGTTGTGGAGACGTCTCAATGGTAACACGGCAATCCAAATGCGTGTTACAGATGAGGGTAGTAACAAGCGTAACCATCAAGGCCAAACCAGCAAATATAACGGCACTACAAGATGACAAGTACATTTAAGTCACCGTCAGGCATACCCAGTCAAAGTGTTGCTTACGAAAACTTTCAAGGGCTTGATGTGTCACGTGACAGGACTTCTCTGGACACAGGGAAGAATCAGCACTTGTCTGTGTGCCAAGATGCGTTCTGCGATTGGCGTGGGCAAATTACGCGCGACCCTGGTTGCAATTACTTAAAAGGCAGTAGCCCCGTCAATGTTGTAAACTTCTATTCTAAAGACAAGGTGGTGTATGCAGAACAAGATGGCGCTGGAATTAACCTTGTAAGCGAAGACGACCATATCAAAACGGGAGCTTTTCCCAGAAATAGCGTTATCACGACATCAGTATTTAACAGGCGTATTCATTTCTTTTCGCAAGACGAGCCGTCCATTTACTATGACGGCACTAACTATAAGTTCAACGCCAGTCCTGCGTTAGACAAGTTGCGCCCCTCGTTCTCTGCTTCAGTATCAAGAAGATTGTGTGTAGCTGGAATCAATGGTAAGGAAACCACGATTGCTATTTCACGAGTAGATAATGACGAAATATTTCCCGACGATGAACCCATTGATAGTGTTTCTGTGTTGCGCGCTGGCAACATTGACATCGCAAATCAAATTGGAACGTCTGAATCTATTACTGGCCTAGCTAAGTTTGAGCAAAGCAGGTTGGCTGTTTTTACAACTGACCGCACTCTTATATTCCTAATTGATACAGACATAGGTTTATGGGCGCTTGATGATAAGGCGTCAATTAATGTTGGTTGCGTAAGTCACTCTACTGTAAAAAGCGCTGGCAGTGATTTGCTTTTTTGTTCTCGCTCTGGGGTGCATAGCCTAAGACGCTCCGCAGAAAACGGTCTGACTATTGAGGGTGAGTCTTTGTCTTCTAAGATAGACACACTATACAGAAGTCTGGTTTCCTCAGTAGAAAACCCAGCAGACATATCTGCTGTATATGACCAAGATATGGGTCAGTACCACATCTTTTTCCCACAGCGCGGCGGGTTTTTAACTAAACGCCTAACCATGACCTTGTTCCCAGGTATGGACCCCAAGTGGTCAACAGGAACTTTTTTGAACGCTCGATGCGGCGCGGCTCTTGGGGGTCGGGTGGTTTTTGGCTCAAGCGGCGGCATTTATGACATCAAAAAAATTGAAGAAGAGGCCGAGGTACACCCTGACATGGTGGTCAAAACCCCAGTCTTATGGCACGGCTCGTTCACTGACACTAAGTCAGTACACGCTATCCTTATCCAAGCTACAGGAAATGGAACAGCCGTACTGGAGGTTACTGACGACATGGAGCAAGTAATCCATTCAGATACATTCGAGATTAGCGATAGTGGGGACGACAATAACTACCCTGATGTTCCATTATCTAGGCAATATGAACGTAAGTTTGCGGGTCGCTACAGAGGAGCGCAGTACAAACTAACGGTAAGCGGGAAAGGCATTTGCCGAATTATTGGGTTTGGCGTGATTCTGAGGAAGAGCTAATGGCAAGGTTAAGACAACAAAACCCACAAAACTATGTGGCAAGCGGCAACATCAATGCCGAATTTGAGAATGTTATCAGGTATCTCAACAGTGCGGAGCTTGGAGAAAAAACTCTTGGAGAGCTTCTCAAGGTTCTGTTTACTGAAGACGGCGTTTGGCAGGGTCCAATCGAGTTCCGTAATGATAGCTCTGCTGGCATCCAATACCGCGTTGGTTCTTACACCGACACCACTACAGGTTGGACAACCCTGGCTACGCTTGACAGTCTGCGCGGCGCAAGCGGTTCAGACCTTGGGACAGTCGGTGCGCCAATCATTCACACACGCCAAGATACAGTAGCCACATCTGCACAAACAGTTGTTAACTACGCGCACGAATCCACAGACGAGCTACTGGTTTACGTAAATGGCCTACTCAAGCGTTCTGGTGGGTCAAACGATTACGTAAGCAACGCTACGGCTAACACAGTAACATTCAACTCTGGCCTGACTGCTGGTCACGTCGTCACCATCTATAAAATTAGAGCAACTGCGATTACTGGGTTCACACGCTCTGACACAGTTACCACTGCGTCTCAGACAGTGTTCCCGTTTGTGCATGATGAAGACACGGTTTTGCAGGTGTACAAAAACGGCATCCTACAAAGAGAAGGTGGCTCGAACGACTACGTAACCAACGCGGCGTCAGACACAGTCACGATGACAAGTTCTGTTCCAAGCGGAAACACGGTCACAATCATTACCGTAGAAAACACATCAGCCAACACAATTACTGGTCTGATGACAGAAACAAATTTTACAGACACAGCTACGGGCAAAATTCCAACAAGCAAGCTACAGATTGCAGATGGTGATATTGCGCAAGCAAAGGTCGTTGGTCTTGTCTCTCATATTGCGTCTGCCGCGAAACTTACGACTAGCGGTTCAACTCCGTCAGCACCAGCAACAGGCGATTTGTGGCTTGATACGTCTCAGTCTCCTAACGTCTTGAAGTTCTATGATGGCGCTCAGTTCCTTCAGACGTCGCCAGAAAGTGGGTTGCCAACTTTTTCTACGTCTAACGCTGGCCAGGTTGTCCAAGTCAATGGTACTGGCACAGCCCTGCAATACGCGGCCGTAGACCTATCATCTCGGATTGCCACTACACAACGCGGAGCCGCTAACGGCGTAGCGTCGCTCGATTCATCTGGCCGATTGCCCTCTGCACAACTACCAACATCCATTTCGTCAGGCAGTTTTTACAAAATTGTTTCTGGTTCGGTATCGAATAGTGCGCAGGTTATCCAGCGGATATTTAAACAACGTATACAAATTGATGCAATTCATGTGGTTTGCTCGTCTGGTACAGGCACAGTGCAAATACAAGTGAATGGTGTGAATGTGGGACAAACAGTTAACGTGTCGTCTTCGGACAACAGCGTGACGCTGTCCACGCCACAAGAAATAGACGCCACTTCTGCAAATAAGAAGATTGGTTTTAACATAACCAATGCGGCGAGCTTGAACGATTTAGAGGTGACTTTTGCCTTCAGTATCTTGAGTAGCTAATGGTAGCACTGCCAACTAGCCACAAGCAGGATGTGATAGCTAAGGTCTGCGCTGTAAGGTGCAAATGTCCTCCCATCCCAGAGCCTAATACCTCTGTAGGCTTCGTAAAGGATGGAAACTTGGTAGGTGGCGTCACTTACTCATGTTTTACGGGACGAGAGATTTGGGCGGCTATATGGGTAGACGATAAGTCTGTCTGGAGCAGGAAGAATCTCCATGCCATGTTTGCTTATCCTTTTGAGGTGTGCGGTGTGGTTAGGCTTTGTGGGATAGTATCTGAAAAAAACAAGGCCAGTTTGAAGATGATGGAGCAAATGGGATTTGTTCAAGAAGGACGGTATAGAAAGTATTTTCCAAACGACGTAGATGGAATAGTTTTCGCTATGTTAAAAGAAGAGTGTAAGTGGATATAAGTTATGGGCAAAAAATCAGGACCAAAGGCTCCGCCGCCACCCCCCGATTACTCACCGCAACGTGACCAGTACGTTCAGGCTCAGAATAAGTATCGGGAAGAGCAGGCCGCTAAATATAACGAGGCTATTAACTTCTTTAACGAGCAGTTGTCAGGTTACGGCGGACAAATTAATGAACTTGGAGACTTACTTGGTGGCCTCGACATTGATTATGATGTGGACACTTTATCGGGGTATGGCGATACAATAGACGATATTCAATCTTTGCTCGGTGATTTTTTAACAGGCGATGTTTCTGGCCTCAATGCCTACACACCTCCTACAGTACCCGAAGCGAAAAGCCAGTTTGACTCTAATGACCCTGCTTTGGCGTTTTTGGAAAGTGATAAATATAAAAAATTAGCCGAACAACAGAAGATGAATTATCCTGACTTGGTTTATGATTCTTTTGGTTTGCCAACAAACCCGAACTTTAGCCCCACAGGAATGTCTTACGGACAGCAGGTTTCCTTGGCCACACCCACTTTGGCGAGTCTAAACTTTGCGCAGGCCAATAAATTTCTGCAAGAACTTGCAGAACTAGAAGCGCAAATTGGTTCACTAGAATCAGGCAGGCAGTCTGAGCTAGACCGTATTAATGAATACTTTGGCGGCTACGTAGACGACTTTAACAATTACGATATTGATGTCGCTTATGACCCCCTTAGCACAGACTTCGATAAGTACATGGCTTTGGTGGAAAAAGCCCAAAATGAACTGGGCGGATTTGAAAGTAAGCTAGATTTTAGTGGAAACCTAGCTGAAGCCCAAACAGAACTTGATGAGTTGATGGGTATTATCAGCGGCCGTCAGGAAGAAAAAGCCGCTGAAGAAGCTCGAATAGAAGGGTTTGGTACAAGCCTGGATGAGAGACTGGATGCTTTGCAGGATACAATTGATGCGCTTGGTATAGCCGACGTTGAAGATGTTACGTCCTATACTGACCAGCTAGAGGCTTTGCGTGATGAAATCAAAGACTTTGATTCCGAGTTGGACTTTGATTTTTCTGGCGACACAAGCACAGCGTTTGAGTTGGAGGACGCGCTCTCTGCCCTGCAAGACAAGCGTGCGGCTGAAGAAGCAAGAATTGAAGCCTTCTATGATAAATACGATGCCCTTCTTCAGTCTGGCACTAAGGGCGTTAACCGTATGGACTTGTATGATTTGTATGCCATTGAAGACGCGCAGACAGATTTAGACAATTTCATAAAAGACCTGACTGGTTTTGAGTCAGAGCTAGACTTTGACTTCTCTGATTTGATTGCAGGGGCAGATGCCCCGCAAGCTGTATTGACACAGTTGCTTGCCGATAGAGAAGGTAAACTCGCCAAAGAACAGGCTGATGTTGACGCCATACTAGAGCAAATCAGTGGGGTTGCAGACTACGACGAAAACACCATGAATATGCTCAAAAATAATCTTATAGATGAGCTAGGCGACTTAGGTAAGTACACAGGTGGCATTAGCGGCAATCAAGAATCCATCGAGGGTGGATTAGATAGTATTGATGACCTGCTGGATACTCTGTTCCAAAAACGTGGAACCATTGAGCAAGAAGCGCTTGAGGCTTTGCAAGGCTATCGAGACCAAGACTTTAATACGCTAGATGATGTTTCAGCGGCAGAAGAAATACTCAACACCATACTTAGCAGTGCTGAGACGTACAAAGCTACACAAGCCCAAGATGAGCTTGACCTTATCAAAGAACTTCTGGGCGACGAAAGAGGGCGCTTACAGGCAGATGTTGATGCGGTAGCGGCTCGTGAGCAAGCTGGGGCGGACGCAGTTGAGCCGTTGCTGGACGCTTACGGCAACTTGTTGTTCCCGACTGTAGCAGACGGCCAGCAGGACATTCTGACTGAAGAAGCGTTACAGGCTTACCTGGCTAACCTAGACGACGAGGATGACTTAGAAAACATGAACTACAACGCTAGTTCGTTTGCTCGCAACCTGTTAGCGCAGGGGGTCTAACATGAGCTTCGGTACTGCTTTCAATGTAGCCTCTAACGTCTACGGTATATTTAGCTCACGCAAAGCGGC
>Ga0208794_1000630_pt1 | contig 20675 bp, 19 predicted proteins | sample 32_taG_FD_184106 | JGI IMG/M metagenome (GOLD analysis project Ga0208794, IMG submission 184106) | Marine viral communities from the Gulf of Mexico - 32_GoM_OMZ_CsCl metaG (SPAdes) (version 2) | ecosystem: Environmental > Aquatic > Marine > Oceanic | place: Atlantic Ocean: Gulf of Mexico... | reverse complement strand
CCGACAACCCGGTCAAAAGTGCCGCGCCGGTAAGAAACCCGATGCGCAGAACAGCGACCGGCACGCCCAACGCGGTCGCCCGTTCATCGCCCAGCAGCACCGCGTCGAGCATGGTCGAATAGGCAAGGGCCAGAACGATCATCGGTGGCAGCGCCAAGGCCAGCGGGAGCAAGTCGTTCCAGCCCGTGCCGGCCGCCGAACCCATCAGCCATTGCAGCGCGGCGCGCGTCACATGCGGGTCGGCGATATGCAGGAAGAAGGCCGAGATGGATTGGAAGAACAGCGACACCGCTATGCCCGCCAGGATCAGCACCAGCCGGTCCAGGCCCCGCGCCGGCGAGAAGGCCAGCCCCAGCGTCACCACAAAGGCCAGCACGGCGCCGGCAAAGGCCAGGATGGGCAGGCCCACCGTGGCCACAAACGCCGCCGGCAACCAGACGATAGCCGCCGTGGCCGCCGCAGATGCACCGGAAGACAGACCCAGCAGATAGGGGTCGGCCAGCGGGTTGCGCAGCAAGGCCTGCATCAGCACCCCCGACAGCGCCAGCCCGGCCCCCACCAATGCCACCATCAGCACCCGCGGCAACCGCCATTCCCAGATGATCAGCACCCGATGCTGCTCGGCCTCCGGCAGGCGCAGCAGCGCGGCCACGCTGGCATCCCAGCCAAGGTCGGCCGTGCCCCAGAACACGCCGGCCAGCCCCGCCGCAAGCAGGGTCAGGATCGAAACGGCGATGGCCCAGAATGTCTTGCTGCTCACCTGCGGTGCCTAATTCAGTGCCGCCAGGTCTGCACCCAGCGCTTCCACGCCCTCGACAAACCGCACACCCAGCACCGTTGCCGAGAACGGAATGACGACGAAGCGCTCATTCTCAACCGCCTCGAGCGTGGACAACACCGGATCATCTTTCAGATGGGCGATCTTTTCGTCGGCCGTGGACCATTCAGCATCGACCAGCACGATCACCTCCGGATTGCCGGCCACCACCGCCTCCCAGGCCAAATCCGCCCACCGGCCCTCGACATCGCCCGCAATATTGACCAGCCCCACGGCGTCGAGCAGCAATCCCGGCGCCCCGCAACAGCCGGCCGAGAACGCCGTTTCGCTGCCCGAGTCATAAAGAAGAGCACGCTTCCCTTGCCCCGGGTTGGCGCCGGCCACTGCCTCAAGCCGGATGCGAATATCGGCCGCCAGCTCAGCCGCTTTCTCCTCGACTTCGAACAGCGCACCGATCCGCTCAAGATCGATGAACAGCGGCGCAGTGGTCAGCTTCACATCGGCCGGATGCAGATTGCGGCATTCGACATTGACCAGATAGGTGCCGATCCCCAGCGCGTTCCACGCCTCCTGCGCGCCCAGCGCCTTTTCCCCAAAGGCCGAATTGAACCCGGCAAACAGCAGGTCGGGGTTCTTCGCCAGCACAACCTCGCGCGCCGGATAGCGCTCGGACAACACCGGCACGCTGTCATAGGCCGCCTGCCAACGTGCCGGAACGGCATCGTCCAGATAGGCAGTCCCCACCAGATGGTCTTCCAGGCCCAGCGCCAGCATGATTTCGGTCGCCTGCTGGTTGAGCGTCACGACGCGGCTGGGCACGCCATCGAAAGACGATACCGTCTCGCAGCTTTCGACGCTCAACTCCTGCGCCAGCACCGGCGTGGCGGCAATCGCCATGGTGAGGCTGGCCACAGCCAACAGATTAATGGGCTTCATGGCCTACCTCATACATGGTCAATTCGGGCAGCGAATCATCCGCGGCCAGGGCCGTCGCAAAGCGGGCGACGTCCGCCTGGGTCTCCAGGCGATACCAGCGCCCGGAAGGATAAACGGCGATGGTCGGGCCCTGATTGCAGGGGAACAGACACCCGGTCAGCGTGATCAGGCAGTCCTCGTAAACCCCGGCGCGGCGCAATGCGCCCTCCAGCGCCTGCCGGATCGTCCCCGCCTCCCGGAAGGTGCAGCGCGGCCCCGTGCACACCAGCAAATGATGCCGGAACGGTGGTGGCGCCTGCCAGCCGGGATTGGTGATCGAAGCTTCCTCGGGCACAACAAGCCGTGCCGCCGGTGCCCCGGCCAGCGCCGCGTCGGCCACCGCCTGCAGCACATCGGCTTCGGCAACCTGGTCACCGGCCAGAGCCAGCGCCACCGCCACATCGCGCGGCTGGCTCAGCCAGTGCGCCAGCGCCCCCGGCAACCAGGCGGCAAGACTGTCCGAAAAGGGCAGCCCCACCGGCTGCACCAATATGTTTCGCGCCCCGTCTGCCACCAGCCCGTCCAGCGCCGCCATCGGACCGGCATCGGCGCCTTCCATTCGGGCTACGGCTGCCGGCACGCCCGAGGCGGCCGCGAGCCCCTCGCACAGCTTCTGCTGGCGCGCAGCGCTCAGATAAGGCTGAGTAATAAGATAAAGGATTGCGTCAGGCTGCATCGCCGCTGCCATCCCCTGTTGGGGACGCAAAGATGCACCTTTGCTCGCGATACTGTCGCGCGATCATGTCCTGCCCCCTGCCGGAACACCTCGTCCGGCTTCATGGTCTCTTGCCTGGGCAGGTCTCCTGGCTCACGGCTCAAAATCGCGCCCGCCGTCTTCCCGGACCGTTCCGGTCCAGTGACATATTGGCAAGGCGCTCGCCGCTTACAGTTGCGAGGGCAGCCACGGTCTTGGCCCCTGATGGGTAATCCGCACCGTGTTCCCTTTTAATCCGCGCGTCATGGCGGAACCTAAGCAGCCCTGTGATCCCACAACTACGCCGCTGCCGCAAGCCTGCTTCCGCGCACGCGTTCCGGTCTATCAAGCCGCTGACAAGTCAGCCTGCCCCGCAGGGGACCGCTTTTGACCGTAATGTTGAACTGACCGCGGACGCGAGGCGGATCTCATTTACCGCCGGTGCCGTCGCTCAGCCGCCAGCAAGACCATCGCGGCGGGCACCGCCAGCACCAGCGCACCCCACGACATCTTGCGGCGCTCGCGGCGCGGCGCCGGCTCTATGTCGTCCTTGTCCGGCCAGGGCTCGCCGAGCGTATCGGCCACATAGGCACCCCGCTCTCCCATCGGCAGCCGCTCACCCGTGGTTGAATCCCGGCGCGTCTGGTGTTCCAGCTCGGAGTTGACAACCGCACCGATGATCACCACCGTCGCCGAAATCCACAGCCAGGTCATCAAGCCGATCACGGCCCCTAGCGTTCCATAGGTGGCACTGTTGTCCGAGAAGTTGGAGACATACCAGGATAGCCCCACCGATCCTGCCCCCAGCGCCACCACCGCAAGCACCACACCGGGGCTAATCCAGCGCCAGCGCGCCTCTTCGCGGCTGGCACCCCAGCGGTAGAGCGCCGCAATCATCAGCGACAACACCACCAGCATGGCGCCATAGCTGCCGATGCGCACGGCCCACTCCAGCCCGCCGCCGGGCAGCAGCTTGAGCAGCATGGGCATGATCACCACCACTGCGATCACCAGCACCGCAGCGATGGCGCCGCATAGTGTAAACACGATCGACACCAGCGCCACTTGCAGGAAATTTCGCTTTTCCTGCTCGTGATAAGCCACGTTCATCGCTTCGAACATTGCCTTGACGCCCGCACTGGCGCTCCACAAGGCGATGCCGAGCGACACCAGCAGGGTCCAGCCCAGCGTATTGCTGTTCTCGGAGGTCAACCGCGTCAGTTGGTTGTTGACGACCTCCACCGCCCCGGGCGGCACGATGCCGCGCAGCAAGTCGACGTGATCAAGCACATTGGCACTGTCGTAGAACAGCCCGTAGATCGACACGAACGCGGTCAGTGTCGGCACCAGCGATAATAGCAGATAGAAGCTCACCCCGGCGGCCGTGAGCAGAATGCGGTCCTTGGTGATATCGCCAGAAATGCGCCAGACGACGTCTTTCAGACCCGGCGGGGGGATCTGGGCAGGGTTATCGGCCGCCCGGCCACGGCTTCTGGCCGCGGCGGAGTTTGCGGTGTCGGACATCAGGCTCTCCCGGCAAACTGGAGGGTGCGTGGGGCTTACCCGACGCACCCTCGACTAGACTTTAGTGATGGCTCGGCGAGCCGTCTGGCCGGACGGCCTCAGTAGCCTCGCCCTTGGCCTTGTCATAAAGTTTGCCGGCCTGTTCGGAGGCACCTTCGTAGATCTCGGCCGCCTTCTCACGGCCTTGGTCATAGAGCGCCTCGGCCTGCTCGCCAGCCTTGCCCTTCACCTTGTCCGCGGTCTCGCCCATCAGGGCATCCTCCTGCTCGGTATGCGGCAGGGCCGAACCGAATGCGGCACCGGCCGCAAAGGCCAGCGCCCCGGCCACCAGCGGCTGGTCGCGGAACTGCTGCATGATGGTGTGGTTGAGCGAATTGACCTGTTCGCTCATCACCCGGCTCGCTTCCGCCGCCCGATCCCGGGCGAGCTGGGCACCATGACCAACAGCGCTGCGCGCGTCGTCCGCCATATCCTGGGCCCGTCGCCAGCTATGCGACGCCCAACCCCCGGCTTCGTCCAGCAGGTTGCCGGTCTCATCGCGGAAATGCTTGATCTGCTCGCCCGTCTGATCGGTAAAGCCGCGAAAGCGGCGCCCGGTCTCATCCATGAAGTGGCCCGCGCGCCGGCCGGCCTCGTCAGAGGCGGCGCGATACTTCTTGCCGGCATCGTCGATGAATTCGCTGACGTGCTGGCCGCTATCGTCGCGCTGATGCGAGACCCGCTGCAGGCTCGAGCCGGTAATGGTCGCAACCGGGTAGTCTTCATAATCGTCGTGCCCGGCATAGCCGCGCCGTCCGTTGATGCTCTCGTCCCACTGCCGATCGGTCTCGGACCGGGCCGGTGCAGGCTTGGCCATCAGCCAGGCCAGGCTGACGCCCAGCAGCGCCACAGGCAACGGATTGGCGGTCACATTGCGCTGCAGGCTGGTCATGAACTGGCCACCGCCGCTCTTGGTGTAGGCGAGCAATTCGTCCACCAACTGGCCGGGCGACAGCCGTTCCTGGATGCTGTCGATCCGGTCATCCAGCTTGGCGCGCTGCATCTCGACTTCGCGTTGCAGCTCTTCAGAACTTTTCCTATCGTTGTCGTAAGCCATTAGAGCCTCTCCTTGACCATGTTCGCATCCCGACCGAGCGAGCTCGTGGTGCGCTTGAGATTGAGATTGGATGCCCTGAGTGTGCTCAGGCCTCGGGAGATGAATACCCAGGCGATAACGCCGACCAGCACAGTCACGATGCCTGCCGCCACCGCGTTGGATACGGTGGCAGCCATGTCCAGGGCTGTGATGAAATAGGCCGCGAGCAGCGTCACCAGGGCGCTGAGCAGTACGCCAAGCGCACCCAGGGCGAGCACTCCACCGACCAGCAGGGACACCGCCCCGCCCATCATCTCGCCGACCTTTTCCGAGGTTTCGGCTTTCGCCAGCTGTATCTCCTTGCGGAACAGGCCGGAAATGTCATTCACCAGTCCTGAAAGCAGATCACCCAGAGAGCGCTCTTGATTAATCTGTGACATTGCCACCTCCAGTGTAATTACGGTTGGACTGGCCATATGCAGACGTGCCTGTGGCGGTGCCGCCACCCGCGCTTGGGCGGCCATAGGCAGCGCCGGACGACGTCACGCCAGTGCTTTCGGTGCTTTGGGTCTGCTGCTCCTGTCGATGCGCTGAAGCGCCGGCGAACCGGCTCGCCATGAAGCCTGCAAAGGCGGCCGCACCCAGGAAAGCCAGCGGTTGCGTCCGTCCGAAGCGCTGTGCCTCACCCATCAGGTCATCAACGCTCTTGCCCTCGACCTGCTTGCCGAAGCGATCCAGGCCATGCGCCAGATCGCGAGCGTAGCGAGCGGTGGTCGACTGTTCGCTGTCCAGTTCGTCGGCAACCTTGGAAATTGCCGAAGCGATCCCGGTGATCTGCGCCGCCACATAATCCTTCTGATCGGAAGCGAAGGACTTGGCCTGTTCGGCCGCTTGCCCAACCTGTGCTTCAGCATCGTGCTTGAGGGACTTTGCGTCCTGCATAGCGCGGTCCTTGGCGGTGTTGATGTCGTCTTGCAAACGCTTTGCGGCGCCGCTGGCATCCTGCTGCGCGCGCTGCTCTACGTTGCTCGCCGGTGCGCCCGGCACGTCTTTGTTCTCGGTGTTCATACTTACCTCCTGGGCACGGCGGAGGACTCCGCCTCGTGGTGGGTCAATGATGGGAAACACGCAAAGTTCCCCGCGCCACATTTCCGAGGTGTTCGGGGCGGACCGTTTCCATCCCACCGGCACCTGCCAGGACGCCGTCACGCCCGCGAGCTTAAACAACCCAGCGATAGCGGCTACCATTGGCCTTGCGCGATCTGGTCGGGTAGAAGGCGGAAACCTCTCTTCCACACCCGCTGATCGGCTTCCCCATGATCCCCTGGCAAAAACTCGGCGAGACCACCATGCCCGGCGGCGGCCCGATGACCTTGATGCAGCGCGGCAGCGAATTCTCTGTCATGTCCGGCGCCATCACGCTGATGAACAGCCGCATGAGCAATTCCGAAGAACAGCTGGCCAATATGTCCGCCGCCCGCCTCGGATCGCGCCCCGGAGCGCGCATCCTCATCGGTGGCCTGGGCCTCGGGTTTACCCTGCGTGCCGCTCTCAAGTGCTTTGCAGCCGATAGCGAGATCACCGTCGCCGAACTTGTCCCCGAAATCGTGGAATGGGCGCGTGGGCCCCTCCTGCCGCTGCATGGCGACAGCCTCGACGATCCCCGCGTCCGCATCCACCTCGGCGATGTGTCGACGGCCATCTCCGCCGGAAAACCCTTCGACGCCATCCTGCTCGATGTCGACAATGGCCCCGATGGCCTGTTCCGGCCCGCCAATGACCGGCTCTACAACGCCGCAGGCCTCGCCGCCGCCCAGGCGGCCCTGACCCCCGGCGGGCATTTGGCCATCTGGTCCTCCCACCCCGACGACCGCTTCACCAGACGGCTCAAGCAAACGGGCATGCAGGTGGATCAGGTCACTGTCCGCGCCCGCAACAATGGCAAGGGCGACCGCCACACCCTCTGGTTCGCCACCAGACCGGGCGGCTGACGGGCCCAGGCGCCCGAGGGCTGTGGCCCGCCGCCCTGCCTATAGGACCACGGTTTAGCGCCTTCTCGACTATGCGACCATGGCCGGCGCGGGAGTCGAGCTATCGATCAGCGTCATCAACGCCGCCACATCCGCAGCCTCATATGGCAAGGGTTGTTGTGCCGGCGCGGAGCTGGCCGCAGCCATCAAACGCCTGGCCGACGCCTCGGGACTGCTGAAGAGGAAGCGAAACAGTCTGAAGGGCAGCGGCAGGGCCGGTGACGCCGCCATTCCGGTCTTTGTCGGTGCCAGATCAACCACATGAAGGCCAATATCGTCCTCGGCATAGCGGTCGCGCAGCGCAGAAAACGCCACTGTAATCGCCTGCTTGGATTGCGCATAGGCGGTCATCCCGCCTTGACCGGCACTCTGTGCAGCCTCGGTCGAGATAAGCTTGCGCACCATTTTGCGCGCAGCGGACCCGGCGACCATCACCTGCCCTCCAGCCGCCCGCAATTGAGTGCGCAACAACCGCACCAGCAACAGCGGGGCGATGCAGTTGACCGCGAAATGCAGCTCCAGCCCGTCAGTAGACATCTGCCCTCTATCGGACAGCGCTCCGGCGACCAGATATATCTCATCGATTGCGTCATGGGCTGCGCCGATATGCTGCGCTGCTGCCCGTATCGCATTCTGATCGGCAAAGTCGGCCTGATACGTGTCGATTGTCGCGTCCGGAAAACGCTGCAACAGTGTCTCGGCCTGCGATCGCGTCTTGATCATGTCGCGATTGAGCAGAACTAGGTCATGCCCGTTCTGCAACAATTGCCGGCACAGCGCCTGCCCGATGCCTGAAGTGGAGCCGGTCACCAGCGACAGTGTTCGTGTCATATCACATTCCTTGAGTTTATATTCCATGGATTATAATTGCGCGCAGAAAATCTCGCTTGGCGCGAGCTCAGCCGCGCAGTCGATCAAGCAGATCCGCGAGGGTTTCGGCTTCCGCGGCGGTTAGGCGCGACCAGACCGCTTCTTCCGCTGTCAGGGCCTGCTGTGCCCGCTCACAGGCATCGCGGCCCTGCGGCGTCAGTTGAATACGCACCACCCGTTGATCGTCACTCTGACGGACCTTGGCGATATGCCCCTTGTCCATCAGCTTGTTCAGCAGGCGCGAAACATTGGAGTTCGGGTCCGTCATGCCCTCGCGCAGTTCGCCAACGGTCAGCCCCTCGTCCCCCTTTGCAACCAGCATGGACAGGACGCGCACCTGTTGCGCGCTCAGGTCATGGGGGCGCAGCCGGATATCAAAGACGCTCTCCAGCCAGCCCGCGGTTCGAAACAGGCTGATGCTGGCACGGCGATGGGCAGGAAGCTTTGCGATCATGTCTCTCATTTATAGTCCATGGATTATAATGTCAAGGATCGAAACTATTGCGGCCACCCCGTTCCCATTTCGTTCGCACCGTGTTACCAGACGTGATCCATTTCCCTGCTGACATTGCGTGACAGAGCCCCCATCTATGGGTTCATCTGTTTACCCTCCTGTTGCTGATCTCGTGAGCGCCATGGCCCCCAAATCCACACGCCCCGGCAAAGCCGAATTCTCCATCGATGAGTTCTTCGCCGAGATCGAGAAGGCCGAGGATATTGCAGCATCCAAGCCGCTTTACGCCGAGCGGATGAAGAACAAACGCGCCCTCGATCGCGCCGAGGCGGCGGAAAAGGCGGCAGCCGAACCCAAAACCGCCCTCGAAAAGCGCCGCACCACCAAGTCGAGCCACGACACCGCCACCGGCATGTCGAAACGCACCAGCAAGACCAAGATCAATTCGGTCGATCGCGTCGATTTCGATGGCATGGGCGAAGCCCCGCAGGCCGGCTTCGGCCATGTGCCGAAGTCGTCGCGTAGCGCGACCAACGGAGACCGGCCGCTCACCGCCCGCGAGATCTCCCGCACCGCCGCTGCCGATCCCGCGGCCCAGGCGAAACTCCGCGAAGCGCTCGACGCCTCGGTGAAAAAGAACAAGGCCCGCAAGAACGAGGACGTCTCCGGCGCCGGCGTCGGCGTCACCGCGACCGTGAAAGCGCTTGAACAGATCATCCTGCATGGCCGCAAGGAGGTGGAAGGCTCTGCCCCCTGGGTACCGCATCGCCCCGACCGCCCGGCCCGGTCCGGCGACAGCCGCCCCTTCCGCCTCAACACCGATTACGAGCCGCGCGGCGACCAGCCCACCGCCATTGCCGAGCTGGTCGAAGGCGTCGAGAACGGCGAAACCGACCAGGTCCTGCTCGGCGTCACCGGCTCGGGCAAGACCTTCACCGCTGCCCAGGTCATCGCCCGCACTCAGCGTCCGGCGCTGATCCTGGCGCCCAACAAGACCCTGGCGGCCCAGCTCTATTCCGAGTTCAAGGGCTTCTTCCCCGACAACGCGGTCGAATATTTCGTTTCCTACTACGACTACTACCAGCCCGAGGCCTACGTCCCGCGCACCGATACCTATATCGAGAAGGAATCGACCATCAACGAGCAGATCGACCGCATGCGCCACTCGGCCACGCGCGCGATCCTCGAGCGCAACGACGTCATCATCGTCGCCTCGGTCTCCTGCATTTACGGCATCGGCTCGGTGGAAGACTACACCGCCATGACCATCGACGTGCAGAAGGGCCAGCAGATCGACCAGCGCCAGCTGCTCGCTAAGCTCGTCGCCCTGCAATACAAGCGCGGCGACACCGGCTTTGTGCGCGGCACCTTCCGGGTGCGCGGCGATACGGTCGAAATCTTCCCGGCCCACTATGAAGCCGCCGCCTGGCGCGTTTCGCTGTTCGGCAACGAGATCGAATCCATCGTCGAGTTCGATCCGCTGACCGGCAAGAAGAGCGCCGACCTCACCTTCATCCGCGTCTACGCCAATTCCCACCACGTGACGCCGCGCACCACCATGAACCAGGCGATCAAGCTGATCCGCTCCGAGCTCGCCGCGCGCCTGCAGGAGCTCAACGGCGCCGGCCGCTTCCTGGAAGCCCAGCGCCTCGAACAGCGCACCATGTTCGATCTGGAAATGATGGAAGCCACCGGCTCCTGCGCCGGCATCGAGAACTATTCGCGCTATTTCTCCGGCCGCAAGCCCGGCGAGCCACCCCCGACCCTGTTCGAATATCTCCCCGACAATGCCCTGGTCTTTGTCGACGAAAGCCACGTCACCATTGGCCAGCTCGGCGCCATGTATCGCGGCGACCTCCGCCGCAAGGCGACGCTCGCCGAATATGGCTTCCGCCTCCCGAGCTGCATGGACAACCGCCCCCTCCGCTTTGAGGAGTGGAACGCCATGCGCCCGCAATCGGTCTATGTCTCGGCCACCCCCGGCTCCTGGGAAATGGACCAGACCGGCGGCGTCTTTGCCGAACAGGTCATCCGCCCCACCGGGCTGATCGATCCCCCCGTGGAGATCCGCCCGGCCACCCATCAGGTCGACGACGTCATCGACGAGATCCGCCAGACCATCAAGGCCGGCTACCGGACCCTGTGCACCGTCCTCACCAAGAAAATGGCCGAGGACCTCACCGAATACATGCACGAACAGGGCATTCGCGTGCGCTACATGCACTCGGACGTCGACACCATCGAGCGCATCGAAATTATTCGCGATCTTCGTCTTGGCGCCTTCGATGTGCTGGTGGGCATCAACCTCCTCCGCGAAGGCCTCGATATCCCCGAATGCGGCCTCGTCGCCATTCTCGACGCCGACAAGGAAGGTTTCCTGCGCTCCGAAACCTCTCTCATCCAGACCATCGGCCGCGCCGCCCGCAATGTCGACGGCAAGGTGATCCTCTATGCCGACCGCACCACCGGCTCCATGGAACGCGCCCTGGCCGAAACCAACCGCCGCCGCGAAAAACAGATCGCCTACAACACCGAACACGGCATCACGCCCCAGAGCGTAAAGGCCCGCATCAACGACATCGTCGATAGCGTCTACGAAAAAGACCACCTCACCGTCAGCATCGGCAAAGGCAAGGACGGCAAGGAAAAGACCGTCACCGGCGACAACCTCGCCACGGTCATCAAGGACCTCGAACGCGAAATGCGCGAAGCGGCGACGAACCTTGAATTCGAGAAAGCCGCAAGGTTGAGGGATGAGGTGAAGCGGCTGCGGGAGATGGAACTGGATACGTTGGAGGGTGAGGTAAGCTAGCTACGCGTAAACGCCAGTGCAGATACAATAGGGAGCACACTAGGTTCATGATATAGAACGTCAAACGATTCACAGGCTTTCCGTACTATGTTTGAAGTCGCCGACAGTAGCGCGGTCATCGCTAACGCACTTGGCTGGGAAACCCATTCATTGCGGCCCCGTGAAATCAAGCGAGGGCATACACGCCTGGACACAACCCGCGGCGTAATTGGAGGAAAGCCTGCAGTCTTATTCGCGCACGTTCAACACCAAAATGGCTTCGATCCAGTTTCGACCGCCGCGCTCTACGCATATCATTCCAACGTGGATTGGGGCTTAGTCACCCATCCTCAAGGCGTCACGATTTTTAATTCCCATCGGCTCGTAAAAGACGATTGGCTGACTCTACCAACGCTTTCATGGCAGCAAGTTTCTGAGAAACCTGAAGTCTTGAAAGGCTTTACTCCAGACGGCATTATCCACGGTGATGTAGAGAAGTTTGCAGGCGCCCAGCAGATAAGGCTGCTGAAGCCCATAGACGACGCGTTGGTTGATCGGCTGGATGCCTGGAGGGACGAAGCGCTCAAATATGTACGCGCATATTCGGACACGGACGCGAAACTGCAGACTCTGTTTGCGCAGATGTTTGTCCTTCGGGCGGTTGAGGACCGGGCGCTTTCAGACCAAGTGCCGCCCTTAAGCTCAATTGTAGCAACGTCGGAGACAATTCACGCAGAGGCCTGGCGCGATCTTCTCTCGTTGGCGAAGCAACATATCGGAAGTAGTCTTTTTGATGTTGACGCTGTTGTTGACATTCCCCCGCATGTCGTAGCGGGCGTAATACACGATCTTTATCAACCTGGGGCCTTGCCGAGCCATGAGACCAAGTACGATTTCTCATGGATAGAGGCGGACGTGCTTGGGACGGCCTATGAGAAATACCTCTCTACAGTCCTCCAACCTCTCCCGCCTCCGCCTCAACAGGACCTCTTCCGTTCTGCAAACCATGATGTTGCACGCGTGAGCGTGCGCAAACAGTCTGGAACATTCTACACACCAAAATTTATCCACGATTATTTAGCAGCAAGCACAATCGGCAGTGTGATTTCTAAGAAAGAAGCTGGATTTATACCAAGCGTGATAGATTTTGCTTGCGGCTCTGGATCGTTCCTTGTCGCCGCCGTGGACTATCTATTGCCAGTGCTTAGAGAAGTGGATGCCCAGCGCCCATGGGCAAAGGAAATAATTCAAGGCGGCTATCTAGCTGGCGTCGACATCGACCCGAAAACTGTCTCGATTGCTAGGCTGCGCTTATGGCATCGCCTTGTCGAGGAGCCCGATGCACTACCTTTGCCAGATCTTTCGAATGTAGTGATAGAAGGCGACGGGCTGAACGTCGAAACTTGGGGGGCACTTAATAAGCGCTATGACGTGGTGCTGGGCAACCCACCGTTCTTAGCCAGTGCACGCGTCGCAAATCGTGACCTATTGGAGAGTAATTTCTCTGTAGCGCGCGGACGCTACGACTTTTCATCATTGTTTGTCGAGCAGGCGCTCCGCATTTTGACAGACGATGGAAGTTACGGGTTGGTTGTGCCGAACAGGCTATTTATCAACCGAAGCGCCTCATCTGTGAGAGAGTTGATCCTAGAGAAAAGCCTCATCCGAACCATTGTCGACTTTGGGGCAACTCAGCCATTTCCTGATGCCAGCGCCTATGTTGGTTGTCTGATTGGAGAAAATCGCCGGGAACAGAGTCTGCCTGAGATGATCCGCGTGGTTGAAGTCCAAGGTATAGAGGCAGAATTTCTAGCCGCTCTGATCTTGAGAGCGGAGAGGGGAGACGTGTCGCTGCCCGGTGCGGTCAAATCGTTCTCCGCTCGCCATCCCAGCAGTTCCCAGCCTTGGATGCTGATTTCTGCTCTTGAGATGCGCTCGAGAATAGCCGTTGAACAGGTTGCACTTCGACTGGAAAATGTCGCCGGCATCTTTCAAGGTATTCGAACCGGAGCAAATGATCTGTTCATCCTGTCGGGTGCACCAAGCGACGAACATCTACTGGAACTAAGGAACGGTCTTGGCGACACTGCCATAATCGAAAGAGAGCTACTTGAGCCGGTAGTGTATGGCTCAGAAGTAGATCGGTACTCAACACCCGACGAAGGCAGGTTCATCCTTTACACATATCGTAGTGGCCAGGCGATGCCAGAAGGGCTGCTTCAAGATAAGTTCCCGATGGCTTGGAAATATCTTTTGAGAAATCGAGACCTCTTGGCGTCGCGTTCCAGCGTCACCGGAGGTACGAAATGGTATGAGCTGATTAGGCAGCGCGATGAAGCTTGGCTGCGGCAGCCTAAACTCCTCATCCGAGACTTGGCCGTTCGGACGTCGTTCGCGTGTGACATTACTGGGGGCACGTTTATCGTCGGGGGTACTGCGGTCGTACCGGAACGTCGCGACCTCCTGCTACCACTAGCTGCATACTTGAACAGCGCACCCATCAGCAACTTCGTTCGAAGGTTGACCCCGCAATTCAGAGGGAACTTCGTAAAGTTTGAGCCCCAGCATCTCCAAGCCATCCCAGTGCTTTTCCGACTTTTGGAAGATGACGATCTTGTTGTTCATTTGACATTGCTGGCGAGTCAGGCCCTTCAAGCCAATGCCGAGATGAGATTTACTGAGCTTGCAGCCATTGATGATAAAATCGATGCAATCGTTGGTCATGAGTTGACATCAGCCGGCGTGCCGCTGGAGAACTAATTGGCAGAATTTGCGATCGATGGCGATACACTTGATATACCAAGAAATATTGCACTCCTAGATACCAACGTACTAGTAGCTTATTTCAACACCGAAGACAGCTTACATCACGACACTAGAGCCTATTTCGAGCTCTATGACGACTTCGTAATGGGAGTGACACCTCCTGTTGTTGTAGAGACTTGTGGAATGCTCATGTCTAGGACACGAGCATGGAACGTTCAACAGATGTTGGAGTGGCTTATGACGCCAGGAACAGCATTCGTCTTCCCTTCCCATTTCCGACCGATGCTAGTCAGCGACATATTGCACGAGAATTCGAACTGGATGAGAGATCGAGAACTTGACTATGTTGATTCGTACTTGATGCATACTGCGCACTCGATCACCACCAAATGCGAAATTCAGCCCTCGGTCCCGATCATCACGTTCGACATGGGCGACTTCATGAAATGCAGTAAGCAGCGTTACAGATTCAGTCTGCTTGATCCCAGAAGCGCAGATGATCTTCTGAAGTTCGACTGAGGTATATTAAATATAGCTGTCTGCGGCCATTTTGATATCCCTCTCCAATGGCGACCCGCCGCTTGATGATGACGACAGCTACACCCCGCCCTGGGGCTTCGCAGGCGGTCCGATAGCCGGATGAAAAGCTCCGGTGAAACTTTTGATGACCAGAAGGCCATGAGCGCTCCGCGCGAATGGCTGACCCTTCTGCGAACTCGGCACGTATGGATAGGCCCGAGGGTGACGATCAGAGCATGAGGACACTGCATGGATATTGAACTTGCCCGCGCGATGGCGCGCACCGCCTTTGACGCCAATCGTTCCCTTCAAGCCATCTTGCCCAGGCTCAAGACCGAGCTGCCCGAAGCAGACTATAAGGCTGCCGCCCATGATGTGGCGGTTGTCATCGATCAGGTGAACACCGCCCTTCTGGCGCGCGCCGTTGCGGTTCACCCGGTGCTGGAGACAGAAATAGAGACCGCAATCCGGGAGCATGGGCGCTACTGATTTGACCCACCGCGCGTTGCCGGCAGGAAGCCCGCGGATGAAAATCTGAATGTGTGGGAGCAATGTGTAGAGACTTATCCCCGCACGCAAAACCTGCCCCATAATCCCCCCATCACTCCCGCGGCGGACGGACTGCAGCGAACATTTGCGGGGGGAGCTGGTGAGACTGGATTCGCTCCAGGGCTCGCCTGCTGGTCGGGTCACCTTGCGACGAGCGATCAATAGGGGCCACGACGGCAGGAGAAACCCAGCGTCCCGGGGCGGCGACGTCTCTATTTATTCTAGTTTACTGAGACGCACGCGCCTCGGGACACGTCCACATACACAACCGGAGGCCGCAGGGCTGGCCGGGGTCTGGTCACGCCTGAAGGGTCTTGCAATTGCCACATGAGAGGCGCATCTGCGCCAAAAAACCACTTTCCGGAGGCCCCATGCGCGCCCGCACCGCATTCATCCTCGCCGCGCTCGCCAGTGCCGCCCTTGCCGGCCCGGCCCAGGCGCTGACCATCACCGCCCGCGTTTCAGGCGGCAATATTGCCGTGCATGAGGGGCCCGATGCGCGCTTTGCCATTATCGGCCGGTTGCACGACGGCCAGGAAATCCCGGTCGATTATTGCACCCAGACCGACAGCGACAGCAACCGAGGCTCATGGATCGGCGATGCCGGCCACACCCTCTGGCCCAAGGGCGCCACCACCTGGTGTCGCATCCCCGATTATGGCTGGGTCCAGCGCAGCTATCTCACCGGCCGGGGCCTGGTCAACGTCACGCCACCCGATTTCGTCGGGCCGGGTTGGTAGCTCTTATTCCTCGCCCCTCGGGGGAGAGGTGGCGCGGCGAAGCCGAGTCGGTGAGGGGGTGGCCGCAGCAAGCGCTAAAGCCTACAGCCACCCGCCCAGCTCGCGCCGCACCATGGCTTCGATCTGGTCCATGCTGGCGGGCGAGGCATTGAGGCACGGGATATAGGCGAACTTCTCCCCGCCCGCCTCAAGGAATGTATCCTTGCCGCCCATGGCGATCTCTTCCAGCGTCTCGATGCAGTCGGCATGGAAGGCCGGGGCCAGGATGGCCACCTTCTTGATCCCCTTGCCCGGCAGCGCTTCGAGCGTCTTGTCGGTATAGGGCTGCAGCCATTCGGTCGGCCCGAAGCGGCTCTGGAAGGTGACCATCAGCCGGTCCTTGTCCCAGCCGAGATACTCGCGCACCAGCCGCGTGGTCTTGAAGCACTGGCAATGATACGGATCGCCGCGCTTGAGATACTCCACCGGCATGCCGTGATAGGAGGTGATCACCACATCCGGCTCGAAATCGAGCTTGGCCACCCCGTCGCGGATCGAATTGCCCAGCGCCGCGATATAGTCCGGGTCCTCGAAATAGGCCGGCGCCGTACGCACTGCCGGCTGCCAGCGCATATGCTTGAGCGCCTCGAACGCCTTGTCATTGGCCGTCGCCGTGGTGGTCGCCGAATATTGCGGATAAAGCGGCACCAGCAGGATCTTCTGGCACCCGGCCGCCTGCAGCTTCTCCAGCACCGAGCGGGTCGAGGGATTGCCATAGCGCATGGCAAAATCCACCACGATATCCTCGCCCTTGAGCCGCTGTGCTAGACTTTCCGTCTGCTCTCTGGTGATCACCCGCAGCGGGCTTTCATCCTTCTCCTTGTCCCAGATCTGGGCATAGGCATGCCCACTCTTTTGCGGCCGGAAGGAGAGGATGATGAAATTGAGGATCGGCCACCACAGCCATTTGGGCGTTTCGATCACCCGCGGATCGGAGAGAAACTCCTTCAGATACCGCCGCACGCTCCAGTAATCGGTGCCATCCGGCGTCCCGAGATTGAGCAGCAGCACCCCAACTTTCTGCTTGGGCACGGGCGGGTGGTTCGGCGGAAGATGAGCGGACATCGGGGACCAGTTTGGAAATGTTCCAGATTTGGCTGCACCATACGCACTTCGCTCAAGCGCGCAAAGCGGCTATGGGTCGCGCTCACTGCAGTGATCCGGCCTAGACACTCGCCACCAGCAAGAGCACGCCAAAGCCGAGCACGCTCAGCGCACCTAACAGTTCCGCCCACCAGACGATTGCGCCGGCCAGGGCGCTGTCCGCCCCGCCAATGCGCGCCGCCAGCCCCTTGGCCGTCACCGCCAGCGTCGCCAGCACCGCTACGGTAATCGCCGTGCCCAGCCCCATCAGCAGCACCGCCGCAATGCCCGCCGCCAGCAAGCCCTGCGACAACGCAAACACCAGCACCACCAGCGCCCCCGAACAGGGCCGCAGCCCCACTGCCAGCACGACGCCCAATTGCTCCCGCCAATTGCCGCGGATATCCCCTGGTGCAATCGCATGATGCATACTGTGCCCATGCTCATGGTGGTCATGGTCATGATCGTGATGGTCATGGTGCTGATGGCCGTGGTGGTCGTGAGAATGACCCCAGCCGAAAATCTTGCGCAGCACCAGCCAGGCGCCCAGCAATGCCACCATTGCATAGGAAACCACGCCTACCCAATGCGCCGCATCGCCCAGCGCCGTGCTGGTCAGGTTCAGCGCGCCGGCCAGGATCAGCACAAAGCCGATGGCCACCAGCGACTGCATCAGGGCCGAAAGCCCGCTCAGCACCACGCCGCGCCGCAACTGGCTCTCATTGGCCACCACATAGGACGAGATCACCACCTTGCCATGCCCCGGCCCTGCCGCATGGAAAATGCCATAAAGAAAGCTCAGCCCGCCCAGCACCCAGAAAGCGGTCCAGTCCGTGCGCAGCGCATCGAGTGAAGCGGTCAGCGCCGCATAAAAGTCCCGCTGCTGGTTCTGCAGCCAGCCGAAAAACCCGCTGCGCGGCAGGTTGATCCCCACCTCCGGCGGCGGCCCGCCAAAAGGAGCAGCCGGCCGGGCTCGGGCCACATCCTCGGTCGCCTCCAGCGCCGTTGTCGCCACCGCGGCCGCACCGCACGACACCACGACCTGCCCTTGGGTTCCGCGCATGGCAGCAGCCAGGTCGGGCGGAAGTTCCAGCACTTCGGGGCCGAGCGAATAGAGCCGCTCCTCCACCTCAGGCGGCATCGGCTTTGGCGGCTCAAGGCGCACGGCACAATCGCCCGGCGCATTCTCCAGCGTCACGTCGACCGCATCGTTCACCGTAATGGCCACGTAATATTCGGGATCATAGATCCCCAGTTCAAACCGCTCGCCAACCGGCTGCGGCTCAACGGCCGAAATGGAGTAGTTCAGCGTGACGCGATTGTTCTCATAGGTCATGCGCTGGTCGCCGACGGCCACAAAGTCCATCTCATCGCCGGCATAGGTGTAGAAACCGAAATCGGCCAGCCCGAGCATATTCTCGTCCGCCAGCTCCTGCATTTCCGCCGAACTGACGCTGCCATCCCCATCAGTATCGAGCCCCTGCACCATCCACACCGAAAACGCGGTGTCAAAGGTCCAGCTATGATGCAGCCCGGCGACGCGCCCCTGATCGTCAAACCGGATCGTGGCCTTGGCATCGATCATGATGTGGGGATGGGCGACCACCGGTTGCGCAAGAAAAACTGCTACCAGCGCGGCCAGAACCGCCTGCCCCCAACGACCCGTCAAAGCAAAACCCCTAATGGATAGGATGGGTGGCGAACCACTCCACCAGATGATCAATCAGCGCCCGCACCTTGCCCGCCAGATGCCTGCGGTGCGGATACACCGCCTGCAAGGTCTGACCGGTTGGCAGGAAGGCATCCAGCACCGGCACCAGATCGCCCTTCTGCACACTTGGTTCTGCCAGATAGGAGGGCAATACGACAAAACCGAGGCCCATCACCGCCGCCGTTCGCGCCGCCAGGGGCGAGTTGACGCGCAGCGGTCCGTTGATCGGCACGGAAAGCGTCTTGCCCTCCTCGGAAAAGCGCCAGTTCGACTGTCCCTGAAGATTGACGTCAATGATGCAGGGCAGATGCCGCAGGTCCTCGGGATGCTGCGGATGTCCGACCCGAGCGATGAGCTCGGGCGCCGCTCCCACCACCACATGCATATCGGCGATCTTGCGGGCGATCAGGGAAGAGTCGGCCAGCGTGGAAATCCGCAGCGCCACGTCGATCCCTTCATCGACCAGATCGACATAGCGATCTTCCAGCCTGAGATCGAGCGTCACCTTTGGGAATTTGGTGAGATAGGCAAAAATCGCCGGTGCCAGCGTGCTTTCACCGAAATTTCGCGGCGCTGAAACGCGCAGCAGCCCGCGCGGCTCGGCCGTCTGGTCGGTAATATTGGCGTCCAGGTCATCGAGCTGCTGCAGCAGTCCCGAGGCCTCCCGATAATAAGCCTCTCCTGCCTCGGTGAGGCTCAGCTTGCGTGTGGTCCGATTCATCAGCCTCACGCCCAGATAGTCTTCGAGGTCGGTCACATACTTGCTGAGCAGGGCCTTGGATCGCCCATGCTGCCGCGCTGCGGCGGAAAACCCGCCAGCATCGAACACCTGCACAAAGGCCCGGATGCGAGAAAGGTCCTGCGACATGGAAGGTCCGTTCACTCAGGGATGGTCAATGGACGCATAACTCATCTGCGCTGGGTGAACAATAACGCCCCTTGGTCGTTGAGCGATTAACGATAGGATAGATGCCCAATCGACGGCGACAAGGAGATCGGACTATTTTCCCGCCTATGGCCAGACCCTCTTCCCGTTCAGCGCTCTACCGGCTCATCGAAGCCGGCCAGCTCGCGCACAAGGCGCTGCTCTTGCCGCTGGTCGAGAAAGGTCTCGAGCCCGGCGACGATGCCATACTGTTCGTGTTGGGCCGCGCGGGGACAACTGAGGCCGATCTTGCGCGAGATCTGGGTCTGACCACTGATCTGCTTGCCACCAGACTTGAGCGTCTCGCCAGCCGCGATTTCATCACGCGCCAGGCCGTCGGTCCCGAACTTGAGCCGGGCCTGGCCCTCACCGAGCGGGGGCTGCGCATCCGCAATGCGCTGGCCGATCACTGGGCCCAGCTCGAGGAAGCGTTGATGGGTGAGCTTAAACCCAAGCACCGCAAGAGATTTTCCGAGGTTCTGGGGCGTTTCGTGGATTTGCTGCGGCTCTGAGCGGCCGTTGGGTCAACAATTCGTTCAGCTTGGGTTCAGGCGCGTTGGGTTTAGTTGGCGCCAAGGCTTGATCGCCACCCCATTCGGAAGGAGTCCCTGCATGACCTTCAAGACCAAACTGATCGCCGCCGGCATCGCCACAATGGCCGTGCTGGCCACCACCATCGCCGCATCGGCCGCGCCGGCCGTTGCAACGGGCAATGTCAATGTACGCTCCGGTCCCGGCACCGGTTTCCGTGTTGTGGATACGCTGCGCCGAGGCGAGCGGGTCGATATCCAGTATTGCCGTGGCAGCTGGTGCTATGTCGAAAAGCGTGGCCCGGACGGCTGGGTCTCGGCCAACTATCTCAGCAGCGGCCGCCCCGGCTGGGGCAATGACTGGGATGATGACCATTGGGAACGCCCGCGTCCCCCGCGCCCGCCCCATTGGGATCGCCCCCACCATCCCCGTCCGCCGCATTGGAACCCGCGCCCGCCCCGTCCTCAGCCCATCTACCCGAGCAATCCGGGCGCCAGCATGTGCTTCAATGGCCCCAATGGCTATTTCTGCATCGGCACCTGATCGCGGATCCAGGCAAGTCAGGCGCCGTCCCTTTGGGGGCGGCGTTCTGCGTTGACCGCTATTCCACCATCAACCGGT
>Ga0208794_1000628_pt1 | contig 20721 bp, 22 predicted proteins | sample 32_taG_FD_184106 | JGI IMG/M metagenome (GOLD analysis project Ga0208794, IMG submission 184106) | Marine viral communities from the Gulf of Mexico - 32_GoM_OMZ_CsCl metaG (SPAdes) (version 2) | ecosystem: Environmental > Aquatic > Marine > Oceanic | place: Atlantic Ocean: Gulf of Mexico... | reverse complement strand
CAGGCAAGCTGAGATAGCGATCTTTGAGTACATCAACGGCTTCTACAATCCGCGACGCCGACACTCAGCATTGGGTTGGAAAAGCCCTGTCGCTTTCGAACGCAAGGTGGCCTAAACGAGCACCTGGGGCGGCACGAAAGCGCGACAGGTCCATGTCTGCCCAGCCTGTTCGATCCTTGTCAGACCCAGCTCCTTCAACTCCGAGCGCGTGATCAAACCCGTCCAAAACCAGCTCGCGATCAGCACCGTCGCGATCCAGGTTGAGACCATCGCCACGATCACCCATGGCGAAATTGTCAGCCAGCGCCGGATCGTCTCGCTCCGCCTCTCCAACTCGCTCTTGCTGTCGCTCAGAAAGAACCTGGTATCGGTTTCGATTGTATGCAGCGCGCTGGTCGCAATGCTGCTGAAATCGCTCCTGAAGCTCTCCAACTGAGATGCCATCAAGGCGGCGTGGTCGCACCGGATCGTCTCCAGGTCCGCGTTCAATTTCTCGGCGAGGCGGGTCGGCTTGCCAGTCGTCATTGAAAATCTCTCCTTTTAAACGCCAGCGCTCGCCGATGTCGGGGTCTTGGGCGGTGATGTAATTCTTGCTAGCACGGGGGATCTCGAACCCCGCGTCAGTGAGTGTGTCGATCATGCTGGCACGGTCAGTAATGGTGCCGACGCTGATCTGATCGAGGATCCAATCGTGCAGCTCTTCGCGACCTTGCGCGCGCGTCGGCGCTTCAATCGTCGCCCTCACTTCGCGGGCGCGTTCTGGCTCCAAAGGGTCTGCCCAACCGTGCGTCTTGTTCAAAAGATCGCGCAGGCTGGCAAAGGCGTTCTCATGCCCTGGCGGCGCGATGTTCAGTGCCTTCCCGGTGCTGAGTTCAAGGCGTGGGGCGCAGAAGTGCAGCTCGACGTTGCCCTCATGCGAGTGGCGCACCCAGAGACAATCGTATTGATCCCTGTCCAGCCCGGCAAAGGCCAGAGCCTCAAATAGCTCAATGGCCTCTTGCTGGGCGGCGGGACTGGGATCGTCGCTGTCGGCAAAGCTGATCACGCCTGCCGTGTAGCTCCACTTGTTGGGGCTCGCATCGATCAGGTCGCGGGTTTGGTCGGGACTGCCGTGCAGCACCTCGGGCAGCGGGTTGCGGATCTTGGTTTGCGGTTCACCGGCGTCATCGCGGATAAGGTTGCGGTTGTCTTCATAGGCCAGAACTTCACGCGCTGTCAGGTAGTCTACGGGGGCCGCACCGCCACCTGTGCCAGTGGAGAAGAACGAGATGATCATTCGCAGTTCTCGCCTTTGTGCGCCGCCAAGATTTGCGCCATCTGCCGTTCGATGGCCACCAACTGCGTCGCGACCTTAAGCGTGTCGATCTGGCTCGCGCGGCCGGATTTGACTGCGCCGTTGATCCAGCGGGCGAGCTGATTGAGGTTGCCGCCGACACGGGCAATCGCAAAGGTCAGCTTCGGATCAACACGCGGGACGGGCTTGCGCCGACGTGCTTCGGTCAGCCCCAAGGCCTCGCGCATCAGCGTGGCGTTGGGCAGGCCAGCGGCGTGCGCCTTGGCCATAAGCGCAGCCTTTTCCGACGGGGTGCATCGAAAGATCACGCTCTCGGAAAGGCATTCTTTGACGCCGCGTGCGTCTGGTTGGGGTTTGAAGGGGAGGCCTGCCGCCCCTCACAAGTCCCGCCGATGTAATCGGTGGGTAACCTTGCTCTCTGCTCTTCGTGGAGATCGGTCGCACTCATGCTCTGAGCCCCGCCGCCTCGATTTCCGCTGGGCTGACTAGGTTTGCGGCAAGCAACGCGGTCACTTGGCCGGGTGTGATGTGGCGGCACAGTGGGTGTTTGTCTGTGACCCAGTCGGCCAAACCTTTCAGCAATTCCACCTCTTTTGCCTTGCCAGCTTCCCGCGCCTCCTCAACGTCGTGAAGGTATCTCAACCAACGGCCAGTGCTGAACCAGTTGTCGGAGAAGCACACCTTGGAGCGGGTGAAGCCTTCGCTCTCGCTGGCATAGGCTCGCACGGCGTCCTCAAGGTCTTTGGCATCCACTCCGTCGGCTAGCGCTTGGCGGATTTGCGAGAGGCAAACCGCTTTGCCGCGAATGCGGTCCTCCGGATAGGCCGACAAAATCCTTTCAGAAACCTCATCCTCCACCGCCGCCTTCGCGTGCGAAGGATTTGGTTTTTGATATGGTTTATATCTGTTCTTATAGGATTTGCCCTCTGGGGCAGATGGCTTGCCCTCAGGGGCAAATGCATCATTTTCCCTTTCGGTCGGATCGATTTGCCCATTTGGGCAAATGGAGTTGCCCAGGGCATACCAGCAGGTCCGATCATAACGATCATCGCTGAAATTACCCTTGATGATCAGCTCTGCGCTAACCAGCTTTTCGAGGGCTGTTCGGATCTGCTTTTCGCTCAGATAAGGGAACAGCTCACCGAAGGCCGAGATAGAATTGTAGGTCCAATACCGCCCGTCTCGAAGGTTGCGGCGATTGGCTTGGTTCTTCTCGATCCAGAAGGTGATGTTCTGGAAAATCACCGCCGCGTTCAGGCCAACCTGTCCGGCGATTTCGGGATCAAAGCTATGGCGGCTCATGTTTGGCCCCCAAAATGCGCACAAACGTGCGAATTTTGTACAGGTTTTGTACGAGAAATCGGCCGTTTCAGCCGATTTCGCCGCGAAAGCGCACGCGACTTTTTGCACGCTTCCGCACAACGCCCTGTAAATAAGCCATATTTTCTAGGTGGTTTTGGCGACCCCGGCAGGATTCGAACCTGCAACCTGCCCCTTAGGAGGGGGCTGCTCTATCCAGTTGAGCCACGGGGCCACTAAGTGATTACAGTCACTTACATGCGACCGCTCACCTTCTGCGCTAGACCATGGGCCTTTTCACAGGCCTCTTCGCCTCCTGCGATATGGCCACGCTCTCCGTTGATATCTGCATGATCCGTTCTGCGCAAGCTCTGGTCGGGAGCCAGAGTGAATTGCCGTAAGCAGCTGATATCAATAGCATAAATCGTCCTAACATTCTTTAAAATAGATGCCTTGGTGGCCAATCCGAGGCATTCTAGCCCCGAGCGCCGCCCCGCTGCGAGGGGCACCAACGTCAGAGGACGCAAACCATGACAGACCGACCTTCTCTCCCGACTATGAACGACCTGACTGAGCACAAGGTCAACGTGAAGGTCTGGACGCCGCCTACCGTCAAAGCCAAGTTGCAGGACATGGCCAAGACCGCTGGCCAGCCTCTGTCCAAGTTCACATCGGGCATTCTCGCTGGTGTCGCATTCCCCGAACTAGCCGGAGAGCCGATCCTCAAGTTCGCACAGCCGGAGCCTGCGCCTGAACGTGGTGATGGCGACGCCCCCCGTTTTGACTCAGTGGCTCAACTGGAACAGTGGCTCGTGGACCAAGGCCTCGTATCGAACCCCGAGGACGCTCGTGCGGTGTCCGCGCTGGCTGTTGAATTCCTGAACAAGCCAGCTGCGGGGGGCAACTGATCATGGCTGACTTCATCGTACGGAACCCTGCCTCGGATAAGTTCTTCCCTTGCGAGCACATGCGTCCTCTGCGGAAGGACCTGCCGGACGAGGCACTTCGCGCCCGGTTACAAGACCTCCAGTCCGCACGCATGGGGTTCGCCAAGACTGCGGTGGCCTCAGAACTGACCCGTCGCGAGAAGCGCGATGCTCGTGACACAGCACAGGAGAACTCCAATGTCGGCTGACCTCGCCAAGACACTCAAGAAGCAGATCAGCGACCTCGAAGCTAAGGGCGCACAACGCACGAAGCATGAGACACTCACGTTGGAGAACACCAAGGTGAAGCTGAGGGTCATGCAGAAAGCCATGAAGGAGGCTAGCAAGTGATCGTCGAAGGCTACGCCTCAACGCCTCACCGTGACCACGTGCTTGATGTCGTAATGCCCACCGCATTCGAGACCAGCATCCGCGAGTACGGGTTGTCGGGTCCACGGGGCATCAAACTGCTGGCCCAGCACGACAGAGAGAAACCCATCGGCCGTATCCTCGAACTGGACATACAGACAGGGGGTCTTTGGATGCGTGCGGATATTGACGAGAGCATCAGCTACGCATCGGACCTCGCCAAAGCCATCAAGGCCAACGACGGGTTAAGCTACTCCATCGGCTACCGCCTCCGTGAGTCTGACGTGGAGTTCGTGGATCGGGGTCTGGAAAGCTACTTCCTCGTCAAGAACGTGGACCTGTACGAGATCAGTGTCGTGACGTTTCCCTGCAACGACAACTGCGTGATGACCTTCCCGAAGTCAGCTGAGCAGAAGTTGGCTGAGCAGGTTGCGGCATTCAAAGCTGCGACAGCCCCCCGCAATGTTCCACTGAGCCGCGTCGAAGACCAGCTCAAAACCCTCAACTCCCTCTTCGCAAAGTAAGGATCAACCAATGCAAGCTCACGTATCTCCCCAGACCGTCGCCGACATGGTCAACCGCATGACCCCGGAGCGCCGGGCACACCTCAATAACAACCTCAAGCTGCCAACCCTCGCGCTGGAGCGTTGGCTGAAGAAGCCGACCGAGGCTGACATCCTGACAACCGAGCAGATCGAAGCTCTCTCCAACTGGGTGCTGGGTAAATACGCCCATGTGTCGAGCAAGGAAGGTTATATCCTAATGGAAGAGCGCGTGGCCCCGGTTCAGCAGCTGCCCAAGGGCCAACGCGCCAAGACCATTGGCAAGACCTTCACTCACCCGGCTGACGGACCCAACGTTCCTCTGGGCATGAAGGTGGTCCGTCAAGCGTTGCGCGGCGACAAGCTCCCGACCCCGGACGAAGCCGCACTCGCCAAGGCGAAGGTAGCCGAGAAGAAGGAGCGGTCCAAAGCTCGCAACCCTATGAAGCGCATGGCGCAGGCCGTGCAACCGCTCTGGGGTCCAAACCAAGTACGCCCCGGAACCTAACGTCCCACCATGCGGGGGCGTCCCCTGCTCAAACCTCAAGTAGAACAAACCATGAACAATCAAGCCAAGAAACCCGACTATTCCAAACCGCCTTACGCAGACAAGGACGGCAACCCGACGCCACAAAACCCGCACTACGCAGCGTGGAAGGCTAAGCGGGACATCAAAACCCAAGACAGCATCAACGGCGCACCCAAGCAGGTCGCCATGGGCGTCCGGGGCTGAACTGATCCGAAGACACCCGGCTGGCCCAGTGCTGGCCGGGAGAGCCACGAAGGAGCCAAGCCTTGACCGTTCGACCCACCTGCACACCCCCCGCCCAGTGCCCGAACGGGCCCACCACTCTTCCGCCAAAGCCCCCGAGGCAAGAAGGCGCTGACTAAGGAATTGGACTAATGGCCACTTCATTCGTCGAGCAGGCGGTCCTGAAGGTCAAGGATCAGTCAACTCGCCCCATCCGAAAGATCAATAACGAGCTGAAGAAGCTCTTCGCGACTGCTAAGAAGGGCAAATCAATTGAGGTCATCGACCTCCGCAAGCTCGCTAAGGCTGATCGCGAGGTCAAGAACCTCAACCGGACCCTTCGCTCCTTGCCTCGTCGTAAGTCCATCGCAGTTCAGGTCACGGGCATCCAGAACGCTCGCAAGCAGCTCAACTCGTTGACCAAGAACCGCACGGTGAAGATCAACGCAACCGTCAACCAGTCTGGCGGTTCAGGAGGCAACCGGACGGGCAGCACAGGCGGCACCCGCACCAGCCCCCCATCTACGTTCTTGGGTGGCCTTCAAGCAGGCTTTTCGCCAGAGGCATTCGGACGAGGCATTGCTCATGGCTTCACGTCTTCGGTAGGGCACGAGCTCTACTATCAAGTCCGTAACGCCATCACAGACGGTCTGACGGGGGGCGTTGCCGTAAGGGAGAATGCCGACTCAGCTCTGGCCATCGTCTCTGCGACGAAAGAACAGCGCAATGCTCTGAAGCAAGACCTACCTCGCCTACGTGACTTATACAAAGTCTTTGATGAGGGGCAGATCGCCAACCTCCAAGCAGAGGCCTTCACAGCCACAGGCGGCGACCAGGAGGCGACAGCAGCTGTCGTGGAGAACACACTCCGGCTCGCCTACCAGCGGTTCCTGTCCGGCACTCCGGTCAACTCCGCTCTGGAGGGGGGTGCAGCCCTGTTCCGGGCCATCGAGAACACCAAGGTTTCGGACGCAAAAGGCAAGCTAGACATAGAGCAGCTGGAGCGCGGCTACATCTCTATGCAGCGCATTGCAGCTCTTCTTAAGGACGACTTCAACGTCTCGAAGATAGATACCGCCTTCAAGAAAGCTGGCGTGGCGCTCTCGAATTATACCGACGAAGCTCTGACTATGGCTGGTCTGTTCGTCGAAGCAGGTCTGACAGGTTTCGATCTGCAAGGCTTCTTCGATGACTTCGCCATTGGTCGGGTAGGAGAAACGTATCTAGCCAACCAGCAGCGCCTAGGGCTGACCTCTCAAGAGGCGAGAGCTGCAGCGGCCTCTGACCCTGAGCGGTATGTGAGCCAGTTCTTGATCCCTGCCTTCGAGAAAGAAGCTGCCTCGGGCGTGGTTAACACGTGGGATGAATTCCTCCTATCCATCGCGGATAACCAGACAGCGCGTCGCACCGCGACTTTGGCCAGAAACCAAGGCGGCGAGTTCCGTGAGAAGGTCGAGAACTCCCGCACCTTCCAGCTTTCAGAAGCGCAGTTGAGAGCTATCGGTGGCGAGAACGTCCGGGCTCAAGCCGTGGCTGCACAGCAGAGCCTTCAGAACGTAGTTTCGAGCACGGCCCTGAGCATGGAGGCCTTGGCTACGCCTCTTTTCCAAGCGGCTGAGGAGAGCCTGAACTTTGTCAGCGATGCGATCAAAGCCGACCAAGAGCTAGGGATGGCTGGTCTTGCTGCGGGGGGCGTTGGCTACGGCATCGTACAAGCCACCATCAAGTCGATGGCCCCCCTCGTACAGTTTGGAACTCTGCAAGGCCTTCTGGACCCGGACACTACAGCTGGAGAGAAGGCTCTGCTCCTTGCGTCGACAAACCTCGACAGTGCCGCATCCAAACTGTCAGGAGGAACCTTCGGGCTGCCTAACCCTGCTGCAGGAAAAGGCCCGCTCGCCAAGGTTGGCTCCGGCATAGCTATGATCGCCAGCGCCTTGGACGGCATTGACTTCAAGAAGTTGTCTGACTCCGACAAGTTCTATCTTGAAAGAGTCAAGGAAGCTGAAGCAGCCAAGGAGGCTACCGCTGCTGCGCTAGCTGCCCAAGAGGCAGAGAAGGCGGCCAAGCACGAACGTCTGCAATTCCTGTCAGCTGAGATAAGCAGGCTAGAAGAACTCAAGGGTGTTCAGCGGACCAGCGACACCGACTTGATGATCCAAGACAACCTCAACGAATACAATACTGTCCTGTCTGAACTGCGTGAGCTCTCAGGTGCAACTCAGGCTCTCAAGCAGTCAGCCACCGACGCTGCAAATGGTCTCAGCTATGCTGCATCGGAAGCCGGCAAGCTTACCTTCGGAGCCTTCCTGCCCGATGGCGACGGAACGGGCACGGAGCTTCCGAGCACTGAGGAGATCAAGGCTGTCCGTAAGGCCATCGACGACCAAGCAGCTATCTTGAACAACGGGTTCTATGAAGACGACGAGGCTGCACGCCAGCAGCTGGCCGCTCTGCTGGCCCTCGAAGACGCGATGGTCAAAGCTCTGGAAGACGGAGGCACCGGGGTCGATGCTGAGGGGAACCCCTACTTCCTGGAGCCGCATCCCGACCTCGCAGAAGGCCTGTCCACTCCTATCGAAGAAGGCCACCGTATGGGTGCCGACATCATGTCAGAGAGCTTGAGCGAGGGGGGTCTCACGCTTGGGCAGGTCATCCGAGAGAGCTTGTCGGCTGGTGCAGAGGAGCTTCGCGATGTCCTCCGGGCCAACTTCACAGTCGCCGTTCCTCAGCCAGCCACGCCACAGCTTGGCGCACCGCTCGATACTGGCCGTCAGACACCATTCTAAACCAGCACAAGGACGCACGACGTGACCGAACCAACCACCATGGACGAACTGCTGGAGCAGATGACTGAATCGGACTTCATGGTCCAGTTCAGAGCAGCGAGAGCAGCCGTAGCACCGTACTGCGAAGACCATATGGCCGCGCTCTTCGAACTCGAACGGCCATCAGCCCCCCTGCCTGCTCCTAAAGCTACGGTCCGGGGCCATAACATCGTGCGCTGGAAGATATATCAGGCCAACTTCATCGAGTTGATCGAGAGCTTGATGGGTTGCGAGGATACCAAACGTTGGGCTGTCACTCGTGCCGCAGAGCAGGTCACTGGTTTCACAGCCGATGGTTCGGAGATCGTGCTCACAGAGGATGACGTTCGCCAGCTCCCGGTAGCCGTAGGCAAGGCTATGGTCCGTCTGGTCCCGCTGCTGGGCGATGTCCCGTCCAAAGGCAAGCCGGAGGTCATCAAACAAGGCGATGCAGTCTCTAAGCCTATTGTCCTGCGCCTCGGAACCCCGGTCAACGACGTCGATACTCTGGCCTTCAAGGCACGCACTGTGGGCGAGTTAGAGGAACTGGCTGCTGTGGGTGGAGGCTTGCTGGAGCGAGTTTATACGTTGATGTCCCTGTGCGACGACCCCGAGGTTGTGGAGAGTATGGCTCCTGCTGATGGTTGGGCCTTGCTGAAGCACGTTCTGGAGCCTGCGACCAAGACTGCGAAGAAGACCATGAAGGGCGTGCGCTCCTATGAGTTCGCCTTGAAGATGCCGTTCGCTGCTAGCACGCCTCTCGGGGTCGTGATGTCGAGGCAGGAGGACTATGGCCGCCTCTTCAAACAGAAAGCCGACGCCCAGAAGGCTGCGCAGAACAAGGCTAAGCAACGCGGGGGGAAGAAGCGGCGATGACCATGTCCCCCCACTATGCAGCACTGTTTCTCCTCAAGGAGTGGCCAAGAGAGCCATCTGCGTCGCTTCTTGGACCCAGCGCCCACGGCCACGATCCTTGGCCACTGCTGGCCAGCTCTGTGGGCCTCCAGCCATCAATACCGTCCAACTGCCTCGCCATCGGCGCTGCCCCGTCGGACCACCATCCGCCACGCCCGATGGCTCCTGCCCATCTTTTGCGTCAATAACCAGCTGAAGGATATATGAAATGACCGAACGGCCGAACGCTCTTCGCCCCGCCCTGCCTCCGGGCTCTTCCACCGCGCTATGGAAGGCCATCAACGACCAAATGGAGACCTCCAAGCGGCCCAAGTCCGATGCGACGTTCTCGACTGGCTCCGAACTGTGGGCAAAGGTCTACGAGTTCTTCGAATGGTGCGAGAACAACCCGTTGGAAGATAATAAGCTGGTGACTTTCGAGGGTGACGCAAACGTCGCTGCTGTGCCCAAGATGCGCGTACCTACGATCCATGCGCTGGCTGTGTACATCGGGGTCACGAGGCGCACGATCTATAAGTGGGCTGATCCGAAGGACGACCTCTACCGCCCCGAGTTGGCCCCCATCATCAATGCAGTCATGGATATCATATATGATACTAAGTACACGGCTGGCGCTGCCGGGCTGGTGTCTGCTGCGATGATGATCCGCGACCTGAACCTCGCTGACGCGACGCACATTCAGCAGACCACGACCGAGGTCAAAGGCAATGACGACATCGACGAACGTCGCATCGCCAACGTGATACACCCGAACGCCTCGCCGGAATGGTTGGACGCGTTCTACGCAGTCGGTAAGGAGCCACCGCTGTTCAGCCAAGAACAGATCGATGCGGGGATAGAGTTGCCTCCGGCACCTTCGACAGACTGACAGACGCGGGGGGCGAGCAGACGTTCTCCCCCGCATATCTAGGCGGCCAGCACCTAAACCTAGATCAAGGATCACTAACCATGACCATCACACCACGCGAAGACGCTAACCTAATCGACACGTTCGACATGCTGCTCTGGTACCGCCCATGGACAGGGAGCCTGCTCTGGCGAGAGCGGACACCGGATATGTTCCGGGGCACATGGGCCCAGACCCCAGAAGCGCAGGCTAATAAGTTCAACGGGAAGTACCGAGGCAAGAAAGCCGGGTCTGTGGCGCAGCAGAAACATCGCATGATAACCCATCAGGGCGAAGCCTTCCGTGCGGATCGCATTGCGTGGGCGCTGTACTACGGCGAATGGCCCAAGAGCGACTTGCGCCACCTTGATAAAGACTTAGACAATAACCGCATCGAGAACCTGCAAGATCTCGGCGCACAATGGCGTCGCCCCGCCAATGGCCCCGCCCAGCGCCCCGACCATCAGCCAGCATCGTGGCCAGAGCACCCGCTGAATTTGACCTGCACGGCATGGTCCTCTGGGTCTGGTCGCACATGTCTGCCCCGCGCCGAACGTCCTGAGGGATGTTACTCGTTGCCTGTGCCCACAGGAATGGCCACCCTTGGCCACGGCCACGCGCCGGGGAGCGAGGGCCACGGGACCGACGCAGAGGCATTCTTTGACCACGGCGCTGGGCCTGCCGATGCGAGCCGGGGAGCGTCGTCATGCTGATCCGGCCACAGGACGAGACGACCGAGCTTCTGGAGTGGGTGAAGACGGTCTGGACGTATGATCTTCAGACTGGTGAGTTCCGTTGGCTTCCGCAGCCAGTGGAGGAGTTCGAGCCTTCGCACAATATGACCGCACGCCGTAACATGGCCCGTTGGAACGGGTCCTTCGCCGGCTCGTTAGCGGGCACAGCCAAGCCGGACAAGCCGCGTGTACTGACGCGCAAGGGTATGGTCTTCAAAGCTGAACGCGTAGCTGTCGCGCTAACCATTGACGCATGGCCGAACGGTACGGTGAGGTTCGTGGATCGTGACCCGTCGAACTTGCTGAGAGCCAACCTGACGTATGTCGAGGGTATCTGGACGCGATAGCATGGTGCGGGGGGAGATGCTGAATGGCGTAGCCCCCCGCCAACTGCCCCAAGGAACACTGACGCGCCAACAGTTAGCGAAGGGCTGGGCCTCGGACCCGGCGGAGACGACATGCGCGTTTGACCGGGTCCGAGACTGTTTGGGAATAGTTCGGTCACAAGGATCAGGAACCGCACCACTCAACCAGCACCGATAGAATGCCCCGGATGGGGCGCACGAGCACGCGGATAATGGCGAAGGCTCAGGAATATTGTTCCGGTGGTGCGGTGGGTGTTCATGGCGTCTGGCCAGTCAACTGTCGGTTCAGGTGGCCATCCAAAGTTTTATTTCACCCGTTGTGCGCTTCCCGGTCGTTTTTATGATGCTTCCGGCGATCTTCTCAGGCATGATGCTCTGAGGACGATGGTCCATTGGGTCTGCTACGAGACCATTATAAACCTAGCGCCAGCAGCTCTCCCCCGCCTGACGAGGTTCGTACGCAGCTCGCTGTTCATCACCCATCATGAACAATTAAGGTCCGCAGACAGCCGAGTGCTGTGCGGTTCCTCGCGAGGATCGAAACATGACTAATGAACACAAGACGCGGCACACCGAGAGCCGTTACGCGAGCCGGGACAAAATGCGCGACAAGCACCCTGAGCACGCCATGCTGACAGTTGTCGAGGTAGAAGGCCTGCTCGGCATCACCCGGCGGCTCTTCTACAAGATGGAAGCCGAAGGGACATTCCCGAACCGCATCAACCTCGCACACCGGACCGTGCTCTACCGCCTGAAGGACATTCAGGAGTGGATCGAAGCCCGGAGCAGTGAGGCGAGGGCAGCCGCAGACGCCCCCCTTTCTGATGTGGGAGGAGCGAGCTGATGACTGGCCTAGACTTCGAAACCATCTTCATCAACGACGTCACAGACTTAGCCGCCGACGCAGAGCGCGGACCTCAGCCCGCCTTCTATATGGTCGCTGGGGCAGGCCCAAGCCACGTCCGCTACGACGATCTCGAAACTGCACGCGAGAGAGCCAATGCGCTGGCCACTACGCACCCAGACGAGACATTCCATGTCCTAGCCTGCGTGGAGACCATAGCGCCCACCGCTAGCCAGTTTACGCCGCTATACGAGCAGGGACCAGAGCACTACTCCCCGGTGCCCAAGCACATCGGCCCAATGGACGTGCTGTACTTCACAGTGAGCGATGCAGCTGGTGCGTTGGCCGGACGGGACGTTGTCGTGGTGGGGGAGACGGACCTCGAGATGCTGCTGTGGACCATTCATCCGTTCCACCTAACGCCCATCGATGCAGACGAGGCGCATGGCGGCGCAGAGCGGCTGACTGGACCTTATGCTCCTGCTGGCGAGGGCGAGTTCGATGCTCGCGTCTCTGCACGGCGGAAGCTGCTGTCTGTGCTGGCTTCTGAGAGCTAGAACGAACTAGGGCTAGGAAAGCGGTGAAGCCAACCTAGCCCTAGAACCATCTCATCATATTGATCTACGAAGACGATGCCCGCCCCCATCATGCCTGATCCTTCCCATCTAGGCACGTAAAAAACGACTGGGAATCGCACAACGGCACAATTTGTAAGTGCGCGGCCCGACGATCCGAGCGAGGATGGGGGGCGGCCCCGCGCGGGCCACACTGAGACACTAAGACATTCAGAGCTGCCCTGTCTGGTAGCAAACCGTCTTGTCGTACTCGCCTGAATCGCTGAACCGCATTCGCGGTGAAGCTTGAGTCGGCGGTTTACGAAGGCGATGCCCAATCTCCCTCGTAGATCGCCAGTGAGCGAAACAGGACGGGCGCAATGCGTCCTCCGACAGACTATGAGGTATTGGCTATGGCCAATTGGAAGAGTTCACTATTCGAAGACGGGACAGGTTCCCGAGATGCAGAAGGTAAGGTAGAGCGAGTCATGCTCTACCCGGACAACCCTGATAAGGTCTTTGTCTACCCTGACCCAGAGGGCAAGCTGCTCTTCGGCGTCAAGCGAGGCGAGGGTGTCGACACGCCGAAGGCCTACCAAGTCTTCAACGCGCACTATCGAGACACCGATCAGGACATTGAGTTTGCCCGGCAGAACCACCAGCCGTACCGGGGCAACGTTATCGAGACCCGAGAGATGTCGAACGCTCTCCGGGAGCAACGGGGTCTCCCTGCGGGCAAGTATTCCATCTACCGTATGGACGAAGTGGCTGCGCTTCCCCCCGGTTCTAAGGTTTTGGAAGCCGAAGGTGAGCCAGACGCAGAAGCCTGCTGGCGAGTGCGCGTCCCGGCCACGGCGGTCTTCGGGACAGGGACAAGCGCCCACAAGCAGCACTGGGGAGAGGCTCTGGCCGAGAAGGAGGTCATCGCCACCTACGACTTGGATAATGGGGGGCTGCGGCGCTGCGTTGAAGTGGTCACCAAGTTCCAGAGCTACTCCGACAAGGACCCCGGCAAACCTATGTCGCTGCGGATCATGAAGCTGGAGGACAAGGTCGAACAAGCTCCCGTCGGTTTCGACATCTGCGACTTCCTCTCCTTTAAAGCGCGAGAGATGGACGCTGCCGACGCAGAGTTGGACAAGGACGACCGGGGCAAGAACAATAGCGGGATGACCTATGCCGAACGATGGGCCGTTCTCAACTCGCCCCCCTTGCCTCAGAACATTGACCATTATCTTTACCAACTCTTCACAGGTGAAGTATCTACGCAAGACTGCATTCTGCCCGGCATAGGAGAGGTCCGCTATGGCCGCATGGTTGATGGAGAGAAGGTTGCAGTCAGGTATGACGAGCTCATGGGCGAGGATGTCCGGTTGCTTAACGCTCTTGGCGAAGAGCTGCGCAAAGCGATAGGTTGGACGCACGATGCAAGCAGATGGAAGGCGTGGGCCGAGAACGTCCTCTCCTTCAAAGATGCCTCAGCTCCCGGCGGACGCCTGCACGGATGGTTCCGCTTGTCTCACGGCTCAAACGGCAAGCCAACTCTGGCCCGTAAGGTCCGAGAGGATGCGCAGGGTTCCATGCTCAGAGAGTACTCGCCAGAGGACGCTAACAAGGAGTTCTCCGACCTGCCCATGTGCAAGTATTTCAAGGAGGGGGCGAACGACCCTGCGTTCACACCTATGGTCAAGTGGGCATGGGACAATAACATGTTCCACCACTACGTAGAGACGACGTTCAGGCCGGGAGATGGGCCAACCGTCGAGACGCTAGATGGCGCCAAGCTTAACAACTATATCCAGCCACACGATGGCCCCCCTGTCATAGAGAACCCGATCCCTTATGAGGACCACCCTCTCGTGTTCATTTGGAGAGTTCACGCTCAGGTGGAGAAGGACGTAGACATCGGCATGAGCTTCTTAGCCAATGTCGTCCAGCACCCGGCAGGTCCTCTGGGCTGGGGTCTCGGCGTCCAAACCCCTCCGGGCGGCGGCAAGGGCACTATAGACAAGATAATGTATCACTGCGTCGACAACGGCTTCGGGCACATGAACGCTCTGAACATCAAGAAGATCAAAGGGACAGCCTTCACAGAGGACTTCTTGCACAAGACGTTTGTCGTGATTGACGAGACCAGCAACGCAGCACGGGACGACTTGATAAGCGTAGGGGAGACGCTGAAGACCTTGTCATCCGAACCTATGTTCTCCTTTGGTGTCAAGCACGAGAAGTCGAAAGGCCAGCGCCCCAACCATGTCAAGATGCTCTTCCAAATGAACGCAGATAGCGGGATGGCCTTCGTGGACGACCCGGCTTCAGACCGTCGCTTTGCATTCATAGGGTCGAAGTATGGGGAAGACGGCAAGGAGGAAATGAAGGCTGCTTTCGACGTTCAATGGTGGAAGGATACTCACCCGGAAGTTTATGCGGAGGCTGACGAGAACTCTGACTTATACGATGGAGAGACGCCTCCGTGGTTCAGAGTCATGTACTACTGGTTAGAGAAGATGGGGGGATATGAGGACTGCCGTCATCTCCTTCTAAACTACGACATCAAGTACGGGAGTGGTGACCGTCCGAAGTCCAGCACCCACAATCGCATAGCAGGCGCGTCCATGCCTGCTTGGGCTAGCTTGCTGATGGACGTTCTAGAGGATGGCGAGGTTCCTTTCGCAGGAGGCGTGATCCCTGCTCCGGCCATTCCGATAGCTCTAAGCCGTATGCGCTCCAGTGCTATCCCTAACGAGAAGACGGTAGGGAGAGGTGTGCGCAAGCATCTGAACTTGGTAGCCAAAGGACGGTATAAGGCTACTGAGGAAGTGGCTGAGTTCCTCAACTCCATAGGGGATAACGCAAGATGGGGCACTGTGAAGGTAGGATCGTCAGTGACATACTATTCTGCTGACCCAGAGCTGGACGGCAAGGGCAGGTTGATGTCGGAGATGTGGCTCAAAGCGCAGAAGGAGGCCAACGAGGCCACGGCATTGGAGCTGGCTGATGCGAGAGGCGCTGGCCGGGCTGCAGGCACCGGGAGCATGCGAGACGAGCCGATGCACTGAGAAGCGTAAGTTATAGTGAGTTGTGGGGGGCTGACCAGTGATGGTTGGCCCCTCGTTCGTTCAGGGATATGGCCATCTTGCAGGTTTTGAAACCAAGAGCATCACCATCAGTTCCATCAAGAACCAAGGAGATCCTTTTGTTGGTTATGGGGTAAGCCACTGGAATCGCTGGATAATAATGGGGTATTTATTTCAATAACCAAGAAACCAAAGAATAATGGTAATTGGCTAAGGGAATCAAAGAGATGGCAGGTAAACATGCTATCGCACTACCCCCCTACCTCCTTTTAAAACGCCCTCCCCGCGCTCTTTAAAAGGATGGAGGCCATGGTCATTGGTTTCTTGGTTATTGATGTTAGGGTGCCAAAATTACCGATCGATTCCATGGGCTTACCCCAGACCCAAGAAAAAATGGCCATTGGTTATCCTTGGGACCATGATACATTTTCTTGGATATTGGGTTAGCTGATAGCGGTATATGCTGCTTAAACCATGGCGTATTGGTCTCTACCCCACACACAGCCTACCGTTTGAACGACCACCAGCCCCGGCCTGCAGGGTTCATAATAGGACGCTGTACCTAACACCGCCTCTGAACCTCAGGTTCGCTGCTGCGTTCACCATCACAGTTCACTATCTTCCGTAGAGCGCGACCAGACTGCGCCAGCCCCCACCATGCACATTTAGTCTAACAGGGGACGCTACGCTCCCCTGACCCCACACCAGCGCCCCATCCGACGCACGACAATTCTAATGGCCAAGGGATGCTGTCAACGGCCATCCGGCTAGACCGGGTGCCCATCGGGGCCAAGCGCCATTTTAAAGCCAGTGCCTGCCACGCTTCGGCCATCCCCGCGCCCAGCGCCCGTCCACCTGCCCGCCCAGCCGCGCCCAGCGCCCATCTCTTGCGTCGGATAGTTACTGGAATGGCGTGATGCGGGGGGAGTACCCTGAAAAGTACCCTGCGCTGCACCACCATGCCCACGCCCCCCACATATACTGGCCTATCAGCGCAGTGAGCGTCTTCTTGTCACGAGGCGGGTTACTTTCCGTCTGGCCGCTGTATCAGCGTGTAGGTCGGAATATTCGACGCGTTCCACCTATCAAGTTCTTCACCGCAAACATCGCAGTTGTAGGTGTCCTTGTCACGAACTGGCAACTTCTGGTGGCCGACCTCGTAGACAGCTCCGCATTCACAGACTTTTTCCGCCATAACTATTCCTTTCAAACAATAGCACAACTCATGGTTGCCATACCTGATATCGAATGTCGTATATGGAAAATCAAGGTAGCGATCTAAAAAAGAGGGCAACGGTTTCCCGTCACCCTCAGTAGAAGTTTCATACAGGCCTCTTAGACCGCTAACGCTGAGCCTAGAAGCGGAGTTGCTGCTCAAGTCGACTTAGCGACTACGCCAATGGGCGCAGACATGCTCGGTACGACCAAAGCGAACGCGTTGGTATGCGTTCACAAAGACACCAGCCTTCATGTCCTATCTCCTTGTGATAGGGTTTCCCTTGAAAAAGGGCTCAGCATGTGTCAGATGTTACTTCTCACAGTAGGAACCTGACGGGCCGAGCCCTGATGAAATCCACCACGAAAGCCGATCCTTCAGGGTCGGTTTTCTTGTTTCTCCCTTGCGGTCAGACCTTTCGATCCGGGTAGCACACCCGCAAGGGCTTTGTTCTTCTCTTCATACGCTTCTCCACAACATCTTGGGCTAGGCCCGTGGGGGAAGTATATTATGGAGCTGTGAGCTTCGTCAAGTCTCGTTTTAGCGTTGAGCGTCGATTTAGCGTTGCGGGAGGCTACCCTCAGTGCTAGTCTATTTCCAATTAGAGGAGATCTATTGTTATGGCTCAGATCAAAAGCCCAAACTATCCTAGCCTAGGACTGGCAGACGCCATTGATGCCATTGGAAAAATTGAACAGCTGTACCGATCCACTGCAGTCTCACGAGAAGATGCAGCAAAACTGATTGGATACTCGTCGCTCAGTGGTCCAGCAACAAAGTCTTTGGCTGCACTCAGTTCGTATGGTCTCGCTGAGCGCGCGGGGAAGGGGATGCTCAGGGCGACTCCGCTTTCCCGAGACATTCTACATCCGAAGAGTGACCATGATCGAGTTGAGGCAACAATAAAGGCCGGACTAACGCCAAGTCTGTTTCGCGAGTTGAGGGACCACTTTGAAAATATACCAGTCCCGCCTGAGCAGGGGGTAATTTCTTACCTAAACCGTGCGGGCTTTCATCCTACTGCGGTCCCAAAGGCTGCGAAGGCTTTTATCAATACGGCTGAATTGCTTGAAAGTTTGGACAAGCAAAGCCATGAAAGCCCGGAACCCAAAATCCAAGACCTTAGCTCCCAGCAAAGCGGGTCGAGCGATGGAGTCGCCGTCGGAAATTATGTTTTATGGGAGAGTCTTGGTTCACAAAAATTTGCCACTCCAAGGCGTGTTAGGTGGGTTTCGGAAGACGGCTCTCTCATCGCAGTCGATGGCAGCGAAGAAGCAATCCCAATCGACGAAGTTACTGTGAAAACCCACCAGGACCGCGTTGCGCCGCCTCAGTCTCCGCCACCTCTGCCTGTAACGGTGGAGACTCCACCGCTCGAGACTCAGCCGCCTACAGCTCCGAAGGGTGGCCATTTGGTTCCGGGATCGACTGGCGAACTTCGCACCGCCGTATTTCCAGTATCAGATGGTGATGTGACGTTTGTTTTCCCAGCAGACATCACTCTTGAGGGCTTGGAGGAGTTGGAAGACTACCTAAAAGTGTTTTTGAAAAGGGAGAAAAGGGATGCACAACGCGGTTCCTGAGCGCCATTCGAATACTTACTAGTCCCTTGATTCGTCCCCTGCTTCCCTTCCCCTGTACCATAGCGCCACGCTTACTGGCGTTTCGCCGCGCTGCGCCGCCTTTTGACAATAACAGGGTCAGTTAGGCCCCGACGACAGTCATCAGCTTCGCAGCCCACCACTCTGCAAGCTCGCGCTTCTGGATGCGGTAGCGGCGAGCCATATCACCATGGTCATATACGCCGGTGACGCCCACGCTCAGCGCATGATTGACGGTCGCTTGAATGACATCCAGAGCGGGAGCCCAGACCACTTCACCATCAGCGTTCTCATCACCATCTCTAGCGCGGGTGATGAATGTGTGGCGCAACTCGTGGAGCCTCCATGGCTGGGGGGCGTCACCTAGCTCCTTCCTGATATCCTCTAACCGCACGAGCACCTTCGACCAACCTGAGATGGGCGTCTTGCCCGCCGCAGAGGTGAAGATATAGGGCGAGTTCGGGTGCAGTGCCTCGTGATACCGGGCTACGTCGGTCAGTATGTCGATGCCCTTCTGCGCCAATACGACCTCGTGTGAGCCCTTGCGGTTCTTCACCATGGCCTGCGGAATGGTAAGCGTGCCCCGGTCTGCGTTGAACCATGACCACTGAGCGTCGGCTATCTCGCTCTTGCGTTGGCCCGTTAGCATCAGGAGTTGGATCGCTGGCCCGAACGGATACCCAAGCTGTTCAGCCCCCCACCAGATGCTCCTGAGTTCATCATCCGACAGCGCACGAGCCTCGTGCTGTTTGGCCTGACGCGGCTTCAGGTCTGCGCTGGGCGCTTCACCATGCGCTAGGCCGCGAGACTTAGCGAAGGTCCATAGCGCCTTGATCGTCTTCAGCGCGCCATCGACTGGTCCACCTGTGCGTTCGATGTCCTGCAGCATGCGTCCGAGCACGGCTGGCGTGACATCGTTCATCGCAAAGCCACCCAGCCGGGGGGTGATGTGAAGCCTGAGCACGGTCTCTCGGTTCCGGTAGGTGTTCCGCGACACTGGTCGCTTGCGTGACCCTGTTATCTGGCCAGCCTCCATCGCTTGCAGCCATGCACCCGCTACTGCGCCCACAGTGCCTAGGCGGTCCAGTTCCTCAGCCTCCTGCTGGCGCTGGCTCTCCTCTTTCGGGTCAATGCCCGACGCAGCTAGGGCCGTGATGCGGGTTGCCTCTGCTCTGGCTTCTGCGACCGACATTACTGGCCACACACCTATCTTCAGCTTCACGCGCCTGCCTGCTAGCCCCCCTGCACCTTGTCCTGCGACCCGGTAGACTGTGAACCAGTTCTTGGCTCCTGCAGAGGTCACATAGAGGAATAGCCCCTTAGTAATATCCGACACTTCCTTGGTGCCTCGTATGGGCCGGGTCAGCTTGTCGATCATGTTAGGTGTGAGGTTCTTGCTGGGCATGGGCTATGGCTCCTGCGGGCCTTCTGTGGGCCTTTTCGTCTATCCACAATGGAAGACATCCGGCGACTATCAGGTAGGAGTATTCCTGATAAGGTTGCATTAAGCACGTACTATTAACGGGTTAGCAATGACCATGCTCGACATTGGTCGACAACGGGGGGCGAGGAGCGTCGGATTAGGAGGGGGCTGCTCTATCCAGTTGAGCCACGGGGCCACGGGATTGGCTTAGCGCAAAACGGGGTGGTGATCCAGCCACACTGCACGGTGGTATGGCAGCGCTGTGGTGGGGGGCTTGATATGGTGATTGCCTGCGCCCGACCGACGCACTACGCTGTTGATAGAATACCACTTTCAAGCAGGACAAGCGCCTTTGACACAGCCTCCGAAACGCCCGTTGACCCTTCGTGATGTATCCGATGCCTGCGGGGTGTCGGAGATGACGGTCAGCCGGGTTCTGCGAAAACGCGGCGACGTGTCCGAAGCGACGCGCCGGCGGGTGCTGGCTGCGGCGAAAGAGTTGGGGTATGTGCCCAACCAGATTGCCGGATCGCTGGCGTCCCAACGGGTGAACCTTGTCGCGGTGATTATCCCGTCGCTGTCGAACATGGTCTTTCCCGAGGTGCTGAACGGCGTCAATCAGGTGCTTGAAGACACCCCGCTACAGCCGGTCGTGGGCGTCACAGACTATATGCCCGAAAAAGAAGAACGAGTTCTCTATGAAATGCTGTCGTGGCGGCCCTCGGGCGTGATCATCGCGGGGCTGGAACATAGCGATGCGACACGTGCCATGCTCAAGAACGCGGGTATCCCCGTGGTCGAGATCATGGATGTTGACGGACGTCCGATTGATGCGATGGTCGGCATCTCGCACCGCCGTGCGGGGCAGGAAATGGCCAAGGCGATCCTAAAGGAGGGCTATGAGCACATTGGTTTCATGGGCACCAAGATGCCGCTTGACCACCGCGCCCGCAAACGGTTCGAAGGGTTTACCGAAGGGCTCGCTAAAGCCGGGATAGAGATCGAGGACCGCGCGTTCTACTCTGGCGGCTCTGCGCTGGCCAAGGGGCGCGAGATGACGCAAGACATGCTTGAGCGGTCGCCCGAGCTGGATTTCCTGTATTATTCAAACGACATGA
>Ga0208794_1000627_pt1 | contig 20722 bp, 23 predicted proteins | sample 32_taG_FD_184106 | JGI IMG/M metagenome (GOLD analysis project Ga0208794, IMG submission 184106) | Marine viral communities from the Gulf of Mexico - 32_GoM_OMZ_CsCl metaG (SPAdes) (version 2) | ecosystem: Environmental > Aquatic > Marine > Oceanic | place: Atlantic Ocean: Gulf of Mexico... | reverse complement strand
ATCCGATCATGCCAGCCTTAGAGGCGCAATAATTGGCTTGGCCCGGATTTCCGGTAACACCGACAATGGATGTAATTCCGATAATCCGGCCGTGACGGCGCTTCATCATGCCTCGCACACAGCTCTTGGTGAGGCGGAAATAACTGCCCAGATTGACCGACAGAACATCGTTCCAGTCTTCATCCTTCATCTGCATCAGCAGCTTGTCGCGCGTGATACCGGCATTGGCGACGAGAATGTCGAGCGGGCCGATTGCTTCCTCAGCCCGGCCCACAAGGCCATCGACTGATTCCGCGTCAGACAGGTTGCAGGGCACGATGGCGCTCTCGCCTTTCAGTGTGCCGGCAACTTCTTCCAGCACGTTCTCACGTGTCCCGGAGAGAGCCACTTTGGCGCCCGCTTCGGACAAGGCTTGTGCGATGGCGCGGCCAATTCCGCCGGAAGCACCGGTCACGAGGGCCGTACGGCCGGTAAGATCAAACATCTTGTCTATCCCTTCATTGCTTCTGCAAAGGCTTCGAGATCCTCGGGAGTCCCGAGCGTAAAACCGTTGAGTGACTTGTCGATTCGGCGTTGCATCACCGTCAGCACCTTGCCATTGCCTGCTTCGCCCGTCGCTTCAACTCCCTGAGCGACCATGAATTGCACACTCTCGGTCCAGCGCACACGGCCTGTGACCTGTGCGACGAGGTTCTTCCGGATCGTTTCCGGGTCGGTGACAGCACTTGCAGACACGTTCGCGACCAGTTCACTCACCGGCTGCGCAATCGACACCTCGGCCAGCGCCTCGGCCATCGCATCAGCGGCTGGCTGCATCAGGGAGCAATGGAACGGTGCGGAAACATTGAGAAGCATGGCTTTCTTGACGCCGCTATCCTTCGCCCGCGCGCAGGCGGCTTCAACCGCATCCTTGCGGCCAGATATGACAAGCTGACCCGGCGCATTGTCGTTCGCGATATCACAGGCGCCGCCGGTTTCGCGTCCAGCTGCACAGGCGGCTTCCGCCTGATTTATGTCGGCTCCCAACAAGGCTGCCATTGCACCCTCTCCCGGCTGCACGGCGGCCTGCATGGCATTGCCGCGAATGCGCAGGAGGCGCGCCGTATCCGCCACACCAAGCGCGCCTGCAGCAGCAAGCGCAGAATACTCGCCCAGGGAGTGACCCGCCACATAGGCCGCGTCCTTGGCCGACAAGCCAAACTCAGCTTCCAGAGCGCGGGCGGCGGCAACACTGTGCGCCATGAGCGCAGGCTGAGTATTTGCCGTCAGGGTCAACTCGGCAATATCGCCGGCCCACATGAGGCCAGACAGATTCTGTCCAAGGGCTTCATCAATCTCGGCAAAGACATCGCGTGCGGACTGAAAGGCCTCCGCAAGCGACTTGCCCATTCCGATTTCCTGGCTCCCTTGACCAGGAAAGATCAGCGCGAATTTTTTCATGTCTGGTTTCTCCAAATTGCGCCCGTGGTTAAAGGTGACCGCGAATGTAAGCAAGCGCTTGAAAAACAGGCCCAAATGCGCTTTACACCCGCATTCACTCGCAGGCATGCGGCCCTCGTTAGTTTGGAATGAGCCAGATGAAGAGGGGCCATCGCCCGGCAGTTTCCCGCTGTCTGGCGCCGCATGGCTCTACTATGGGACTGAAAACATGGCACTATATGAGCATGTCGTGATCACACGACCTGACATTTCGCCTGCTCAAGTCGAGACTTTTGTCGAAGAATTGAGCGGCTTTCTCAAGGAAAAAGGCGCATCTGTTGGCAAGACCGAATACTGGGGTCTTCGCAACCTGGCCTATCCAATCAAGAAACAACGCAAGGGGCACTACTCGCTTCTGAACATCGACGGCCCCGCCGACGCAGTTCAGGAACTTGAACGCCGCCTTCGCATCTCCGACGACGTCATGCGCTACATGACGATCCGCGTTGAAGCCCTGAGTGATGAGCCGTCGCCGGTTCTCTCTCGCAAAGACCGTCGTCGCGACTAGGGAAGGACACTCGAAATGGCTCAGAAACTGAACATCACGAACATTCCTGCTCGCCGTCCGTTCGGACGTCGCCGCAAGGTCGACCCGTTCACGGGTCAGAACGCACAGGAAATCGATTACAAGGACGTGAAACTGCTGCAGCGCTATATCTCTGAAAAAGGGAAAATCGTGCCCAGCCGCATCACGGCCGTAAACCTCAAGAACCAGCGCAAGCTTGCTCAGGCGATCAAACGCGCCCGCATGCTGGCCCTGCTTCCATTCGAAGTGAAGTAAGGAGACACGAACATGCAAGTCATCCTTCTTGAACGCATCGAACGCCTCGGCAAAATCGGCGAAGAAGTGAATGTGAAGAACGGGTTCGCCCGGAACTTCCTGATCCCTCAGGGCAAAGCCCTGCTCGCCAATGATCGTAACCGGGCTCGCTTCGAGTCTGAGCGCGAAGCCATTGAAGCTCGTAACGCAGAAGCTCGCGCAAATGCCGAGTCCGAAGCTGAAAAGCTGAACGGCACCGTCTTCACGCTCATTCGCCAGGCTGGGGATACGGGGCAACTTTATGGGTCGGTTACTGCTCGCGACGTTGCTGATGCGGCTGAAGCAGCAGGTCACGCCGTACCACGCTCGGGTGTACGCCTGAACCGTCCGATCAAGGCCATCGGCCTGTACGACGTTGCAATTCGCCTGCACGCAGAAGTCACCGTCACGGTTCAGGCGAACATCGCCCGCTCCGCTGAAGAGGCTGAACGCCAGGAGAAAGGCGAGGACATCGTTGCTTCGCTCCAGGCTGCAAACCAGGAACTCGCTGAAGAGCAGGCTGGCGAACTCGCCGAAGCTGCTGCTGAGCGCGCCGAAGCCGGCGGCGAAGACGAAGAATAGTCTTCTGCAAATTCGAATTGAGGGCCGCGGCTATCCACAGCCGCGGCCCTTTTTTTGTGAAGTGACGGTGAATTGCGCAGCTCAATCCGCATCAAGGCGATGAATTCGCGTCGCAGGTAAGGTAAAAGAATCGCATGCCTCTAGATGATGCCCCCGCCGCCACAATCGCGCCGCCCCACAATCTGTCGGCGGAAGCCGCAGTGCTGGGTGCCATCCTGTTCGACAACAACGCCTACCAGCGCGTGGCAGATATCCTGCGGCCCTCAGATTTCTATGCGCCAGCGCATCAGGAGTTGTTCGACGTGTCGGCAACGATGATTCAGCAGGGCCGCATTGCAGACGGCGTCACGCTGCGCGAGCATTTCGAAAAGGCTGAAAAACTCACTGAAATTGGTGGCGCCCGGTATTTGGAGCAATTGCTCGACTCAGCTGCCTTTGGCCCGGAAGTCGGCGACTATGCACGGATGATCCGCGACCTTGCCATGCGACGGTCGCTGGTCGGCATCGGCAGCGAACTGACGGGTCGCGCCTTGAACCCGACTCCGGAAGAAAATGGCGAACGCCAGATCGAACTGGCTGAACGGCAGCTCTTCGACCTCGCAGAGCGCGGCTCGTCGGGTCGCGGTTTCACGACCTTCTCCGAAGCCCTGACAGAATCTCTCAAGAACGCTGAAGCTGCGTTCAAGCGCGAAGGCAAGATTGCCGGCATCCCGACCGTGCTGCGCGATCTCGATGAGAAGCTGGGCGGACTGCACCGATCTGATTTGATCATCCTTGCCGGGCGCCCCTCAATGGGGAAAACCTCTCTTGCAACCAACATTGCCTACAATGCCGCAGCGGCCTATCGCGCAGAAGTGCAAGATGACGGCTCGAAGAAAACTGTAGACGGCGCAATTGTCGGCTTCTTCTCGCTGGAAATGTCGAACGAACAGCTCGCAACAAGGATCATCGCCGAGCGGACTGGCATCACTACCCATCGGATTCGTCAGGGCGATCTCGACAAGAGCGACTTTGAACGACTGCGTGAAGCGACCGAAGAGCTTCAAAACCTGCCGCTCTATATCGACGATACAGGCGGTATCTCGATCAGCCAACTGGCCGCTCGCGCCCGACGCCTGCAGCGCTCTGTCGGGCTCGACATGATCGTGATCGACTATCTGCAGCTGATTACAGTCACCAGTGGCAACGCAAATGCGAACCGGGTCCAGGAGATTACGCAAATCACGACTTCCCTGAAGGCGCTTGCGAAAGACCTCAACGTACCGATCATCGCGCTGTCGCAGCTTTCACGTGCCGTTGAACAACGCGACGACAAGCGCCCCCAATTGTCTGACTTGCGGGAATCCGGATCGATTGAGCAGGATGCTGACGTCGTCATGTTCGTCTATCGCGAAGAATACTACCTGTCGCGAACCGAGCCCGGCGCCGATCCGAGCGATCCCTCCTCGAACGAAAAATGGAGCCAATGGCGCGAGCGCATGGACCAGGTCTATGGCAAGGCCGAGGTCATCATCGGCAAGCAACGTCACGGTCCGATTGGCCGCGTAGAACTGGCGTTTGACTCGAACATCACCCGCTTCGGTGATCTCTCCCGCGACCAGCAAGGCTATGGAAGCGATTTCGACGAATAGCGACTAAAGCTGGCCCAGCCAGTCCAACAGCAGGCGATTCACCTCTTCAGGCCGTTCCTGCTGAGTCCAGTGCCCGCACCCCTCAAGCAGTTCAGCGCCGCGCAGATCGCCAAGGCTCTTTTTCATCGCTGCGACCATGTCACCGGGGTACATCTTCAGAACCAGGTCCTTGGTGCCCCCGATGTAGAGAGAAGGTTGAGCGATCACAGCGGAAGAAGGGTGCCTCTTCAGGTAAGCATGATCGCGATGCCAGTTGCGGTACCGGTTCAGCGGGCCACGAAACCCGGATTGACGGAACTGGGCATCATAATAGGCAACGTCTTCATCACTGAGCCAGGGCAGCGGCATGTCCGGCTCCGGCAGTCGGTGAAGCAGCGTGTCACCATGCTTCTTGTCGACCGGCCAGGTCCCCTCGGGCGCGTCACCTGAAATCGCGTAATAGAACTTTCGGATCGTTTCTGCGGGATCGGCTTCTAGCTCTGCCTCAGGTGGACCTTCATCCTGAAAATAGACCTGATAGAAAAACAGGCCACGCTCTGTGAAGAAGGTGCGGGCCGCATCGATGAAAACCACATCGCCCGGCGGCACATAGGGCACCGACAACCCGGCGACTGCCCGGAACCGGTCGGCATGGAGCCGCGCCGTATTCCAAGCGATCGGTGCGCCCCAATCGTGCCCGACCACAACCGCCGGCGCAGCCGGAGACAAGGCCTCGGCAAGCCCGGCAATATCTGCGGTCAGGCTTTCCATATCGTAAGCTTCGACCGCGTGAGGCCGATCGGACCCACCATAACCGCGCACATCCGGCGCGGCCACGCTGTAACCTGCCTCGGACAATGCCTTGATCTGGTGTCGCCAAGAATACCAGCTCTCAGGAAACCCATGCACGAGGACGACCAACGGCCCTTCCCCCGCCAGCGCCACGCGCAAGCGGAGTCCGTTCGTTTCGATCATCCTCAATTCAGGGGTCATTGCCGGATCAGTCCTTGCCGCCAATCCATTTGAACTCGGGCTCGTCCCACCACGGATAAAAGTTTGGCATGCCATCCGAGACCTTAACCGGATAGACCGGCTTGCGCTTCTCCAGGAAGCTCATCACGCCTTCCTTGGCGTCTTGCGTTTTGCCGCGGGAGTAGATCGCCGCAGAATCCACGATGTGCGCCTCCATCGGATGGCTTGCGCCCAGCATGCGCCACATCATCTGGCGAGTCAGGCTGGTTGATACTGCGGCCGTATTGTCAGCGATCTCTCTCGCCATGGCGCGCGCCACATCCATCAGTTCAGATTGCGGATGGACTGACCGCACGAGCCCGCCATCCTTTGCTTCTTGTGCCGGGAAAACGCGGCCGGAATAGCACCATTCCAATGCCTGCGAGATGCCGACCAGACGCGGCAGGAACCAGCTGGAGGCCGCTTCCGGATTGATACCCCGCCGATTAAACACAAATCCAAATCGCGCATTGTCTGATGCGATGCGAATATCCATTGGCAGCTGCATCGTCACGCCAATACCCACGGCTGCGCCATTGATCGCGCCGATCACAGGCTTCAAGCTGTCGAAGATACGCAGTGTCACACGGCCACCACCATCGCGCTGGATGTCCACATCGTCGGTCCGGCCAACTTCGCCACCTTCGGCACGCTTGTCATAGTCGAACGTTTTGGCACCTTCGGACAGGTCTGCCCCGGCGCAGAACGCCCGATCACCTGAGCCGGTCACGATGACGACACGCACATTGTCGTCGGCATCCGTAATATCAAACGCCTCAATCATTTCGTACATCATCTTGCCGGTGAAGGCATTCATCTTGGCTGGGCGATTCAGCGTAAGGGTCGCGATACCGTCTTCGATATCGAGGGTGATCTGTTCAAATTCTTTTGGCTGCGCCACGGCTGGCCTCCCTTGTGATGATTTTCCGGGCCCAAGCTGCCTGTGCCTCAGCATTCGTCAAGACTTACCCAGCGGCATTCAGCCCAACGCTTGACCTTGCCGCAGGCGCGGCTCGATAAACCCAGTCCTCACATTCAAAGGATCTTCACGATGAAACTGACAGCCCTGCTAACCGGTGCATCCATCGCGCTGCTTTCGCTGCCTGCCGAAGCTGAGACCCTTTATCTCACGGCTGGCAAGTTTGTAGATCCAGTGACCGCGGAAACTGTGAACCGGCCAGTCTTCGTGATTGAAGATGGGGTCATCACGGCGCGAGGGACGGCGAACAAGCTACGCAAACCGTCAGGTTCCACATCTATTGATCTGAAGAATGCGACATTGGTGCCCGGCTTCATCGACATGCACACCCACCTAACCTCGGATCCCGAAGATCCGGCCTATTTCTCGCTGAGCTTTTCAGATGAGCGCCAAGCTATTACGGGCGTCAAGAATGCTCGCAAGACCTTGCTCGCAGGGTTCACCACCGTGCGGAATGTCGGCGCTTCCAGCTACAGCGACGTTGCGCTTCGGGACGCAATCAATGAAGGCGATGTCCCCGGCCCACGCATGTACGTCTCCGGGCCTCCGGTTGGCATTTTGGGCGGACATTGCTCGGACACCAATCTCTTGCCATCCGAGTATGATCTCACAGGCGAGAATGTTGCCACAGGCCCTTGGGAAATGCGGGAAAAAGTTCGCCGGAACATCAAATACGGCGTCGACCTGATCAAGACCTGCTCCACGGGCGGCGTGTTTTCGAAAGGCACCAGCCTTGGCGCGGCACAGGGCACGCTGGAAGAACTGACGGCCATCACCGAAGAGGCTCATGCGCGCGGCATCAAGGTCGCCTCCCATGCACATGGCACGATCGGTATCAAGAACGCGATCCTCGCGGGCATCGACACTATCGAACATGCCAGCATCCTTGACGAAGACACAATCCGCCTCGCCAAGGAAAACGGCACCTATCTGTCGATGGACATCTACAACACTGAATACACGCTGGCTGAAGGCGAGAAGAACGGCGTGCTGGAAGAATCTCTCGCGAAAGAACGGGCGATCTCTAAAATTCAGAGAGACAGCTTCACTGCGGCGGTCAAGGCCGGAGTCAAGGTCGTGTTCGGCTCAGATTCGGGCGTCTTCCGCACGGGGACAACGGCAATCAGTTCTCCCGCATGGTCAATCTCGGCATGACGCCGATGCAGGCCATCCAGGCTGCGACCAGCCTGTCGGCTGAAGCACTGGGAAAAACAGGAGAACTCGGATGCGGCGACGTCGGTTGTCGTGCTGACTTTATCGCCGTGGACTCCGATCCGCTTGCGGATATCTCCGCATTAGAGGACGTGGATTTCGTCATGAAGGACGGCACGGTCTACAAACGCGATGGCAAACCGCAGGTTAGCATCTACTGATCCAACCCCGTTTGTGAAAGCGACTGACTCGTCTAGAAGCATGCGAGGTCACAAACTCGTCACGAGAGCGCCATCCAAGGCGCAGCCCAACTGATACTTTGTAGGACGGTACCCCCACAAGATGGAATTCAATCCCCTGCCCGCCGTAACGACCTTCGCCGCGCCAATATTCATTTTATCGGTCGCGCTGGAATGGTGGGCGGTAAAGTCCGGACGTGCTGCAGGGAGATATGACACCAAGGATGCACTCGCTTCCCTCACAATGGGGCTGGGCAATGTCGTCATCAATACACTCACTGGGACACTCGCCGTCTGGATGATGCTGATCGCCTGGCCATTCCGTATTTTCACGCTCCCGTTCACGGTCGTGTCAGCCGTTATCGGCTTCGTCCTTTATGACTTCATCTATTACTGGAAGCACCGCTTCGCACATCGTGCCCGATGGTGGTGGATGGAGCATGTGACGCACCATTCCTCAACGCACTACAATTTGACCACCGCACTACGCCAGCCCTGGTTTGGCCCACTGACCGGACTTATCTGGATCGGCCTCCCCATGGTCGTCATCGGCTTTCATCCCTATGTCATATTCTTCGTGGGTGGCCTGAACCTGCTTTACCAGTTCTGGATTCATACTGAAGCGATCGACCGGATGCCACGCTGGTTTGAAGCAGTGTTCAATACGCCCAGTCACCACCGGGTTCACCACGCGACCAATGCCAGGTATCTCGACACAAATTTTGCCGGGGTGTTCATCATCTGGGACAAGATGTTCGGAACCTTCGTACCGGAGTTGGAAAACGAAAAGCCGATTTACGGTGTTGTGAAGCCTCTAAACAATTATAACCCTTTCGTCATAGCATTTCACGAATTCTTCGCGATCCTGAAGGATTGCGCATCCGACGGATTTCGCCCTCATCGCTGGGTCGGACGCCTGGTCAGCGAGCCCGGCTGGTGCCCGGAAGGTAATCACAATCGCTCGACTGAGCTCAAACAGGCTTATCTGCAGGAAAATCCCGAGAAACGCGGAACACCAGGCTTTCCCGAATAAACCCGGCTGACGCGACGTTGCCCGTGGACGAACGCGAATGTCCCGCTAGAAACGCCTCCAGACCATCGAGCGCGCTCACCAGAAGCGCCGCCGATATCAGGAGGAAAACATGCATCCCTGCCACCACGCGAAGACCCATCCTGACAAGGCCGCCTATATCATGGCTGCCTCCGGAGAAACCGTAACCTTCAAACAACTGGATGAGCGGTCGAACCAGATAGCGCACGCATTTCGCGACGCCGGCCTGAAACCCGGTGATACGATTGCGCTTTTCGCAGAGAATTCGGCACGCTATTTCGAGATTTGCTGGGCCGCTCAACGCTCAGGCCTGTATTTTGTGTGCGTGTCTTCACGCCTGACGGCGCCCGAAGTTAAATACATTATCGAGGATTCCGGCAGCTCCCTCCTGATCGCCAGCGCCGGAAAAGGCGACGTTGCAAAACAAGCGAAACAACTGGTCGCCATTGATCAGTTCTGGTCCATTGATGGTGACATCGAAGGCTTCCAGCGGTTGGAGACGCATCAATCGGCCTTTCCAGTGACGCCCATCGCGGACGAGATGGCCGGTACGGACATGCTGTATTCCTCCGGGACAACGGGAAGACCGAAAGGCATTCGTCCGCCACTCGAGCGGGATATGCCTATCGATGCTGACAATGTCCTGCTTCAGATTACACGAGGAATGGCAGCTGCAGGACCAGACAGCGTCTATCTTTCACCAGCGCCACTCTATCATGCTGCCCCGCTCCGCTGGTGCATGACGTTCACACGCCTTGGCGCCACGCTGGTGGTTATGGAAAAGTTCGATCCAGAAGCCTTTCTCGATTGCGTGCAGGCTCACAAGACGACCCATGTTCAGATGGTCCCAACCATGTTCGTAAAGCTTCTGAAACTTCCGGAGGACGTCCGAAAATCCTACGACGTCACAAGCTTGAAATTCGTAATTCACGCAGCCGCGCCGTGTCCAATCCCTGTAAAAGAGCAGATGATCGAATGGTGGGGACCGATCATCGACGAGTACTATGCAGGTTCGGAAGGCAACGGCATGACATGGGCCAAAAGCGCCGAATGGCTCGAGCACAAAGGTACAGTCGGGCGCGCGATTTTCGGCGAACTTCATGTGTGCGATGAAAACGGGGATGAAGTGCCGGTTGGAAGTGAAGGCCAGATCTACTTCGGCGGCACCACCCCACCAAATTATCATAATGATCCTGAGAAAAATGCCTCGGCACTTAATCCCAAACACCCAGACTGGTCGTCTCTCGGCGATGTTGGCAAAGTCGACGAAGATGGTTTCCTGTACCTGACCGACCGCAAGGCCTTCATGATCATATCGGGCGGCGTGAACATCTATCCGCAAGAAGCGGAGAATGTCCTGATCACTCACCCCAAGGTCGCCGACGTGGCAGTCATAGGGGTGCCCGACGCAGAATTCGGAGAATCTGTAAAGGCCATCGTCCAGCCAATGCCGGGGATAGCCCCATCTGATGAGCTTGCCGCGGAACTGCTTGAATTCTGCCGAGGCGAGCTGTCAAAGATCAAATGCCCGAAAAGTCTGGATTTCGACCTCGAGCTGCCCCGGCATCCGACCGGAAAACTGTATAAGCGACTGATCCGTGACCGTTATTGGGGCAAGAAAGAAAGTCGCATCGTTTAGGCTGAGCAGAATATGGAGGCGCTTCCCCTCATTTTTCTTTCACGCTAGGGAAGAAATATGAGCGTCATTCCAAACCAGCGCCATTTGTTCGATATCCCGGACGATGTTGCCTATTTCAACACAGCAACGATGGGACCGATGACGACAGCCTCGGTCGAAGCCGGTAAAGCCGGACTGGCCCGGAAGCTGCGGCCCTGGTCTATTCTGGACACAGACTTCTTTGCGGATACTGCGCGCCTCCGACCCCTACTGGCCCAATTAATCCATGCTGACACCGACGGCATCGCCTTTGTCCCATCTGTGAGTTACGCGCTAGCCACGGCTGCCGCCAACATAAGCTTGGCAGAAGGTCAGGAAATTCTTGTCCTGGAGGACCAGTTTCCCTCGAATGTTTACGTGTGGCGGGCCTTGGCGGAGTCTACCGGCGCCCAGCTGAAAACCATCACCCGCACGGGCAGTTCGACCCTGTCCGACTGTCTTCTCAACGAAATCGGGCCCAATACCGGACTTGTGGCTTGCGCTCATATTCGCTGGACCGACGGTGCATTGGTCGATGTCGCGGCGGTTGGCAAGAAATGCCGGGATTATGGGGCCGCCTTCGTGCTGGACCTGACCCAGAGCTGCGGTGCCCTGGATTTCAACACGCAAAATGTTCAACCCGATTTCGTGGCAGTCGCCGGTTACAAATGGCTGCTCGGTCCCTATGCGACCGGGTTCCTATATGCGGCCCCAAAGCATAGATCGGGCCGTCCATTGGAGCAGAATTGGATCACCCGGAAAGGCGCCTCCAATTTCGCGAGGTTGATTGACTATTCTGACGAATTCGGAGCCGGGGCCGAACGGTTTGACATGGGGGAGCGTTCGAATTTCGCACTACTTCCAGCCTTCGAAAGCGCCGTTCACACAATTCTGGATTGGGGCGTCGAAAACGTGGAGCGCACGCTTCGCACCCGCAATGCCGACCTGTCGCAAAGGCTCAATTCAGTTGGAGTGTTGTGCCCTCCAGAGGCCGAGCGCGGCCCCCACTATCTCTGCCCCTTACTGCCGGACTCTGCGCCCGAAGACCTGACGGCACGCCTGAAGGCCGAAGGAATTTTTGTGTCTCGCCGAGGCGACCGATTGCGCATCACTCAGCACCTCTTCACGAATGACAAAGACACCAACCGGCTCGTGGAACGCCTCGCCTATTTCCTCCGATCCTGAGCAGCTCAGCCGGTACCTGCTCTGCTACAATCTGCACTTGCCGCTCGGTCAAGCTTGCCGAGACGTCAATCGCACGCCAAAACAGGGAAAATTTCTAATTGGAGGAAAACATGGCGGACCCACGCACAGTTGCATATGACGATCTCGAATCCCTGGCTGGCCAGGAAGTCGGCGTGTCCGATTGGCACACAATTGATCAGGATCGCGTCAATATGTTTGCCGAAGCCACGGGCGATCATCAGTGGATCCATGTGGATGTCGAACGCGCCACGAAGGAACTCGGCAGCCCCATTGCGCACGGCTTCCTGACCCTGTCGCTGCTGCCAATGCTGGGCTCTGAAGTCCTGCGCGTCTCCGGCACGACACGCGGCATCAATTACGGCTCCGACAAGGTCCGTTTCACGAATATGGTGCCGGTCGGCTCCAAGGTGCGCCTGCGCCAGAAATGCCTGTCGGTTGAGCCGAAGGCTGGCGGCAAGCAGATGAAGATGGAGGCCACGGTGGAAATCGAAGGCCAGGAGCGCCCCGCGCTGGTCGCAGAATCCATTACGGTTCTGTACGGCTAGTTTCAACGCCCATTCCCAAACCATTCAAGGGATCGCTCTCCGGCGATCCCTTTTTCTTTGCCGCTTTCCCTCCAGATTGCATCACCTATCATGGTGTGATGCTCCGAACCGCCTATATGATACGCGAACACTCTCATGGAGCTCATGATGACAAAAACCAGGATTCAGCGGTCCGACCGCGAATGGCGCGAGATATTGACTGAAGAGGAATATCGCGTCGGTATCAAAGAGGGTACCGAGCGTGCCTTCACGCCCGGCAATCACAATGACGAACACCGCGAGGGACTCTTTCACTGCAAGGGGTGCGATACGCCGCTCTGGTCGTCTGAGCACAAATTCGAGTCTGGAACGGGATGGCCGAGTTTCTGGCAGCCAGCAAGCGAAGGCGTGGTTGCGACCAAGACCGACTTCAAGATGATCTTGCCGCGCACTGAATGCCATTGTGCAATCTGCGGCATGCATCAGGGACACGTTTTCAAGGATGGGCCGCCGCCCACCGGAGAACGTTGGTGCATCAACGGCGTCGTTCTTGAGTTCAAACCGACCAAACAGGCCTAGACACGATCAGAAGCAGCTGGTCCTATCGAGGCTTGCTCACAGCTTCGGAGTCTTTGATATGCGCCTCCTTCCCCTTTTCATGATCAGCGCTGCCGCGATGGCGCTTACGACCGGATGCACCATGACTGAAACACCTTCCCCAGATCTGACCCAGGCCGACACCTCATCGCCAAATGCGCAAGCGGCGGCGCCCCTCACATCGCCAGTTGCCCCGCGCATTGATCATGAAATCACGCAGGTTGGGCGGACCCGCAACGATCCCTATCACTGGATGAAGGATGAGAACTGGCAAGAGGTCATGCGCGACCCAGGCGTCTTGCGCCAGAATATCCGCGACTATCTCGAAGCGGAAAACGCTTTCACAAAGGCAGCACTTGAGACTCCAACCACTGCCCTGCGCGATGAACTTTTCAAGGAAATGCGAGGACGCATCAAGGAAGACGACAGCTCGGTTCCCGAGATTGACGGTCCTTACGCATACTACACCCGCTACCGTGAGGGTGGCGAGTATCCGATTATAGCCAGAAAACCTGCCGAAAAGGCCTTTGACCCCGATGCTGAAGAAACCATCCTTTTGGACGGGGACGCACTTGGAAAGGAAGAGGACTATTTCTCATTCGGCGGTATTGATACCTCACCGGACCACAGTCTGATCGCTTATGCGACGGATACGCAAGGCAGTGAGTTTTATACAATTCGTCTAAAGAATATCGAAACTGGCGAAGATCAAGGCGTTGGCATTGAAAACGCCTATGGACCGTTTGAATGGAGCGCCGATGGCAAGCGGATTTACTGGATCCATCGCGACGAAAACGCGAGACCGGATTCAGTTTGGCAGAGAGATCTCAAAACTGGCGAAGACACTCTGGTCTACGAGGAAAGCGATCCGGGAGTCTTTCTCAGCATCAACAAGAGTGCGAGCGAAGAAGTTATTTTCATTGGAGCGTCCAGTCACACGACATCGGAGGTTTACTGGTTCCCCGCCGACGAGGCAGATCCGGCGCCCCGAATTATCGCGCCGCGCCAAACCGACAATGAGTACAATGTCGTCCACTGGGACGGTCAGTTCTACATCTATACCAATCTCGACGGCGCCGTGGACTTCAAATTGATGCGTGCCCCGATGGAGTCGACCAGTCGCGATGCATGGGAAGAAGTAATTCCGCACCGTCCGGGCACCTTGATCTTGGGAATACAACCCCAAAAGGACTTTCTCGCCATCATGGAGCGGGAGAACAGCCTGCCACAGATTGTCATTCGGGCGCGTGAGGACGGCTCCAGCCACAGGATCAATTTCGAGGAAGCGGCATATTCGCTGGGCCTCGATAGCGGATATGATTTTGCGACGCCAATCCTGCGATTTGAATATTCGTCTCCAACGACTCCGGACCAGGTATTCGACTATGATCTGAACACACACGAACGCACGCTTCGCAAGACGCAGGAAGTGCCATCGGGCCACAAACCAGAAGATTATATTGCCGAGCGATTGATGGCGCCGTCATGGGACGGAGTGGAGGTGCCGATCACGCTACTGCGCCACAAATCAACTCCCGTTGATGGCTCGGCGCCCATGTTGCTGTATGGATATGGATCATACGGAATCACCTACCCAGCTGATTTCCGCACCAGCCGACTCAGCCTTGTCGACCGCGGCGTGATCTATGCGATTGTGCATCCTCGCGGCAGCATGTCCAAGGGGTATCAATGGTATCTCGACGGCAAGCTCGAAAAGAAATCAAACACGTTCAAGGATTTCATCGCGGCCGGACATTATCTCGTCGATCAAAACTACACGTCTGAAGGCAACATCGTTGCCTATGGCGGATCTGCCGGAGGACTTCTCATGGGCGCGGTCGCAAACATGGACCCGGAACTGTTTGGCGGCATTATCGCAGCCGTACCATTTGTCGATGTTGTGAATACCATGTCTGACGAAAGCCTGCCGCTGACGCCGCCGGAATGGCCGGAATGGGGCAACCCACTTACGTCCGCCGAAGATTACGACACGATCATGGCCTATAGCCCATATGACAATGTAGCCGACAAGCCATATCCGCCCATGCTCATCACTGGCGGCCTGTCGGACCCGCGTGTCACCTATTGGGAGCCCACAAAATGGGCTGCACGCCTGCGCCACGATGCGCCCGATGCTGGCCCTTACTTTCTGCGCATCGAGATGGAAGGCGGCCATGGCGGTGCATCCGGTCGCTTCGAAGGCCTGAAGGATATCGCGCTCGATTATGCCTTCGCTCTTGCGGCCATGGGCAAAGTTGATGGTGTGGATTTTAAAGAAGAATAGTCCGGCCCGGATGCCGCCACTTCACGCCCAATTCAATCTCCGGATTGGATTGGGCGGTGAATGGTCGGAGCGATAGGATTCGAACCTACGACCCCTCGCCCCCCAGGCGAGTGCGCTACCGGGCTGCGCCACGCTCCGACACCGGCGGCTTGTACCCAAGCCGCCAATATTCCGCAATGTCTTATGTGGGTTCAGGCTGCGCGAGTCTGGCGAACCGCGTCGAGCCGGGCTTTCAGATCTTTCAGTTCGACCAATGTATCCTGAAGGCGTTCTCTGGGATCGCCTGATACTTCAGCTGCCACATCAGCTTCGAACGCGTCTGCCACGCTTTTCTGAAGCTCGCGCGCCGGGCTCGTGCCGAGCGTTGCTGCTCCGGAAAGGACCGCTGGGACACCCTGCTCGGCAAGCAATGCCTTGGCACCTTTGAGCGTCATTCCTTTTTCGTGCACGAGAGTCTGGATGGCCCGAAGCGCATCCAGGTCCTGCGGACGGAACATGCGGCGACCATCGGCGCGCTTGATCGGACGGACATCCTTGGTGAATTTGGTTTCCCAATATCGGATCACATGTGTCTCGAGCCCAAGTTCGCCTGCAGCCTCGCCAATCGAACGGAATGCCTGAGCTGATTTGGTGACGCGGGCTCGGTTTGCCGACATGAGGGATCCTTCCTGACTATTTGTGGTCCACCAATGATTTCAACATTGGTGAAGGGCGGAAGGTGACGACGCGGCGCGCGGCGATGACAGCTTCCTGCCCGGTTTTCGGGTTGCGGCCTTCCCGTGGCGCTTTTGATCGCACCACAAAATTACCGAAGCGAGAGAGCTTGACCTCATCCTGAGTTTCCAGAGCCGACCCGATCAATTCCAGCGTTCTGTCCAACAAGTCCGAAGACTCTTGGCGAGTCACACCGACTTCGCGGACGATGGCATCCGTGACTTCTGCCCTGGTGACGGTCTGATTGCTCATGGGATTCTCCCGCTCTGGTTAATGGTTAAACGCGTTTCGTTAACGGATCCCTAGCGAAACCGTTGCGTCAGTTCTTTGATAATGCTGATTTTTGAGGATCAGGCTAGAGGCGGAAAAGGCTCGCACCCCAGGAAAATCCACCGCCCATTGCTTCCGAAAGAATCAAGTCGCCCGGTTTAGCGCGGCCCGTGCGAACGGCATGATCCAGCGCGAGCGGAATGGACGCTGCAGATGTGTTGGCGTGCTGGTCGACCGTGATGATGACCTTTTCGTCATCAATCTTCATCCGTTTCGCCACGGCGTCGAGAATGCGCTTATTGGCTTGATGAGGAACAAACCAGTCAATCTGCTCAGAGCTCAGACCAGTTTCATCCAGCACGGCCTGGATCGCCGAGGAGATGTTGGCGACAGCATGGCGGAATACCCTGTTTCCTTCCATACGCACGTGACCGATCGTTCCCGTCGAGCTTACACCACCATCTACATAGAGCAGATCGGATTTCGTACCATCGGTCCGTATATGATGTGTGATTATCCCGGCATCATCAGCGCCAGTCCACTCCTCAGCTTGCAGCACGACCGCACCGCCGCCGTCGCCGAAAAGAACGCAAGTTCCCCGATCTGACCAATCCAGAATGCGCGTGAAGGTTTCAGCTCCAATCACGAGCGCGGAATTGAACAGGCCCTGCTTAAGCATGGAATCGGCGGTCGCGAGCGCGAACAGGAAACCTGAGCAGACCGCCTGAACGTCAAAAGCTGCGCCATGATCCATGCCGAGCTTGGCCTGAACAGCGGTGGCAGTCGCGGGGAATGTTTGATCGGGCGTGGTGGTGGCCAACACGATCAGGTCTATATCGCTCGCTTGAAGGCCTGCAGCCTCTAGGGCACGTTTCGCCGCTGCGGCCGCGATGTCGGACGTGACTTCGCCGTCAGCCGCAATATGTCGACGTCGAATTCCGGTGCGCTCCACGATCCAGTCGTCGGTCGTCTCGACCATTTTCGACAGGTCCTCATTTGTCAGGACCTTCTCTGGCAGATAGCTGCCGGTTCCACGGATAAAACTGCGCCGCGCCATGTCTTGCCTATCAATAGGACGGCCTATTCGGCCGCCATACCTTTCGTTCTGATTTTCTCGAGATTGGCCGCAACCTCATCCCTGAAGTGACTTGCCGCGAGATCTGCTGCCAACTCGCAAGCCCTGGCAAAGCCTCGACTGTCTGTGCCGCCATGACTTTTGACTGATACGCCGCCCAAGCCCAATAGCACACCGCCATTTACATTGCTTGGGTTCATCTGCTCTCGCAGACCTTTCAAACCACCCATGGCGAGCAATGCGCCGATCTTGGACAGGACGCTGCTTGTCAGCGCTTCACGCACGCGTGTTCCCAACATTCGGGCAACGCCTTCGCCAGCCTTGAGCGCGACATTTCCGGTAAAACCATCAGTCACGATGACGTCGACAGTACCCGATGAAATGTCATCGCCTTCGATAAAGCCATGGTAGGCAAGGTCGAGCCCGGAATTGCGCAACCATTCGTGCGCCTCACGGATCTCGTCATGCCCCTTCATCTCCTCGGAGCCGATATTGAGGATACCTATGGTCGGCTTCTCGATGCCAAGAATGGCGCGTGCATAAGCTTCGCCCATAATCGCGAAGGTAACGAGTTGTGCCGCGTCTGCTTCAAGGTTCGCGCCGACATCCAACACGACGCTCCGCCCCCGAAGAGTCGGCCACGCCGCTGTCATTGCCGGACGGTGCACGCCATCCATCTTGCGCAGGACCAGCATGGAGATCGCCATCAAGGCACCCGTATTGCCCGCCGAAACTGCAGCGCTCGCGTGGCCATCTTTAACGTCATGAATAGCATTCCACATCGAGGATCCCTTGCCGCGCCGAAGGGCCTGGCTGGGCTTCATGTCGCTGGTCACATGAAGATCGGTGTGAACGATTTCGATACGCTCCGACGGTTTGGACAGGAGCGGCTTCAGCTGAGCTTCGTCACCATGCAGACGCACGGAGGCATCCGGACGCGCTGCAAGAAAGAGCTCTGCGCCCGCGACCGTCACATCGGGGGCCTGGTCGCCCCCCATTGCGTCAATTGCCAGTATTAGGCCTTGGGCCATTGGGCTTCCGTGCTCCACCAGTTCGTTCGGGATACTTTTCGGTGTTTACGGCGCGCCTCTGTCATTGGCAACGCCGGGGATGTGAACGATGGCTAATCTTGACCCGGCAGCTGCCAGGACAATTTGCCGGCGAGCACATCGTCGTCCGCTGCAGCGGCAAAGCACGTCGCGTTGTGTAACAAAAAGGCCGCAAGCAGGGGTTCCCGGCCCGGTTCGCTTATCCCGTTTCGTTTGGCACATTCAGACACGGTTTGATGGATCTCTGAATGAGGAACGCTCAAGGCCTCCATCAAGGCCTTGCCGAGACCATAGTGCAGCTCCGCCAGTTTTCGCACTTTGCGAGCAATAGACGAATCACCGACCCCCAATTCGCGGAACGCTGCGTCAAATCCATCCAGCGCCAAACGATTCACATGTTCGGCGATCTTTCGTGCGCGGGCCGAGTCGATGTGCTTCAAACGCCGTATGACCAATGTGGCGTTTGCCGTAATCATCGCAGCACGGCCCCCGAATGTGTCCCGCGCCGCACCTTGCTCGTACAAGACCGGCTGCAGCGCGGCGGCGGCGAGGTCTGTGTACAGCATGTGGGCTGAGGCCTGGACCGTGCCCCCCCGCCCACTCCAGAGATTGCGAAACCCGACCACACCTGCACTCCTTCGCTTGCCAAGACCGGCCACCAACAGCTAGGTCTTTCAGAACGAATTAACAGGAGTAGTCCTATGTCGCGATGTGCGATACTGGCACTGTCACTACTGGCTCTGCCCCTTACAGCTTGCTTGACGCCATCGCGCGATTATCACGGCTATGTGGCGGACGAAGCTCAGCCTCGCGAAATGAAGCCAGGCGAAGATACTCGCTCCAGCGTGTTGGCCCAACTTGGGTCGCCCTCCACCACCAGCATCTTTGACGAGAACACCTGGATCTACATGTCCGAACTTCAGGAGCGCATTGCGTATCTGAACCCGAAGGTGAAAACTCGCAGCGTTGTCGCCATACGCTTTGGTGAAGACGACAAAGTAGAAGAAGTCGTCGAATATGATCAGGATGCTGGCCAGATCGTGAATTATGCGTCGCGTGAAACGCCAACTCGCGGCCGAGAGCTTGGCTTCTGGGAGCAGATCTTCGGTACGATCGGGGCGGTTCAGCTGCCACGCACCAATGAAGCCACGCCGGACAATCCGACCGGTCGTCGTTAGGGTACTGGCCTCTTGGCTCCATAGCAAAAGATGCAGCCCATATAGGGACCGCTCTATCTCGCGTGGAGTGAATTATAGAAAAGTAACTCGCCTCTTGGCGGATTTCGGGGTAGTCTTGGCTTATTCCGTCACGATTTGGCGAAAGGCGACGCGATAGACGTTCCAGCCTCAGGCGGAAAAGGTGTGTAGTTGTGTGGAATTTCGGTTCCGAACGAACAACCTTGAAGCAGGAGGATGGTGATGGTCTGGAGACTACCTCTCTTAAACAGGACCTTGAAGTCGCTGCAAAAATCGAGTGAACAGTCATCAACACAAATGTTGGCGACGGACGATATCCAAAAGCGCTATGAAGCGGTCAAGTGCTTGGCCAAGCAGCGTTTGGATCGTGCTGACAGGCTGATTTTCGAGGAAGATATCCCTCAACAATTTGGCTGAGGCCAAGCGTCTTCAGTCCTTGCGCTTAGTCTGTTTTGATTCCTGAGCACGCAGCTCATCCAAAAGATCCAACATGGACTGTGGGCACGGCTCCGCGAGAACTTCCGCATAGGCTTCGCGCAATGCCGCTCCAAGTTTGGCGGCACGCTTGATGCGTGCGACATCGTGTTCTCTTAGATGCTTAGCGACCGCTTTCACGCTGCCCCTCCCAGTGCGCTCCCCAGATTCCGATCATCCATTCTGACCATAATCACGCCAAAAAAATATATGGTGGAAGCTTTAATATGCTCTTACCATTCTCCCTTTAGGCGAAAAATATTCTCGAGCTTTGCCTGTGTATCACCCATGCATTGCTGTCACCACATCTGTCCTTGCTTGGCGAAAAAGCTGTTTCACTCGTTTAGCCGTCGCCAGAGGCGCATGCCGCTACGGAGAGACTGGACAAGCTTGGCGAGGCCCGAAACTATAGCCAGATGATACATGGACCAACCTCCCAAACCTATATTTCGCAACGCCTTCGTCTTCACTATGTGGATTGGGGCAATGAAACCGCTCCGCCTTTGATTCTCTTGCATGGCGGACGAGACCACTGCCGTAGCTGGGACTGGGTTGCCCAGGAACTTCGCAAGGATTGGCATGTCATCGCCCCCGATTTGCGAGGGCATGGTGATAGCGCTTGGTCGGCCGATGGCGAGTATTCTGCGAGGGCCTGCCTGTACGATTTTGCTCAACTCATCCATCAGAAAAAACTCGCACCGGTTACGATTGTTGCCCACTCCTACGGCGGCAACATCGCGTTGCGGTATTCCGGGATCTATCCAGACAATGTAC
>Ga0208794_1000625_pt1 | contig 20806 bp, 20 predicted proteins | sample 32_taG_FD_184106 | JGI IMG/M metagenome (GOLD analysis project Ga0208794, IMG submission 184106) | Marine viral communities from the Gulf of Mexico - 32_GoM_OMZ_CsCl metaG (SPAdes) (version 2) | ecosystem: Environmental > Aquatic > Marine > Oceanic | place: Atlantic Ocean: Gulf of Mexico... | reverse complement strand
AGCTTCGTCGGAACGAGCCATAAGGTCCCACGTTGATGTGCTAACCCGGGAAGGAGGTCGAAATGCCTGGTGCATCGAAAACCGTTCTCACTGCTGGTTTGGCGCTTGTAGCGTCGACGTCTTCGCTTTGGGCACAGCAGGACGCCACGCAGGGTGAGCCGACGGCGGGGTGGGAAACGGTCCTCGTCCTCGAGTTCGTGGCCCCAGAGGTGAGGGTGGCGGGAGACGTCGTGCCGGACCTTCTCGAGATGGGCCGGGAGAAGCAGCTTTCCCGACTGGAAGTGCCTGATCTCGGCGCAGAGGTCAGTCGCGTCGAGGGTGCCCTCGTTTTCCTTGATTTCGAGGCATTTTCGCTATGGCGGGACGACAGGATGGAATCCTTCTTTCAGCCGGTGGGTGGAATGAAGGATCTGGACATGTCGCTGCGCATCTTTCGACCGGATATGCTCGCACAGAGCAATGTGCCCGGCATGGACCCTATTGGCGATGTTACAGTCTCCTACCGCAATACCGGAAACGAGTCTGCGGGAGACGGGGATATAGACGCGGTCACCGTCATCTGCCCCGGTGATCAGGCGGATTGCAAGCCGAGCAACTGAGCGAAGCATACGGCATTCAATATGCCGAAGATGGTCCCTGCGGTCGTATGCGACCTGGTGACAGGTTGTGGAGACGAGCAGCAGTCGCAACTCTGACTGCAGCGCAAACAATTGATCGATGGCGGGAGGTCTGCCTGTAGCCCATGGCACCGCCAGATGTGACGGAGGCGCCGGCATTTCACCTCGAGCCACAAAGGCATTTCAATCCCGAGTTCTTACAGCCTCCAAAAAAGAGTCCCCACAATAATTTGAACCGAAGGGGAAAAGGCAAGTTGGACTAAAGATCCAGAGAGAAAGGATACGTCATGCCGTTCAAATATCTTCTCCCTGCCGCCCTCCTGCTGGCGGCTTGCGCCGAGATGCAGGGCACGGAGCCGTTGACCCCGTCTGGCGCTGGCGGGGCCGTGTTCAATGACGAAGACCGTCCCGATTACCGTCCCGGCGGGGACCCGGTCCTGCGTACGGGTGGCGGGCTCAACGACGAGGATCAGTAAGCTCCTGTCGCTGTTCCCATGATTTTCGCAGGGCAACGGCGCTTGAACTTGCCGCGCTCAAAAACGGCCCGTCGGGCAAGCGCCTGACGGGCATTCCGCTGACCAGGCTATCTTCCAGGGAAGCTATCCTCGAGCCCAAATAATTGTTCATGAAATCCCTCGCCGAGGACGTTGGGATCTGCTTCGTTCAGTCGCTTATATTGAAGTGGTTCCCGTCATCGATGTCGGCCGGTCTGATGCTTTGCTCGCGTTCATGACGTGGCTGACGCCAATATCGAGAAAAACTCCATTTCCAGTGGCAACGGCAGTCGCCAGTCGTGCGGGATCGCACGAGACCTTTGGCCTCTCTCATGCAGGTGAATTCGATGCCGGGAGATGCGCTGTGAGCTGCCTGACTATACGATGGCACAGGGACTGCACGCGAATCCGAATCCCGCGCAGCCCTTGAATGACACATTGGGCAAGCAATCTGACAAGTTAATGCTCAGCTCGTCCCAAGCGTTCCGCAGCCCTGGGAATTTTCGCAGGCCGTTCATGTGGCAAGCTCCACGCGTTGCCCTTTATTGGGCTGGCGCGTTCTCCACAGAATCGTCGCCCAAGACCGCGGCGAGATGCACGATCTCCGGTCCGCTCAGTACCCCGTCGCCATCGAGATCGAAGGCGGAAAAGTCCCCTGTCAGCTCTTCCGGCGCGTCCAGACCGCCGCTGAGGTCGCTGTCGTAGCTCCGGGTATACTCGGTGGCCTCTACCCAACCGAGATCGAACTCGACCTTGGTGATCAGGCCATCGCCATCCCGGTCCCAGAGACCACTGTCGAAATCGAGGGAACGCCGCTGCTCAAACAGCTCCGCGACAGCCTCACGCTTGCCGCCGGTCTGCTCGAGGGCTGCCAGAAGTTCTTCCTTGCTGCCTTCCCCAAGGGACGAGTTGCCGATTTCCTCGAGAAGGGCGTCGTAGTCGAAGACTTCCGAGGACACAGCCTCTTCGAGGATCGCGAGACCAACGTTGGAGCCCGCGGCCTCGGTGCCAAGGATGGCCTCCGCCTCGCTTTCGACCTGGCGCGCGAGGATGTCGTCTCCTCGCAGCACGACCGGCTCATTCCCCGGCACCGGCGGCAGGGTTTCCTCCTCCACCTCGTTCGTCAGCATTTCGGTCGTCGGCTGGTCGATGGCGGGAACGGCCTCTTCGCCGATGTCCTCCAGCGGCTCGGCGTCGGCCCCCTCGCTGGCGCCGATATCCGCCGTGGGCGGTTCCGCAAGCTGACTGAACTCGTTGTCGACCTGAGTGACATCGGCCGTGTCATCGCTGACAAAACTGGCTGCGATTAGGGCAGCAGCGCCGGCTGCAGCTACAATACCGACAGTTCTGATCATCACGCTCACTCCTATGGTGTGGGTATGGATCATGGGTTCGGTTGAAGTGACCCAACCGGGAGAGGGAGCCGCGGTTTCGAAAATGGCCTCACAGCTCCGTCAGAATGCGGAACCTCGTCCCGCCCGGTCCGTTGGGCGGCCATCCAAAAGGTCGTCGCACGTGGCGAGCCGATTCTGGCTTCGCCGGCGGCCATTCACCGACCAGGAGGAAAGACGATATGCGACCGAAGACCGCGACCGCCATGGGACTGGCCCTTACCGTGTCCGGGGCCTTGCCCGCCCTGGCCCAGACCACCTGGACCTACAGCGACATCGACACCGATGGAAACCTCGAGCTCAGCTCCGCCGAATTCGAGAACTACAGCGGTGAGCTGTTCGGGCAATGGGATGCCGACGGCGATGGCACCATCGTGGAGCAGGAGTTCACCAGCGGCCTCTACAATGCCTGGGACAGCGACGCCGATGGCGTGCTGACCGAGGCCGAATACACTGACAACTGGGGCACCTGGTTCGATGGCTACGAGACCATCGGCTATGACACGGTGGACCTCGATGGCGACGGTTTTCTGACCGAGGGCGAGTTCAGCGACGGCGTCGTGAATGCCGGACTCTTCGACAGCTGGGGCGGCGGCCCGCTCGACGAGGAGCAGTTCGCCACCGTCCTCTACGACGTCTACGATTCTGACGACAACCTCACCATCTCGCAGGTCGAGTACGACGCCGTCCCGGCGATCAACAGCCTCGGCTATGACCCGGTGGACACGCTTCAGGTGAATGACGTCATTTCGCTTTCCGAGTGGAGCTACGACGATGTCTATGCCGGCGGCATCAGCGCCGAGGAGTTCATCGACGAGATGGAGGTCTATGGCGTCACCGGCGAGGAGATCGGCGATGTCGAGGATCTTCTCATCGGCCCGGACGGCCGCGTGCTGTCGGTCATCGCCGAAGTCGGCGGCTTCTGGGACATCGGCGACACCCATGTGAGCATCCCCTTCGAGGAGGTGGCGCTGGCCGATGACGGCGACGGGATCGTAGTGCCGGTCACCGAGGAGAATGTCAGCGACTACGATCTGTGGACCTATGACGCGGTAAGCGCCGAAGAGGCAGCCGAAGAGGTCGTCTCAGGGCTTGATGATGCAACCATCCTGCGCGCTTGGCGGGCGACTGAGCTGATCGGCGACTCCGCGCGCTTGCAGGACGGCGATCTCTATTCGGAGTACGGCTACATCAGCGACCTGATCCTGCGCGACGGCGAGGTGGCCGCGGTGGTCGCCAACGCGAGCTCGGGCTACGGCGCCGGCTACCAGGCCTATCCCTTCTATGGCTACGACTATGACATGGGCTGGGATGCGGGCAGCCCGTACTACGATCTGCCCTACACGGCGGATGAAGTGAACGACCTCGATCGGTTCGACTACGAGCGCCTGGGCAGCTGATCCACGTCTCACCGATCTTTGCTTAACCTGCACCCCGCCGACCGCGAGGTCGGCGGGGTGGCCTCATGGCCGGCGCTGTGTCGGCATGCCGAGAATCATACAGGGCTCTCCCCGCGCAGGAGGGGCTCGTACTGAGACGGAGAAACCACGATGGCACGTCCGCACAATCGGGCCCTCAGCGAAGTTCTCGATCGATTGGAAGGCTCCATCGAAGGCGAGAGCGTCAAGGTGGAGACGGTGATCGCCAAGCTGGGGCATCGTTCGTTCGCGTCTCTCATGCTGGTCTTCTCACTGATCTCGACATCGCCGGCCAGCGCCATTCCAGGCATCACCGCCACCGTGGCCGCCATCGTTTTCGTCCTGGTGGTGCAGATGATCGCGGAGCGGGACTGCGTCTGGCTGCCGGCCTTCGTGACGCAACGCGAGATGTCGCGGGCGAAGCTGTGCAAGGGGATTGGGTGGCTTCGCGGGCCGGTCGGGTTCGTGGAGCGCTTTCTGAAGACCCGGCTCACCTTCCTCTTTCATCGGCCCTGGCTGTGGCTTCCGCTCCTGCTGATCCTTGCGCTGACCCTGTTCATGCCGTTCATGGAGATCATTCCGACCTCGGGATCCATTGCCTCGGCCGTCATCGCCCTTTTCGCGGCCGGGCTTTTGACACGCGACGGGATGGTGGTGGTTGCCTCCATGCTCCTGCTGCTCGCCGTTCCAGTGGCAGCGTGGCATTTTGGCTTTTCTGGCTGAAAGCCTGGCGGCCCTACGAGCTGCGCGGCCGGTGCGTCTCTATGGGCGGAAATATGACCCTCACCTGATCCCGAGGCGCTGCTCCAAATCGCGCCGCAGCTTGCGGCTGGCGGCCCGGCCCGTGATCTGCTCGGCCATCAGCGTCCGGCCGTGCAAGTTCCGGTCGTCGCCCGACCCTTCGATGACGAAGGCGCGGCGGGCGCCCGTGACGGCCCCCTTGGCCGCGGTGGCAGTGACGAGGGTGACGGTGACCTCGGAGACCTCATCGAGGGTCCCCTTGCATTCACTGCTCGAAAGCCCGCGCCGGATCAGGTCCTCGAACTCGCCGATGCTGCTGTGATGCCCGCTTTGCAGGGGGCCTTGGTTGGTGGCCTCCCGGGGATCCTGAAGCTCCTGATCACTCATCAGCGTCCGGTCGGTCACCACGGCCTGGCAGCGCTCCCCTCCCACCATGAGATCGATGACGACCTCCGCGATGTAGATTGGCTCGAGGCCGAGGTTTGAAACGAAGCACTTGGCGTTCAGCGCGGCGCCCGCGCCTTGGGTGATCGTCACGAGCTGCCGCCGCTGGCGCAGGAAGCTGAACAGGAAGATGTTCAGGTAGGAGATCCACACCACGAGCATGGCTGCATTGAGGGCCACGGAAAGCGCGGCGCTGTGGTCGGCGAGCCATTGCATGACGGATGCTCCCTCGTTCGGTCAGGCGCACCACGTGGAGCCCCAGGTGGGTCCCTGCATGACCGCTTCGTGACCCCAGCGAGAGGACGGGTGACGGGACATCATCCCTGAAGGCCGGTTGTGCGCCGCGAGCGTATCGCAGCCAGTCAGATCCTTAGAAAACTCCTGGTCCCGGCAGGCGCGCCGGACTGGTCCTGCACTGCTCGATCGCTCCCGGCAATCCGGCGAATGCGGCATCGATGCCAGACGGGGACCTACATGGCCTGCAATCGCTCGAGCAGCACCTCGTTGGTTTTCTGGGTCGTCATCTGATCTCGCAAGATATGATAGCCGCGCGGGTCTGTGCGCCGCGCGATCAGGGCTCGACGGCTCCATCGGCCCTGCATCCGCATGGACCCCTTCTCGTCGCGAATGCCATAATCGCGGCCGACACGCAGGTGCAATTGCCGCAGGTTGGCTGGTACCCAGCGCCGCGTTTCATCCGTGCCGTCCCACTGGTGGTAGATGTCGTCGTAAGTGATGACCTCCGTAGACGAGCCCCCACGACGCAGGTCGCTGGCGATGTCATGGACCCGGGGAATGCTCACGTTGCGGTCCTGGCCGCCGATCAGGATGGTGACCGGGGCGCCGGGCGTTGTCGGATCTTCGAGGCGCGGGATGGAGCAGCCGTAATAGCTGACATGCGCCGCGAAGCGGGGACCGTCGGGGAGATAAGCCTGGGCCAGCTGTTCATAGGCAGCCAGCTGCGTGATCATGCCCCCATAGGAGAAACCGATGATGCCGATCCGGCCCGCATCCACATCGGGGCGGCCCGCCAGGTAGCGCAGCCCAGTGAAGGCATCCCCGAGCATCATCGCTTCGGTCACCGACATGGCGCGGATGAAGTCGCCATTGTTGCCGACACCCCGCGTGCCGAAGCTGTCGATCACCAGGACCACGTAACCTTCCTCCGAGAGCATGCGGCCATAGTCACGCTCGCGCCTGTCCTGCAACCCGCCCAGCCCTTCGGACACGACCACGGCGGGGCAAGGAGCGCTCGTGTCTTGCGGCAGGTAGAGCTCGGCCTCGATCTCGATCCGGGGCACGTCACCGGTGCCGATCATGTCGTGGATGAGGTCTGGGTTGGGGCCGGTGATCGTGATTGTCTGCATGGGCCTTTCGACGCTGCCATTGCGGTTGGAAGGTCAACCGGTGCTGTCCGGAGGGGTTCCGCCCGCCTCGCTGGGAGTGCGCAAGCTGCTGAGCCGCGGGCAAGGTGCGGCGCCGATTGGGGGAACCATCCAGAAATTCTCCCGTTCGCCCTGAGAACAGGTAACACAAGGGTGATCGCGATGAAGCCAAGCACAGCTGCCGCCACGGCTGCCGAAGCCACGCTCGACCGGGGCGGGCGCGCCTCTTGGGGCGCCATCTTCGCCGGGACCGTCATTGGCCTCGCCGCCTTTATCCTGCTCAGCCTCTTAGGCCTCTGGTGGGGCTTTGCCGCGCTCGAGCCGACCGATGCCAACCCGATCGGGGCGGTGCCCTCGGTGGCGCCGTGGTGGATCGTGGTGTCGCAGATCCTGGCGCTGCTGGTCGGTGGATACGCGGCGGGGCGTTTCGCGGGCGTCCTGCACAAGGCCGGCAGCATGCTGCATGGCGCGGCCGTCTGGGGCCTGGCCACGCTCGCCGCGGTCTGGCTCGGCGTGTCGGCCTCGATGAGCCTGGTGAACATGACCGGCTCGCTTCTGACCAGCACCGCCAAGAACGTGGCCGACGCGGCCCAGGCCGTGATCCCCGAGGACATGCAGCTGCCCGATTTCGCGCTGCCCGATGTCAGCATGGAAGCGCTGCCCCAGGACCTGCGCCAGACCCTGAATGCCCAGGGCCTCACGCCGCAGAACTTCCGAGCCGAGGCGCGGGAGATCTTCCGACAGGTGATCGATCAGGCCGAGCAGCGCCGCGCGCTCAACGCGGTGCAGGGCACCGCGAGCGAGATCATCCAGCAGCCAAGCACGGCCCCCGGTGAGATCGACGATCTCGTCGGCATGCTCTTCGGCCAGGGCGGGGTGTTGAACGAAGAGGATCGGGCCGAGGCGCTCTCGCTGCTGCAGAACCGCTTCAACATCTCGCAAGCGGAAGCGGAGCAGTTCGTCGACCAGGTTCAGGCGCAGCTGCAGGAAACCGTGGATGCGGCGCAATCGGCGCTGGAGGAGGCGCGCCAGACGGCCACCCAAGCGATGGACACCGCCGTGGATGCCGCCGGCAACGCCGCGATGGCCGCTTTCATCGCTTCGCTGCTGGGCCTTGTCGCCGCCGTGGCAGGTGCCGCGTTCGGGCGTCCGGTGCGCGACTGACGGAGGATCGAGAAGGCGCGGCCGGTGGCGCACCGGCCGCGCCTTCTCGACGTGTCCGGGATGACCCGGATCAGGGAAGGATACGCAAAACAGGAGGGCAGGATGGCCAACCCCATCAAGACCCTGGTGCAGGATTACGAATGGATCCACCTCTCGCTGGGCCTGGCGGGCAACGTGATGTTCCTGGCCGGCAGCATCCTGTTTCTGCCGGTCTTCGAACAGCAGAACCCCGATGCAGGGCTGATCGACATGAAATGGCAGACGGTCGGCGTCTGGCTGTTCATCTTCGGCGCCTTCTTCATGTTCATCGGCGCCTTCGGCAACCTGCTCGTGAAGCTTTACCAGAAGGCGGACTCCGACTGAGGGCACCCCTTTCCGGGACCTGAGCTGGGCAGGGGCCTAGCCGGTCCAGCTGCTCGATACGCTTTCGGGATCGAACAGCTCGTTCTCACCGAAGGCCTCGATCTCGGAGTCCGCATACTCGGAGGGCTCGAACGGCACGAGGCTGCGGCCCTCGCCGCACAGGCTGTCGATCGCCCGCACGAGCGAGCCGTCCATCTCTTGCAGCAGGCGCTCCACGGCCGCGTTAGGGACGCCCATGTGCTCGGCCAGAAGATCGTTCCGGAGGCCAACAATGCTTGTGCGCAGTTGCGGGTCCGAAGCATCATCCACCTCGATCGACAGGTCGCATTCGGTGTCGAAGCCCATGGATCGGTTGTTGAGGTTCGACGAGCCGACCCGCAGCAGCCGGTCATCCATGACCACCACCTTGGCATGGACATAGATATGCGCCCCCTCCGCCGCCACCGGCGTGTAGAGGCGGAACCGGTCGTGCAGATCCGCCTCACGCACCAGTTTCAGCAGCCGCGCCCGGGCCGCGCCCATCACCTCGGCCGTAAGCCAGCCCTCGGCGCTGTGCGGGTTGATCACCACGATCTCGGGGCCTTCCGGTTCGCGAAGCCGCGCCGCCATCGCCTCTGCGATCCGGCGCGAGGCGAAGTACTGACTTTCGATGTAGAGGTTATGGCGTGCCTGACGGATGATCTCCAGGTAGAGCGCCTCGATCTCCCGCACCTCCGCGCGGCCCTGATATTCCGGCAGAGTCCGGGAGATGGCGACCGGTTGTTCGACCGCCACCGGCGAAAGCCTGTCGGGCCAGATCGGCTCACCCGGCATGGGGGCGCCGAGCCGTTCGCCCGTCGCCGCCTCCCACCGGTCCCGGGCCAGCTCGCCCAGGGCCCGCGCAGCCTCGCCGCTGACGGCGGTGGTGATGTCGTGCCAGGGACCGTAATGCCGCTTCGAGGTTGGACGTCGGCGATGCGGGTGCTCGTCGCGATGCTCACGCGTGTCCCAGCGCGCTGCCGTGATGTCGATGCCGCCGCAGAACGCCAGCGCGTCATCGATCACCACGATCTTCTGGTGATGGGCGGCGCCCGAGGGATGAGCGTGATCGAGCCGCATGTGGATGTTTTTATGCGAGAACCAGTCCGCCACCATCAACGGCGTCGAGCCCCGCGCCAAGGTCTGCAACGCGCCCAGGTCCCATTTCAGCATGTGGATCTGCAGACCTGCAGTGCGCTCCGCCACCCAGTCGAGGAAGGCCCCGAGCGTGTTGGGCGCCTCGCCCTTCGGGGCCCCGGGCTCGAGCTCGATGCGGGTGTCGAAGTCCCAGCCGATGAACAGGACGCTCTGGCGCGCCTGCGGCACCACCTCGCGGATGACGGAGAAGTAGTCGGCCGCATCCACGATGACAGCCAGGTGATCGGCCTGCGCCATCTTCCAACAGGTCTCGCCCGGTCGCAGGATCCGGTAGCGGTGGGGCAAGTCGGACATGTTGCTTTCCCTTGATTGCGTGCCTGCAGGAAGCGAACGAGACACCCCGCGCTCCGGTTTCAGGCAGGGCAGAGGGCTTGCCCGGAACGCCGCGGGGAGGGGAGCGGCGTTGCAATCGTGAAGAGTGACCCGGGAACAGCTCTCGCCGATTGCGGTTGAGAGGGTCGATGACACCAGACCCAATCTGGAGGACATTATGACCCGTATTCGCCACCTCCTTCACGGCACTGCGCTGACGGCTGCCTTTGGCCTCGGGCTTGTCGCGGTTCCCGCGTTGGCCCAGGAAAACCAGTCGCAGGACCAGCAGTCGCAGCAGGGCCAGAACACCTCGGCGCAGGCGCAGGACAACCGGAAAGTCGCCACGGTCAACGGCACCAACATCGTCACGAGCGACCTGATGCGCTTCGTGGACATGCTGCCCGATCAGCTGCGCCGTTCGCAGCCGCCCGAAATGGTCATTTCCGCAGCCATCCAGCAGCTGGTCATGCGCGAGCTGATCCTCGAGGAGGCTCGGAGTGCCAACTTGGCCGAGAACGACCGGGTGAAGCAGCTGGTCGAGCAGTCGACCATCGACGCCCAGGATGACGCGATGATCCAGGTCTGGCTCGAGCAGGAGTTCGAGGACGACATCACCGACGAAGCTGTCCAGGGCGCCTATGATGCGCTTCAGGCCACCAGCACCCAGGAACTGCCACCGCTCGAGCAGGTGCGCCCTCAAATCGAACAGCAGCTGCGCCAGCAGGCCTATGCCGACCTCCAGACCCAACTGCAGCAGGGCGCCGACATCGTCTTCTACGATGCCAGCGGCAATGCCGTGACCCCGCAATCCGGCTCGGGGCAGGGCAATGGGTTTGACGCCGCCGCCAATTCCGGCGGGAGCAGCGACAGCAGCCAGTCCAGCAATGGCGCGAGCTCGGGCAGCACCGGCGAGAGCCAGAGCGGCAATGGGGCCAGCACGAGCGGTTCGGACAGCTCCGAAGGCTCCAACAGGGATGGCTCGTCGAGCGAGCAGAATGGCAGCAGCGGCAACTGAGCCGCTGCAGTGCCCGGAAGGATCGGACGCTGATCCGAGCTGATCCTGCCGCCTCTCTTGCGAGGACCGCGCCTCCCTTACGGGACAAGGCGCGGTCTTTTCCATGTGTGGAGGCGAAGGAAGAAGGGACTCCCGGAAAGATCGGAACCCTCTTCAATCCCCTTCGTTGCCCCTACAGACCTTTTGTCCGGTCATTAGAGGCTGTGTTCCCCTGTTGCGCATGAGGGGAGCGCAGCCTCTTTGATGCCTGGGCCGCTTTTGCAAGCGATGGTCCATGACAGGGTCGGAAAGGCGCGCCGGAACTCTGATGATCGAGCCTGGGCTGGGATTCCCGCCTGCAGCGCCTAACGCTTACCTGCATTTGGACGTATCTTTCGCCACACGCCCATAGAGAAACACCCCCGCGCTGGTCGTCACGCCATGCAGCAGTACCGAGGCGGTCACGGCGGCGCTGGTGATGGTCCATGTCCGCGGGTCATGCAGCATCTCCTGCGCGTGCAGCGCGTAGTAGATGGCCGCCACGCCCACGGGGCCGAACCAGCCGAAGAAGACGGCATCGCGTCGCTTCACCCCCATGAAGGGCGCCAGCACCAGGAGTGTCAGGGGGCGTCGGAGCGTGAGAATGGCCAGCGCGAAGAGCCCGAGCGCCCAGCCCTGCGCCGTCCACGCGCTCCACGGCAGCAGGGCGCCGGTCAGCACGAACACCGGCAGGGTGAACAGCTTGGACACCGCCTCCTGGACGTTCTCGGCCTTGCGGTCCACCAGCGCGTTGAAGGCGATGCCGGCGGCGAAGGACGCGAGTATTCCGTCAGAGCCCACGGCATGGGCGGCGCTCCCCGCCAGCAGCGACAGCGCCACCGTCATTCCGAGGATCGAGCTTTCCGCCACCCAGCCCCGGCGGTCGCCGACCCGCAGTATGATGGCGGTCGCGCCGCCAAGTGCAGCGCCGATGGCCACGGCCAGAAGAACCCCCAGCGGAATGGTGTGGGACAGGAAGTGGCTCAGCCCCGCCTCGGTACCTTCCGTCAGAAGCAGCAGCGGCAGGAGCACGAGCAGGTAGGCCAGACCGTCATTGGCCCCACACTCGGTCGACAGGATGGTTCTCGTGTCGCGCGGCAACGAGCTCTTGGCGACCTTGCCCGTCACGATTGAGGCCGCGACCACGGGATCGGTCGGGGTGATCGCCGCACCCACCGCGAGGGCCATCAGCGGGGCCAGCCCGAACACGAGCCAGGCCAAGCCGCTGGACACGGCCCACATCAGGAGGAGGCCCGGTCCGAGGGGGAACAGCAGTGGTCGCCGCAATCGCGCCAGGTCCTGTGCCGGAATGCGCAGTGCCACACCCATGACCGAGATGGCCAGCGTCACCCGGGCGGCTTCCTTCAGGATCAAATGCGGATCGCCCCAGTACTCGAGTCGAATCCACCCGGGCCCCACCGGGCCCGCAGCCACCCCGATCGCGAGCGCAAGCAGGGGCCGGGACAGCGGCAGCTTCTGCAAGAGACCGGAGGTCAGGCCCAGCCCCACAACCGTCAGGGCCGCGAGCGCCATCGTCAGGTAGAGCTGCTGAATTTACCGGTCTCCCTGCTCTGAGCTTCGAGAAGCCAAGATATCCGCAGCTTGCGGGTTCCCCCGAGGGGCGCAGCCCAGTCTGATCCGAGGCTAGCAGGCGCCCGGGGCGAGGGGTCTGGCCGGCCCCTCTCATCGGGGGGATCGGAACCACCCCTTCGCGCTCATTGTTTCCAAGGCTGGAGAGGCCGGTCCGCCATGGGGGTGGCCGCCTATAGGGAGAAACGGAGATCCAGGATGAAGCATCTGCTGAGTAGTGCAGCCTTCGTGGTTCTTGGCTCGGGCATGGCCCTGGCCCAGAGCGATGTCACGACCAACGTCTATACGGACAACTCCTTCTGCACCTCGGACTACAGTCCCGCCACTGATGGCGACCAGGAGGAGCAGAGCCGGACCGAGTTCGCCGAGATGGATCTCGACGATGACGGCATGGTCAGCCAGGACGAGTACATCGAGTGCCGCAAGGCGGCGACGGGGGACTCCGAGGCGTCAGGCAGCAGCGACGGCGGTTCGGCCGACACTTCGAGCGACAGCGACTCGTCGAATAGCGACAGCTCGTCCAGCGGGAACTGAGAGGGCTGTGACGCGGCGCCGTGGTCCCTGCCGCGGCGCCTGTAAGTGTGAAGCCGCCCTTTCCCGACAGTTCTCCGCTGAGAGGCTTGTCACAGTCCAGAGAGTTCGGCCTCGGCCTTTCGGCCGACTGCGGGCGCATTGTCCGCTTGGCGGCGGAGGAGAATGACATGCGGAGTGCTAAGCAAGCGTCATCGCGCGTTCCAGAGGATGAGTCCCCAACTCGGCGTCACTGAAGAGGGCGGATGGCATGCAGAAGCGACATCGCGAAGGACCCGGGCCTGGCGTAAAGGCGAACCCGCATTCTGAAGGCGAAGAGGTGACCCAGCCAGCGGCGCCTGAAAAAGCCGGCCAGGAGCGCGGTCGCGGGCGCGAGGCATGGCGGCCAGATCAGATCCAACCGGCGGGCTGGCGCGACATCTGGTGGCGCGTCAGCGGACGGATCGGACGGGAACTCGTTCCGCTGGTCGCGGCGGGGGTCGCCTTCTTTGGCATGCTGGCGCTGTTCCCGGCGATCGCGATGCTGGTGTCGCTGGCCGGGCTGTTCTTCGACCCCGAACTCGTCATCGACCAGCTCGACGCGCTGGACGGGCTGGCCCCGGCCGAGCCGCTTGCGGTGGTGCGGGATCAGGCGGTCGAGCTCGTGAGCCAGGCCCCCGGTCAGGCGACGGCCACGGCGGTCATCAGCCTGGTGCTGTCGTTGTTCTGGGCGTCGCGCGGGATCGACAACCTCGTCAGCGGCATCAATATGGCGCATGCGGAGGACGAGTCCCGCAACATCATCATGCGCAATCTCGTGTCGCTGGGATTGACGGCGGTGCTGACGGCAATGGCCCTTGCCGCCTTGGCACTCGCGGTGGCGGCGCCGCCGACTGCGGAGGGGTTGGGCCTCGAGGGCTGGACCGACACCATCGTCAGCGTGGGCCGCTGGCTGGTGCTGGGGCTGCTGTCGATGGCGGCGCTGGGACTGCTGTATCGCTACGCGCCGGCGCGAAGGCCCCCGCGATGGAGCTGGGTCACCCCGGGCGCGGTCATCGCCACGGCGCTTTGGCTGGGAAGCTCGGTGCTCTTCGCACTTTTCGTGCGCAATTTCGGCAGCTACCAGCCGACCTACGGCGCGCTTGCCGGGGTGGTGATCCTGCTTCTCTACATATGGATGACGGCATTCGTGGTGCTGCTCGGAGCCCTGCTGAATGCCGAGATGGAGCATCAGTCTAGGCGGGACACCACGCGAGGGCGCGTCAGGCCGATGGGAGAACGCAACGCGGAGATGGCCGATACGCTCGGTCGAAGGCCGTAAATCCGTAACCCATCGGCTGCGCCGCGGTAGTCGATCCTTGACCGGGAGGAGCAATGGAAGAGCCGACCTATTCCGCTGATACGAAAGGGATGGGCCGCTGGCGCGCCATGCTGCTCGGATGCGTGGCGGTCATGGCCATCATTTCAGTCGGGTGGACACTTCGGGCTACGGCGCCGGTCGTGGTGCCCGTCGTGTTCTCAATTTTCCGAGCTCTGCTTGTTGCTCCAGTGGATCGTTGGGGACCAAGCGCGCGCTGGATAGGCTCCCCTGGCTCGGCCATCTCCTTGGCGCTCCTTGGCTTCATCGCTTGTATCGGGATCGCGGCGCAGCAAATCGTCGAGCGCTTCCCGCTCGGGTTCAGCGAAGAAGGCACTTTGCTGCCCTCGTTCAATCTCGAAGTTCTTGTCGTATCGAGACCTGATAGGTGCAGGAACCCCTGCGCAAACGTCGCGTTAACTTCGCAAATGTGAGGGAACCTAATGACCTATCGTGACAAGCAGCCCGGTATCGGCCTGACCCTGATCACCGCCAGCGCCGCCAGCGTGGCGCTGTTGATTGCCTATTTTTGGTCTGAAAGCGGGGTCGCAGGCAGCATCGGTGCAGTGTTGGCGCTGGTCGGGGCCTCAGCGGTGGCGGTGGCCTCGGCGCTGGTCTTGTTCAAATGGATGCCCCATTGGCTGAACTTCACGCTGAAATGGCTTGTGCTGGTGGGCGCAGTTCTGACGGCACTGGCCGCCTATTTCCTGATGCAGGACGTCGCGATGTGGTTGATGTTCCTCGCCATCATCGGAGCCATCTGGAACCTTGCCTCTCGCAAGGGCTACGGCCCCAGCGCCGCTGTGCTGGTATTTCTGGCTTCGCCCATTGCCCACGCACCCGACGTACGCGCGCAGGACTGGCCCGGCTTTCACGGCGATCTGCAGGCACGCAAGTACAGCCCGCTGACCGAAATCAATGCGGCCAATGTGCATCTTCTTCAGCCGGCTTGGGAATTCGAGACCGGTGACGTCTCTGATGGCTCGGGCGATCTGCCTCAAACGGTCTGGTCCGCCACTCCGATTTACGCCAATGAGACGCTTTATCTCGGTACCCCTTTCTACCGCATTTTCGCTCTCGATCCGGCTACGGGGGAGGAGCGTTGGACCTACGACAGCCAAGCCTCACTGGAGGCCCTGACTCAGCCCGCACTCAAAAACCGTGGCGTCACCTATTGGGAGGAGCAAGGTGCCGAGGGCACCTGCGCAAAGCGCGTCTATATCGGGACGATGGACGCCAAATTGCATTCGGTCGATGCTGATACCGGGCGGCCGTGCGAGGATTTCGGCGAGGCCGGCGTGCTTGACGTGAACCAGTGGAACGATACCAACGATCGCTGGCCGCTGTCGCTTTTGCAACCGCCCGTCGCGCATGAGGGCCGTCTCTTCGTCGGCTGGGCTGGCAAGGACTGGGAAAGCGCGCAGGCACCTCCGGGCACGGTCTTTGCGGTGGATGCCAAGACCGGGGAACTCGACTGGACGGTGAACTTCATCCCCAAGGAGCTGTGGGACCGCACCGGCACGGCGAATGTTTGGACCCACATGACCATCGATCCCGAGCGCGACATCATCTACATGCCAGTCTCCTCGCCCTCGCCCAACTATTATGGTGGCAACCGCGTGGAGGAACTGCCGCTGGCGACATCCGTAACAGCGGTGGACACCAATTCGGGGGAGATCGTCTGGTCGCGTCAGCTAGTCCATCACGACATATGGGACTACGACACCGGCGCAGCACCGGCGCTCGTGGACATCGAGCGGGAGGGCGAAACCATCCCGGCGCTGATTCAGACGTCGAAGCAGGGCATGCTTTACGTGCTGAACCGCGAAACCGGCGCGCCGGTCTTCGGCATGGAAGAGCGGCCGGTACCCACCTCGGATCTCGAGGGCGAGCACGCCGCACCGACCCAGCCCTTCGTAGACGTGCCGCCTCCCACCAACACCTACGATACCTGGCCCGGCATCTGGTGGCTCGCCGACCTGACGAGCTTCGGTCACTGTTCCCGTATGCTTGAAGAGCTGCGCTACGAGGGGCTGTTCACCCCTCCGACCGCCCAAGGCGAGGGCACCTTGATGTATCCCGGTACGGCGGGGGGCATGCAGTGGGGTGGCGGCGCGCTCGATCCCGAAACCAATACCTTCTACGTGAATACCCAGAAGGTCGCGCAGATCCTCAAAATGATACCACGCGAAGAATACGAGCAGATAGCGGGCGAAAGCGGTGCCGAGCAAGGGTACTATCCCCAGGAGGGCGTGCCCTACGGTTTCAAGCTTACCAACTTCCTGACGCCATTGGGTCTGCCGTGCTGGAAGCCTCCTTTCGGCACCATTCTGGCATACGACCTCGACACCGGTGAGCAATTATGGGAGCGACCCTTTGGCCGGACCCAGCAGTGGGGTTTCTACGCGCCCGACAGCTGGGGCTCACCCACGATAGGAGGGCCAGCCGTCACAGCGGGTGGGGTGATCTTCATCGGGGCCTCGATGGATTCTCACGTGCGTGCGCTCTCGGCCGCCACGGGGGAAGAACTTTGGAACTGGCGAGTCGAGGCTCCGGCGGTGGCTAACCCCGCTGTATACGAACATGAGGGGCGACAATATGTGAGCTTCGTGGCGGGAGGAAATCCAATCCTGAAACCGCAAGTTGGAGATCAGATCATTACGTTTGCGCTTCCGATTGAAAGATAATTAAAACAGTTCTCCTGTGGCGCCGGCGCAACCGACAGCGTGTTGTTCGAGTGGCCTCGAGTTACTTCAGGTGGCGAGGGGTCTGCCCAAAGAGCAGAGGAAAGCGCTTTTGGAGTTAGCCAAAAATATGCTGGGGATGGAAAATCCTCCGCATTAGTGCGAGGAAATTCTCTCAGAGTTTCTTGTTCTTTTGGCATTATGTTTAACAGCAACCAGAGCCGCTGAAGCTGGAGGCTATCGCTCAGACATTCCGGGCCGGCGACTTCACTGATAGCGGAACCTAGGCCGAGGTGCAGTAGGGCAGAATAATTCCTGACGGCGTCAACTAACCAGTGAGGAATACGACTGATGCCTTGGGTCACTTACAGTGCAACGGTCGCGATCCTTTTTGGCTTCCCCTTAAGCGCTATAGCACAGAACCCACTGACTGAATTATTTGGCGTCGATTTCACGTCACCATACTCTTCAAAGAAGATAAAGCTCGATACGATGTCTGTGAATGGACGCTCGCTTTCCCTTTTTCAGATAAATCTGGAATCGCAGGGGAAAAGTTATCTGGCCGAAACCGACGCGGGAGAAATATGCGAGTTCGTGACGGTGACTGGCCTCGAGAACGCCGGCCCCCCGACGAACCCATTGAGGCTTCTAATGGAGTTGCGTATGGGTATGGAGGATAGATATGGCCCCCCTACGGAGTCGTCGGGGCCGGTCGAGAACATGCCAAATGAGTTCACGTGGTTGGAGGGAGGCGATGGCGCACGGCTTCCTCCTGAAGTGGCCAAAGCAACCTTGGCCTTGGGATTTGCAAACGGCGTGCCCGTGGCCATCTTCTTGAAGGCCAGTCATCGCCGGTGCGCACATTTCTCCGCATTTGGGCTACCTTGAAGCAAACCACTGCAGGTTTCACTTCCGGTAGTCTACCCATTAGAGTCGTCTCTTGGCGCTCATTGTGGGTTTCCCGATTGCGGGCCTTCACTGCTGATAATCTTTGGATGGGCTCAATTCTGCCGACCGCTGCGATAAGACGACCGGATGCGGCACTTCGCAGCAAGCAAGAGGAAATCATTTCCATAGCAAATTGGTCAAACGGCGCGTTCCTTGCCTAAGGAGTTGCAGGACAGATCGACGTTACAAGCAATGCGACGTTGCCAGTACTGGCAAGAGCGTCCAGGCCGTGCCAACCACGGCAGCCGCGGCAAGCGTCAGGCTGATGCCGTGGATGGCGACACTGGGATGGGGCCATCGTGACGACCTCAGCACGGCAAGCAGCATGACCTGAAGCGCCACGGCAACGAGTGCCGCGCCGACAAGCAAGGCCCGACCTGGAACCTCCGGGGCGATCGTCGCCCACCGGCTCGAGCACAGCAAGCCGTGCAGCCCGTAAACCGCGCTGAAGGCGGCGAGCCAAAGCGTCAGCGGCAGCGATAGGCGCAGGGTAGCGTTCATGTCAGCACCCCGGGCAGCCCGATCGCCGCGGTCGTCAACAGGGCGACCAAAAGGGTGTAGTCGCTCCACAGGCGGGCGATGCGCGTCGCGCCGAGCGTGGTACCCGCCGAATGGCCCGACAGGCGGCGCAGCCCCACGGCCGACCACATCAATATGCTCACAAGGCAGTGCAGCAGCCCGTACCCGACGAAGACCCAGACCGTCGCGTCATAGGCATGAAGGGTGGGATCGGGGCTCTCGGACAGCACGGGCAGCGCCGCGCCGGCGATAAGGGCGAGGCCGAAGAAGGCCGCGCTCTGACCCATCAGCGTGCCGAAACGGGGCCCGAGGAAGGCCAGACCGGCGCCGGCAAGCACGAGGACCAGCGGAAGGACGCCCGGTTCGAGATAGGCCGGGGGCGGCCAGTTCGGGGCAATGGAGAATAGGAAGGCATAGCCGAACAGCAGCGAGCCGAAGAAGGTGCCGTTGGCCAGCAACAGGAAGACCGAGCCCCACCAGCCGGGCGGGTCGGCCGCTTCGGCCGCCGTGGGCAGCGACAGGCCCCGACCCACCGGCAGATGCCCCTCCGGCGCGCGTTGCCCCAGTCCCCAGACCCAGACAAGCACGCAGCCGATCACCCCCAGCGCCGAGATCGGCACGAGCCAGTAGGCCTTGAGCAGCATTCCGAGGAAGAACAGCCCCGTGATCGCCGACATAAGCACCGGAAGCGCGGTGTTGCCCGGGAAGATCACAACGTAGCGGGGCTCGCCGGTGGCGATGTCGACCGCGAGAGTCTCGCGCCGGCCGCCGGCCGGGTCGCCGAGATACCCCTCGCCGCGCGCCAGCCGCACCGGCAGTTCGGGGTCGTCGTAGAGCGGCTCGCGCGAGGTGACATGCGCGAGGCTTGCGAAGTTGTAGGGTGCCGCCGGCGTCGGCATGGCCCAGTCGAGCGTGCCCGCGCCCCAAGGGTCGCGCGAGCCGCGGATCGCCACCACGGCGTTCACGACCACGTCGATCAGCACCAGCGCGAAGCCGATCGCCATGACGAAGCCGCTGATCGAGGCGATGATATTGATCGTCTCCCAGCCCTGGCCGGCTTCGTAGCTGTCGATCCGCCGCCGCATCCCCAGGAGCCCGGCCCAATGCAGGGCCAGGAAGGTGCCGTGGAACCCCGGCACCACGAGCCAGAACGCCGCGTGGCCGAGCTTGAAATAGGTCTTGCGGCCGGTGAAATGTGGCATCCAGTAATAGAGCGCGGCGATCATCGGGAAGACGAAGCCGCCGACCAGTACGTAGTGCAAGTGGGCGACGATGAAGTAGGTGTCGTGTGCCTGCCAGTCGAAGGGCACGATCGCCACCATCACCCCCGTCAGCCCGCCGATCACGAAGGTGGCGAAGAATGCCAAGAGCCAGAGCATTGGCAGGTGCATCTCGGGCCGGCCCTTCCACAGCGTACCGATCCAAGCGAAGATCTGCACCGCCGTCGGCACCGCCACCAGCGTCGAGGCGGCCGAGAAAAAGGCGAGTCCCATGTGCGGGATGCCGGTGGTGAACATGTGGTGCACCCAGAGCCCGAAGCTTAGCACGCCGAGGCTCACCGCCGCCGCGACGATCCAGCCGTAGCCCATGAGCGTGGTGCGCGCCATTACCGGCAAGATGGTCGAGATCGCGCCCGCCGCGGGCAGGAAGATGATGTAGACCTCCGGGTGGCCGAACAGCCAGAACAGGTGCTGCCACAAGAGCGCGTCGCCACCCTGCGCCACCTGGAAGAAGGGCAGGCCAAAGGCGCGCTCCAGCTCCAGCAGGATCGAGCCGAGGATCAGCGGCGGAAAGCCGGTCAGGATCATTACCGCCGTGACCAGCGCGTACCACGCGAAGATCGGCATCCGCGACAGCGACATGCCCGGCGCGCGGTAGCGCAGTACCGTCACGGTGATCTCGACCGCGGCCGAGATCGCCGAGATCTCGACGAAGGTGATGCCGATCAGCCAGAAGTCCGAGTTGATCCCCGGCGCGCCGATGGTCGACGACAGCGGTGGATACATGAACCAGCCGCTGTCGGGCGCAAGGCCCGCCAGCAGCGCGAAGATCATCATCGATCCGCCGAAGACGTAGCACCAGAAGCCGTAGGCGGTGAGCCGGGGGAAGGCGAGGTCGCGCGTGCCCAGCATTTTCGGCAGCAGGTAGACCGCGAGCCCCTCGAAGAAGGGGATCGCGAACAGGAACATCATGATGGTCCCGTGCATGGTGAAGATCTGGTTGTAGTGGTCGGGGCCGAGAAAAGCCGAGCGAGGGCTGGCGAGCTGCGCCCGGATCAGCATCGCGAGAATGCCGCCCACCACGAAGAAGGAGGTCGCCACGAGGAGGAACATCCGGCCCAGATCGGTGTGGTTCACGGTGGTGAACCAGCCCTTGAGGCCGGGGTCCGAGGCCCAGATCCGCGACAGGGCACGATGGCGCCTGAGCGCGTTCATGGTGTCTCTCCTTGCAGGAAGGTCCGCCAGCCCGCGTCGTCATGCGCGATCACGGTGAAGCGGTGGTCGCGGTAGCCCGCGCCGTTGAACTCCGATCCCAGCCCCTCGTATCGCCCCGGCAGGTCGGCCTCGAGCCGCAGCACGTTCACATGGCCCGGCACGGCGTCGAGCTTGCCCGCGAGCCGTGGCACCCAGAAGCCATGCACCACGTCGACCGTGGTGATG
>Ga0208794_1000623_pt1 | contig 20847 bp, 13 predicted proteins | sample 32_taG_FD_184106 | JGI IMG/M metagenome (GOLD analysis project Ga0208794, IMG submission 184106) | Marine viral communities from the Gulf of Mexico - 32_GoM_OMZ_CsCl metaG (SPAdes) (version 2) | ecosystem: Environmental > Aquatic > Marine > Oceanic | place: Atlantic Ocean: Gulf of Mexico... | reverse complement strand
CCTAAGGGTAAGAAATGTGTTTTGATTTCTTATTCTTATTCTGTCAGACATACTTGTTGGTCAATTTTAGTTTGCAATGCTAATTTTATATAATCTGCAATGGCACATGATTCCACTTTAAATTAGGTAATATTATTTACTAATTCTGTTATTACTTTCACTTCCAATACCAACAGAAGAAAAACCTGGCTTATCCATTTTTCCAAATTGGTAAACCAAAGTAACTCTATACAGTTGTGTGTTCATTTTTCTCAAATAACTGACTCTAGAGGAGTTTAGTTCATAATGTCCGTTAACAATGAAAGTATGAAAAATATCGTCTGCAAGGAAGGAGCAGTTCAACTTATTTTTAAAGAAGCTTTTAGTCCATCCTAGCGCTACGTTACAAGCCGGTTTTCTATAATAAATTCCATCATATCGTGTTCCTAAAAACTTAAAATCAACTTGAATTTTCCCTAGATTCCCTAAATCTATCATATTGTTTGAAAAAAAGTAAAACCTAGGAAAATAACCTCTTGACTTAAATTCAGGTCGACTATCATCAACTTGGTCTAATGAAACTCCAATAATGTTGAAAGATCTAATCCTCTTGGAAACAACAGGTACTTGAAATGTAGCTAAATAGGAATGCTCTCTTTCAACATTTATCTGCATTAAAGTTGCCGAGTTTTGAATATTTCCATTTGGTAAAAGAGCATACCTAAACGCATTATTTGTTATTGTATAGCCAATTTTTAATGTGTAGCGCTTAAAATGAATATTTGATTCCAATGAATAGCCAGATTCAGGTCTCAATTTGGGGTTTCCTTGATTCGTAGTGAGAGAGTCTACATAAAACACAAACGGATCCAATGCTTGATATGATGGTCTATTAATTGATGAAGAAAACGATAAGTTTGCATTCCAATTATCATTAAATCTGTGTCCTAAATTTAAGGCTGGGAATATGTTTAAGTAATTAGTATCAATAGCATAATTACCTAAAGCAAATGAATAACCTTCAGCATCAGTGTATTCACTTCTTAATCCCAAAGAAAAGTTGTTATTCTTTCCAATTTCTGTTTCAAACTGAATATAAGCAGCTCCGATTAACTCCATATATCTAAAATCATTCGATTGAGTAGGAGAATATACGAACTTCGTCTCGTCTGTTTTTTTAGAGAAGAAGTCGATAATCCCATTGTTATCTGCATTGATTAACTTAATTCCGAATTCAAGTTTATTCTTGTTATTTTTTATGTACTTAGTCATATCTACTTGAGTAGTATTAAATGAAATAGCGGATGACGAAATATTCTTTCGGTTGTAGCTAGTTTGAATTAATTCATCAATATGATTAACGTTCTGAGAATCAAAAATAAAATAGTGTCCTCCCACTAATAATGTACTTCCAATAGAATCGAAAGTACAGGTGTAATTCAAATTTATGGAATTACTTAAATAATTACTTTCTCCATAATTAACCGTGTTGATTACAGTCGTGTCATTATTTAAGTCCAGAAAGATAGTTTGAGCCTTAGAATCTTGATCAGTTATACTTGAACTACCAACATATTCAAGCGATAAGTTGTTCTTAGAATTTAAGGAGTAGGATATTCCCAAATTGTAAGTGTTGAAGTATTTCAAGTTTGAATTGTCTTCAAAGTTATTAACTGAGATTGTTTTATCTGAATTTGAATATGATTCCCTGGTTAATCTGTTTGATAGCCAATTACGTCCAAAATTTTGACAATAGCTACTTTGGAAAGCAAGTTTGTTTTTGCTGTAATTTAAGGTCAAAACTGTATATGATTGCAGATGTTTTGCGAAAGTTGTATTCTGCACTATTTCACCTGAAAAACCTTTTGCTGGGGAATCAATCAGTTTAATATTAATAACGGCTTTTCCACGTGCATCATATATTGCTGGTGGATTTGAAATTATCTCCACAAAGTTGATATTGCTGACTGGTATTGTATTGAGTTGTGTACTGGAAACTAACTTATCGTTTACAAAAATTATAGCTTCACCGATACCAAAAACTATAATTGTTTCATCTTCAATAATCACACTTGGAGACTTTGATAAAACATCCAGAACTGAAGTTGAGCTTTCAAGAATACTTTCCTTAACATTTATTTTTAATTTCCCTGAACTTTCTAAGACGAAAGCGGGCTTTAAGGCAGTAACATTGACAACATCTAAAAGAATTCCCGATTCGACCTTAATATCACCAATATCTAACTCATTCTCTGAAGGTCTTGAAATTGGTATGAATTTACTTTTAATATCAATCGATTCTATTTTGAGAAGGGCCGAATCAACAATAATTCCTTCCAATAGGAGAACACCATTTTTGATCAGGCTTCCTTTTATTAGTGAGCTATCTTCCATATCAACTAGTAGGGCCCTAGCAAATACTAAGCTATCCGTTTGATCTTTGACAATTCCTTTAATTGTATATGTATTTTGAGAAAAAGTAGAAATAAAGGTTAGCAAGGAAATAGTGAATAGAATTAAGTTTGTTTTCAAAAATCTTTTTTTTTGGATTAATACATTTTTGTTTACCCCACGTGTAATACACATTGATAGTAAAATCACAGGATTATTTTCATTCTCATGCTTATTTAATCTATGCATAAGACAAATATACATAATATTCTTATGTATAAAAACAAACTGCATAAGAAACTTATGTAAGTTTAAAAATTAGCATGATTAAATTCTTAGAATTAAAGGTGAATTTTGGCAGCTATTTTTTTATTATAGTGTCAATTAATGTGATGTATGTGTATATCTCAAGGTAAAGTTGACCGAGAATCGGCTCAAACACAGTCGTGGATTGCAGATAAATGAATGATTAAATTCATAGTATCATTGAAACACACAGAAGTAAAAACAGAACATTTAGAACTTCACCAATGATGTTCGAAGAAAGACATTTGTAATCCTAATAAATATTTAATTTTTCCATTATATCAAGCAACATAAATAATCTCATTTGGTTCGTCTATGTTAGCAATCTTGTTCTTTGTCTTTGAAATCGAAAATGAAAAATGTCGAACCCTAAAACTTTATGAAGTCCTTCGTCTAATACACAGTATTTTCGACTTATATTAAAAATGATAAAGGGAAGATGTAATGAAGATTTAAAGCTCTCTCAATCTGTGGGGTAAAGCGTATTCAATTCGTTATTTTTATACCTAAAGTATAATGCCGAGATAGATTTTACGGAGCATTTATGCGACAATAAAATCATCATCGGTATCCTCAAAGAATTGACGCATTTTTTGCTCAACTTTCGTATGGATTAACTTGGAGTTTGGGTTTATTCCATGAACCCTTGAACTAACGTGCAATGGATAAAAGCGCATTCTTTTCGTCATTTTTATACCTAAAGTATAATGCCGAGATAGATTTTAAGGAGCATTTATGCGACAATAAAATCATCATCGGTATCCTTAAAGAATTGACGCTTTTTTTATACTCAGCTTTCGCTCAAGTAAACTTGGCTCAATTGAGCATAAAAAAAGCGTCACCCTTCGGGAAACGCTTTTATCAGAGTGGAGTCGGAGGGTTTCGAACCCTCGTCCAAACGAAGGATACTCGAGCTTTCTACATGCTTATTCTTTGATTAATTTTCGATGTTGCTTAGGGCAAAGACACCCAAACACAACACTTATCTTCTAAAGTTTCGCACCAACTTAGAAGTATCATTGGTACTATTCTGAAAGGATTAATCCTTCTTGATCCTCACTTATCAGACGGAAGTGATGGAGAAGGAACTTGTCTGTGTACTATACTTCCACTAGATTAAGCAAATCTGTCTGAGACTGATTATGCAGCAAGTGCGTATGACGTGTTGTCAATTATTGTTCGCGACAAGATATTTAAGAGCTTCACCGCAACGCTCTGCATGCTGACACTGGATCACGCTTTCGCTGTCAAATCCAATACGACCCCAAAGAACTAGTACAAAGTTAGCAATAATTGAACCAATTGGACAGACTTTTAAGCTTCTTTAAGAATTTACATTAAAAATTAGTGAGTTTGGTTCAATTTCAACCATTCTAAATAGTCTAATGCAGCTCTTTTACCCGATTGAACGGCAGAATTCTGCGTTTCTAATCCTTCCGACCAAGCTCCGACGATGGAGATGTTTTCAAATGGCTCCACTTCTTTGTTGACGGTTTGTATGGTTGATATGAACTCAGGTGTTATTAAGGGATGATAGAAGATTTCTTCCATTAAAAATGCTCCACGTTCAATTACTTTTTGTTTTTCTTCATCACTCATCCAACTTTTGTAGATTCCATCCAATCTATCTGAAATCATTCCTAAATTCATCGTGTTTGTCACCACTTCATTGCTTGAATCTGTACGTACGTTTAAAAATGCCGGGCGAGTAGGAGAGGCATACGTTGTATCTGAATGAATGACAATTCTCGCTTCGAAATACTTCAATTGATTCAATTCCGTGGCCAATGATTGAAATTGTGAATCATGGTGTAAGATTTTAGCAGTTTGGTATGGATGAGCTGCAAAAATGATGAAATCATATGGATGCTGTTTAATCAAACCATTTTGTTTGTATTCAATGGACTGTTTAACGGAGGAGATGGATAGTACTTCAGCATTTCTCAAAATTGATAGTTGAGGTTCCAATTGTTGTCCCATACGTTCAATTAATTCGCCCATTCCTACTTCGAAAATGCTGAATGTATCTTTTTGTTTTGGTTTTCTAAAAGCAAATAGTTTGACGATTTCACTGACTGCTGTTGTTTTAATTTCAGCAATCGTCGTTCCTAATGATGCAGCGAGAAATGGATAGATGATTTCATCTTGAAAGTCTTGTTCAAAAGGCAAGCTATTTACCCATGCGCTTATCGTTTGACCATTCCATTTTTCCGGATGTTTATATACTTTATTGGCCTCAATGTTAAATCTTCTGAAGTGCAATAATTTATTCAGCTTTTCATCTCTGTAGTCACCGTTCAACGGTGTAATGAGCTTGGAGTCATGGTTCACATGTTGAATTGAAATTGATCCAACCATCGATTCTATTTTGCTAGCATCATACACTCCATTTTTCTTTAAGAACTCAATGTATTCATCCCAAGGTCCTTGTGTAAAATATTGTGGTCCAGCATCGATAAAAACAAGTTCTCCTTTGCTGTTTGGAACGTTAACTGTGCGAGCATTTCCACCTAACTTTGCTTCTTTCTCTATGATCGTTATGTATGCAGTCGAATCTTGTTCTAAAATATGGTAAGCTGCAGATAACCCAGTCATTCCTCCACCAACTATCACAATGTTCTTACTTTGAGCAGCGATTTGATTGATTGTAAAAAAAGCAATCAGCAATAGTGATGCTTTCATTTCGTAGCTACTTTAATATCGACGGTCTGAATCAATACATCGTTTGGCTCTCCTTTTTTGTACACTAAAAGTTTGACACTTTTGTCATTGCAATTAGGTGTGAAATAGTAGCTTTTTTCATCTAGTAATTTCAACGTGACTTCTCCGTTTTTTGCCTTCAATATTAATTCTTGAGGAGCAATTTTATCACAATTAATTTGAATAATGTTCGCTTTACAGTTCACTTTTGAACTGTGTTTTAAAATCACATCCAAATCACCATTTAGCTCACTTGAATAACCATGGAATAAAACGGTATCAGAATCATGTGTGCTATTCTTGCTCGTGCCACAAGCAACAACAATAAAAAGAATGAGGATGTATAAAAATTTCATGTTTCGCTTTTTATCAAATGTAAGGAATTATCATGTTGAAGTAGGAGAATTAAGCCACTATTCTTTTGGAATGATCCCAAAATCCTTAGCAATGTAGTATGTTGAGAAAAAATCAATGTCCTTAGAATATTTACCAACTTGGCCTCCTTGATTGACCTCAGTTCCTGGGTCTACTGGTAATTGATGGCCTAAATTGGGGATAATGTATAACTTCACAATTGATTCATTTGTTAAAGAATCAAGGTAGTTTTCTATATAAATAGACTCGTTGATTTTCTCCAATACTGGAAAAGAATCTTGATTGATTTCTGGATGTAGTCCAATCCATTGTGAAACGAGATTTCGAGAATTGATAGGGTCAACAGTTTTGTCATCTTCACCATGCATAACGATTAACGAAGGATAGATTTTGTTTTTGAGGTGTAAATCTTTGACAGGTTTTGCCCATTCTTCTGTCGTTTCAAATGATGCTCTACCATCTTTCATAACTCCTATTGCTTGAATTCCATTTAGTGCGATTCCATATGGTCCACCGGCCAAAACTGCGCCAGACTTAAATGTTTCTGGATATTGTGCTAACAAGGCAGTTGACATTGCTGCTCCGGCAGATAATCCATAGGTGAAAACACGATTTTTATCAATGGAATAGTTGGTTTTGACAAATTCAATCATCTGAAAAATGGATTTCGACTCCCCATTAAAACGAATGTCTGATTTGCTAAACCAATTGAAGCAAGCACTTGCATTGTTGACTCTTTTCTGCTCAGGATAAAGGATAATAAATCCGAACTTGTCGGCTAAATCATTCCAGCCCGTTTCTGTGGCAATTTCTAGCGCATTTTGTGTGCAACCATGAAGCGCAACGACTAGAGGAATGGCTTGTTGCGAAGTTAAATTCTTTGGGACATATAGATAACAAGATAAATTTCCAGGATTACTCCCAAACAGATTCACTTCTTTCAATTGAGCTTGCACTGAAAGTTGTATTGTTGCGAAGAATATTGCGATTAAAATTCTCATTGAAATAGTTTAAAACACGCCTTCATCACCAAAAATGACCAACTCCATTTCATTGAATACACCATTTCTAAGAATTTTCATTCCATTTCGTTCAGCTACCTTCATCGAATCGGTGTTTTCTGGATGTATTGTCGAGATGAACAATGAAGTAATACCCAATTCTGTACCAACTTTTCTAAAATGCTGCGCAGCTTCTGAAGCGTATCCTTTTCCCCAGTGACTTTGGAGCAAGGAATAACCAATTTCATACAAAATCTTATCTTCAAATTCTCGCTGAATGATTCCAGCCAAACCGATAAGTTGATTGCTCGAAGCTTCGATAACTGCTAGCATTCCGAGTCCAGATTCTTCGTAGCGCAGGATTTGACGTTCAATCCAGTCACGTGATAACGCTTCATTCGTCTTGCTTTCATCAAAACCAAAAAAGCGCAAGCGATCATTGTTCTCGAAAAATGGAATCCATGTAGGAATGTCATTTGTTGTCAGAGCTCTGTAATTCAGTCGCTCAGAAGAATGGAGGAAATAATTCATCATTTTTTTATCTAAAATACATAAAAAAGCACTGATTTAAGGATCGTAAATTAAAGTGTTTAATTAAAAAAGGGCCGCAACACGAATGTAGCAGCCCTTCAACATGTGATGTGTATCTAGTGTTTAATGATAAGCGATCGAGATCCTACAGTATTCGTCCCTGAAAACTGCAAATGGTAATATCCGTCGACAACGTCATTCAAGTTCATTTCAAGTGTTCCTTGGCTGTTTGACTCAGAAATGCGCACAATTTGACCTATATTATTAAGTAATATAATTTGAAGATTTTCTTCTTTTGGCAAGTTGGCTATTGTAACGTTTCCATTTGAAGGTACTGGATAAATCAAAAGATTCTCTATTACATTGTTTTCGTTTATTCCTACTGCATTAACAGTAACAGATGTACACATTGTGTCTGCGCTACAATTATTCATTGCGATTAAACAAACAGTGTAGGTTCCTTCCATTGAGTACGTATGGTTTGGGCTTTGCATAGTTGAAGTGTTTCCATCCCCAAAATCCCAATACCACGAGTCAGTATCTGTTGATTCATCTGTAAAGCTAACGGTTAATTCACTAGTAGTTTCTGAAAATGATGCAACAGTTTCATCACAAACCTCACCAAAATTTGCTCTAAGGTAATAAGTGTTTGGAAAACCAAAATCTTCATTATTTGCCCATGTACCGTTAAAATAAACCCATGCTAACAAAGGAGTAAAATATTCTGTGTTAGTGGCAAGTGTGACATTGTTTGAAAAGGATTCAATGATACCAACCATATAGCTACCAGGAGCTAAAGAGATTGAACCTCCATCAATGTGCAAGGTGTATTCGGCTTGCGTTGTCGCTGTCACAAATAATGTATCAGTCATTCCAATCACTTGATTCGGAATACCTCCAGCCATATCGTAAATAACTCCAACTACGGTATCTCCAATTACAGGATTGTTTAGAGTAAATGTTATACTTGTTAAATCATCCGTAGCTTGAACCATGTATTCATTTCCTAACACTCCCGTTGCTCCTGTACCAATACCAAGAGATCCATTAATAATTCCATTTTCAGTAGCAAAGGTTGAATCGCTAACAGAAAAAAGCACTGTATCAATATTGTTGAGAGGGAATGGATCTACTTCATTTGCGGATGCTGTAATAACTGCAGTATATATTGCTTGAGCATTTGGAGAGTATGCTGTTGAAGTTAAATCAAGTGTCACACCAGGCGCCAATGATGTTGCTGATTGACTGTTTGTGAAAATACTTGTTGGTCCCTGAAAAATTTCAAAATCAGCAGTTGGATTTGTTACAGGCTGATCTTCTTCAAGTGCCAATGTCGTTGTAAAAGTACGAGGCGAAATTTGAGAAATTGGCGTAGTGTAGTAAGGTTCCGTTATTGTAGATGCCACTGATAAGTCAAATGGTGTTGTTGTACCAATAAAAATATTATCGATCATTATCATATTGTCGTCATTTGAATCATGAAAAAAAGCAATATAAACGGTTTGATTGTCATATGCACCTAAATTGACTGTCCACTCTTGTAATATTCCATTGTTTCCATTGTAAGATGTGTGAACTGTTCCAGCTGATGGATTTGCTGTTCCTCCAATTCCTTCTGCTGCAGTAAATAATACCGTGCTAAAATCTCCAATATTGGTACCGGTCGTTGATATTCTTACCTCATAGCCATCCATATAAGTTGGACCTTCAAAGGGAGCTGACGACCATTTCAATATTGTACTTGGACATGGTGCTACTGCGTCAAGAATTAAAACATTGTTGGCTGTTCCTGCTGGACTAAACCAAGATGAAGCTGCTGCCACATAGTTGGTGTCTCCTGGAGTAGTAGTTTGTATATCTGCAAAAGTAAACCAATTTGCTGGCCTTCCATTTGCATCAGTTAATCCGTCTGAGTCAAGGTTGATCCAAGATCCTGGAATTGTTTGAGATTGAAAGTCTTCAAACAGCAAAGTGTCAATGCATAATGCTTTTACTATTGATGACGGTTCACTTTTGTTACTTTGTACTTTTTGCTTTGCGACTTCAAAAATTTCAGTTGAAGGTTGATAATTAGCATCTTTGACTGACTGCTGTGCAATACCAGAAAATCGCTGTTGTCCGAATGTAGTAAATGTCAAAAATACAAATGCCAATGTGCTTAGTAATAGTTTTTTCATAATATAAGTTTGTTTTTTGTAAATGTAATCATTTTAAAATAAACCAGTTAAATGATATACAGGTCACGTATGAAGCCAATAACTGATTGGTTTAAACGAAAATTTCAACAAAATAACTCATAGAACGAATTCGCTGGGATACATCTATATCACAGAGTAATAAGTGGTGAATAATCTTTCTTATCCTTTGACATCTTGAATGCTATCCATTCGCTCAAACAACGCTTTAACATATGAACATGAAGGAACAATTTTAAAGGCATTTTCACGAGCGAACTCAACGGCAGAAAGAACCAATTGTTTTCCGATTCCTTTTCCATTGTGACTTGGATTCACTTCAGTATGATCAATGACAAAGATTTTTTCTGTTCGCCAATAGTATGTCATGTGTCCAATTACTTCCGAGGTTTCAATCGCTTTGAAAATTCCTTTGCCTTCTTGTTGAATGTGTTCGATGGTCATTTTACTCTTTTTATCTCCAATAAATGTAACTTTTATAAATGAATTTATCATCCGCATTTACTGAAACCTTTTAATTTTAAAGTTTAAAAGAATCATTCATGAAATTTTCGTTATTCTTTCTATTAACAATTTTGATCTTATCTGGCTTAAATGCACAGGTAAGGATAATCCCATCACCGACTATCCACATTTATGGTAATAATAGCTTCAATCTGAAGAATGGATTGATTGTAGTGAATAGCGATCTATCAACGGAAGAATTCAATTACTTCAATGATAAATTGCATGTTCTTACAGGGTTGAACCTGCATAAATCAGAAACCACGAAGAAAAGTACAATCGTGTTCAAACCCATATCACATTCGTCCAAGGATTATTATGCAATCGATATTTCACATGAAAAAATCACACTTTCCTTTACTTCCAATGAAAGTCGTTTTTATGCAATCAATAGTTTGTTGCAGTTGTTTCAATCGGTGAATGGAGTAGTTGTGCTTCAAACAGGCCATGTGGAAGATGCTCCAAAGTTCGACTGGCGAGGATTACATTTAGACGTTGCCCGCCACTTTTTTACGGTGGATGAAGTGAAGCGCTACATAGATTTAATGGCATTTTATAAGTTCAATAAATTTCATTGGCATTTAACGGATGATCAAGGTTGGAGAATTGAAATCAAGAAATATCCTAAATTGACAGAAATAGGTGGATATCGTGATAGTACGCTCAATGATCATTACAATACTGTTCCACGAACTTATTCTAAAGAACGTACAGGTGGATTCTATACGCAAGAGCAAATTAAAGAAGTCGTTGCTTATGCCAAAATCAGATCAGTTGAAGTCATTCCTGAAATTGAAATGCCCGGTCATGCTAGAGCTGCAATAGCTGCTTATCCTGAGCTTTCTTGTACTGGGGAACATCAAGGAGTAGAAGGTTTGTGGGGAGTTTTTGAAGATATTTTTTGTTCCAAACCTTCAACAATTGCTTTTTTGCAGAATGTCTTGACTGAAGTAATTCCTTTGTTTCCTTCTGAATATGTTCATATTGGCGGTGATGAAGCTCCAAAAATGCGCTGGAAAGAATGTAATCAATGTCAGCGAATCATCAAAGAAAACAAGTTAAAGAACGAACATGAGCTACAAAGCTATTTTATTCAACAAATGGATGATTTTTTAACTTCCAAAGGAAAGAAATTGATCGGTTGGGATGAAATTCTGGAAGGTGGATTGTCGTCTAATGCCGCTGTAATGAGTTGGCGTGGAGAAAAAGGTGGTATTGAGGCTGCTGAACAAAATCACACTGTTGTTATGAGTCCAAACACCTATTGTTATTTTGATTATTACCAAAGCGGAGATCAATCTGAACCGCTGGCCATTGGTGGATTTTTACCTCTTGAGAAAGTGTACCAATTCAATCCCATTCCTTCACTTTTAAATGAAGATAAGAGAAAGTATATTTTGGGCGGACAAGCCAATTTATGGACAGAATACATTTCAAGTTTTGACCAAGTTGAATACATGATTTATCCGCGTGCTTTGGCATTGATTCAAAGTCTTTGGTGCGAGAGAAAGCCGAATTATGAGCAGTTTCTATCCAGCTTCAGAGATTTTCAAGAACCAATCTTGAAGAAATTAGATGTGAATTATGCCCGTTCTATTTACGCGACAAAAATTTCAGTTGCACCTGCAGAAAATGGAATTAAACTGACGATTCGAGGAGTTGACAGCTTGAGTAGAACAAAAGTAGAAATAGAAGGATTGCCAACTTCTTTTTCAAAAGAGATTGGGTGGAATGACAGTATTCACTTGGAATGTCCAAAAAATGGTGTATTGAGAACGATTTTGGTCTCTGCAACAGGTGTCAATGATGAACGGTTGTTGAGAGAGCAAGAATTTTACCTGCACAATGGAGTTGGAAGCGCTATCGAATTGATTTCAAAACCACATCCTAAATATGCAACAGGTGGTGGATTTACATTGGTTGATGGAGTGATTGGAGTGAAACCATGGAAAGGCAATGAATGGTTAGGTTTCAATGAAAAGGAAGTAGAGTTTAATATCGATTTGAAGGAATTGCGATCCATTGAAGAAATTGATATCAGTTTTTTAGATGCCAAAGGATCATGGATTTATTTACCGAATTCATTTGAGGTCTTTGTTTTAACTGAAGATGGAGCATGGAAACTAGTAAAAAAGATGGATGCGGTTGAAGAGAAGAATTTATTATCTATTCAAGCCAAAACTCAAAAAATCAAATTTAGAATTCGTGCTCTTGATGTCATTCCAGATGGAGTAGAAGGTGCAGGGAATTTACCTTGGACATTTATTGATGAAATACAAATAACGTTCGAACATGAAGATTGAATTATGCGCAGCTTCAATTGAAGCCATTAGTATTGCCAGAAATTATGAGTTTGATCGCATTGAGTTGTGTCAAAACTTGGAACAAGGTGGGATGACTCCATCACCTGGATTCATTGAATACGCGTTGGCTTGTGGACTTGAAACTCATGTGCTAATTCGTCCAAGATCAGGAGGATTTGTGTACACACGAGACGAAATAGAAATCATGCTTCGAGATATTTTAGAATGTAAAAATTTGGGAGCGAATGGTGTGGTAATTGGAGCGTTGAATGAATTTGGTCTAATTGATGAATTTGCATTAGAATTGATGGTTGAAAAAGCTAACGGCATGGAAGTTACTTTTCATCGCGCTTTTGACGATTGTACAAATTGGGAAAAGGGCTTGGAAGTACTGATTCAAGCAGGTGTTCATCGTGTGTTGACTTCAGGGACAGCAAAAAATGCAGATACTGGAATTCCAATTTTATCAAGGATGATGAATGCCGCAAATGGTCGAATTGAAATTATGTGCGGAGGTGGAATCAATGCGGAAAACGTAAAACGAATTATTACGGAAGTAGCGCCAGATGCCATTCATTTCTCCGGTACAGTAAAAGCGATTCAAGACGAAGATTCATTGTTTTCTGAGTCAATTTTAAAAGTGGATGAAAAACGTGTGAAGAGAATCCTGGAAAATAGACTATAGGAGCGCTTCGCTCAAAAAAAACTTCAAGAGTTAAGACTTAATTTTGTTTCAACCTCTTTAAATTAATTCAACGAAAATAGAATTGATTGCAAAAGCCTTTCATTTACTAAAATCAAGTTTTAAAGCAAATCGCTCTTGCAGTCGTACTGACCTAAAGTCTGCGAAGTACGTATTCAATCAACTCATTCATTTCGTTTCCATATCCATTGGAAAATTCCATTTTTGGACGATTCGCTATTCCAAGACAGATAGTCGCACAATCATGACCCAATCCCTTTCCTAAGGCGAACAAAGCTGAACTTTCCATTTCGAAATTGGTTATTTTTAGTGCGCTTCCATCAAAGGAAGTGAGCTTTTCATTCAATTCTTGTGTTTTCGTCTTTAAGCATAATTGTCGACCTTGAGGACCATAAAAACCACTACTGGTTATTGTAATTCCTTTTATGGTTTTCTCTGAACTCAATTTTGCTGTCAATTCTTGAGAAGATTGAATCAAATAGGGTTGAATGGCTTTAGGTAAATCAATGTGATGAGTGATTTTAGCACAAAGTTCTACTTCTTCTTGACTAAATGGAATTTCATAGAAATGTGCAACATTGTCGAGACCAAATGCAAAATCACTAATAATGTACGAATGAATTGGTACGGTTGGCTGTAGAATTCCACACGTTCCGATGCGTACTAAGTTGAGTTTTTTTCGTTGGATGTTTTCTGTTCGTGCAGCAATATCAATATTGACCAAAGCATCCAATTCATTCATAACAATGTCAATGTTGTCCGTCCCAATTCCCGTGGAAATAACGGAAATTCTTTTCCCTTTGAAAGTTCCTGTATGTGTTACAAACTCACGGTGTTGTTTCTTTAGTTCAATTGCATCAAAAAAAGAGCTTACCAGTTCCACACGACCTTGATCGCCAACAAGAATGATTGTGTCTGCAATATCTGAAGGTGACAATCCTAGATGATAAACATTTTGGTTGTGATCTAGAACTAATTCTGAAGCTTGGAATGGCATAATTAAAATACTTTTGATTTAAAAATAGTAAAGATATTGCGTAAAAAAAATCCCAAGCTGTTAAACTTGGGATCAGATTGAGGGTAAATCGTTTTACTAGTCCAAAGAACCAAAAACTTTTTGTAATAAGTCCGTTACTCGAGCTCCAGGATTTGCTCTGATCTTGTTTTCTTCTTTGGCAACCATGATGAACATTCCTTCAATGGCTTTTTCAGTCACATATTGATTCAAATCCGGATTCAATTTTGTTCCACCAGTAAAGTTCATCGCAGTATTGTATTTAGTGATGATAGGGTCCCAGTACTCTGTTAACTTTACTTTTGAGATGGCATCTTGTACCTTCGGTGAAAAAGCTTGTACCAATTCAGGAGTTGTTTTATCTTTCAAAAAGTTTGTTGCTGCTCCCTCTCCACCTTTTAAGATTGCAAAACCATCTTGCACACTCATGTTAATGATGGCATTTTTGAATATTGGAAGTGCTTCTTTTGCCGCTTCTTCGGCCGCTCTATTCAACGTTGTTTCAAATTTTTCAACTTGACCGTCCAATCCCCATTCAAGTGCTTTTTCTTTCACTTTGATAGCATCTTCTGGAAATGGAAGTTTTATTTCACTGTTTTTTAAGAAACCATCTGTAACGGAAGTTACGTTGACTGAATTGGTAATTCCTACTGTCAAGGCTTCTTTTAATCCTGAAATTACTTCTGCATTTGTTAAGCTATTTGTAGTGCCAGTACCTGTTGAAGATACAGTGTTCAATGTTTCTTCAAGTACATCACACGAACTTACTGCGGCAAGAATAGTTACGATAGACAATGATAAATATATCTTTTTCATGTTTCCTTTGTTGGTTAACTTAAATTATTGGTTCAAATGTAATCAAATCTGATACCAAAAAAAAAGGGATGGTTTCAAACCATCCCTTTTTTTAATTTGTAGTAGTAGTTGTTATTTATTTTAAGACGTTAACATTCCCGTTGAATTCAACTTTTCCGTCGTCTTTTAAGTTTTTCATGGTAGCTTTCCATACATATTGTCCAGCTTGCACCAATTTTCCATTGTATGTACCATCCCAACCGATAAATGGATCATTGCTTTCCCAGATCACTTCTCCCCAACGATTGTAGATTTTCAAATTGAAGCCATAAATATCTGTTCCTCGTAAAAACAATTTCCATGTTTGATTAAATTCATCTCCATCAGGTGTAAAGCTGTTCGGTGCATAGAACAATAAGTCATCCATAACAGAAAGAATATGCTTCAAGGTGTCAGTACATCCATGATAAGACGTTACAACAAGTGTTACTTCGTAGTTCCCTTCTTGTCCTTCAGGGAATACAAATGTTGGGTTTTCTAAATTACTTGTAGAAGGAATTGATCCAGGAGATGACCATTGCCAGCTAACAACATCAGGTGTACTTTTATCATAAGCCATAATTGTTGTTTCAAATACAGAAGCAGGATTATCAGAAAAGAAGAAATGAGCAGTTGGATTTGGAACAACAGTTACAATGTCTTCTAATGTATCTTGATAAACACAACCATAAATGGATGTTGTAACCATGTAAATAGAGTAAGTTCCAACTTTGTAATAGTCGTGAGATGTAGAGTCATAGTCTAATTCAATGATGCTGCTGTTATCTCCAAAGTCATAATATGTCGTTGCAATTTCTTCTTTGTTGCTAGATGTATTTATAAATTCAAATTCTCCTACTAAACAATCTTCTGGTTGATTCGGCATCAAGCTAGGAACAATTGGAGTAGGGAAGGTGATTGTAACACAACGTGTATCTTTAGGCGAACCACAAACTTCTGTTAGCTCAACACAATATTGAGTACCAGTAGTTGTAGGGTCAACTGTTATTGATGTTCCAGTTCCCAAAACTGTTGCACCTTCAAACCAAGTAAAAGTATAGGCAGAAGATCCTCCAGAACCCGCAACATTTAATTGAATGTCGTCTTCAGGACAAATTTGAGTATCTGGAGTTAAATTTGTAATTACTAATGCAGAAGGCTCATTGATTGTTTCAGAAGCAGTAATCATACATCCATTAGCATCAGTTATTGTTACTGTGTGGAATCCAGCATATAAGTCAATTGCAGACGAGTTTGTAGAAGCAGAATTATCCCAGGAATAAGTATATGGACCTGTTCCATCTACAACATTCACTGTCAAAACACCATTATTTCCAGAATTACATGTTACGTGCGTAACAGTCGCGAAGTTAGCAACCATTCCAGGTATTTCAGTTACAGTTACAGGAACTACGTTTGAACAGCCAATATCTGAAGTGATTGTACAATTATAGGTTCCAGCTGCTAATCCTACTGCTGTTTGAGTTGTCTGCATTGCAGGATCATCCCATTCATACGTGATATTTCCTAGTGGCGGAACCATAGCCGCAGTTGCTGTTCCATCAGCTCCTCCAGGACAGCTAACTACTGTTGAAGAAGAGGTATAAGCTGCTGGTGTATCACCAATTGTAACATTGGCAGAAGCAGTACATCCCATTGCATCAGTAACTTGTACTTGATATGTTCCAGCGAATAAACCATTCACTGTTTGAGTTGTTGCATTTCCTGCACTAGGCCATAAATAAGTAAATGGAGCGGCACCTGTTGGATTTGCTGTAGCAGAACCTATTCCTGCTGAACAAATGTCAGGATTTGATGTGATTGTTACTCCTGCACTTACACCTGTCACCCAAGAAGTGTCAGAAGGCGTTCCTGGTACTGTAGCGCACGTTGAAGATGTATAATTTAAAAAGTAACCAACTGTTCCAGAATTTACACTTGGGACATTTAAAACACCTCCGTTGTAAGGGAATGTTTGTCCTAAGGTATTTTCCCATTCATATTGAATCGTTGGAGAAAATCTTCGTCCCTCATTTGTTACAGTCCATTGAGTTGAATTTCTTCCTGGTACAACAAAAGCAACTGTTCCAGCGGCGTTATGAACCCCATGAGTTGCTGTTCCTCCTGCCCAAGTTAAACATGCTGGTTTGTTTGTGATATGTGTTTCAATGATATTTGTTGTTTCATAAATCACGATTTGGAATGTACCCAATACACTTGTACAACTAAAAAATGGTACTTGGTTCCATGAAACAACCAATTTTCGATTTGGAGCTGTTCCCAAAGTTTGGTATCGAATGTAATTTCCAACATTTGATCCAGTTCCAGGATGCCAATCTTGCCATGGAGCCATGATACAGTTCTTAGGTATGTTTGCTGCTGTACTTGGAATTGCTCCAGAAGTATATGATGTAGATTGAGGTGAAAATGCTATCCACCCATTACTACCAATGTAGAATTGACTGTAATTTGTTCCGAAAAAACAAAAGTTAAACCCGATTGGCAATGCTCCAGATTGTGAATCGTCTGATAAATTGACAGCCGTTCCAGCAAATGGATTTGGTGCAAATGGAATTACTTGCTGAATGTATGGATCTGTACTCACCAATGGACCGGTTCCGTAACCGCCACAATCATTAATTTGAAGAGGAGACCCTACACATAATGTAATATCGTCACCCAAGCAAATGGAAGTTTGAGAGAATCCAACATGCGCAGTTAGTAGTAATACTGCACTTATTTTGCTGATTAATGTGAAACAATTTTTCATTTGAATATTTTAAGCTAATTAAGGTTTGATATTTAGACGTCAAAATTAATCTTTAGTTGCTTTGTATTGTATGAATATTAACGAATCACCAGCAGTTTTTTCTAAATGGACTTCTCATTGAGTAAAAGGATATTTCCAATGATTTTTTTTGTGGTTTTCAACAAAGTATGTTAATTGTCTTTTTTGGTTTGAAAAATAATTACATTTGCGCCGTTGATTTTTAAATAAGAACTCATGTCAAATAAGTATCAAGCTCAAGTGGATGAATTTATGGCTCGTGTAAAAGCTACAAATGGTCACGAAGCAGAATTTTTACAAGCAGTAGAGGAAGTTGCTGAAGCAGTTATTCCTATTATCGAGGAGACTCCTAAATACAAAAATGCGAAGATTTTAGATCGCATGGTGGAGCCTGAACGTACAATTATTTTTAGAGTTCCTTGGTTAGACGATAACGGAAATGTTCAAGTAAACCGTGGATACCGAGTTGAATTTAATTCAGCGATTGGACCATACAAAGGTGGTTTGCGTTTTCATCCTTCTGTAAACTTGTCAATTTTGAAATTTTTAGGTTTCGAGCAAGTGTTCAAAAATTCATTAACTACTTTGCCAATGGGTGGAGGAAAAGGTGGATCAGATTTTGACCCTAAAGGAAAATCAGACAACGAAGTAATGAAGTTTTGTCAATCATTTATGACAGAATTATCAAGACATATTGGACCAGATACAGATGTTCCTGCTGGAGATATCGGTGTTGGTGGTCGTGAGATCGGTTACATGTTCGGACAATACAAAAGAATTCGCAATGAATTTACAGGTGTATTGACAGGGAAAGGACGCAATTGGGGAGGATCATTGATTCGTCCTGAAGCAACTGGTTATGGAACAGTGTATTTCGCAAAAGAAATGTTGGCGACAAAGAATGATAGCTTTGCAGGAAAAACAGTGGTTATTTCAGGATCAGGAAACGTTGCTCAATACGCTTGTCAAAAAGCAACTGAATTAGGAGGTAAAGTTGTTACTTTATCAGACTCTTCAGGTTACATTTATGATGCTGACGGAATTACAGCTGAGAAGTTAGCTTTTGTAATGGATATCAAAAATGTTAAACGTGGAAGAATTTCTGAATACACAGCTAAGTATTCATCGGCGAAATTTGTTGAAGGAAAACGACCATGGGAAGTGAAATGTGATATTGCTTTACCATGTGCGACTCAAAATGAATTAAACGGTGATGAAGCAAATGCTTTGATCGCAAACGGAGTTATTTGTATTGCTGAAGGAGCAAACATGCCAAGCACACCAGAAGCAATTCACGCTTTCCAAGCTGCCGGTAAATTGTTCTCTCCAGGAAAAGCTTCAAATGCTGGTGGAGTTGCTACTTCAGGATTGGAAATGTCTCAAAACTCATTGAGAATGAGCTGGACAGCTGAAGAAGTAGATGCTAAATTGCATAAGATTATGGTTGATATCCATGAAGCTTGTGTGAAATACGGTAAAGATGCAAATGGAAACGTAGATTACGTGAAAGGAGCAAACATTGCTGGTTTCGTTAAAGTTGCTGATTCAATGATTGATCAAGGATTGGTTTAATCCAAATCGAAATAAATTGAAATCCCGGTTCTGAATGGAATCGGGATTTTTTTTTGAATTTGATTTAAGAGCTTTTTGTGGTTTTGGCTCTTTAAGTCTGTAAAAATGGACTGTTCACTAAAAGTTTAGTGATTTAAATGTTTAAAAATTCAATCATTTGAACGTTTAAAAATTTAAATTTTTTGACTCTATCTCCATTCAATAATCAAGAGCTACCCAATTCAATCAAAAAATGAATATTTCAAACTTTTTGTCCCAACCTTTCTCCTTTTTTCTTCTGCTTATATTCAAATAAAACCTAGATTTGTAGTTAAAATTTGAACAATTCAATAAAATGGAAGCAGCCGTTACACGTCAAATAGAGTTTGATCGCAAAGGATTTGATAATGATGAATTATTGACAATTTATCGTGCACTGATTAAACCTCGTTTAATCGAAGAAAAAATGCTGATCTTATTACGTCAAGGAAAAATCACAAAATGGTTTTCTGGTTGGGGGCAAGAAGGTATTTCTGTTGGTTGCGCTTATGCGATGAATCAAGACGAATACATTTTGCCTATGCACCGTAACTTGGGCGTGTTTACAACACGAAATGTTCCATTGCAAAAGTTGTTTTCACAGTTTCAGGGTAAAATGAATGGTTTTACCAAAGGAAGAGATCGCTCATTTCATTTCGGAACACAAGATCACAATTTGGTTGGAATGATTTCTCATCTTGGACCACAATTAGGTATTGCAGATGGAATTGCTTTGGCGTCAAAATTGAGAAAGTTGGAGCAAGCAACGATCGTATTTACTGGTGATGGTGGTGCTTCGGAAGGAGATTTTCATGAATCATTAAATGTTGCTTCTGTTTGGGATTTACCTGTGATTTTTGCGGTAGAAAACAACTGTTGGGGATTGTCAACTCCTTCTTCTGAACAATTCCGATGCAAGCAATTCATTGATAAAGGAATCGGTTATGGAATGGAAGCGGTTCAAGTCGATGGAAACAACATTTTGGAAGTAATTACTGCTGTTCGAAAAATTACGGCAGACATTCGCAAGAACCCAAAACCTGTGTTGTTGGAGTTGATGACCTTCAGAATGCGTGGTCACGAAGAAGCTTCTGGAACGAAATACTATCCTGAAGGTTTGCAAGATGAATGGATGAAACAAGATCCGATTGATAATTACACGCTTTTCTTGAAAGAAGAAGGTGTTTTATCTGAAGAGTTGGAAAATGAAATAAAATCAGCAATCAAAAAAGAAATTCAAGATAGTTTTGATGCTGCGAATGCGGAACCAGCAATTGAGCCTTCTATGGAACAAGAATTAGCTGATGTTTATGCTCCATATACTCAAACGGTAATAGAACCAAAAGGGGAGAAAACTGAAAAACGATTCATTGATGGCGTGCAAGATGCATTGCGTCAATCGATGGAAAAGTACCCTGAATTAGTGATCATGGGACAAGACATTGCTGAATATGGAGGTGCTTTTAAAGTAACGGAAGGATTCGTCGATTTATTCGGTAAAGATCGTGTTCGAAATACTCCTATTTGTGAATCTGCAATCGTTGGAGCTGGATTAGGCTTGTCAATCGCAGGAATGAAAGCCATCGTTGAAATGCAATTTGCTGATTTTGTAACGTGTGGCTTTAACCAGAT
>Ga0208794_1000622_pt1 | contig 20892 bp, 21 predicted proteins | sample 32_taG_FD_184106 | JGI IMG/M metagenome (GOLD analysis project Ga0208794, IMG submission 184106) | Marine viral communities from the Gulf of Mexico - 32_GoM_OMZ_CsCl metaG (SPAdes) (version 2) | ecosystem: Environmental > Aquatic > Marine > Oceanic | place: Atlantic Ocean: Gulf of Mexico... | reverse complement strand
GGGGGCGACGAAACGGTCGAACCAATGGGTGTCCAGCACCTGCGGCAACGCCAGCACGGCGGCGAGGGTGCTGATGACAGCCACAACCGTCAGCAGCCAGAACACTACCCAGGGCCAGCGCATGTGTCTTGGTACCTGAGCGGGGTCAATCCAGAGCAGCCTTCGGATCCAGCGCCATAGATTGCGCATGGGCGTGGCATTGAGCAGGTCGGCATAGTAGAGCTCGAAAAAGTCGGTTCGCCGCCCATTGTGCTCGGGGGTGGTGATGCGCTGGAGTTCATAAAGGCCGCTTTTATCGTCGGGCACGATCCAGATCGGGCGCGGCCGCGGATAGGCCTCCTCTGGCGTATCAAGCTGCGGATTGTCCTGCCAGAGCGCGTGGACGAAGTCGCGAATGGTGCCCATGGGACGTTGCTCGCCCTGGCCATGGACAATCACGATGGCTTGCCGCTTGATCGGCTCCGAGCTGGGCGCAACAGTGCGTCGGCGCGTTGTTCTGGCCATGATCCTCCCCCGCAGAGTAAGGAGACTAAGGCAAGCGGGGTCAGGAGAAAACCGGCTGCCCTACATTGCTGTCGAATAGCCGACCCAACCGGCCACGCCGACCAGCAGGATGGCAAAGACCGCCCCCATGACCCGGCGCCGCGCGGGCACGGTCAATAGGGGCTGGACCGTTCCGGCCAGCAGCACCACGACGGCGTGCACGAGCGTTGCCACGACCACATAAACTGCGCCGAACAGCAGAGCCTCCCGGGTTGTCGCCGTCGAGAGAAACCCGGGCATGACCGTGACGTAGAACAAGGCGGCCTTGGGGTTGAGCAGATTGGTGATCAACCCGCGCAGGAAAAAGCGTCGCGTGCCCTCGTTCGGATCGACGGCATCGATGGGCTTGCAGGAATCGCGCCAGGCTTCCCAGGCGAGGTACAGCAGGTAGGCCACGCCGGTCCACCGCAGACTCTGATAGAGCCAGGGTTGCTCGAGCACTAGCGTGCCGAGGCCGAGAACGGCCAATAGACCCAGCCCGGCCAGGCCCAGCGCGACCCCTGCGACGGCCGCCAGGCCAGCAACGCGGCCCCGGTCAGCAGCCAGGATGGCCAGATAGGCCATGTTGGGGCCGGGAGTGAGCTCGATCAACAAGCTTGCCAGCGCAAATGCAAGAAGCGCGGCACTCATGGCCGCGCTTCCCAATTGTTGTCTGGTGCCAGCAAGGCCCTAGTGGCCGAACGCCTTGACGATGTCCTCGGTGACCTTCTTGGCGTCGCCGAACAGCATCATGGTGTTGTCGCGGAAGAACAATTCGTTCTGCACACCGGCATAGCCAGCGGCCATGCCACGCTTGATGAACAGCACGGTGCCCGCATCCTCGACGTTGAGAACCGGCATGCCATAAATAGGCGAAGTCTTGTCGGTCTTGGCCGAAGGGTTGGTGACATCATTGGCGCCGATGACAAAGGCCACGTCGGACTGGGCAAATTCGGAGTTGATGTCTTCGAGTTCGAACACTTCGTCATAGGGCACATTGGCTTCGGCCAACAGCACGTTCATGTGCCCCGGCATGCGGCCCGCCACCGGATGGATGGCGTATTTGACCTCGACGCCTTCGGCCTTGAGCAGATCGGCCATCTCGCGCAGCGCGTGCTGGGCCTGGGCGACGGCCATGCCGTAGCCGGGCACGATGATGACCTTGCCGGCGTTTTTCATCAGGAATGCCGCGTCGTCAGCGGCGCCCTGCTTGACCGGGCGGTCATCCTCGCCAGCGGCCGCGCCGCCGGAGGTGTCGCCGCCGAACCCACCCAGGATAACCGAGATGAACGAACGGTTCATGGCCCGGCACATGATGTAGCTCAGGATGGCACCCGAGGAACCCACAAGGGCGCCGGTGATGATCAGGGCGGTATTGCCCAGGGTGAAGCCGATGCCGGCTGCCGCCCAGCCCGAATAGGAATTGAGCATGGAGACCACGACCGGCATGTCTGCGCCGCCGATCGGGATGATCATGAGCCCGCCCAGCACGAGGGCAAGCAGGGTGATCACCCAGAACAGCCAGGGATCGCCTGTGACGGTGAACATCCAGACCAGGGCGACGATGGCGACGCCCATGGCAATATGGATGAGATGGCGCATGGGCAGAATGATCGGCTTGCCGCTCATATTGCCGTTGAGCTTGGCAAAGGCGATGACCGAGCCGGTGAAGGTAAAAGCGCCGACGGCCGTGCCAATCGACATTTCAACCAGCGCCTGGGCATGGACGGCCCCGACTTCACCGATGCCGAAGGCTTCGGGTGCATAAAGGGCGGCGGCGGCCACGAAGACTGCGGCCAGACCCACCAGCGAGTGGAAGGCGGCGACCAGTTGCGGCATGTCGGTCATCTTGACCGAGCGGGCGATATAGGCGCCGATGCCGCCACCAAGGCCAAGCCCGGCAATAATGAGCAGCCAGCTCATGAAGTCGCTGGGCGATGCCACCATCAGCGTGGTGACGACGGCTATGCCCATACCGATCAGGCCAAAGAGATTGCCCTGGCGCGATGAGGAGGGGTGGGACAGGCCCCGGAGGGCCAAAATGAACAGAATGCCCGAGACCAGATAGAGAAGGGCGGCGATATTTGCGTCGATCATTTCTTGATCAGCCCTTCTTCTTGTACATGGCCAGCATGCGCTGGGTGACGAGGAACCCGCCAAAGATGTTCACCGACGCGAATACCAGCGCGATGAAACCGAAAAGCTTGGAGACCCAGCTGGCGTCGCTGGCCAGTTGCACACCGACGGCGAGCAGGGCACCGACCACGATGACAGAAGAGATGGCGTTGGTGACGCTCATCAGCGGGGTGTGCAGCGCCGGGGTGACGCTCCAGACCACGAAATAGCCCACAAAGATCGCCAGCACGAAAATGGCGAGGCGGAAGGTGAAAGGGTCGATAGGACCACCAATGGCCCCATGGGCCACGGCTGCGCCGACATCGGCGATGTGTTCGGCCGTCGTTTCCATTTAGTTGTCTCCTCCCTCAGGGGCGGCAGGCTTGTTTGCAGCCGGCTTTCTGGCAGCAGGCTTTTTGGCCGCCGGCTTTCTGGCTGCTGGTTTCTTGGCTGCTGGTTTCTCGACCGCTGGGGTTTTGGCGGCGGGAGCTGTGGCCGGCGCATCAGCCTGCGGGCCTGCTTCGGCCGCGGCGGCCTTGGCTGCGGGCTTGCGGGCTGCCGTCTTGCGCGGGGCCGGCTTGGCTTCCGGTGCCTGGCCGGCATCGGCCTTGGGCGCTGTGGCTGTCTTGCTGGCGCTGGTCTGGCTTGCGGTGGCTTTGCCGGCCGACGGCTTGCGCGTCGCTGGCTTTTTTGCAGCGGGTTTCTTGGCTGGCGCGGGCTTTGCCTCGGTGTCGCCTGCCGTGTCCGTCTTGGGCGCGACAAAAGCCGAATGCACGACGGCGCCGTCGCGGGTCAAGACGGTGGCCTTGACCAGCTCGTCATCCCAGTTGACGGCGAGCTTCTTTTCCTTGGCATCGATCAGCGTTGTGATGAAGGCGAGAAGGTTGCGCGCGTAGAGCTGGCTGGCCGTTGTCGGAATGTGGCCGGCCAAATTGGTGTAGCCGATAATGGTCACGCCATTATGGGTGATGACCTTGCCCGGCTGTGTCAGCTCGACATTGCCGCCGCGTTCGGCAGCCAAATCGACAATCACCGAGCCCGGTGCCATGGATTCAACCATGGCTTTGGTCACCAGCTTGGGCGCCGGACGCCCCGGGATCAGTGCGGTGGTGACCACGATGTCCTGCTTGGAGATGTGCCCGGCCACCAGTTCGGCCTGGGCCGCCTGTTCGTCCTTGGTCAGTTCGCGGGCGTAGCCGCCGGTGCCCGATGCGTCCTTGAGTGCCTCGGTCATGATGAACTTAGCGCCAAGGGATTCCACCTGCTCGCCGGCGGCAGCGCGAACGTCGGTGGCCGACACCACCGCGCCAAGGCGCTTGGCGGTGGCAATGGCCTGCAGGCCCGCGACACCAGCGCCCATCACAAAGGCCTTGGCCGGACGCACGGTGCCGGCAGCGGTCATCATCATGGGCATGGCCCGGTCGAAGACCTTGGAGGCTTCGATTACGGCCTGATAGCCGGCCAGATTGGCCTGGGAGGAGAGGATGTCCATGACCTGCGCGCGGGTGATGCGCGGCATGAATTCCATGGACATGGCCGCTACGCCCGCCTTGGCGAGGGCGGCAACGTCCTTTTCATTGCCGTAGGGGTCAAGCGCACCGACGAGGAGGGCGCCCTTGTTGACGCCTACCAGCTCGTCGGCGGCCGGACGACGCACACAAAGCACGATATCGGCGCCTTTGAGCGTTGCTGCGGCGGTCGCCCCAATCGTGGCGCCAGCCTGCTGGAAGTCATCGTCGGAAAGACGCGAGGCTTCGCCCGCGCCCTTTTCAACAGCAACTTCCGCGCCCAGCGCAATGTATTTGGCGATGGTTTCGGGCGTTGCCGCGACGCGGCTCTCACCCTCGAACCGTTCGCGCAAAACGGCAATCTTCATGGAAACTCTCCTGCCCACCTGCCCGGGGGCAGGCGCGTTTCGTGTGCCTGCGGGTTATTCGGCGATCAGGGATTGATCACGAAATAGAGGATGATCATCAAAACCGCCGTGCCGTAAACGGACCACTTCACGCCGGTGATGAAGCCATTATAGGTCTTTTCGTGTTCGGCGTAGTCCATACCAGATTCCAGTACCGGCTCGGGGTGGTGTTCGGGGCGGGTTTTGGCCATTGGGTCCTCGAAAGTATAGTCGTCTATTCGTGTTACGCCGAAAGTTCCACTCAGGGCGCGGTGGCTTCCAGCTCGTCAATCAGCCGCTCGATCATGGACAAGCCGAGCGACCAGAATTGGGGATCTTTGGCATCGAGCCCGAACGGCGCGAGTAGTTCGGAATGATGCTTGCTGCCCCCGGCCTTGAGAAGCTCAAAATAGCGCTCCGCAAAGCCATCACTGGCCTTCTCATACTGTGCGTAAAGCGAGTTCACAAGGCAGTCGCCAAAGGCATAGGCATAGACATAGAACGGGGAGTGGATGAAATGGGGGATATAGGCCCAGAAGGTTTCGTAGCCTTCATTGGCAATAATGCCCTCGCCCAGAGACTCGGCCTGTACTTCGAGCCAGAGGGCGTTGATCTCCTCGGTGCGCAATTCGCCCTGGCGGCGGGCGGTGTGCACCTTGCGCTCAAAGGCATAAAAGGCGATCTGGCGGACTACAGTATTGAGCATGTCCTCGACCTTGCCAGAGAGCAGGGCAAAGCGCTGCTTGGGATCGGTGGTCTTGTCGAGTAGCGCCCGGAAAGTCAGCATTTCGCCAAAGACCGAGGCGGTTTCAGCCAGGGTCAGGGGCGTATTGGCCAGGATCGGGCCTTGTGCCGCCGCCAGGCGCTGGTGCACGCCATGTCCCAATTCGTGGGCCAGCGTCATGATATCCCGGGTGCGCCCGAGATAGTTCAGCATCAGATAGGGGTGGGCGCTGGGGACGGTCGGGTGCGCAAAGGCGCCCGATAGCTTGCCATTGCCGGTCGGCGCATCGATCCAGCCGGAATTGAAGAAGGGCTTTGCCACATCGGCCAGTTCCGGGGAGAAGCGGCCATAGGCGTCCAGCACGGTGGACACGGCCGTGTCCCAGTCCCAGATGCGCTCGTCGCTGGTGGGCAGGGGCGCGTTGCGGTCCCAGGCATTGAGCTTGTCCTTGCCGAACCATTTGGCCTTCATCTTGTAATAGCGATGGCTGAGACGCGGATAGGCATCCTCGACAGCGGCCTGCAGGGCATCGACCACTTCGCGTTCGACCGAATTGGCCATATGGCGGCTATCGGCAATGTCCTGGTAGCCGCGCCAGCGGTCGGAGATTTCCTTGTCCTTGGCCAGGACATTGGTGATGTGGGTGAACAGGCGCCCATTGGCCTTGAGCGTGGTAGCCAGGGCCTTGAAGGCGGCTTCGCGCTTTGTCTCATCCTTTTCGGAGAGCAGATGCAGTGTGGATTCGAGGTTGAGCGTTTCGCCGTCCACCGCGAATTCAAGGCTCGACAGCGTCTCGTCAAACAGGCGGTTCCAGGCCGAATAGGCAGTGACCGACTTGTCGTGGAACAGCTCCTCGAGCTTGTCGTCGAGCTGGTAGGGCTTGGCCTTGCGCAGATCGGCGAACCAGGTCCTGTAGCGGGCCAGTTCGGAATCTTTGTCGAGCGCGGCATCCAGATCGGCATCGGCAATGCGGTTGAGCTCAAGCTCGAAAAACAGCACACGCGTCGAAAGATTGGTCAGCGCCTCATTGGTGTCGCCCATGAATTTGGCGCGGTCCGGGTCGGTCGATTTCTGCGCATATTGCAGGAAGGCAAACGAGCCGATACGGCCGGTGAGATCGCCCAGCGTCTCGCTGTCCTTGATCGCCTCGATCAGACGGCCGGACTTGGTCAGCTCGGCCAGCTTGCCCTTGTACTTGGCCTCGAAATCAGCGGCCAGGGTCTTGGCCTGGTCCATCGCCGCCTTGAATTCGGGGCTGTCCTTGCCGGGATAGAGATCGTTGAGGTCCCAGACGGGCAGGTTGCCGAACTGATTGTGGCCTTTTTGAGCGGCAGCGGGCATGAAGGACTCCGGAAAACTGTTTCGGTCCGGACCTTAACGAGCGGGTGTCCGGCTGTGAAGACTGTAGCAGTGGGGCTCAGCCGTGCCCCGCCATTAATCCGGTGGCGCCGTCCCAAACCAGTTTCAGGGCGAGGAGGAACACCAGCCAGTAGGCGATGCGGTAAAAGAGCTTGGCGTCGATGCGGCGCACCAGGTAGACGCCGATGCAAACCCCGACCAGGCCGACCGGGGCCAAAGCCGCCGACAGGGTCAGGTTCTGCGCGTTGAGCTGGCCGAGGAAGTAATAGGGCACCAGCTTGGCGGTGTTGACGATGGCAAAAAAGAACGCCGTGGTGCCGGCATAGACCGCCGGGGGCAGTCGTCGTGGGAGCGTATAGATCTGGAATGGCGGGCCGCCGGTGTGAGAAATAAAGCTCGTGAACCCGGCAATGCCGCCCCAGAAAACGCCCCAGGGCCTGGAGGGCGGCAGGCCTTCTAGCTTTTTGCGCAGTGGCAATATGGCATCAAGCACGAACAGCAGGGTGACCACGCCCACCATCAGCAGCACGGCGGAATCGCTGACCACCGCCCAGAACGCCCAGCCCAGCAGCGTGCCGACGGCGGCGCCGGGCAGCATGATCCGGATCAGGCTCCAGTCGCACTCCTTGCGATACATCCAGATGGCCACCGCATCCATGCACAGGAGGACCGGCAACATCATGCCCGCGGCCTCACGCGGGGCCATGACCAAGGTGAGCAGAGGAACGCCGACAACGCCAAGGCCGCCGAGCAGGCCGGCCTTGGACAGGCCGACGACAAGCACCGCGATCACGGCGATCGTGACAAAAACTGGATCGATCATGGATTTATTTTAGTCCGGCGGGAAGTCGGCCTAACCGGACCTTGGCAGGCGTGATTTGTCAAGTTTGCGCGGCGTCTTGACGTCCTTTGGGCCTTCTGGCTCGTCCGCCTGCATCGCCTGGTCGAGCAGGGTCATGGACTGGCGCGCCATGCCCCAATAGGCCTCGCGATCGCCGCGCAGTGCAAAGGCCTGATCAAGCAGTTCCTGATCGCGCTCGTAGAACTCACGGGCCAGTTGTTCGGCCGTGGCATCGTCATGGCCGAGATGAACCAGAACGCGTCGACCCAAGTGCAGCGCCGAATGGAAAGTCTCTCGCTCGAACAGGGTTATGTCCAAGTCCATCAGGGCGTGGGCATGCTCCCGGTCGGTGGCGCGAGCGGCAATGGCGACATCAGGAAAATGACGGCGGACATTGCGGGCCACCTGCAGGATGCGGTCCGCACCCCCCACGGCGATTATAACCAGTTCGGCGTGGCCGACACCGGCCGCATGCAGCAGATCAGAGCGTGAGGCATCGCCATAATAGACCTTGATCCCAAAGCGGCGGACCAGCTCGATCTGGGCCGCATCGTCGTCGATCAGCGTCATATCGTAGCCATGGCGGCGCAGCATGCGGGTGATGATCTGGCCGAAGCGCCCATAGCCGAGCACGACGATGCGCCGATGCTTTTCCACCGTATCGGGATCGCGGTCGGCACGCTTGTTGCGCGCATCGAGGCGGGGCGCGATCAGCTTGTCAAAGCCGAGCAGCAGGAGCGGCGTGGTGGCCATGGATAGAGCAACCACGACGGTGAAGAGGGTATAGGCGTCCTCGGCCAGGACATCGCGATTGAAGGCAAATTGCAGTACCACGAAGGCAAATTCGCCGGCCTGGCTCAACAGGACCGCCACCAGCAGCCGGTCGGGCCGCGTCATCCGGAACAGGGTGCAGAGCCCATAAAGAATAGCGAATTTGACCGCGATGACGATCAGCACCAGGGCCGCGATCAGCCAAGGGGTTTCGAGAAATTCAGCAAAAGCGATCGACATGCCGACCGAAACAAAGAACAGGCCGAGCAGCAAGCCCTTGAAGGGCTGCAAATTGCTTTCCAGCTCATGGCGATATTCGCTGTCGGCCAGCAGCACACCGCCGATAAAGGCTCCAAGCGCTGGTGACAGGCCCAGGGCCTGGGTGGCAAGCGCGGCGCCCACGACCAGGGCCAGAGCCAGGGCGGTGAAGGCCTCGCGCACGGCCGTGCGGGCGACAAAGGAGAGCAGCGGCCGAACCACATAGCGGCCACCAATGATGGCCGCGGCAAAGGTCGCCAGCAGCAGGGCCGAGGTTTGCCAGAAGATGGGATTCTCGACCTCGGAAACCGCCTCGGTGATTTCAGCTTCAAGGCTGATGCCAGAGCCAGTAAGGGCCAGGATCGGCACGATGGCGAGAATGGGAATAACCGCCACGTCCTGCACCAGCAGCACGGCGAGACTGGCTCGTCCGGCATCGGTGCGGGTGATGTCGCGCTGTTCGGCGGTCTGCATGGCGATGGCGGTTGAGCTCATGGCAAAGGCCATGCCCACGATGATCGCGGTATTGAGTGCAAAGCCGAAGAGCTGGACGATCAGCGTCACGGCGATGGCAGTCAGGACCATCTGCGGCAGGCCAAGGCCGAGCACCTTGTTGCGCATGCGCCAGACCTCACGCGGCTGCAAGTCGAGGCCGATCAGGAACAGCATCAGCACGATGCCGAACTCGGAGATGTGGCGGATAGTGTCGGTGTCGGTCAGCAGGCCCAGGCCATAGGGACCGATGAGGATGCCGGCCGCCAGATAGCCCAGCACAGTGCCCAGGCCGGATGCCTTGGCCAGCGGCACCAGGGCCGCGCTGGCGGCGAGCAGGGCGAAAATGGCCAGCAGTAAATTGTCTTCCACCCTGCTGGCCTTTCTTGACTACTCGTCGCTGTCGGACTTGATCGACTTGAGTTTGGCAAAAACTGAATCGGCGTCCAGTTCTTCCTCGTTCTGCTGGGCGGAGTGCCTGGAATGATCGCCCTCAAAGCCGCCTTCACCATCGCTCGGCTGGCGGGCCGTGGCGCGGGCCAGGGCTTCCTCGGCGGTCATCAGCGTGGTGCCCTCATTGAGTTCGGCCTGGGCCGGGGCATCCTTGGAGGCGCGCTTGACCTCAAGGTCGAGATCGATCTGGCTGCACAGGCCCAGCGTCACCGGGTCCATGGCCGTCAGGTTGGCGGCGTTCCAGTGGGTGTTCTCACGCACCGATTCGATGGTCGACTTGGTGGTGCCGACCAGACGCATGATCTGGGCGTCCTTGAGTTCGGGATGATTGCGCACCAGCCACTTGATGGCATTGGGACGCTCGTTGCGGCGTGAAATGGGGGTGTAGCGCGGGCCCTTGCGCTTGACGGCGGCTACCCGAACCTTGGGCTCGGACACCTTCATGCGGTAATTCGGATCGGCCTCGGCTTTCTCGATCTCTTCGCGGGTCAACTGCCCGTTCTGGATGGGGTTTACGCCCATGATGCCGCTGGCCACGTCACCATCTGCAATGCCCTGGACCTCAAGCGGGTGCAGTGTGCAGAAGGCAGCGATCTGCTCAAACGAGAGGGCGGTATTGTCCACGAGCCACACGGCGGTCGCCTTGGGCATCAGAAGGGACTGGGACATAGCTAAACTTCTCCTGCTGGCGCGGCCGGTCTTCCTCCGGGCCGCTCCGCCTCTTGGCCAAATGCTGAGGGGGAACTGGCGTGTAATATAGGGAAAAAGCCAGCCAATCGCAACGGCTAACTGGCCTGGCTTGCGGCGCCGAACTCAGTGAGCAAGACCAGTTTGCCGCGATGGGTGCGCTGTTCCATGGCGACGTGCGCGCGATGCGCCTCGTCGAGCGGGAAGGTGGCAAGCTCGGGCTTGATCCAGTCGGGAGACGACAGGGCGGCCAGGAAATTGTCGCGGATATGGGCGGCAATGCCGGCCTTGGTCCGGGCGCTTTGCGGCCTTAGCGTCGAGCCGGACAGGGTCAGGTCCTTGGCCATCATGGTGCGCAAAGGGAAACTGACGGTGGCGCCTTCCAGGGTCGAGACCTGCACGATGTGGCCACCGCGCGCCGATGCAGCAATATTCACGGCCGTCAGAGCGCCGCCGATGATGTCGAGGACCCGGTCAGCACCGTGACCGTCTGTCAGCTCCATCACGCGGTCCACGATGTTCTCGCGGGTGCGATCGATCGTTGCGATGGCGCCCAGCCGATTGCAGTAGCTGGCCTTGTCGGCAGCCGATACCACGGCGATAGGGCGGGCGCCGATGATCGAACAAATCTGGATGGCCGCTCCGCCGATACCGCCGGCACCACCGTATACCAGCACATGCATGCCCGGTTCGAGCCCGGCCCGCATGACCAGGGTCTGGGTCACGGTGAACCAGGTTTCAGGCAGCGCGGCAGCTTCGGCCAACGCCCACCCGTGAGGCACGGGCAGGACCTGGCCGAAGGGCACGGCAACATATTCGGCGTAGCCGCCGCCATTGGTGAGCGCCATAACGGCGTCACCCAAAGCAAAGCCGGTCACGGCTTCGCCCATCGCCGCAACCTCGCCCGCAACCTCCAGGCCGGGCAGCGGGGAGGCGCCGGGCGGCGGTGCATAACGGCCCCGCCTTTGCGCCAAATCTGGACCATTGACGCCGGCCGCTGCCACCCGGATGAGCAGATCGGCGGGTCCAATCTGGGGAGCCGGTTGCCGGCAGGTCTTCAGTACCTCCGGGCCACCCGGTTCGGCGATGCAGATGGCGGTCATTTGGTCTGGCAGGTTCATGGCTCCTATGCTGGCGCAAGCGGACTTGCGGGGCAAGGTGGCTGGGCTAAACTCGGTGTCCGACTATGTGGGGAGTGTTGGCCATGGACGAGGAAGACCGCAAGAAGCCCAGAAGCCACGAAGTGGGCATGGCACTCGATGCACTGTCTGTCGAGGAACTGCAGGACCGGATTGTTTTGCTGGAGCAGGAGGTCGCCCGGATCCGGGCCGCGATGGAGGCCAAGGGCAATTCGCGCCGGGCAGCAGAAGCAGCCTTTAACTTCTGAGCACCGGTCACTTTGTGATGGCACCAATCCAGGCCTGCCGCCGTTCCGGTCTCGATCCCTGTTAGGCTTAACAGCGGGTTATGGTTTCGTTGCCTTTCGGGGTCGGGCAGTTTGTCCCTGGCCAAGGAAGGAGTTGCGGAATGGACTGGAACGTACTGGGCATTGCCCTGCTGTTGATCTTGAGCGGCCTCTATTTTCTGGAGACCGAACGGGTCAAGGCACCGGAACAGAAGCTGACGGTGCGGGCGCTCCAGCCTGCCAGGTCAGCGCTGGAAAGGGCATGGCATGTCGAGCCGCTGCAGGTGTTCATGCGGCAATTGCTCGCGGCGCGGCAGCGTCGATCCAGCCTTTGGCCGTTGGACAAAGGGGCGTTCTAAGACCATTTCGCAGGTCAGTTATGGAGAAAGAGCATGCTGGTGCGTCAGGAAGACAGGATCTTGGAAGGTGTGAAGGCGGCGGAACTGATGTCGCTCAACGCCATTGCCCGGGGCGAGTTGGCCGTGCGCAACTGTGATCTGGCGGGGCTGTCCGCAAAGGGTTGGGTGGAGCTTGCCGGAGACCAGCCGATCATTACGCTGACCGGACGCACCCTGTTGGACCATCCACCCACGAGGTTGCGGTGAGGTCAATTTTCAAGGTTAAGAAATCGACTCCTGTTAAGGTCGAATTAATGTTTGGGCGGTAACGTCTCATTATTCAGACTTGTTCTGGATATTTCAGAGTGGTTTCTCCCTCTGTTTGACGCCTCCCTGTTAACTTCGAGAGCTGCATTCTTGCGGCTCTTTTTCTTTTTTGGGTGTGCGACTTGGCCCGTCACGCTTCAACCATAAAATTAACAATAGTTGAACCGCGTGGGTGACCCCTGACTGGCTTGGGGATAGCATGACCCAATCGGAGGACTTCTCTTGGCCGAAACCGGTGACACCAGGCAGGCAGTGGCGATCGGTCCGCGCATCGTGGCGTCGGGCGGGTTTGACGCACTTTATCGCGAAGGCATGGCACTGATCGAGGCAGTTGCCGCCTATCTCGATGCCGAGGGCCGGATCGAAAGCCGGGTACTGCCACGAGAGGCGGGATTTCTCTACGCCACCGAATCCATGCGCCTGACCACGCGCCTGATGCAGCTTGCCTCTTGGCTGCTGCTGCAGCGCGCCGTCAATGAGGGCGAGATTTCCCGCGAGAATGCGCGTTCGGAGAAGGAAAAGGTCAAATTTTCCGCTACCCCATCGGAGCGCGGCGGGCCGGGCTATGACGCGTTGCCACAGGCGCTGAGGGATTTCATCGACAAGGGCGATCGCCTGTTCGAGCGGGTGATGCAGCTTGACGCCCTGGAGCGGGGCAACCTGCCCGAAGCCACGCCCGGCGTGGCCAATGGCGTGGCGGACCAGCTTTTGAGGCTCAAGGCCGCCTTCAGCAGCACCGACTAGCCGCCCAACGACAGTGCTTCCAGTCCTCCGGCAGTGCGGCTGATGCGGACTTCGGTGATTTCATACTGGGCTACCCCCGCCATCACGAACGGATCGGTCGTCAGGAGGGCCTCGATCTGCGCGCGATCTCCAACCGCCAGTATGATGCCGCCGGTGCGTGGCTCCTTGCGCCCGGAGGCCAGAAAGGTGCCGCTGTCATAGCCCCCGGACACCCAAGCCATGTGTGGGCCGATATGGGCGTCGACCTCGGACAGCGGTGCAATATAGGTCAGCGAGAGGATGAACATGGCGTGGCCCCTGACAAGACAAAGCCCGGCGCGATGGCCGGGCTTTGCGGAATAACGGACAAGGTTGGCTTAGATGCCCAGGCCCTTGAAGCGCTCCTTGAAGCGCGAAACGCGACCACCACGGTCCATGAGCTGGCCCGTGCCGCCGGTCCAGGCGGGATGAGTCTTGGGGTCGATGTCGAGCTGCAGCGTATCGCCTTCCTTGCCCCAGGTCGAGCGGGTCTGGTAGGTGGTGCCGTCGGTCATGACCACGTTGATGGTGTGGTAGTTGGGGTGGATATCGGTCTTCATGGCCTTGCCTCAAATCAAACGGGCGCCGCAGCGCCCGGAGAGCATCAAACTGGTGTTGGGCGGCTTCCTAGCGCAGAAGTGCGGCTTCCGCAAGACCACAGAATCGGTTGTTGCACGCAAGACGCGCGGCAATATGGCGAGCGCCCGCGCGGTTGCGGGGCGCCTGGCCAACCCCTATATGGATGCGGTCTTCGGCAGCGGCCGATCCAATTGTGAGAACGGCGCGTTTCAGCCATGACAGATCAGGCCGTTTCGGCAGAGTCAGATCCCGAAAAAATCGTCGCGGAAGTCAAGGCCGCCCCGCGCCAACTCAAGCCGCTGCGTCGGCTCCTGCCGTTCCTGTTCCGCTATCCAGTCCGCCTGGGGCTGACGGTGCTGTTTCTCCTGGTCTCGGCGATTTCCTCGCTGGCCATCCCAGCCGTTCTTGGCGGCGCGATCGACGAAGGCTTCATTGCCCAGAACCTGGAAATGGTGGGGCGCTATGGCTGGCTGATCGTCGGCATCGCCGCGATCATGGCGGTGGCGAGCGGCGCGCGGTTCTATTTCATCTCCCTGATCGGTGAGCGCGTGGTGGCCGACCTCAGGCAGGCCGTGTTTGCGCAATTGTTGACGCTGGAAGCGCGCTATTTCGACACGCATCGGGTCGGCGAGTTGACCAGCCGCCTTAATGGCGATGTCAGCGTGATCCGCAGTGCGGTGGGGTCGAATTTCTCGCTGGCGTTGCGCTCGATGGTGACGATCATCGGCGCGCTGATCATGATGATCCTGACCAGCCCGGTCCTCACCCTGGCTGTCGTGGTGGCCCTGCCGTTGATCCTGACGCCGGTGCTGGTCTATTCGCGCCGCCTGCGCGGCATGTCGCGCAAGACCCAGGATGCGCTGGCCGACCTTTCGGCCATGGCAACCGAGATGCTGGGCGCCAACCGGACCGTGAAGGCGTTTACCCAGGAAGCCGGGCAGGCCGCACACTACGACGCGCGCAGCGAAGAGAGCTATCGCGCCGAAGTCCGGCGCCTGGGCGCCCGCGCGTTCCTTGTGGGCATGGTGATATTTCTGGGCACTGCGGCGCTGGTGGGCCTGATCTGGTGGGGTGCCCGCGCCGTATTCGAAGGTTCGGTCTCGGCCGGTCAATTGGCGCAGTTCCTGGTCTATGCCCTCATGGCCTCGGGGGCACTGACCAATGTGTCCGAAGTGCTGGGGTCATTGCAGACAGTGGCCGGATCGACCGAGCGTCTGGTCGAAATTCTCGATACAAAACCCGAAATTACCGATCCGGAGCATCCGGTTGCCTTGCCCGACCCGGCACTTGGCACGGTGCGCTTCGACAAGGTCAGCTTTTCCTATGCCGGCGCCGGTGGCGACAAGGTTATCGATACCGTCAGTTTTGCGGTGGGCAGGGGCAAGACGGTGGCGCTCGTAGGGCCGTCCGGTTCGGGCAAGTCCACCACCTTGTCGCTGCTGCAGCGCTTCTATGACGTGAATGCCGGGGCCATTGAGGTTGACGGCATTGATATTCGCGATGTGCGGCAGGCCGATCTGCGGCAACGTTTTGCCTATGTCGAGCAGGAGCCCATCATCTTTGCCGGGACCATTGCCGAGAACATCCTGTTCGGCAAACCGGATGCGTCCAAGCAAGAAGTCATGGCAGCGGCAAAGGCGGCGCTGGTTGACGATTTCGTGGCCGATCTGCCGCTGGGCTATGACACGGTGGTGGGTGAGCGGGGCGTGATGCTATCGGGCGGGCAGAAGCAGCGTCTGGCCATCGCCCGCGCGATCCTGAAAAATGCACCCATCCTGCTGCTGGACGAAGCGACATCGGCGCTCGATGCCCGCTCAGAGCAATTGGTGCAGTTGGCGCTCGAGCACCTTATGGAAGGCCGTACCACGCTGGTGATTGCCCACCGGCTCGCGACCATCCGCGACGCCGACACCATTCTGGTGCTCGACGGCGGCAAGATCATCGACCAGGGCACGCATGACGAGCTGGTTGCAAAGGGCGGCCGCTATGCGGAACTGGCCAAGCTGCAGTTCCGGCTGGGCGAGGCGGTCTAGGCCGCAGACAGGCAGATTTCCACAAGATCCCAGAGCCTGTCGCGGCCCAGGATCAACAGCCAGGGCGTGTTGTCGACTGGCACGATCTCAACCCGTCCGCCGGTGCCTTGATTGGATGTGCCCAGCCGGCCTGCCGGGTCGAGCAGCAGGTCGTTCATAGGATAATAGAGACCTTCGGTCCGCCTGAAGCTGACCGGTACCAATGGATGGACCGATACCCGTTCCCTGACTTGTGCATCAAAGGCAATGGGCCCCGAAACGGCCAGGGCGACATCGGTCTCATCGACCAGGATGACCTGGCGGTGCGGCGCCACCTCGAGCAGGGCGCCAAGCGCCGCCAGTGTGTGGTCGAGCCGCTTGCCGGTCATGCCAAGCGCCAGCGTGACCGGGGCACTGGTGGAGTAGAGCGCCTTCTGGAAATCGGTGGTGACCTGTTCGGGGATGTGGATGACGCGCGTACGCTGTTCCCAACCCAGGCGGTCTTCGAGCGAATCGAGGTCACCCAGGATGGCTTCAGGCACCAGTCCGGCCTGTTCCAGCGCGTTGCCGCCGCCATCGGCGCCGACCAGTGCGACCTGACGCGCTGCCAATTCGTGCAGCAGCGCGGAATCGACCGTTCCGCCGCCGATTATGGCGAGTGGGCGATTGAATTTGAGCAGGGTTTTTTCAGTTGAAGGAATGGGGGATTGCACTCTCGGTTCACTCTCAATATGGTCCGCACCGTCTCGCTGGGGTGTTCCGGTTGCCGCCGGAGCTGAGAGTTACCCATAGAACCTGAACCAGGTCATGCTGGCGGAGGAAGTTCGAGATGGCAAGAGGTGCCCTCGTGCGCCTCGATCCATTGACACATCCCTTCACCCATGGCCGCACACCAATCGAAGGGAGACCAGTCGTGGTCAAAACCTCCTCGCTGGCGCTTGCGGTCCTTCTTGCCGGATTGTCCGGCACGGTAATCGCACAGGACAAGCCAGTCCTCACCATCTACACCTATGACGGCTTTGCTTCCGAATGGGGACCAGGCGTTCCCTTGAAGGAAGGGTTCGAAGCCACCTGCGAATGCACGGTCAATTGGGTGGCCGCCGATTCCTCAATTGGCACGCTGCGCAAGGTGCAGCTTGAGGGCCAGAGCACCGAGGCTGATATGATCCTGGGGCTTGATACCGCCATTGCCGGAGAAGCACGCGAAACCGGGCTCTTTGCCGAGCATGGCCTCGACATGAGCCATCTCGACCTGCCGGGCGAATGGACGGATGAACAGTTCGTGCCGTTCGACTATTCGCATTTCGCGTTCATGTGGGACACCGACAGCATGGAGGCGCCGCCGGCCTCGTTCGAAGAGCTGATCGCCCTGCCTGACGACATCAAGATTGCCATTCAGGACCCGCGTTCGGCGACGCCGGGGCTTGGATTGATGCTCTGGGTCAAGGCGGCCTATGGCGACCGCGCGCCGGAAATCTGGGAAGGGCTCAAGCCGCATATCCTGACCATCACCCGCGAATGGAGCGAAAGCTATTCGCTGTTCCTTGATGGTGAGGCCGACATGGTGCTCTCCTATACCACTTCGCCCGCCTACCACATCTTCGATGCCGATGATCACACCATCAAGGCGGCGATGTTCGTGGAGGGGCATTTTCCGCAGATTGAAGTGGCCGGTATTCTCAAGTCCTCCGACCAGCAGGAACTGGCGCGCCAATTCCTGGCCTATCTGACCTCAGAAGCGGGGCAGGCGCATATCCCGACGACCAACTGGATGTTCCCGGTGGTGGATCTGGGGGACGACGTTGATCCCGCCTTCCAAGGCCTGCCGCAGCCGGAAAAGACGCTGACACTGGGTGAAGCCGAGATCACGGCCAATCTGTCGGCCTGGATCGACGAGATGCTGGCGGCGGTGCAGTAGGCCTGGCGACCGTGACAGCGGCGGTGCGCAGATGCTGATCCTTCCCCAAAGGCCCATGCGCGTCGCCGCTGCAACCGCACTCACGCTCGTCATCGCGGCGCTCATCTTTGCCGTGCTCTGGACCATCCTTGCTGCGGCGACGGATGCGTCGGGCGGCTCGCGCGTGGATATTCCGCATTTGTTGCGGATGACGGCTCTGCAGGCCGGGTTGACTGTCGTGCTCTCGCTCATGGTCGGGATTGCGCTGGCCTGGGCGCTCAACCGATTGCGCTTTGCCGGGCGTGACCTGGTCGTGGGGCTGTTCGCCGCTGCCATCGTGACGCCGGGCATGGTTGTGGCCTTTGGCCTACTCTCGATCTGGGGGCGAAATGGCTGGGTAAACCAGCTGGCCGAAGCCCTGTTTGGCGTCAGCTTTGAAAGCCCGGCCTATGGCCTGTCGGGCATCTTGCTGGCGCATGTCATTCTCGACGGGGCATTTGCTGCGCGCATCCTGCTGGCGCGGCTCGATACCATTCCCCAGGGCCGTCTCAAGATGGGCCAGTCGCTTGGTCTCTCGGCCTGGCAGCGCTTCATATTGATTGATTGGCCGGCTCTGCGCGGCAGCCTGCCGGGTCTGGGGGCAATCATCTTCCTTTTGGCATTCACCAGCTTCCCCATTGTGCTGCTGCTCGGGGGCGGGCCAGCCAACCAGACGCTGGAGGTGGCGATCTATACGGCGGTACGGCTCGATTTTGACCTGGTCGGCGCGGTGCGCCTGGCGCTGGCGCAGATTGGGGTGTGCTCGGTGGTCATCCTCCTGGCATCGGTCTTCACGCCGGTTCCCTCTGCGCTGGCCCGTTCGGCCCAGCCGCTCTGGCGCGATGCGCGCGCGGTCCGGATCGTGCAATGGTCGATCCTCATGCTCGGTGCCATCGGCTTCGCGCTGCCGCTACTGTCGGTGCTCTATGATGGGCTATCGAGCGGGCTGATGCGCGTGCTGGGGCAGGCCAGCTTCTGGCGATCGACGCTCACCAGCATTGTGATCGGCGGCAGTTCTGCGCTGCTGACGCTGGCTCTGGCGCTAATGCTGGCGCTGGGCCGTGCCGCTGCTCATCGCCCGGCAGTCCGTGCTCTGCTTGGGGTCCCGGCCTATGCCTATCTTGCCGTGCCGGCGGTGGTGCTATCGCTGGGCTTCTTCCTGCTGGTTCGCAACCTTGGCGTGCCGGTCGGCACGGCGGCTCCGGTCGTGGTGGTCATCGCCAACAGCCTGCTCTCACTTCCCTTTGCCATCGCAACCCTGGGACCACCTCTCGATGCAATCATGCGCTCACGCGGCAAGCTGATCCGCGCGCTGGGGCTTTCAGGCTTTATGCAGTTTGTGCGGATCGAATACCCGCTCCTGGGGCGTGATATCGGGCTGATGCTGGCGCTGGCCTTCTGCTTCTCTCTAGGGGATCTGGGGGTGATTGCGCTGTTCGGTACCCAGGATTTCCAAACCTTGCCGCTGATGATGTATCGAGCCCTGGGGTCGTATAAATCCAATGACGCAGCGGCGATCGCAGCCTTGCTGCTGATCTTCACCATTATTGCTTTTGTCGGGCTACCGCGCCTTGTGGAAAGGATCGCCCATGCTCCGCGCCAATGACCTGGCCTTTGCCCATCCGGGCCAGAAGCGTGCCTATCGCTTTACCCTGGAGGCCGGTCGGGGCGAGGTCACCGCCATTTCCGGCGCCAGCGGCTCTGGCAAATCCACCCTGCTCGATCTGCTGGCGGGCTTCCTGCAACCAAGAGAAGGCAGGTTGGACCTCGATGGGCAGGACCTTCTGCCATTGCCGCCGGAGGCACGACCGGTCTCTTTGCTCATGCAGGCGGACAATCTGTTCGAGCATCTGAGCGCGCAGGAGAACGCCCTCCTCGGCCTGCCGCGCGGGACCAGTCGCGACAAAGGCCGCCAAAAGGTTGCCGAGGCCCTGAACGAGGTCGGGTTGGCCGGGTTCGAGAGCAAATTGGCTTCGACTCTGTCGGGCGGGCAGAAGCAGCGGGTCGCGCTGGCGCGGACCCTGCTGCGTGACCGGCCGGTACTGTTGCTCGACGAGCCGTTCTCGGCCCTCGATGACGAAACGCGACAGACGACGCGGGCCTTGGTGGATGATCTTACCCGCCGGCATGACTGGCACACGGTCCTGGTCAGTCACCATGCCGATGACATTGCCGCGTTGGCGAACCGTCACTACCGCATTGTCGAGGGTCAACTGGAGCGCGTTTAGCGCGCGCCAGCGGAGCGACTATTCCGCCCAGGCTGCCAGCACACTATCGAACAGGGCCTGCGCTTCCTCGTCCTTTTCCAGGGTCAGGATGGCGTTGCGTCCGGTGCCATAGACAATGGCCAGGTCCATCCAGCGCTGAGTGTCGAGCAGGCGGGTATTGGCCGTCAGGTCGTCCGCGGAGGCGCTGAGCGCAAACAGGAACGTATTGCCCACAATGCGCGCAGCGGCACCGGCGAGTGCGGTGCCCGGCACCAGCTCCTCGTTCTTGAGCAGCACGCCGGCCAGGGTTGCGATCGAGCCGCCAACGAAGGTATCGGGCACGTCGAAGCTGATTTCCATCAGGTGGCTGGCCGGCAGACTGGGGTCAATATTCTTGCGGATGAGAATATTGACGCTCATGTTGCGCGCCGGGATGCTGGCCTCAGCCACCAGGGTCGGCTGGCCGATTTCGTCAGTACCCTGGGTCCACTCCACCGTACCGGAGAAGGGCACAGTGCTGGCCTGGCCTCCGGTCGAGGCTTCGAGCAGCAGGGACTGATTGCCAGCCAGAACGGCCGGGTCAACGCTGGCCGCCGGATCTTCGGTTGCGGCGATGGACGTGTCCTCGCCGGAGAGGCGCTCTTCGGTCTTGACCTCGCCGCCATCGATGGAAGGCAGCACGGTTTCGTTGCCGGTGGGCGTGACGGGCTCGGGCGTTGGCTCAAGCCGTTCTTCACTGCCAGCTTCCAGGGCGCTGGTCGGTTCGGCCGCCGAGGTGGTCGCCGTATTGCCCGGGCCGGTAGCAGCTTCTTCGCCGGCAGTGGGCTCAGGGGTGGTGCTGTCCATGGTCGGCCCTGTGGGCTGCTCGGTGACATTGGATTGCACCGTGGCGGTCTGGCTGCGTCCGAACATCTGGTCAAGATCGACAAAGCCTTCACGCCAGGCCCAGAAACCAGCGCCGCCAACGCCGGCAAGCAGCAGGGCGAAGACGATCAGGAAAATAGTCAGGCCCGCGCCTGTGCGGCGCTCGGCATCGGCCGGAGCAAAGCTGGCTTCGTCTTCCCCGGCCGGCTCGGTGGCGAAGTCGGACGCCGTTTCGGACGCTGGTGCCCGGGTGGTTTCGCCACGCGCCTCGCGATCCAGTGTTTCAATGGCCCGCTCAATGGCACCCTCGGCTGCGCGGGCATCGTCCTGTTCCACCTCGACTTCG
>Ga0208794_1000619_pt1 | contig 21178 bp, 45 predicted proteins | sample 32_taG_FD_184106 | JGI IMG/M metagenome (GOLD analysis project Ga0208794, IMG submission 184106) | Marine viral communities from the Gulf of Mexico - 32_GoM_OMZ_CsCl metaG (SPAdes) (version 2) | ecosystem: Environmental > Aquatic > Marine > Oceanic | place: Atlantic Ocean: Gulf of Mexico... | reverse complement strand
TTAGCACTTGTGCTACCCCCAGATATAAACTTAGCTATCACTCCTGTAGCACTAAGGGGAGCTATTGACATTCCTGCAGTATTACCACCATCATTTCCAGAAGTATATAAATTATAACCTCCTGCAGGTCCCGATGCTACTGTTGTAGCACTACCCGAAGATTTACTTCTATAATAAGTAGAACCATACAAATTCATATTAAAAAAACAATAAGTTTGATCTCCAAAACTGAAAGTGGTATTTTTTGTTGCATATTGACCATCATTTGGATTAACAGGAAGAAAACTTTTTCCACCTGCAGAATGATTCCATATTATAGGAGCATAGCTAAGTTCACCTAGTGCTGTTCCAAATCTTACTGTTGCAAGATAGTTCTTATTTGCAAGTGTTGGGGATGCAGTTCCAGGAGCACCTGAACTAGCACCAAATTGGTCTTTTACTGAGAATCTACCAACAGGAACCCATCCTTGAGTTGAATGGTTATAATAAGGTAAACTATCAGTTCCATCTTCTATATGAACTTGTAGTCCATTAGCAGGAGCAGCTATAGCAGTTTGTTGAGCAACAGTCATTGTAGGTAAAGTGAATCCTTTATCTGTAACACTATCTAAAGCAAACACTGCTGAAGTTGTTACTCCTCCAACGCCTATTTGCCCTCCTGTTTCTTGAAGAATAGATGTAACAAAACCACCTGCGTTATCTGTTACTTGATGTTCATTTGAAGTTCCTGCAGATCCACCACCTCCACCTACATCTGCCATAGTAGCAAATACATTAGCAGCAGATGGAGAGTTTGCACCTATAGCAGCATCATAAACATCCTTTGGGAGCAGTTGTCTAATATCTGTTAAACCCATGCTAGGTAAGTGTTGTGATTAGAAACTCAGCTCCTGCTGGAGTAGCATCATAAGGGATTGCTCCTAACTCATCTGCTGCATCACCTGCAGAAAAGCTAACCATTTCTCCAGGATTTAAAGCAGTGCCTAATATTGTACCTGCTACTGTTCCTGAGTTATAAATACTTACTGATTGTGACCCTGCTCCTATTGTACCTGATCCAGAAGTTCTGATAGCAGCTGGAGTTCTAGTTGTGACTACAGGAGATCCTCCAAGAGCTGTTAATATTTTACTAAGAAGACCTAAGCTTCTTACCTCATAGTTGTAATTACTTCCTTTGTTACCACTATTAGGATTGCCATTACCAAGACCCATAAACAAAAATTTAAATTATCTTCTACTATAATATAAACAAAAGGAAATAACTATACAAATCTTTCAAAGACCATAATGGTGTTTCCGAACCATGGCAATCTAGAAACTTCCCTGAACTTTGTCTCAATTTCCATATTGTTCACATAGCCTAATTTATGAAATAAATCCTTGATGTATTTATTATCTCTGCAGTTAACGTGTCCATATCCATGTTGTCCTGGTATAGCCCACGATATGATTACACCTTTTTTATTATTAGCATCAATATTATTTATGTAATCAGATTCATACTTAGCAGGAATGTGTTCTCCTACTTCTAGAGATAAAACCCAGTCATATTCATCTTTAAGTTTTTTAGGTTCTGTTAGATCCCACACGCTACATGTATAACCACTCAGCTCAGGCGTATCTGGATTTCCATCATAACCATTAGCATATATACCATTACCTATAAAGTGTTTTACATAATCTCCAGATCCACATCCTAGATCAAGAATGTTATCAGGTTTAATAAACTTAACTATTTCATCAGCTAAAGAAACATCAAAGAAGTGATGTTGTTTAACGGCTAGACCTTTCCACGCACCTGTATCTTGTATCATAATAGTTTGACTGGGTTACTTATATAGTCTATAGAATACTTAACTTTAGGATATCCTTCAGGTAAGTTAAGCTTTATAAAAGAATACACATAATCTTCAGCATTATAATCTACAGTATAATAAGATGGCTGCCCTATATGAAGAAGGTTATAACTCTTCTCACTAAATTTCTTATTACTAGCATAACAGACATGCGCTCCTATAGAATAAACAAGATTCTCAACATCTGACCTGAACATAACCTGTTTAGTATAGTGATCAGACTTATAAAACATAGTAGGATCTGAATCAGAAACCTGCCATCCTTTAACCTTTATGATATTTACAGAATCATCCAAGGAAACGATATCATCCTGATTAACCTGTAACAACTCATCTACATCACATACTATGTGCCAATCAGCTGGGTGGGATTTCCAAATAGTATTCTTAAAATCCTGCAATAGAAACTCACTAAACTCAGGAAACATATCTTTAAACACTCCTCTTTGCTGAGCATACTCATAAGATCCATCAGTAGAGTTATTATCAAAGTAGTAAATAGTAACATCATCAAAGGCTTGGCTATAGTGATCTATAAACCTCTCAAGATACTTAATACAGTTCTTACCAACAGTATATACATTAACCTTCATTAAAACACCTCATAAAAAAAGGTCCTGGAGGATGAGCAGAGACCAGGACCTTTGAAAAAACAGATACATAGAAAGAATTAACCTGTGTGTTTTTTAGACAATCAATCAAATCAAAACAGTACAAATATATAAATAATTTTTGTGTGGCAATGCACCTAAAATAAATTTTTTGTGTTAGGGGTATATAGTGGTCTCTATAACAACTGGCCCCCATCAAAAAAATTTTTTGGGCCACCCCCCTTAAATGGGGGGTTCAAAAAATTGTTTCTCGTGTGCTACAGAAAAAAGATTTTTTTCTGAGAAAAAGCTTAGCTATGCTAAGTCTTTTCCTGAATGTTCTTTCCCTTTGGTCAAGAACTATTCTTTGTTGTTGCTACCTTGGTTCTCTTGCAGAGAACTTGTATCTAGTAGGGATATCTTGGTTGACTATAAAGCCTTGTTACATTAATAAAAATCTTAACCTTTTCTTTTGCTAAATATAAATATTTAGCTATGAAAAAGTTTCTAGATGCAGAGATGCTTAAAATCAAGGCTGACCTTAAGCCTCAAGTTAAGGTAGAAGTTTCCAACTTTGTAGATACTATCTTCAAAGAGTTTGACAAGCTTGGTGCTATGTCAGCATTGTATGTTGATATGGCTGGTCTTCTTAAGTTTATAGAAGAGCTAATGGATTTGGAAGAAGAGTTCTATACTCCAAAGGAAGCTCTAGAGATTGATGAGCAGTACCTGCAAATGGTCTGGGATATGGAATCTGAAGATGCACATAGAGAATTGTCTAGGCTTGAAGGCTCGTTTGATGATGATTATGATGAGCCCTTTATAGATTCAGCTGGGTTTGATTCAAATGGGATAAACCATTTCCAAGAGAAATTGAATCAACATCCTGATGATGATATAGATGATTATCTTAGTGTAGATGACTGGATTTAATCCAAATTGCAATAGAAGGGGTTCTTGTAACCTCTTCTTTTTTTAAATAATTTAAATATTTAGCTATGGTAAACGTATATAAGTTTATAGACGCAGAGATGCACGATATCCAGGCAGACCTTAAGCCTGCAATTAAGGAAGAAATTCTTGAATTCTGTGACACAGTTTCTGATGCATTTGACAAGCTTAGCACAATGGCAGCATTATATGTTGATATGTGTGAGTTTCTCAAGCACCTTTCTGAAATGAAACCACGTTGTGGTTGTGAAGGTGCTCACTTCTGTCCTGATGATAACCTTCACTATCCTCCAACCCTTTGTGCTTATCATCATAAGTTGGAAGAGAGAAAGGAAGCTCAAGACCTTAATGAGACGTACAGGCAAATGGTTTGGGATATGCAAGCTGAAGACCAGCATCAAGCTTGGCTTAAAGCTGAAGCTGAAAGAATGGCTGACCAACATCCTGATGATGATGATTTGCCATTCTAATGGAAATAGAAAGGGTTCTTAGAACCTTTTCTTTTTTTAAGTTATATATGTTATGAGAACACTTAAAGACAATACTGTTAGCCACAGTAAAAACAGGCTTAAGAAGAACAGAGTAAAAACAGTTATAGGCATTGTACTTGTAATGTTTGCTCTGACAAGTATAACAGTTGCAACTGTATGCACTATAGTATTAGAACAGTTGCAAAATGGAACAGGCATAGCACTAATGACAACACTTGTGCTAATGGCTTGTATCATACTTTACCAGGGTGTGGTAGAACTAGAAGGGGCTTAGCCTCTTCTTTTTTTAAATCTAATACTATGGGACACTACAGAGTTTATGAAAAGAAGAGTAAGAAATACCTAGGATTATTTCCAGCTGATACAAAATATCACGCAATTGCCATAGCTTCAAGGGCTAGTGGGATTGCATCATCATTACTCATAGCTAAGTAACAATGTAGGGTAGAGGCTGTAATGGTCTCTGCCCTTACATTAATAAAAAATATAGTTGCTCTGGGTTACTATCATCTACTCACAGAACAACACACTCACTCTCAATCCAATCAACTGCAAACCTTTTCTTTTTTTAAATACTAATCCTACTCCTATTGTATGGCATAGACCTACTTTAGAGGTGCACATTGCAACTGAAGAGTTGTAGAGTAGGTACTAAGGGAATATCCTGTGCTCATTCATCCAACTGTGGTGTTTGGGGGGAACACAAGATATTCCCTTTTCTTTTTTTAAATCTTATGCTTATGAATTACTATAAAGAAACTCAAATTACAGTAACTGAAGATGATGCTCTTGGTAAAGGTATCTCTATTGAGACCTTAATCCAAGAGAAACAGGAAATGGGATTTGTACCCATTACAGAGTATTCACATCCTGCAGTAGGCAGATGTGTTGTAATGGAACACAAACCCAATATGAAACAGTTGCTTGAGGAATTTCTACACCTATCTAGGGTGTATAATCTGAAATTCCCAATAGAAGAGGAGGATTAAACCTCTTCTTTTTTTAAATAACGTTATGAAAAATTTAATTCAATTTGATATAAGCTCTAAGAGAGCTTTTAGAACTGTAAAAGTTGAGGCTGTTAAAGGCTTTGGATTCTTTATTGGCTTTAACACCTGGGAAAGCAAGAAGAAAATCAAAAGAGAAACGTCTTTTATGATTCTCTGTTTTATAGTAGAAATACATAAAACAAAGAAGAAGAAAGAGCCTGATTACAGTATTAGCCTAACACTGTAGGGCAAATTAGAGGAGGTGCAAAACCTCTTCTTTTTTTAAATAGTACTATGGAAAATTTGACAGCAGATTTTAATAAGCTAATTGAAGATTCTTTATCAAAATTAGCTATGGACAATGATTGGAAAATGGGGGGAATGACTCAATGCCCTCTTCTCTTGTTTAAGAATGGAATGCAGATATCTTTTGATAATCACGAGGTATGTATTTGGACAAAGCCAGCAGGAGAACGTGGAGAATTTTTCAAGATAAGATTTGATGAAATGAGAAAAGATAAAAGGCTGAATGCTTTTGTCCACGTAATGATTAAATCTTATTGTCCATCAAATGATTAAAAGAGAGAGGGGAGAAATCCCTTTTCTTTTTTTAAATCTAAAAACTTAAATTATGAATAGCTATAGAATAACAGAGAAAAGATTTTCCCCTGAATTGTGTGCAATTGCTAAAGAGTATGGATTTAAATCTGTTGGACCTTTCAAAAAGCATCTACTTAAGTGTAGTCCTAATACAATTTTTATTAGTCACTTAAGGAGCTTGCATCATACAAAAAAGGTAAGGCTTAGAGCAACTAAGCTAACAAAAGAGTTAGATAGGTTTTTAGCTAGGAAGAAAGAAGAGGAATGATCCTCTTCTTTTTTTAAGAACATACATTACATTAATAAAAATCTCTTCAGACTCTTGTTACTATCATCCACTCAATTATCCACTCACTCACTCACTCACTCGTTACATTAATAAAAAATGCAGTAACTGCAAACCTTTTCTTTTCCAAATAATTATTTAAAACTTAAGTTATGAACAATATCAAATTTGGAGTAACCTGCTATGCAGGAAATGCAATTATCAAGATTAATGCTAAAATCTTAAAGGGTTCAGTTGACCACTTGAGATACGAGTATAAGACAATGATAATTAAATCTATTGGCAAAGGTTTAACGCGTTTTGAGGGAGTTTTGCCAATTTCTGAATATCATTCATTCAAGGATGAGCTTGACAGAGCAATCATTGACAGAAAGATTGAGGAGCTCAAGCATCAGAAAACAATGATTGGGCCACTTGCACCATTCGTGGACACAGAATTGCCATTCTGAAACTAAGGGGAGAAATCCCCTTTTTTATTTCTAAATGATGCTTATGAAAAGGATACAGGTAACCCAGACTGAAATCCAAGATGCTACCAAGCACAGGATTCACAGGAACAAGAAGAAATATTACAGAAAGAAAAAACACAAGAATGATAACAGAGACCATTAATAAAAAATGTTGTCTCTGTTACTATCATCTTGACTGGGCTGGGGGAAAATCAACCACTCAAAATCCTACACACTCTCAAAACAAACCTTTTCTTTTTTTAAAATATTGTTTAACTAAAAACTTAAATTATGAAAATGGACTCAATTAAATACTTGAAACGTATTGCTGAATTGTTAGAGCGTGGGGCAAGCCTTGGTCGTGGCTATGAGATGATGTGTGATGAATATTTCCCATCTTCAGACAAAACTCCAGAAGAGAGAGCAGAAGATAGAGCTAAAGAGGAAAAAGAGCAAGATGATTTCTATAACCACCAAGAGTGGCTTGAAAGATTCATATCTGACCTTGAAAAGTTCTTAGACCATTCTGTAGACTTTTCCTATAACTGTATGCAACGTGCATATTGGGATAAAGATGAAGAAGAGGAGTAAAACCCTTTTCTTTTTCTAAAGAATATTAACTAAATTATAATGTAGAGTTATGGCACAGTATGGCAAATTTCACAGCTTAGAAGAATGGAAAACATTCTTTACTCATATGTATCTTGGCGTTGAGTATGAATTGGGTGTTGTTAAAGCAGAAGATTGGCTCAAACAAGCAGAACAAATATGCATTGAAGATGAATTGTTTGAGCAATGTATGCATATAACAGACTTGTTGTTGGACAACAAGATAAGGCAACTTGTAGCAGGGTCTCTTGGAGAAGAAATCCTTGACACTATGCTACTGAATTAATAAAAAAGGGGGTTTAAGCTCCCTTTTACTATCATCCTCTACTAGTACATTAATAAAAAAATCTACTCTGCTGTACTATTACCTTAATAAAAAAATCTACAGGCTCAAAACCTTTTCTTTTTCTAAATAATTAATTATTAACTAAAACCAAAAATATGGCACGTGCTAATTTTTTAAAGGAGTATACAAACTCCAAAGGAGATGAAACCTATATCTATGAGATAGTGGGTCTCACTGATGCAGAAATTGCATCTTGGACAAAGTTCAGAAAATCACAAGGCTTCAAAGCGTATCTCACTGATGAGAAAGACGTGAAAGCCACAGAGAATCCTGCTGAACAAGTGGGTAATCCCAAGGTTTTCACGAATCTCATTTTCCCTAATCCTAACACCATTAAAGCAGGAGTATCTGCAAATGGGGACAAGGCAGGGAAAATTTGGTTGAAATGTGCAATTGAGTCCAAGGCACAGAAATACGCAAAGCAAAGAGGCATCTCTTTCACAGAGGCATTTGAGTTTCTTGCGTCCAATTATGTATCTAAATCAACACCTGTAACACCTGTTGCACAGGATGTGGATGATGATGATGCAGACATTGACTGACACTAATAGCACCCTTAGCAGGGTGCTTTTTTTTAATAGCACAAACTGAAATGGAGTTCCCTTTGGTCACATATTTTTTTTTGATTAAATGGAGTTCACTACGTTCACAGATTTAATTGATTTCACTACTGACATTACTATCATCCAAGTATCTATCCATAAACCAGGATCATACACACTCATTTTTTTTGTATATTATACTATGCCAAAGAAAGTTCCACAAAGAAGAAACAAGAAAGCAGGTAAGTCTACTGGTAAGAGTAGGTCTGCTAAGTACTTTGCAAAGAATCCTGAAGCCAGGGCTAAAAAGAATGCATACAACACCAAGTATCACAGTAGTACTAAGAGAAAGAAGTACAGGGCAAAGCTTAATAAGGCTAATAGAGATAATCCCAATGGTAATAAGGACAAATCCCACACTAAAAAGGGCAAACTGGTCAATGAGAGCAGAAGCAAAAACAGAGCTAGAAATGGCAAAGGTGGTAAGTCTAGTAAAAAGTAAACTATCACTTGTATCAGCTTGTCTTCACCCCGTGGAAGGAGTAGACTAACCCACTCATAATCAGGGAGTTTCAAAAGTGAACTATTTTTGGACTTTTACATTAAAAAAAAGGATTTACATTAAAAAAAATTCTTTACATTAATAAAAAAACCACTTGCAACACCTGCAAACACTTGCAAATGTATACCACCTGCATTCACACCTCTTCTTTTCACGGATAATGCAAGTGATTCACATTCAGTCACTTATGTAACACGTGCCACGTAAGGACACATTGAAACACTTGCATTCAAACCTTTTCTTTTCAAAAATAATATGCCCTTTAAAGGGAGTAGGGTGTATTATTTAGATTCATTTACTCCCAACAAATCAAATCATATATTATGGCGTTAATAGCTAAATATCACAGTATGTATACTAGCAAGAATGGGACACCTACTTGCAGATACACAGTAGAAGGTACAACTGCAGAGTTGAAAGCCTACAAGAAAGTCCAAGGGGACTATCACAGAGTTCAAAAGCCTTCAGAAGGTGGAAAGCATTTGTGGTTTACCACTAGGTATGTAGGGGATGTAGCAGAGCTTATCATCACTGAATCAGGTAATGTAATTGCTAACCAGGAAGAGTTTAATAAGCAGAAAATGCTTGTTGAACAGGCAGGTGGAAACTTAGGTCAGGAATTGGCTAAAGCTTTTGCTGAAAAAATGGTTAGTAGTGCAGGAAAGTCTAGCAACGTGAGCACTAGTGAGGGAGTATCCTCAAATAGTGGTCTTGGGGAGGGCTAAAACACTGATAATCAGTTGAATGACATATAGAGAACAACAATACCACTCATTTATAGGGTGTGAGTTGTTCTCGTTTTTTTCATAAATTAATAGATTCAAACAGTATATAGCTATAAGCTATACTCTTTATTTAGATGTGGCTTATCAATAGTATGTATCTTATACACTCTCTCTATATATAGTTTGTTATCTTAGGGTTTTATATCCACAGCAAAAAACAAAGCTTATGCAAAATGCAAATCTTATTAAGTACTACGTGTATCTTAAAAAGGGTAAAGAGTTTATCACACCCTCGTTGAACATAGCTCTTCAACGTAAAGATGATGAATCAGAATTATATGCTGTTAAAGAAGGTTTAGCAGGTAACTATAGAGTCCTTATAGAATATGAGCAGTAATAAGGTATATTGGACTCAAAGAAATGGAGTTGAGATAGATATTGATACAATGGATATCCAGCACCTCAGAAATACGCTCAAGATGATTGTGCGTAATACTAAAAAAGTTAAATCACAACCTACTACATCTAGAACATTTTGGCCCAATGGGGAATTAGCACAAGAAGATGCTTTAAAGTATGAAATGTCAAAGTATGGAGTATGTGAGTGTGATATGGACAGTGAAATATCCACAGCAGACTTTTGTGTCTGTCAATGTGGAGATACTATTGAGAGTTAGGGATAGCTCTCAATAGTTTTATTATTAATCAAATCAAAAACCAAATCCAATGGAATCAAAACATTTTGAATTCGTAGCATCAGAAGATGCAGATAAAGTAACAGTGAATATGGCTTTCTTAAAAAGGCTCACTGATAATCTAAGCAGTGCTAGTATCTTAGGAGTTATTAATCAGTTCAAGAAAGAACTAGACAAATGCAATGACTCAGAGAAATTTCTAGCTGTATTAGAAAATGAATTAATCTTCCACAAGACTATTAAAGCAATTGAATCTCACGATCCAAATGCAGTTGAGGAAGATGAAAAGACTGACGCTCTTGAAGAAAGAATAAGAGCAGAAGAGAATGTCTTTTCTTAAGTAATAAAGATTGTACAGGTCTAAACCGCTATAACATTGTAGGTAGGTGGGAATGAGCAACAGCAATAGGTGGGCTACAGGTTCCTATGACTGCTATTTATTGTGACTCATTGTAATAATTATAGGTAAGTACAATCTTTTTATACATTGGTTTCTGAAACACGTGCCCTATCAGGTGTAATGTGCAGGGCCTCCGTTGCTTAGATGTTTGCACACTGGAATGTGTGATTACAAATGTTTAACAAGTGAACGTAATGCTTGTTATTAACTAAGTGGCAAGGTAAATAAACACACCCCAATGTATTTAACTCTCATAAGATTGCAAAGTTGTCCCAAGAACTATGTAATGAGCTTGATTAACTCAAAGTATGCAGACTGCTTAAGCATTGGCAAATGTCTGCCCCTAAAACAACCTATCATTGATAGAGTAGGGAATGTGAAAGATGATTATTGCAATCTTTTGAGAGTTTTTTATATTAGAATATTCCCTCTGAATAGGTAGACATACCTATTAGTTTGCTGATGAGCAGGTTCGTAGCCAAAGGAGGGTGCAATATTAGCGTGTAGTATAATAACTAGTGACACTGTCGAGACTTGAAGTCCTCCCAGATGGAATCAAGACACTAGTTGTTTACACGCTATGATATTTTAATTCTATGATGGCAATGAGAAATAGTTTAAACCATCAAAATTTTTGTTATGAAAATTAAAATAGAATTAGAAGTCAGTCCTGAAGTGTTGAAAAGTCTAACTAGAGTTGAAGATTTGCTAACTGCTGTAGCTTTTCAGTTAAAACTCAATGAGCCTAGTTTGTATAATCATATATACAATAGTATGTATAATGATATATACCAAAAGGGTTATGATGACGCAACAACGGACAATGATTATAACTATTGTGACCTTTGTCAACAATAGTTATGCTAAGGTGGGAATCCTTGGAACGTTTGATATATACCGTGGCTTATATCTCAGCTTGACTGAGTATTAGTGTCTAAAGAATATATCCGTGAGCCTTCATCACGTTAAGATAAACCAGCAATGGGATAAAATGATAAGTTAATTAGGAAACTTATTGTGATGTAGTTTACTGCATTCTATAGAAAGGTATTACAACATCTATGTTGTGGTGTATCAAATCCTCTTGAGGTGGTACAGCAACATAGAGAATCTGACAGGCAGGTTCTTGAGATAGAAATATCAATAAGCGTTGTAGTAGGTAACAGTAGTATAGTGTTGTCACACTTGAAGCTGTTATTAAATGATTAAACAGAGTGCTAAGAGAAATCTTGTGTTCACGTTTAGTTGTTAGTGAGTAGCCTTGACAAGCAAAAGCAGGTAGGAGTAGTATCTAAACTAATCAAAAGTTAGCAAGATACATAAAACTCTAAGTGCCTTCTACTAATCACCTGAAACCTTTTTAGCCATTAGATTGGCATCTTAAACTAATAAACAAGAAAAAGCAAAATTAACTTAGAGACTGTTGTGATGCCACTAAAGGCAACAATAGACTTATTCCTCTGTAATATGGGGACATAGAAGGACCGCAAGTCCAACTATGAAGGAATAAAGTAGTATCTAGCTAGGAGGGGTGGAGCCCTGCTAATCTCGCCAGGGAAGTTGGTATGAAATTGAACTTATGACCACAACAGTAGTGATGGCAAGCATCTTAACTTGTGTCTATGTGTACTACAATCAGAAATGGTTGTGTGAGTTATCAGGGGAAACCCTAATCAACGTGCATATAAACAGTCAAACTCTCAGCTGTTTACTAAGATATTAAATAAACGTTGGTACTGTAGTGCAAAATCTACCCATCAGTTTTCTTACTTATAAAGATTTTACGGCTAAATGTCTCATCCGTTAATCAGCAGACATTTGCTTTATATGTAAGTTTTTTATTCTAATCAACACTCAAATCAATGAAGATTACAAAAATTAATGTCCCAACTTATAAGGTCAAAAAACAATTACTCAATCACTTTGAATTGCTTAAGCTTCAAACTGACATAGCTAATAAGAGAAAAAAAGGCAATTTAAATGTTAAGTGTGTTACTACAGGTAAGACATTTAAAATCCTGAAATCAGGCAGTATAGACTTTAGAACTGAAGCTTATGATTTAATGGTCTCATTAGCTAATGACCTAAGAAAGGCAATAGAAAACACTTTATCAGAAGAAGAAATAGAAACTCTATTGAATGAAGGTAGGCTCTATGCTGTTAAAATGCATAAACAAAGAACTGGTAAATCACTTTATGATGCTAAACAAACTGTAGATGAGTTTGCAAAGGAGCATCGTAAAGGTTACATATTAAAAAAAGAGTATGAAGACTAAAGTAACTATAATAGGAGGGATAACAGTAGCTAATCCCTCCCCTGAAATGTTGGCTGATAACCAAGTTATGGATGTTATACAGTTGACTAATGGAAAAAACGTAGCTAATTTTAGCTCACCTCATCCATTTACATTTGAGGATGGTACTGTGCTTCCAGCTAAAAGCAATGAAGAAGCACAGAGATTAAAGGTTGATTTTATTGAACACAAGGATTCAGATGCAATAGAAGGATACAGTGTGGATATGCAATTAACCTTTGAGTTAAGTGATGCTGTAATGAAAGAGGTAGACAAGTGGGAAAGAATAGCAGGAGATGGACACGTAGATGTAGTGTTCTGTCCACTGCCAATGATTAAAGCATTACGTGCAATTGGATATGATGTGAAAGCATCACCATTCAGATGCATAAGAATGATGGATAGAGTTAAGAAAACTTTGTCCATAGTCTATCAGACATATTAAAAATAGAACAGTGTGGTGCATATAAGTTTAACGCTATTGCGCATTGTACTGCATTGTTCTTTTTATCTTTTTAGCTAACAATATTTAATCACAGTTTAATTACGCACTCGTTATGGATGTAAATCAAGCACAGTTTACAGAAGAAGAAACAAAAGAAATTATGGATGCACATTATGCATTCACTAAACTTACAGAAGCTCAGGATTATGTTGGAGCAGTAGAATTTATAGATAAACTTATCAATGATTCATTAGAGAATCTTAAGTATGATCACGCTATCCAATATATTATGATGAAGAAAGCTTATGTAAGACCAGTGTAAATTACATATATTTGTATTTATATGTTTATTATTTGCAATGCTCTACCAGTTACCCAACGGTAAGGTTATATACTTAACCATTGAGGAATATCTAGACTTAACACCAGAAGATATTCAATATCTTGTAAGTACAGGACTAGGAGAGCAACCGCATAATCCTTTCTTTGGGTCAAGCCTAAACAATAAAACATCTGAGAGAAATAATAGTAGTGACATTGACTATACTCCAGATGAAGATGATACAGATACTCAAGGCCCTATAAATATCAATGACATTTAGTATTAAGTAGTAGAGATAGATTGAGCCACTCAACTACTTTCTTATTCTATTGGCTCACAGTTTTAAATCAAAAATCAAATCAAATGAATACTGTAAAAGTAACAGCAAATGATGCAGGACAAGTTATTGTCCGTAGTGAAAACAACCCTGAATGGGGTCATATCCGTGTAGAACAAACCTTATTGGTTGTTGATGATCAAGGTTTTGCTAAGAAATCTAGACGTTCAGCTCTTATCCCAGGCTTAATAGAAGACCTATCAGCCTTTGGATATACAGCAGGTCAAGAAATCTCTGGCAAAATTATCATCAAAGAATCTCTAACTCCTTTCAATAAGAAGAATCCTAAGAGGGATTTGAAGATTGCTGGAGATAGTGGTGTAGTTTGTAGACAAGATGGTATGCCAATCTTCAGAAAGTCTGTATTTACTGCTGATTTGTCTAAGGGAGATGATACGTTGTCTCACACAAATGATGATGAGATCAAGGCAGCTTATGCTGCTAAGGCAGAGGCTAAAGAGCTTGAACCAGACAAGAGCTTTGACCTTTAATAGTATGGTATAAGTATTGTCAGATGCTTATATACAGGGAGTAGCTATGGGTTGTTTAGACCTATAGCTGCCCCTTTTTTTTACCAATCATCACATAAATCACAAAGAACAATGGAGCATTACAGATTATACGGGGATAACAGGCAACTCTATCAAATGCAATATGAAAGAGACCCCTATAGCCAAAAACAAAACTTTCTATACAAGCAAGCAGTGTATGGAATATCAGCTTACAGTACTAAACAGATATCTGAAATGAATAAGAAAAAGAAATCAGACATTATAAATAGACATAGAAAAGCACAGCGTATCTTAAACACTCTGAAGCAACAGAGAACTAATGAGATTACAAGTTGCATTTTTAAAAGTTTATTTCCTAATAGTTCACTAGCTCAGAAGATATCTGAAGACTGTAGAGTAGATAAGTATCATATTAACAGACTAACGTTCAAAGAATTAGGAATAAATAAAAAAGATATCATTGATAAACTTATAAAATTTGATATCTTACCTAAAGACTTTATGACGCTATGAAAACTAAGAATAAACTTTGTGATGGATGTGGGGAGCTCAAACCTATATGGAAGAATGAGTTTTCTGAGGGTGTACGTAAAAGATATTGCAAGTATTGCTGGAGTTGCCAAACAAAAGCAAAAACAGTTAAACCAACTACAAGCAGTAAAACTTTACGTACACGCTCTCCACACCGTAGTAAAGAGGAGGCTCTATATCTCAAAAAAAGATTAGACTTTCTTTACTATCATCCAAAATGTCAAGCCTCAATACCCAACCGTTGCTCTCATAATGCCACAGATGTTCATCATAAAAATGGTAGAACAAATGAAAGGCTTAATGATCAAGAACATTGGTTATCAGTATGCAGAGGCTGTCATGACTGGATACATTCACACCCAGAAGAAGCTAGACAATTAAATTTACTAATATAAAAACGCAAATAAGAGATGCAAACAAATATCAAATCAATCACAATGCCTAAAGTTAAGTTTACTAAGAACTATAAAGGTTTTCACTTCCTGCCATTTAACAGAGATATAATGCCAGGACATGTTGAAAAGATGGGTTCATCAGTACTATACTTTAATTCAATTATCAGACCAGTTGTAACCTGTAAAACAGATTGTATAGATGGTCAGATGAAGAGATACATCATGGATGCTCAGCATTTATTTACTACTCTATCCTCACAAGGTATGGAGATTCCTTACATAGAAATCTCAGTCAAAGATGAGATAGATCTAGTAAATAAGATAGCACGTATGAACAGCTCATCAAAGAATTGGCAACTAATGGATTATGTAACAGCTTTCAAAACTTTAGTACCTGATTATCTAAAGCTATTTAAATGGAGAAATCAATACAATATTGAGCCTTTAATGGTTGCTAGAATATGTGCTGGGGGTCAGAGAGATTCTCAAAGCAGATCAATCAAAAATGGTAGCTTTCGTATTATTAATCCTAAAGCAGAGCAAATGTGTAATGCATTTAGTCAAATCTTTATGGCTGTTGGAACTTCAGAAAGACAAATAAAGCACAGCTTTCTACAAGTTTTTCTAGATAAGTATGAAACATATAATCACGAGAAAACAATTAAAAGCATTAACAAGAACATAGCTATTGTTAAGGCAATGAGTGATTCAGCTGAAGCATACAAGTTTATAGCAACAACCATATTCAAATAAATCGTTATGAAAACTAAAGACCTAATACAAGATGAAGCACTAAAAGCCATAGGAGATAAAAATCTCAGTGGTATAGTTGCTTCTATGGGTGTTGGTAAAACTCTACTAGGTCTTAAGCACCAAGCTAAGTTTTATACAGATTACATCCAATATTTAGTGGTAGCTCCAAGAAGAAAGATATTTCAGTCTTGGATAGATGAAGCAAAGAAACACAATCTAGATTTCACAGAACAAACTGATTTCTCTACTTATGTTTCATTGCATAAACAACCACAGATATATGATATCATCTATTTAGATGAATGTCATTCACTCAAATTATCTCATAAAGAATATCTTGCTGCCCACGTAAAAAGGGGTGGCAAGATTGTGGGATTGACAGGTACTTATCCTGTTAATAGACACACAGAGAAATTTGCAATGTGTAATCATTTTTGTCCAAAAGTATATGAGTATGATGTAGATGAAGCTGTTGAAGATAAAATCCTAAATGATTACAGGATCTATGTTCATCAAATTAATCTAGATACCAACAATACAGTTGAAGCTAGTAGCAAAAGCTCTACTTGGTATACATCAGAACTTAAAACATATAACTATTGGACAGAGAGATTATATAATGCTAAGCCAGGAAAAGAGGAGCAGTTTCTAAGAATACAGAGAATGCGTGTTATGCAAAAGTTTCCTTTCAAAGAAGAGTATGCAAAGAAACTCTTTGAAAGTCAAACAGATAAAACTATTATCTTTGCTAACACACAAGCTCAGGCTGATAGACTATGTGAACATTCAGTTCACTCTAAGAATAAAGAATCAGATAATAACCTAGCAGATTTTAAAGCAGGTAATATTCTTAAGCTTAGTGCAGTTGAACAGCTTAGTGAGGGTGTTACTATACCAGACTTAAAGGTTGGTATAATAATGCATTCTTATGGTAATAATAGAAAAGCCTCTCAAAAGATAGGTAGATTGTTAAGACTAAATCCAAATGATACTGCTCACGTGCATATATTATGTTACGTTAATTCAGTTGATAAGAATTGGGTTCAATCTTCAATCAAGCATTTAGATCAAAGTAAAATTAAATGGATATGATATGGCAATGACTTCTTTAATAATAGATACTGAAGATGGTAAGAAATATCTTCAGTTAGCAACAAGCCAGCTTAATGATATAATACTCATAGAGGCTAGAGATTGTGATTCAAACTTTAAACCCACAGGTAAAATGGATTTAGGTGTTGATGATCGTGAGGAAGAAGAGTATCACGTAGAATTAAGAAAGGCTGCTGCTAAGAAAGAACAGTTAATAACTTCTCATAGTACTAATCCTGAATGGAATCCAGAGGACTATGAAAAAAGACTTGATTGATTATGAGCATTAAAAATGATTTGCAATATCAAGAGGGAGAATGGCAGGGAAAAATTATAGCTAATAATATAGAGAAGACTACGTACAAGACTATAGAAAATGCTATAAATGTTAAGACAGCTTTGATCAAGAACTTTGAATTAGAATTTGGATTCTCTAGAGATATGGAGAATCCTGATTCTAATTATGCTTTCAACTTAGGAATTTTAGACACACTCAAAAACTTCAAATCATGATTTTTACAATAGGACTAATAATATTCTCAATAGTTGGTTGGATAGCCATATGGACTGTTGATGAAGTAAATAGAAGAAACAATGAAAGAGAAAACTGATAATCAATGGATCATAATAGTAATACTATTTGTAGTTATTATATGTGGATACTTTACTGGACAATCTCAACAAAACTTTATAGACACAGTATACAAAGAGATAAAGAAACAAAACATTAAACATCCTGACATTGTGTTAAAGCAATGCATAAAAGAAACAGGATGGTTTAAATGCAAAGTTTGTTCTTGGCAATACAATAACCCTTTTGGATTCAGGCATAAATCTAAAATAACAGAATCAAATCCAGGTGGATACTATGCATTTAAAGATTGGAAAGAATCTATAAAGTTTTATGCAGGATGGCAAGAAAGAAAGTATCCTGGTGGAGATTACTATAAGTTTTTAAAAGATGTTGGTTATGCAACTGACCCTGATTATGTAAAAGATTTAAAACTCATAGTATATGAGCCAGAATGATAACATATTGACAATTAGACTAATCAAGAATGGAAACAAACTTGACTGGGTTAACTCATCCCAGAAACTTATATATGAAGAGTTTCTAGAGGGATTAAAACAAAATCAAAAAGTTGAGGTTTTTCTTGAGACTATTACTGACTCAGGAACAAACAATCAGCTAGCAAAGATTCACGCTTGTATTAGAAAGCTTTCACAAGAAGCTGGATATACATTTGATGAAATGAAGAGGTTAGTTAAGAAGCATGCTGGGTTATGCTGGACAGGAGATAACAATAAAGAACACTGTAAATCATTTGCAGATTGTTCTTCTGAAGAATTGAATTTAGTTATTCAATCTATTATTGACATAGGGGATACGGTTAATATTAACTTTCGTGGTCATCTTCCTGAGAAGGCATTATAAACTTTTCATAAGTTACAAAGCCATGCTTTTTAGCTGACTCTTCAATTGTACCAATTAGAGTTAAGAGAATCAAAAGATTGTGCTCATAATCATTCTTTGGTTCTCTTTCTCTTAGCTCAAGAAATATTTTCATAATATCCTCAACTTTATTTTCACTAGAATAAGTGATCATAAAGTTTATAAGTTCTTTATAAAAAGAGGAGTGGACTTCAATAGGAATTACACAATCCTTTGAGATGAATTCTAATTCTACTTCATTATTATCAGACATATAGCAAATTTAACAAAAATGAGTAACATAGACTTAAGAAGTATACAGACAGGTTTATACAACAAACTCAAAGAATCAGGTTGGGCTGATCCTCTCAAGAGTTTTATTATAAGCAATGAATTCCTAGACATCCTAAAAGAATTACTCTCACAGAGTCAGTCAGGAAAACATTTCAGCCCTCAAATAAAATATTTATTCAGAGCATTTGAAGAGTGTCCCTATGATAAGTTAAGCACTGTCATAGTTGGACAAGATCCTTATCCTAAAGCAGGAGTTGCAGATGGTATAGCTTTTAGTTGTTCATTAACAGGTAAAGCACAGCCTTCATTACGTTATATATTTCAAGAATTAAACGCAGCTCAGTGGGATAGTTTAAATCCAGACTTAACAAGATGGAGTAACCAAGGAATACTAATGCTCAATACTGCATTAACTGTGAATATTGGTAAGGCAGGAAGCCACGTAGATCTATGGAGAGATTTCACAACATTCTTATTTGACTTATTAAATCAAAGACCAGGTTTGATATATGTATTTATGGGAGCCAAAGCAAAAGAATGGGAGAGTTATATATCTACTGAAAACAATTACAAAATATTTACAAAGCATCCAGCTTCAGCTATATACAGCAAACAAGTGTGGGATTGTAATGATATGTTTAACAAGGTTAATCAAATATTGTATGACAATAATGGTTACAAAATTAAATGGATATGAAGATTAGAAAAGATCCAATATACTTTACTGCAGAAATAGAAGAAGAAATGTTTCATGCTGTAAAGTTATTTCAAGTTGGGGCTATACCTCAAACAATAGCTAGATATACAGGTATGACACACTTACAAGCTCTATCATTTATTCAAATGGCAAGAGGTGGTGTTGTAAAGTATCTACTAGATGGAGAGATGAAAGCTATACAAGTTAACTCTATACCCTGTAAAGATTATATAACCAGAGATATTGAAAGTGAATGGACTAATGAGGATCTATATGGTGGTAAGCAAGGCAAAATACCTGAGTATAAAGTCTTATGGGAAAATGAGATGACTATAAAAGAGTATAGAGAAATGACAATCAAAGAGTATAAACAACTTAAAGCGCAACAAAATGGGAAAGATGAAAAACTTGTACATTGATATAATCAATGGTTACAAATATAGACACGCTTCAGAAGCTGAAAGAAAAAAGATTCTTGAAGAGTGGCAGGAAACAGATGAATACAAAAGTAAATTGAATCAAGCTAAAAATAAATCAGATGAGGCATAGTAAGAGAGCAGACATGGCTTTTAAAATCTGTACAATTAATTGCATGATTGAATTATTAATCATACTTTACTTATTATTTCGTTAATAGTTTAGATATGATAAACACAATCAATAAATGGAAATCAAGATTACAACTATCTGATTGGCAAATAGATACAGAATCTATAAACCCAGAGCAGGTTAGCTATCCAAATGATTGTGTTGGAGATGAAAGATTCTTTATTGGTATACAAAAAGATGAGGCTTTAAACAAAGCTGTAATATACCATGACAGACCTTTATATGAAGAAGCTATAGTACATGAGTTACTTCACGTAAAGCATCCAGAAAAATCAGAAGAGTGGGTTAATAAACAAACCCACTCACTATTACGTACAAATAAAATTCAAGATCATGAATGAAGTGGAAGCAGACAGAGAGTTATCTTTGGCGTTATGCTATTTTCTTATGAGATATAGATTAGCTCTAAAAGATTGGTCTATTGAAATGCTATTCAGTAATGGATATGAAAATGATTGGTCTTTAAATGAAGAGAACTGGGAAAAACTTATACCAGCTCTTCCAACTGAAGTAGAAGATCTAAACTAGTAGAGTCTCAAGTAGGCAGCTTATAAATCTAAAAAAATCGTAGTTTTATGGGTACTCAACTTTTGCCCAGAGGCTCTACTTATGCTTAATAATATGAGTGAAGATTCAATAGAAGAAGAAGCTTTCTACAATTCTTATTTGTTATTAGTTGGAAAGACCACCTATGAGAAGCTTTCTTATGAAGATTATTTTCTACTACCAAAGAACCATGAAGATCCTCAAGTAACAATAGATTACTATGAAAGCATAGAGGATTATGAAAAGTGTGCTGAAATAGTAAACTTTCTAGAATCAAAATAATAAAGGATGAAAAAAATTAAAGTAACAAAAGTAACATGGGTGTGTAATGATTGTGGAGAAAGAACAATCACTCCTATGGAATTAGATGATGGGAAAGTAATCTGCCCTAGTTGTGATGTAAAGAGATTAATCAACAATAAATAAATTGAGGTGTGACTCTACAAGTGGCAATGTCATGTTAAGCTGTGGAAGCGTGGTAGAATGAGAATAGAAAAACGTAAGAGTTCCTGATTCGCATATTCTAGGTAAAGCGTGGAGGTGATGGGCAACCTATGGGAAGATAGAGAGCAAAGTGTGAAGCCCTACTGGTAATAGGATAGGCAACAACCTGACACACAGTATTAAACTAATCATGGAGGCAAGGGAACCTGGAATGGGGAACGGAGGTAAGTGCTCTGGTTTAATACTACCTCATTATTAATTAAACCAAAACAAAGATGCTGAAGTGGAATAGTATAGACATAAAACCAAGAGAAGATAGTTGGGTATTAATACAATCTTCACTTAAACATGTACCAAAGTATGAAGTATGTATTTACGGAAACG
>Ga0208794_1000618_pt1 | contig 21215 bp, 20 predicted proteins | sample 32_taG_FD_184106 | JGI IMG/M metagenome (GOLD analysis project Ga0208794, IMG submission 184106) | Marine viral communities from the Gulf of Mexico - 32_GoM_OMZ_CsCl metaG (SPAdes) (version 2) | ecosystem: Environmental > Aquatic > Marine > Oceanic | place: Atlantic Ocean: Gulf of Mexico... | reverse complement strand
ACAGGCGATCGCGCACCGTCGTCCACGAAGTGGCGGCGCGCGGTTCGTCGGCCAGAATCTGGTCATGCGCCAGCGCGGCCGCGTGGGGGCCCTGCGCGGAGGATGCCGGCAAAGCCTGTCCATCATCGGTGTCCGCTGGGAACCTGTACACGTGCTGTGTCCCTTCCGTCCGGAGATCCGGCTCTACCGCGCGCGCACGGCCTGATTGGTGCGCGTCTGCCCGCCTTGCTTGGCAAAACAAAGTAAAGGCAGCCTTAACTTGCGGCCATGCGAGTCGAGCTTGCGACGAGCCGAGCACAGCACCGGCCGGGTGGTTGCGCGCTGCGGCGCGGACTGCCACCTAGGGCGCGTGCAGCGCAGCGCGATCAAGGCGGTCCTCGGGCCCACGAACACCGGCAAGACGCATCTCGCGATCGAGCGCATGGTCGCGCATTCGAGCGGCTGCATGGGCTTTCCGCTGCGGCTGCTGGCGCGCGAGGTCTACGACCGGGTCCGGGCGATCAAGGGCGATGATGCCGTCGCGCTGATCACGGGTGAAGAACGGATCGAACCCAAGAATGCGCGCTATATGTGCTGCACCGCCGAAGCCATGCCGCGCGACGGAGCCGGGGCGGCATTCGTGGCGCTTGACGAAGCGCAGATCGGTGCCGATCGCGAGCGCGGCCATATCTTTACCGACCGGCTGCTGAACACCCGCGGCCGTGAGGAAACGATGCTGCTCGGCGCGGCCACGCTCGAACCGCTGGTCCGCCAGCTGATCCCCGAAGCGGAGATATCGGACCGGCCGCGGTTTTCCACCTTGACGCATATCGGGCCGCGCAAGCTCTCGCGCCTGCCGCCGCGCAGCGCGATCGTGGCCTTCAGCACCGACCAGGTCTACGCCGTCGCCGAGATGCTGCGGCGGTTTCGCGGCGGGGCGGCAGTGGTGATGGGAGCACTCAGTCCCGAAACCCGCAACAAGCAGGTCGCGCTCTTCCAGAGCGGCGAGGTCGACTACATCGTCGCGACCGACGCGATCGGCATGGGGCTCAATCTCGATGTCAATCACGTCGCCTTTGCCGGGCTGACCAAGTTCGACGGCGTCCGCATGCGCCGTCTGCTGCCTGCCGAGATGGCGCAGATCGCCGGACGTGCGGGCCGGCACCAGCGCGACGGCACTTTCGGCACGCTGTCGGGCATGTCGAAGCATGGCGCGGCGCCCGAGTTTACCGAGGAAGAGGTCTATGCGATCGAGGAGCATCGCTTCGCCCCGCTGACTCATCTTTTCTGGCGCGATCCCGAACCGCGCTTCGATTCGCTGGCTGCGCTGATCGCCGATCTCGAGACGCCGCCCGACGACCCGGTGCTGCGGCTTGCGCCCGAGGCGATCGACCTGGCCACGCTCAAGCGGCTCGCCGACGAACCGGCGGCCGCCGCGGTTCGCGGACCGGGCATGGTGCGCCGGTTCTGGGAGGCCTGCTCGCTGCCCGATTTCCGCCAGCGGGGTCCCGATGTGCATGCGCGGTTCGTCGCGCGGCTATGGCAGGATCTCGGTCGCGGCTATATCGGCGCGGATTACGTCGCGGCGCGGATCAGCGAACTCGACAATATGTCCGGAGACATCGATACGCTGCAGGGCCGTATCGCTGCGATTCGCAGCTGGGCCTATATCTGCCAGCGACCCGACTGGGTGCTGGCGCGAGACGAGATGGCCGCGCGTGCGCGCGCTGTCGAAGCCAAATTGTCCGACGCGTTGCATGCGCGGCTGACCGAACGATTCGTAAACCGGAGGACCGCAATCCTGATGAAATCATTGGGCCAGGATGCCGGCATTTTGCCGATCGAAATTGGCGAGGATGGCGCCGTGACCATCGAGGGCGAGGCGCTCGGCCAGGTCGAGGGACTGCGGTTCAGCGTCGATCCGGCCGCACGCCACGAGGATCGCCGGATGCTGCTTGCCGCTGCCGAAAAGGGCTTGCCCAAGCTGCTGGGCGAACGCGCCGAAGCGCTGGCCGCATCGGACATGGCCGAGTTGGAGCTGGCGCGCGGCGCGATCCGCTGGAAGGGACAGGTCCTGGCGCAGCTGGAGCAGCGCGAGGGCACGGTGTACCCGTTGATCAAGCCCGCACGCGAAATTACCGCGCTGCCCGAAGCGGCGCAGGCGAAGCTGGTGGCCGCGCTGGAGAGCTGGCTGGCCGGCAAGTTGGCCCCGCTCGAAGCGCTAGAGAAAATGCATCACGCGGCAAGCAACCCCGATGCGGGGTCGCAGGCGCGGGCGCTGCTGCTCAACCTGATCGCGGGGCATGGCTACGTCACCCGCGAACAGGCCGGGCTGGAGCATCTGCCCAAGGAGATGCGGCCCTTCCTGCGCAAGATCGGCGTGACCTTCGGCGCGCTCGACATCTTTGCCCCCGCCCTGCTCAAGCCGGCACCGCGGCAATTGCTGCATGCGCTGGGCCGCGATCGCCGGCCACTGCAGGAAGCGATGCTGCCAGTACTGGGCGAGATCAGGAAACTGCCGTCCGGCTACCGCCATGCGGGGACGCAGGCGATCCGGATCGACCTGGCGGAGAAGATCCTGCGCGCCGCGCACGAAACGCGTGCGAAGGCGCAGGCCAAGGATCGCCGGCGCAAGTTCGTGCTCGATTACGCGCTGCCGGTTTCGATCGGGCTCGAGGAAGGCAATATCGCGCGGCTGCTCGGCAATGCGGGCTTCCGCGTGCAGCGCGCCCAGCCGCAGGCCGAAGGGCAGTTCGGACCACCCCGCCCCGATCGCTGGGAATGGCGCCCCTCGCGCCGCAAGCAGGAACGCACGAAACCCGCCCGGCCCAGCGAGGGCAATGCCTTTGCCGCGTTGGCAGATCTGGTCCGCTGATGGCGACCGCTGAATGAGAATCGACCGGCTGCTGTGCTACCTGCGCTTCGTACGCACGCGCAGCGCTGCACACCGGCTGGTCGACGAAGGGCACATCCGCCGCAATGGCGAACGCGTCACCCGCGCCTCGCGCGATATCCTCGAAGGGGACGTGCTGACATTGCCGCTCGGCAACTCGGTCAGGCTGGTCGAGATCATCGCGCTTCCCGAACGGCGCGGTGCGCCGCGCGAGGCCCGGGCGTGTTATCGGGAGCTTGACCCGGGCGGATAATTCCCCCTAGCAGCGCGGTCTGGAATGATTTTCGAGGGATTACGCTACTCATGACCTATGTCGTCACCGATGACTGCATCAAGTGCAAGTACACCGACTGCGTCGAGGTCTGTCCGGTCGATTGTTTCTATGAAGGCGAGAATATGCTCGTCATCAACCCGAGCGAATGCATCGACTGCGGCGTATGCGAGCCCGAGTGCCCGGCGGAAGCGATCCTGCCCGACACCGAGGACAATCTCGAAAAATGGCTCGAGCTGAACACCAAGTTCAGCGCCGAATGGCCGAACATCACCCAGTCGAAGGAACCGCCCGCAGATGCCGACGAGCACAAGGGTGAAGAGGGCAAGTTCGAGAAGTTCTTCTCGCCCGAACCCGGCGAAGGCGACTGATTGCCGCGCCGCGTGCTGGCTGACCTGAAAGCGGCCTGGCAGGCCGGCAGCGCAGACAATATCGGGATCGTGGCCGCGGGCATTGCGCATTACGCGCTGCTTGCGCTCGTTCCCGCGCTGGGGTCGCTGGTGCTGGCCTACGGCCTGTTCGCCGATGCCGCGACGGTGGCTTCGCATATCACGCTGATTTCCGCGCAGCTGCCACCTTCCGCGGCCGAGCTCATCACCGACCAGCTGGAAAGCGTGGCGCAGGGGTCGAGCGGTGCCCAAGGCGCCGGTTTGCTGGTCGCGCTGGCGATTGCGCTGTTCGGGGCCCGCAATGGCGCCCGCTCGCTGATGACCGGGCTGAACATCGCCTTCGGCGTCGACGGCCCGCGCGGATTCCTTGGGGGCAATCTGATGGCTCTTGCTATCACTGCGGCTGGCATTGCCGGCTTGGTGCTGACCGCGGCAGCCAGCGCTGCGCTCGCCAATATCGCCGGCATGTTCGGCAGTATCGCCAGCTTTCTTCTCCTGCTTGGCGCCGCAGCGCTTGCCGCTGGTCTGCTCTATCGCTTCGCTCCCCATGCCCCCGCCCCCGCCTGGGCCGCGATCGGGCCGGGCGCGTGCTTCTTTGCGGTGACCTGGCTCGCGGCAACCGCCGCCTTCGGCTTCTATGCCGCGAATTTCGGCAGCTACAACGCGACCTATGGCGCGCTCGGCGCGGTGGTTGCGCTGATCACGTGGTTCTGGGCCACCGGCTTCCTGTTGCTGCTGGGCGGCGAGCTGACCGCACTTCGCAACCGGCGCAGCTGACACGCGCCGGGCGATTTCCGCCGGACTCGCAATTTACCACAAGCTGTGCTATATAATGCAACAACTGCGCCGGTTTGCTCCCGGCCAGGTGTGAGAATTGAAAGGGCAGGTCACCAGCAACGTCACCACCGGCGCCCGACCGCATCCCGCCAAGGGCTGCGGCCAGAGGCTTCGGTCATGCCGTTGCTGGTCGTAGGCTGCTCGGACGAAAGGAAAGATTGCATGGCAAGCAAGGCTGATGCCTTCGACGTTGGCGATTACGTTGTTTACCCCAAGCACGGCGTTGGCCGTGTCATCGAACTGCAGAGCGAGGAAATCGCCGGCATGCAGCTCGATCTTTATGTTCTGCGCTTCGAGAAGGAACGCATGACGCTGCGCGTTCCGGTCAACAAGGTCGAATCGATCGGCATGCGCAAGCTGTCGAGTGACAAGACGCTCAAGGAAGCGATGGAAACGCTCAAGGGCAAGCCCAAGGTCAAGCGGACCATGTGGAGCCGCCGTGCGCAGGAATATGAGGCGAAGATCAACTCGGGCGAAATCGTCCTGATCGCCGAGGTCACGCGCGACCTGTTCCGCCCGGATGACCAGCCCGAGCAGAGCTATTCGGAACGCCAGATCTTCGAAGCCGCCTCGAGCCGCCTCGCGCGCGAACTCGCCGCGATGGAAAAGACCGACGAGCCGACCGCGCTCGAGAAGATCCTCGACGTGCTGCGCGAACATGCGCCGCAATATTACGAGAACACCGAAGACGCGTAAGCGTATTCGCAATCATTCGGAAAAGGGGCGCTCACCAGCGCCCCTTTTTCGTTCAGCATCGCAATTGGCAAAGCATCTCTGCCAAGCGATTACATTTGTCGACGAACGCGGTCGACAAACTGCTGCGATAGCGCGAGCCTGGTGATCCGCATTCTGGAGATCACCGATGACCCGCCTTCTTTCCCCTTATTCGCGCGGTCTGGCCGCGCTCCTGCTGTTCGCCGCAGTGCCCGCTTTCCCGCAGCCCGGTTCCTCGCGGCTTGACGAGGGGATGCCGATACCAGCCGCATGGTCCCCCACCGAGGCATTCGACGAGGTCGTGCTGTCGGGGGCAGACGACGTCGTGGTCTCGCAAGGGGATCGCTGGCGCATCCGGGCTTCCGGCAACCGCGCGGTGCTCGACGACCTGCGGTTCGTCGTTGAAGATGGCGAACTGCTGATCGGGCGTCGCTGGCGACGCACGCCGGCGGCCGGGACGGCGCGGATCGAAGTGTCCGCCCCCGCCATAAGGCGCGCGCATCTCGCCGGCTCGGGTCGGCTGACCGTATCCGATCTCGATGGCGAGACGGGCCGGGCCGCAGTCAGCGGGTCGGGCGAACTCGCGATCGAACGGGTCCGCGTGGGCAGGTTGGCAGCAAGGATCGCAGGCTCGGGCGACATGCGGCTGGCCGGCCGCGCGGCATCCATGCAGGTGCGGATCGCCGGCAGCGGCGATCTTTCCGGCGAAGCGATGCAGGTGACCGACGCGGAGCTGGCGATCGCCGGGTCCGGCGATACCCGGCTGCAAGCCAGCGGACGCGTTTCCGCCAGTATCGTCGGTAGCGGCAATGCCGCAGTCACCGGCACGCGCGATTGCACGCAGAACCGCATGGGATCGGGCCGTTTTACCTGCACGCGGTGATCTGCTTTGCCCGTTTCCCCCACATGACTTGAAGCTTTGGCCATGCTGTATTATATCAGCAACACGCACCAACCGGTTTAGGAGGATCCATCGCAATGATACATCGAGTGCTCAAAGGCTTCGCCCCATTGGCAACGCTTGCAGGAGCGATGCTGGTATCGGCATGCGATGGGGTGGACATCCAGATCGGCGATTCCGACGGTGTCCCGCTGGCCGAACTCGACATGACCGGCGCGCCGCCCAGCGAACTGGTGTTTGCCGGCCCCGACAAGGTTATCGTCACCAAGGGCGACACGCTCGACATCGACGTGTCGGGCGATGAGGATGCAATCGCCGAGCTGCGCTTTTCGCTCGACGACGATGCGCTCGGTATCAGCCGCGAAAGCAGCGACTGGGGCGGTACGGGTATCGCGACCATTCGCGTGACCACGCCCGATATCAGCACGCTGGTGCTCGCCGGATCGGGCGACGTCGAGGTGGCATCGATGCAATCGGCGGCAGACAGCGCTGTCACCATCGCCGGTTCGGGCAAGGCCCGGATTGCCGATCTCGATGCCAAATCGCTCGACCTCACCATTGCCGGATCGGGCAATTTCGAGGCATCGGGCAGGGTCGACCAGCTCGACCTGACGATCGCCGGTTCGGGCAAGGCCGATATGGCCGGCCTGCAGGCGGGCGGCGCCGACATCACCGTTGCCGGATCGGGCGATGCCGAATTCGCTTCCGACGGCAAGGTCGAAGCCTCGATCATGGGTTCGGGCACGGTCACGGTGAACGGACGCGCCGATTGCACCGTCTCCTCGATGGGTTCGGGCAAGCTCAACTGCCGCGCAGCCAGCACGGCGGCGCCGAACGACGAGCCCGAGGCGGAAACCGAGCCGCAAGCCTGAGTTGATCGACGGCCAGGCGATTATCGGCTAGGCGGCGCAGCGAAAGGAATTCGCATGCGCCGCCAAGCTCTCATCCTGCTCTTGCCCGCCACGCTCATGCTGGGGGGCTGCCTCGCGAAGGCAGTGGTCGACGTCGCGACGGCGCCGGTCAAGGTCGTCAGCAAAGGTGTGGATCTTGCCACCACCAGCCAGTCCGAGGCTGATGAAAAGCGCGGCCGCGAAATCCGGCGGCGCGAGGAACGTCTCGCCAAGCTCGAACGCGACTATGAGAAGCAGCTCGACGATTGCGAGGATGGCGATCGCCGGGCGTGCGATGACGCCCGCGACACCTATGCCGAAATGCAGCAGATCATCCCCTCGATCCCCTACGAGCCCGAGGACGACTGATCGGGCGGCGTCGCCGCGCGCTGCAAACGGTCGTTGATCGCGATGCCGATGCCTTCTGCGGGGATCGGCGCCACCGCGATACGTGGTTTGGGCGATCGCGCACCCAGGTGAAGACACGCGTAGAGCCGCGCAGCCGCTTCGGCCAGGTCGCCGCTCTCGGACAGCGAACAGTCCCCGGCGATGTCGCCGAACCCGATCACGAAGTCGTCTGGCGCAACTTGCGTCGCCATCAGGCGGACCGGCTTGCCCGGCGCGTAATGGCTGGCGAGCTGGCCGGGTGCCTCGATACCCCCGCCCGCGCCCGTGCCCGCGTCCAGTTCGACGGGCCCGGGGCGCAGGATTTCGACCGTCCCGTCGCCGCGCACGGCTGCGATCGTCGATTCGAGGCCGCGCTCGCATTCGCCGCCATCGAGCACCGCTTGGATCCGGCCATCGAGCGATGCCAGCACATGCGCGGCCGAAGTCGGGCTGATATAGCCGCTGCGATTGGCCGAAGGCGCGGCGAGCGGCAGGCGGGTCTCCTCCAGCACTCGGCGCATGACCGGATGGGCCGGCATGCGCAGCGCGATCGTGTCGAGCCCGGCAGTCACTGCGGCAGCGAGGCCCGCTTCGGACTTGCGCGGGAGAACGAGAGTGAGCGGGCCGGGCCAGTATGCCTGCGCCAGTGCTTCGGCCTGCGGCGAGAAGGCGGCGAATTCGCGCGCCGCGTCGAGGCTGGCGACATGCACGATCAGCGGATTGAAGCTCGGTCGCCCCTTGGCCGCATAGATGGCGGCCACGGCGGCTTCGCTGTCCGCCCGGGCAGCAAGGCCATAGACCGTTTCGGTGGGGACAGCGACAAGGCCTCCGGCACGCAGAGTTTCTGCGGCACGTGCAATGCCACTTTCCTCGACCCGAAGCGTTTCCGTAACGTATTTGCCCCTCATGCGTGCGCGCTATATCTGCACGCCAGCCAAAGCCAAGAGGAACCGAAGTGACCTATACCCCCGCCACCCAGGACCAGCTGCTCGCCATCCGCGTAAACGCCGGGATCGAAGAGCTGGCGCAATCCGAACGATTTGCTGCCGCCGAGCCCGATATGGTCGAGGCGATCGTAAGCGGCATTGGCGAATTCGCTGCCGGCGAATGGGCCCCGCTCAACCGGGTGGGCGACCTCGAAGGCGCAAGGCTCGAAAATGGCACGGTCCACTTGCCGGATGGCTTTGCCGAAGCTTACGAACATTACGTCGAGCAGGGCTGGAATGCGATCGCCGGCCCCGTCGAGTTCGGCGGCCAGGGCCTGCCCTTCACGCTGTCGTGTAACGTGCTCGAGAATCTCGGCACGGCCAACATGGCGTTCAACCTGCTGCCCATGCTCAGCGTCGGTGCGATGGAATCGCTCGAACACCACGGGTCGAAAGAGCTGCAGGAAAAGTACCTGCCCAAGCTGGTCAGCGGCGAATGGTCGGGGACGATGAACCTCACCGAACCGCAGGCAGGCTCCGATGTCGGCGCGCTGCGCACCACCGCCCACCCGATCGAGGACGGCGAACATGCGGGCAAGTACCGCATCAAGGGCCAGAAAATCTACATCACCTGGGGTGAGCACGAGCTGGCGAAAAACATCATTCACCTGGTCCTCGCCCGCGTGCCCGATGCGCCGGAAGGAAGCCGGGGCATCTCGCTGTTCATCGTGCCCAAATACCATGTCGAAGCCGACGGTTCGCTCGGAAAACGCAACGATGTTCGCTGTGTCAGCATCGAACACAAGCTCGGCATCAACGCCTCGCCCACCTGCGTGATGTCCTATGGCGACGAAGGCGAGTGCATCGGCGAACTGGTCGGCGCGGAGAACCGCGGGCTCATGGCGATGTTCACGATGATGAACAACGCGCGCATCAATGTCGGCAATCAGGGCGTGCAGATCGGCGAGCGTGCCACCCAACAGGCGCAGATGTACGCACGCGAGCGGATCCAGTCCGCGCGGGCCGGTTCGCCCGACAAGGCCCCCGTCGCCATTCTCGAACATCCCGACGTGCGCCGCATGCTGCTGCGGATGAAGGCGCTGACCGAAGGCGCTCGCGCACTGCTCTATTACACCGCAGGCCAGGTCGACCGCGGGACGCTGGGCAATGACGATGCCAAGGCGCGCGGCGAAGTGCTCACCCCGCTGATCAAGGCATGGGGCACCGATATCGGCATCGAGGTCGCCAGCCTCGGGGTGCAGGTGCATGGCGGCATGGGCTTTGTCGAGGAAACCGGCGCGGCGCAGCATTGGCGCGACTCGCGCATCGCCCCGATCTATGAAGGCACCAACGGCATCCAGGCCGCCGACCTCGTCACCCGCAAGCTGGGGATGGACGGCGGCCAGGCGCTTTCGGGACTGATCGCGGATATCGCGCGTGATGCTGGCGACGAACCCGCGCTTGCCGCGCTGGCAGCGGATTGCGAAGCCGTCGCGGGATGGATGCGTGAGGACGCGAGCCTTGACGATCGCCTTGCCGGATCGGTGCCGTTCTGCACCATGTTCGCTGTCGCCGTGGCGGGGTGGCAATTGCTGCGCCAGCGCCGGGCGATTGGCGACAGCGACAGCGCGCAGGCTACGACCAAGACAGCGACGGTGCGTTTCTTCCTCGACCGTATCGTGCCCGAGGCCAGCGGGCTCCGGGCCGCAGCGACGGCGGGGGCCGAACCGCTCTACACGCTGACGGCCGAACAGTTCGTCGGCTGATCTATTCGGCGGTCACGCGACGCGCGAAATCGTCTTCGCCGAAACTCGCTTCCTGCCCGCGTAGCTCACGCTGCGCGGGCAGCCGGTCGCCGGTAACCCGTTCGATCGCGTCCTGCGCCTCGGCGCCCGGGGCGTAAACCCGCCAGATGATCCCGGCGGTGTCATCCGAAACCAGCAGCGATCCGTCAGCAGCCCATTCGACCCACGTCGGCCGGCCCCGCGTGGTGCCATCGTCCTGCAGGAAGCCGGTCAGGACCGGTTGCGGCTTGCCGATGGGATTGCCGCGTTCGTCGAAGGCGACATAGACCACGTCGTAGCCCGAAGGGGGTTTGCGGTTCCACGAGCCGTGCCGTGCGACAAAGGCGCCGCTGGCGAAATCGGGACCCATTTTCGCGCCGCCTTCGCTGAACACGAAACCGAGCGCCGCGACATGCGGACCAAGAGCGTATTCGGGCGTGCGAACGTAGCTGAGCGCCTGCGGAATGGGATATTTGACGCGGCGGTCGAAATTGTCGCCGAAATAGATCCACGGCCAGCCATAATGAACGCCCACCGGGACATTGGTGAGGTAATCGGGCACGAGGTCGGAGCCGAGCATGTCGCGTTCATTGACCGTGGTCCACAATTCGCCCGACCACGGGCTGAAATCGAGCCCGTTGGCGTTGCGCAGGCCAACCCCGAAGACACGCTGGAGCCCGCTTTCGAGATTGATCTCCCAGATCAGCGCACGGCCTTCCTCGATTTCGAGACCGTCTTCGGCGATATTCGATTTCGAACCCACTGCGGCATAGAGCCGGTCGCCATCGGGATGGAGCGCGAGATTGCGCATCCAGTGTCCCGTGCCCTCGGCAAGATCGGCGATCTTGCGCCCTTCACCGGCAAGTCGCGTTGCGCCAAGTTCGTAATCGAAGGCGAGCACCTCGTCGTGATTGGCGATGTACAGCGTGCCATCCCCCCAGGCGAGGCCGGACGGCGAATCGAGACCCTCCCGCAGGACGAACCGGCGTTCCGCAACACCGTCACCATCGCTATCGCGCAGCAGCACGACCTGGTTGGCGCTTTCCCCCCCGGCCCCGGCCTTGCGGAACAGGAAACCGGCAACGAGATCGCGGAAGAAGTTGCTTTCGCCGCTATCGATCTTGGGCGCGCGGGTCAGCGAGACCAGGATATCGCCATTCGGCAGGGCCTGCAGCGTGCGCGGATGATCGAGCCCATCGGCAAACCGGGTGACTGCCAGTCCCTCGGCAGCGGTCGGCAGTTCATCCTCGCCCCAGCCGACCGGCTCGGCAATCGCGACCGTGGGAATGCTTTCTTCTTCGGGTTCGTCGAGCGTCGGGTCGGTGCCCACCGTCTCGTCGAAGGCGACATCGGCGGTGTCGCCGCGGGTGAGGAAATAGCCGGCGACCACAGCGACCAGCACAATGACGAGGAGCGCGATGCCCAGTTTCTTGAGGATACCCATGGCGCTGGGATAAGCGAGCCGCGTGCCGCGGGCAATGGGGCTTGAAGCCGGGGCGCGCCGCGCTACATCGCCCACCATGTTCGATTTCCGACCCGATGCAGGCACGCCCAAGCCCGAAGCCTATAGCCAGCTGCTCGACGCGGCGGAGGCGCTTACTGCGGGCGAGCGCGATGCGGTGGCCAACATGGCCAATGTCGCGGCGCTGCTATGGGACTTCCTCCCTCAACTGAACTGGGCCGGATTCTACCGCATGGTCGATGGCGAACTCGTGCTCGGCCCCTTCATGGGCCGCCCGGCCTGCATCCGCATCCCGCTGGGCAAGGGCGTCTGCGGGACCGCCGCGAGCGAAGCGATGACTCAGCTGGTGGAAGACGTTCACGCCTTCCCCGGTCACATCGCCTGCGATTCGGTGACCAATTCGGAACTGGTGGTGCCCGTCCTGCGGGATGGGAAGGCTATTGCAGTGATCGATCTCGACAGCCCCGAGAAGGGCCGCTTCGACCAGCACGACGCTGCCGGAATCGAAGCGCTCGCAGCGATGCTCGCCGATCGCATCTGAACCGGATGCCCCATAGCGGAACACCCCGGCAGCGCACTTTGGCGTGCATGCGGGGCAATGCTAACGTGCAGGCATGGTTTCGGCATCGATCGTGATCGAGTCGCTCAAAGGAACACGCATCATGACTGTCCGCACTACCCTTCCCCTGATCGCGCTGACGATCGCGCTGCAACCGGCGCATGTTTCGGCGCAGAACACGATCTCCTACGAGACCGGGGAGTATGAGTATGCGCAGGCGCTGCCCGAACTGGACGACGACGTCGTCACCGAAACGATTGAAGCCGCAGCTGCGGACCAGCCCGTTGGCGCAGCGCGCAGCATTCCCGCACGCGCCGAGACGCCCGTATTCGTCCGGTCCCCGACGATCCAGCCGATCGATCCCTCGCAGCCCGAATACTACGTGTTTGAGCAAACCGAGGCGCAACCCGCACCGGCCGTGCGTTCGATTCAGAACCGCAGCGCCGTGCCTGCAGTGCAGCAAGCCCAGCCGACCTATGTCTACATCCAGCAACCACCGCAGGTGGTCTATGTCTATCCGGCACAGCAAGGCATGGTGACGCAGGCTGCGGGCGGCGCTTCGCGCGTCATCTACCGCGATGGGTCCGCGGGCGGCGCCCAGCCGCAATATGCCGGGGGCTACCAGCCGGCGCCAAACGCTACCTCGGTTTATCTGCCTGCCGGATCGCAGGTCGTCGATTTCGATCGCAACGCCTGGATCGAGGAATGCCGGGCGCGGCTCGACACCTATGAAAACGACAGCGAACGGGGCGAAATCATCGGCGCCCTGCTTGGCGGGGCAGCGGGCGGTTTGCTCGGCAACCGCATCGCGGGAAGCGGCAATCGCACCGCCGGCACGTTGATCGGCGCAGGCGCAGGCGCGCTGGCCGGCATGGCCGCCGGCGATGCGATCGAGGACGGCTCGCGTCGCCGCAGCGACAGCCGCAGCCAGTGCCAGGCCTATCTCGACGATTACATGCAGCGGGCCACGGCCGATGCCGGCGCAACGCAGTACAATCAGCCGGGCCAGTACATGCTGGTGCCGGTTACCGTCGAAGTGCCACAGATGAGCGTCTACCGCGACGGTACGCCCGCCAACTGATCACGGCTTCGCAGCCCGTAGTCAGTTCGCGCGAAAGCGTTCGGCGAATGGGCTGCCTAGATATCACCGCCGGTAAGGCGCTGACAAATAAGGTCTAATTGATCCAGCGTGCGGAAGCGGATGGTGACCGCGCCGCTGTTGGGCGTCGTATCGGTGGTGATCTTGACGGGCATGCCGAGGAACTCCTCCAGATGACCCTGCACCGCTGCGATATCGGCATCATCGCCGGCGTCGCCATGCGTGGTGCCGGCCAAGGATGATGGTTGGCGCGTGCGCGGCTTGCGGGTCAACGCTTCCATCTGACGCACAGACAGTCCTTCGGACACGGCCTTCTGCGCCAGTTCGCTGGCTTCCTCGCGCCCGATCAGCGCCCGTGCATGGCCCATCGACAGCGCACCATCGGCCACCAGCGCCAGAACCGTGTCGGGCAAGGCGAGCAGACGCTGGAAATTGGCCACATGGCTGCGCGACTTGTCGACCAGCTTGGCGATTTCGGCCTGCGTCATCCCATCGTCTTCGGAAAGCTTCTGGTACGCGCGCGCTTCTTCCACCGGATTGAGGTCTTCGCGCTGGAGGTTCTCGATCAGCGCCAGCGCCATCACCTCGCGCTGGTCGAGATCGCGCACCAGCGCAGGAATTTCGTGCAGCCGGGCGCGCTGGGCGGCGCGCCACCGGCGCTCACCCGCAACCAGCCGATAGCGCCCCTTGCCCAGCGGCGAGACGATGATCGGTTGAATCACACCACGCGTGGCGATCGAGGAAGCCAGCGAATCGAGGCTTTCCTCGTCGAAATGCGTACGCGGCTGACCGGGCAGCGGCTCGATATTCGCAACGGGAATCGAGGTAAGGCCGTTCGCCGCCGGTTCCGCCGTCGTTGCGGACGACTGCGCCTGCCTATCACTCTGGTTCTGGCCGCTATCCGAGCGCACCAGCGGCTCTTCGCGGCGGGTTTCGCCCAGCAGCGCGCCAAGCCCCTTGCCGAGCTTCTTCTTGCGATCGATCTGGCGAGGGCCGGTGCTTGCGGAAGATTCGCTCATGCCGCTTTCCTTTTCTGCGGGAGACGCCCGATCAATTCGCGCGCTAGCCCAATATACGCGCGACTGCCTGAGCAATTGTGGTCATAGACCAGCGCCGGCATTCCGTGACTGGGCGCTTCGCTGAGCCGGACGTTGCGCGGAATCACGTTCTCGAAAACCAGCTTGCCCAGGCAATCGCGCACATCGTCGGCAACCTGATCGGTCAGCCGGTTGCGGCGGTCGAACATGGTCAGAACGACCCCGATGATGCCGAGGTCGGAATTGAAGCCCTGCTGGACCCGCTCGACCGTCTGGAGGAGCTGGCTGAGCCCCTCGAGCGCGAAGAATTCGCATTGCAGAGGGACAAGGAGTGAATCGGCCGCACAGAGCGCGTTGAGCGTCAGCAATCCCAGCGAGGGTGGGCAGTCGATGAAACACACATCGTATCCCTGCGTATCCAGCGCCTTCCTCAACCGCGCGGTGCGATCATCGACCGAAACCAGTTCAACCTCGGCTCCGGATAGATCCTGTGTTGCTGGTACGATGTCGAGCCCCGGAATGTCGGTAGGCTGCGCGCATTCCGACAAAGTACCCTGGTCGAGCAGCAGATCGTAGCTCGTGCATTCGCGGTCGGCGCCCGCAACGCCCAGACCGGTCGATGCATTGCCCTGCGGGTCGAGATCGATCAGCAGCGTTTTCCATCCGGTCGCTGCCATCGCCGTAGCAATGTTGATCGCAGTGGTGGTCTTCCCCACCCCGCCCTTCTGATTGGCAATTGCAATGGTGATCATGGTTTAGCGCTCCACTGGCCGCGTCCTACGACGACGCCTGCGTCGGGATCGGTCTGAGACTGTTCCACGTGAAACATCTTGCGGCGATTCTTCGGCAGTCCCTGCACTTCTTGCGCTGCCGAACGCCCTTTGGGCAACACCCAATCGGTTGTCTTTGTGGAGAAGCGCGCGGCCAAGCCCAACAAGCGGTCGAGTGGCGCAAAGGCACGGGCAGAGATCGTCCCGGCATCGAACCGTTCGACGTCCTCGAGCCTGCAGCCTGCTACGCGGCAGTTTCCGAGAGCCAACCCCTCTCTGGCACGTTCGAGCCAATCCACCCGCCGCTTGCGCGATTCCACCAATATTACTTCGAGATTGGGCCGCATTGCGGCAATAACTAGGCCCGGGAAACCCGCTCCACTCCCGAGGTCGAGCCATGGTGCCTGCGTGGCCGGCACAAGTTCGAGGAGCTGTGCCGAGTCGGCAATATGCCTTTGCCAGACAATTGGAATAGTGGCCTTGGCCACCAGGTTCTGCGACCCATTTTCGGCGATCAGCAGATCGCTCAACTTCGCCAGTCGGTCCATGGTGATGCCGTCACACAGGGAAGCGACATAGGCTCTCGCCTCGCTTTCATCGGCAATCGCGGTCACGCTGCACGGTCCAGCTTGCGCGCATGGACGAGCAAAGCGGCAAGCGCCGCAGGCGTTATGCCGCGTATCCGACCGGCCGCGGCGAGCGTCTCGGGTTTGGCGAGCGACAATCGTTCGACCATCTCATTCGAAAGTCCTGGTACGCAGGCGAAGGGAAAATCGGGCGCAAGGACCTGAGTCTCGCTCTTGCGCAAATCGCTGAGTTCGGCCTGTTGGCGCGCCAGATAAGGGGCGTAGAAAGCGTCCTCCGCCATTTCTACTGCAAGCGGATCGACCGGGTCCACCGCAATCCAGCGCGCTGCCTCGCCTAGGTTTATATGGCCTCCAGCCAGCCATTCCGACGCCGAACGCGGTCCCGCGTCCTGTTTCACGTGAAACCCCGCCTCGACAAGATCGCGTGAGTGTATCTTGGTGGCGAACCTTTCCTCATACTGCGCGCGTCTCTGTTCGCGTTGCCGGTACCAATCTGCGCGTCGCTCTCCAACAATGCCGCATTCGATGCCAAGGGGCGTGAGCCGCGTATCGGCGTTGCTTGCCCGCAGCCGCAACCGGTACTCCGCGCGAGAAGTCAGCATCCTGTAGGGTTCGGTAATCCCTTGGAGCGTGAGGTCGTCGACCATTACGGCGATATAGGAATTTCCCCGATCGAGCGCTGCCGGTCGTTTGCCGAGAACCGCGGACGCGGCGCCCATCCCGGCCACCAGACCCTGTGCTGCCGCCTCTTCATATCCCGTGGTGCCATTGATCTGGCCGGCACAGTACAGACCGGGAATCGCATGCAGTTCGAGTGTAGACCGGAGCGCCCGGGGGTCGATATGATCGTATTCGACGGCATATCCGGGCACCGCCATCTCCACGCGTGCCAGTCCGTCCATTTCGCGCAACATGCCGAGCTGCACGTCAACGGGAAGCGAGGTGGAGATGCCGTTGGGGTAAACAAGGTGGGTATCGAGCCCCTCCGGCTCGAGGAACACCTGATGCCCATCGCGATCGGCAAAGCGATGGATCTTGTCTTCGATCGACGGACAATAGCGTGGCCCCGCGGCGCCGATCGCGCCCGAAAACAGGGGGGACCGGTCGAGATTGGCGCGGATGATATCGTGTGCCCGTTCGTTCGTGCGTGTGATGGCACAAAACACCTGAGGGTTCACGCGCGCGCCGGACAAGGCGCTCATCGTCCAGTTGTCACTATCCGACGCTTGCTCTTCGAGGCTTGCCCAATCGATAGTACGCCCATCGAGCCGCGGCGGGGTGCCGGTCTTGAGCCGGCCCATCGGCAGATCGGCGCAACGCAGCTGCTCGGCGAGCTTGTGTGCTGCGCCCTCACCTATCCTGCCCCCCTCGAACCGTTCCTCCCCCCGGTAGAGAACACCACCAAGAAAAGTCCCAGTGCAAAGGACGACGGCGGGCGCGGTAAGCTTTGTACCATCCGCGAGCGTGAGACCCGAAACGGCGCCGCCCGAAAGCAGCAGGGCCGCCACCTCTCCAGCGATCACGGTCAGCAATGTCTCTTCGGCGACGATGGCCTGGACTTGGGTGCGGAACAAAGAGCGGTCCGTCTGCACACGTGGCCCCCAGACCGCGCTGCCCTTCGATCTATTGAGCATCCGGTAGTGAATTGCTGCCGCATCGGCCGCTCGCGCGATCACACCATCGAGCGCATCGACTTCCCGAACGAGATGCCCCTTGCCCAATCCACCGATCGCCGGATTGCAGCTCATCGCGCCGATCTTGTGGGGATCGAGGCTCACCAGTCCCGTTCGCGCACCCATCCGGGCAGCTGCGCAGGCCGCCTCCACTCCGGCGTGGCCGCCGCCGACAACAAGGACATCGAATTCGTGCATCAGACGGGCCCTTTAACCGGCGCCGCCTCACGCGTCAAAAAGCCGTGTTTCACGTGAAACACTATTTGCCGATACAGAACCGCCCAAACAACGCGTCGAGCATTTCCTCGGTCGAATCGCGCCCAACCAGCCGATCAAGCGCGCGCCGGGCGCTGCGCAGACGTTCCGCCGCAATCAGGAGATCACCCGATATGTCGAGCTGCGCTAGATCGTCAGCGGCCGCGAGCGCGCATTCCTTTTGCCTGCGGTTCAAGGCAATCCGGTCCACCGGGGGCAGCGCGGCCTTACCCCGCTCGACTATCATGTCGACCAGGAGGTCCATGCCCTGCCCCGTTACAGATGAAACTTTCACATCGGCCGGCCCTTGGTCGGCCGATCCAAGGTCGCTTTTCGATGCGACAATGATCGCGCCATCAGGCGCCTCCACCGGATCGCCCAGCCATAGAACGATCTGACCCGATTCGACGGCCCGGCGTGCGCGTTCGATGCCCATTTCCTCGATCACGCCCGCACCTTCCTTGCGCATGCCTGCAGTATCGACCAGCACGAATGGCACTCCCGCAATGCCAACGGAGCGCTCCAGCACATCGCGGGTCGTTCCGGCTTCGGGTGTCACGATCGCCGCATCATCGGCCAGCAGCGCGTTGAAAAGCGAAGATTTCCCTGCATTGGGCGGGCCTGCGAGTATCACTCGGACACCATTCCGCAAACGCTCCGCCTCGGGCCGCCCGGCGACCCGGCGGATTTCCGCAACGAGATCTGCAGTTTCATCGGTGAAACCGGGCGGAAGGCCTGCGACATCATCCTCGTCTGCGAAATCGATGACAGCTTCGACGGCAGCAGCGAGACCGAGGATCCGGCTGCGCCATTCCTCGATGCGCTGTGACAGGCTGCCGCCAGCGGAAAGCAGGGCGCCCTGCCGCTGCAATTCGGTTTCAGCTGCAAGCAAATCCGCAAGACCCTCGGCCTCGGCGAGATCCATCCGACCGTTCGCAAAGGCGCGGCGGGTGAACTCGCCGGGTTCGGCAGCGCGCAATCCATCCATGTCAGCAAGTGATCGGGAGATCGCGGCGATTACCGCCCTGCCCCCATGACAGTGAATTTCGGCAAGATCCTCGCCGGTCGCGGTCTGCGGTCCGGAAAACCAGAGAACCAGTGTCGTATCCAGGACGGTCCCGGTCCGATCACGCAGCGTCCGCACCCGCGGGGACCGCGCCGGAGGCAGCTTTCCTGCCAGTTCGGCCAATGCCGCGCCCGATCGCGGGCCGCTTATACGGATAATACCGATGGCCGCCGGCGGAGCCCCGCTCGACAGCGCGAAGATCGTGTCATCCATGCAAAGAATAGCTCAGCTGTCGCCCGACGGCTTCTTTGCGGAGGAACTGCGCGCCGCATTGGCCCCTTCCATAAAGCTCTGGAACAGCTTGAACCCCGCCTGGCCCATAGGAGCCAATTGCTTTGCATATTCTTGAAGTTGTTCGGTGTTGTTCACACCCTTCATCGCCTTGGACATCATGTCGACATAGACATCGTTTGCCTTGCCGACATCCGGCAGGCCCATGAAGGTCCGCGCCTCTTCGGGCGAACAGTCGATTTCGATATGGACCTTCATCGCGATTTCTCCGTTATGGCTTGCAGGAGCCTATCTGGGTCCGCATCACGCGTCATGCAAGCGTAAGACACCAAACGAAGCGAGGGAGCCAAACCACCATGAGCGAAACCGTCACTATCACCGCCCTGTCCGGCGACGAAGAGTTCACCGCCTATGTTGCGCGGCCGGCCGGCTCCCCCAAGGCCGCGATCGTCGTGATCCAGGAAATTTTCGGCGTGAATGCGGGGATCCGCCGTAAGTGCGATCGTCTCGCCGAAGACGGCTATCTCGCCATTGCTCCCGACCTCTTCTGGCGACTCGAACCGAAGATCGAGCTCGATCCCGATGTCGAACCGGAATTCCAGCGCGCGCTCGATCTGATGGGCAATTTCGATCAGGATCAGGGCATCCCCGACATCGAAGCAACCATCAAACAGGTGCGCGAAGCGGAGAAGATCGCGAAAGTTGGTTGCGTTGGATACTGCCTTGGCGGCCGCCTCGCCTACATGACTGCCGCGCGTACCGACGTGGATGCGAGCGTCGGATATTACGGAGTCGGCATCGACAGCCTGCTGAATGAAAAGCATGCCATTGCCCATCCGCTGATGCTGCATGTGCCGACCGAGGACGGCTTCGTCGACAAGGATACGCAGAAGGCCATGCACGAAGGACTGGACGATCACCCCAAGGTCACGCTGTATGACTACGAGGGGCTCGATCACGGCTTTGCCACCGAGTTCGGTAAGCGGCGGTCCGAAGAAGCGGCCCAGCTGGCCGACAAGCGCACAAGCGAGTTCTTCACCCAGCACCTCGCCTGATGCGCAACCGGGCCAATCTGCGCGAGTCGTCCGAACTGCTGATGCGGTTCGGGCCGACCGCGGTCGTCGCTTTACTCTGCGCGGTCTTCCTGCTGGTCGAACCCTTGCGCTGGGGCCTGGTAGTCACCGTTCCTCTGCTGTTGCTGGCGCTGTACGATTTCTTCCAGCGCCAGCACACGCTGTGGCGCAATTACCCGCTGCTCGCGCATATCCGCTGGATCATGGAAGACCTGCGCCCCTATGCGCGGGCCTATATCGTCGAAGGCGATCTCGAGGGACGCCCGTTCAACCACCAGCAGCGCGCCCTCGTCTACGCACGGGCGAAAGGCCAGCTCGATTCGCATCCCTTCGGGACCGAACTGGACGTCTATTCGGACGAGTATGAATGGCTTGCCCATTCGGTCGTGCCCAATGCGCAGGCCCCGTCGGAATGGCGGGTCGATGTCGGCGGCAAGCAATGTACGCAGGCCTATTCGGCCTCGCTCCTCAATATCTCCGCGATGAGCTTCGGATCGCTGTCGGCCAATGCGATCATGGCGCTCAACAAGGGGGCCGCCGCGGGCAATTTCTACCACGATACCGGCGAAGGGGGCATCTCGCGCTATCACCGTTCGCACGGCGGCGACCTAGTGTGGGAAATCGGTAGCGGCTATTTCGGCTGCCGGACCGATGACGGCTCCTTCGATCCCGATCAGTTTGCACAAACCGCGCAGGATCCGCAGGTTAAAATGGTCGAGATCAAGCTCAGCCAGGGCGCCAAGCCCGGCCATGGCGGCGTCCTGCCGGGCAGCAAGGTCACCGAGGAAATTGCCGAGGCACGCGGTGTCCCTGTCGGCACAGATTGCATCTCGCCTCCGGCCCATTCGACCTTTTCCACGCCCACCGGCATGCTTAAATGGGCTGCGCAGCTGCGCGACCTGTCGGGCGGAAAGCCGGTCGGCATCAAGCTGTGCGTTGGCAAGCCCCATGAAGTCTTCGCCATCATGAAAGCGATGCGCGAAACCGGTATCACGGTCGACTATATCGTGGTCGACGGAGCGGAAGGCGGTACCGGCGCGGCACCGGTGGAATTCTCCAACCGCGTGGGCATGCCGCTGCGCGAAGGACTGATCCTTGTTCGCAATGCGCTCGTTGGGACCGGTCTCAAGAGCGAAGTGAAGCTGGCCGCAGCGGGCATGGTCCATTCAGGCGCAGGAATGGCGATGAATCTCGGCCTCGGTGCAGACTGGTGCAACGCGGGCCGCGCTTTCATGTTCGCGCTGGGCTGCGTGCAATCGATGAAGTGTCATGCCGATACTTGCCCGACGGGAGTGGCCACGCAGGATGCGACCCGCCAGCGTGGCTTGGTGCCCATGGAAAAGGCCGAGAGAGTCGCGCGTTTTCAGCGCCATACGCTGCATTCATTCCGCGAGATGGTGGTCGCGATGGGGCTCGACAATCCCTGGCAAAT
>Ga0208794_1000616_pt1 | contig 21269 bp, 26 predicted proteins | sample 32_taG_FD_184106 | JGI IMG/M metagenome (GOLD analysis project Ga0208794, IMG submission 184106) | Marine viral communities from the Gulf of Mexico - 32_GoM_OMZ_CsCl metaG (SPAdes) (version 2) | ecosystem: Environmental > Aquatic > Marine > Oceanic | place: Atlantic Ocean: Gulf of Mexico... | reverse complement strand
CATCGCAAGCAAAGCCCCCAGACGGACTCGCTATATGAGGGCGGTCCGCCTGGGGGCTTTGGCACCCAATAGGCGGGTCAAAATCAAACGCTGAAACCGGGTCACTTTTAAACGCTCATTGACAGCTGACTGCTTGTTGACGCTCTTGCGCTTCTGTGACGCTTGTTTGCGCTCCGCACGGGCAAGCTCAGTCACGGCATCCGCCATTTCGTTTTCGTTCACATCGGTTGCAATATCAGCCAGAGACTTCTTGGCGGGCTCTTTGGGTTCGGGCTTCGAGGCACCAGACCCTTGCGAGACGACCGAGCTTCGGTTGAACGCATGACCCATGCTTTCAAAGCTCCGAAACAGCTCGTCGTGAATGCCGACGTCATCGCCCCAAAGACCGACGCGGCGATAATCCATGCGGTTGGGCGGCGTGTGAGCAAGCGCGTACCCGACAAGCTGCGGCGGCAGTTTTGCCGGCTTCTCTTGCGGCTTGTCAGCCTTGGGAATGTTCTCGGCTTTCGACCAGATACCGCCCACTCTGACAGCGTTTCTGAACGGGCACATGAAGCAGGCATGCGCCAATGCGCAAATCTTGTCCTCTGTGCGCTCCGGTCTGCCTTGTGTTCCGTTCTTGTGAACCTGCTCACAGTGCGAGACCGTTGTACCTTCTTTCTTGATCGGGCAATGAAACGTGTATTCGTTTGCCATCTACCAGCTCCCCTCTTGTGGAAATTTCTCTGCGCGTATCTTTTGACGCTCTGCCTGTTTGCGGATCTTCTCTTCTCGTGCGCTCTTTTCCTCTTGCGCTCTCTTTTTCAGAAGGATCGACCTGCGCTTAGCCTGCTCTTTGATGAACGTGTCCATGTCCTCAGTTGAGAAGTCGTTCACCTCTGCGGCTCTTCTGAGAAATTCGTCCGCTTTGTGCGTTTCATACGCGACATCGCCTTCGTCAAAGATCAGATCGAGACTACTCCAGAAGCCATTTTCTATTCGGGTAAGATCACCATTCATCGCTCAACTCGTCGCGCTTTTTGGCAATGAACTCCTCGTCCGCTTCTGCAAACGGATCGGGGTCACCTGGCTCTCCTGGATCGAGGAAGTGCATCCCCTCGATCTCCATATGATCGAGATTGAGATAGAGCATCTCCTCGCGTGGACCTTGCGCCACGCTCTCGATGATCAGGCGGTTCAGCTGTTCCATCACCAGCTACCCCACTCGTCGCCGCGGTCGATGTCAGCCAAGGGCTCTACTTCGGCGGTGGCGGAAGGTTCATCGTGACCCTCAAAGAACGAGCTGATCTCTTCGTAAATCTTGGTTCCAGGCTGCGCCCACTTCGCGCGCCCGAAAGTTGATTGAAAGCCTCTCGAATGAATGAAGGTCTCTTTCTGTTCGAGGCTGTATCCGTTCTTGTGACGCTTGATTGCCTCGTCACTGGCCGCGGCTCTGACGTTGCCCTCGCTGCCGTTTGTGCCGCGTTGCATCTGTCCTCTGGCTTCGCGTGAACCGTTACGCTTGAGAAGGGTACACTCGTTCGTCCCTTGGTCGATCAGCAGCACCAGAACGTAATCTTTCGTGCCGCCCTGATGGACGAATTCTTGAATTTCAACGAAGCGCATCCTGTCACCTGTCTATGTCTCTGTCTGTAAGTCATTTATGACTGACTATTTACGGGAGCGCAAACGCGAATTTCACCCAATGCTCAGAAGAAGAGATTTCATGGGGTCAAGCTTTACAGCCTCGTCGAGAGCTTTCACGGTTTCGGCAACGGTGAGGTCACCTGGATCTTTGTCGCCTGGCGGACGTGCGATCTTGACGCGAAAGCCCATCTTCATGATCTCGGTCGCGGTCTTGAGCGCTTTTCGATACGCCATTTCCTCACCATCCCAGAACAGAATGATCTCGCGCGTTCCCCATGATTTCAGACGCAGCAGCTTGTTCTTCTGGTCATTGCCGTCGGCGCCTTTTGACAAGTGGACACCGAAAGACCCTACAACCGCCTTGTCCTCGTGATGAGTCTTCTTGATGTTGACCCATGTGCGAATAACGTCGAACGCGCCTTCACACATGATGACGCTACGCTTGCCCGCGGCGTTTTGACCATTGAACAGAAAGCGCCCAGTTCCGGGCAGGCCCGGCGGGAAGAGGTATTTACGGTCGCTCTCGCCGGATAAATCACGACCTTGAAAGGTGACCATTTCGCCATCGAGGTCGTAGATCGGAATGAGAACGCGCTCACCGAAATACATACCGCCGCGTTCGCCGTCCTTCTTGGTGTAATTGTACCAGCCGTCAGGGCAGTATCGCAGTTTGAAATACTTTGCCGTTTCACCATCAACGCGACGCTGCTTGAGGTATTTCAGATTGCCGCCGTCGGGTGTTGGCAGATCGTACCCGTCTGGCAATTTCCAGTCCTCATTGTCGAGAACTTCGGTTTCAAGCTGCGTCGTGCGCTCCGGCCGCCAGCCCATTTCTGAAGCCATGCGTTCGAGATATTGCGCCGTGGCGCGCTTTGACCCGTCGAGCTGCGCTTCGGTAAAGGTGAAGATATTGAACGTCGTGCCGCAGGAGCCGTGAAAGCAGTTGCCGAGACCCGTGTCGCGGTTTGCATAGACCTTCCATTCCGAGCCGTGACAGAACGGGCATTCCTGAATGTTCAGCTGTTCGCCTGACGAGCCGTGACCGATGCGATATTCGACGCCTTCGCGCTCAAGGACATCCTCAAGCGTCAGGTTTTTCAGGATATCTTTAATGCTCATTTCTCACGCACCTCGATGATCATAGACACCTGTTCTTCACCGACAGGGCATATCAGCGCCGTTGTTTTATGATCGGCCCAAACCATCTTGTAAGAGGGTTCAAGATTGTACTCGCTATTGAAGGCCATTGTGGCGAGATGCCATTCGTCGTGTGACTTTATGGCATAGATATTTAGCCTCTTATCGCTCACAGCTTCTCCTCTGCGTTTTGAATGACCTGTTGCAGACGGTCGGCCCGAATGCGGTCGCCGCGCGCAATGCTGATCGACAACTCCCAAGAGGCTGTCTCAATCAGTCCCTTGATCTTTTGTCGCTCGATCACTTGTTTGATCCATGCGATCATCTGTCTGGCCTCATATACATTACTGAGTGATAGACCTCTTTGCGCGTCAGAGTTTTCGACTCTTGCGCGTTGACCCAGTTCAGAACCTTGTCAAACGCAGCCCACTGACCTGAAATGAAGTCATCACTGACGGTTTCTTTAGCGCAGGGCTTTTCATCCAGCGATCGGTAATGCGGTGACATCGGGATCGGGCAATCGCCTTCGCATTGTGACCAGTCATCGCCGGAATACTTGCCGCACTTTGGACAGCCTTTTGGCTGATGCAGCTCAGCCTGCTCGGCGCGAAATGCGGCGTCGTTCTCGGCGCACCAACCGTCTTTCTTTTTCATTCTTCCTCCAGGTAACTGACTGCTTCGTCCCAGTCGCCCTCGATCCACGCCTTGATCGCCATGTCTCGATCCCAAACGTCCTCGATCTTCTCGCGAACCTCTACCAGAAACAGGTCTATCACCATCGGGCGACCGTCTGAGAGTTGAGTTGACTCGGTCATTTCTTATCCTTTGTCATTTTATGCGTCTTGCCGGCCAAATTCATCGCCCATTTCAGATCCTCTTCTGAGGATAGTCCGAACATGCCTGAACCAGAGGCTATGCACTCAAGAGTGCTGTTTGCGGATTTCAGGCGCGCTCTGAGCTTGGTGTTGTTTGCTGCGATGTCCCGCGCTTTTTCTGACCAGAACCGCCAGATGTTTGACCCTACTGATGCGTGTCCGCTGTCCAGTGCGGCTTCAAGATCAGCAATGCGCTTCTCCACGCCTTCGGAAGCCCGCTTGTTCCATTTATCAACGCTTTCTGGGTGATCGGCGGCGATTCCCATTCCCGAAAGAATGCAGTCGCCTTGAGATTGACCCTCATGAACGGCCATGTTCGACTTGGTGATAGTCAGTTTCTCACCACAGAAGGGACACGGTTTCAGAACTGGATGAGTCATCAGTAGTTGCCCTCTGCAACCTGGCAGCACAGCAGGCCCTTCTCGCGCCACATCTTCGTGTCTTCGATGCGATCTTCGAAGGCGAGCTTGGGGTCGAACCCGTCCATGCGCGCCTTCTCCAGAAGCTCGCCTTTGACGATGTGACTGAGCCGCCGATCACCGTTCTTGCGCATGTAGAGAACGGGGCCGGTAATGCCGCCGCTCTTTTGCATGTAGCGCCAGTGATGCGCTGCAAAGCTCCTGATTGGGCATTGCAGATGATCGTCGTAGAGCCAGTTGTAGGTGACCTCGCGCTGAGCTTCCGGTCGACCGGTGATGAAGATGACCCGATGATGCTGGCGCAGAAGGCTATAAAGCAGCTCCCATGTCTGCTTGATCGGCGCGTCTTTCGCGACCAGCTCGTCAGACAGGAAATTGTCCCAGTCCTTCTTGAACGGCTTCTCATAGATCACGTTCGGATCAGGGATGATGTGGTGCAGACGATGTTTCGCATCTGCCAGTGTACCGTCTATGTCAAATACGCAATCGATGGTTTTATCTCCTCTTTTGAATGCCGACAGCCTCTTCGGGAGACCATCCACGCTTGAGACGCATTTTGAGAGCGCCTCGGGTTATGTTTGCGAACTCGGCCCATTGAACCCAGGTGCGACGATCTCCGTTGACCGTCAGGTGCTTGGTGCATCGGCGGTTCATAATGTTGTCGATTTTGTCGACCCAGTGGCAATTTTCAGGACTGTAGCCTTTCGAATTGTCCTCTCGATCAAGTTCCTTGCCTTCTGGCTTTTCTCCCATGTCTGACAGAAAGTTCTCGAATGTCTCCCATCGAGCGCAGTATCCAATTCCTCTGCCGCCGTAGTTTTCATAGGCTGAGTGATTAGGATTTGAGCATCGCTGCTTCATGCCAACCCATGAATGATAGGTGGGTGAGTTTACCCACTCGCTTGCTCGATTAAGACATCCGCATGACGGGTTAGGTTGACGCTTAAATACTTGAGCGCGAAGTCTCTTTGTTCCGCCGCATTCACATGTGCAATCTACCCACGTCTCGACATCGCGGTCAGCACTCACAACAGTCAATAGACCTTTGCGCTGCCCTACCCACCTGTCAAATACGATGTCCATATCAGCTCCAATACCGGTAGATGGTGGGCCGCAGGCTCAGAAACGCCGCGGTTGTCATGTCCTCGGGCCAGAGCCGAAGATGCTTTATTACGAACCACAGGTGCCACGGTGCCCATGCGATCGCGTCCTTGTGCTCGGGTTTGTCGCGGTAGCAACTCTCCCAGTATTTCTCGACCCCCAGCGGCATATCGGGGTTTGCCTTCATCAGACCGACGTAGGGGTAGAGAGTGCCAGGGTGTGACAGCCACTCGCTTTCCAGATCCATCGTCATGCTGTCGTGCTGCGTCTCATACAAGAAGGCGTCGAGATTGTTGCCGTAGCGGCTCCACTCTTCACGGCTCAGGGCCGGCGTCAGCAGAACTTTGTCCTCAAGGCCGAACTCGTCGTCGTGACTGACCATCTGGTGAAGCGCAGTGACGGGATTCATCGCCTCGTGGAAGATCAGATTTTCCATCACTTCGCCGGTTGTCTTGGCAAAGGATTTCACGTCGGCCCGAAAGGCTTCGAAGCGCTCAGGGTTTTCCAGCGCGCCATCATCGTCGAAAGACAACTGTGAGCGGTCTGCCCGCAGATCCTCGAACACGTTGAGATCGAGACCGTATCCTACGGCCAGGTGCATTCTGATACCCATTCTTATCCCCAGCTCCCAGATTTGTCGTCATATTTCATCTTTATATCGTTGTTTTCGTTAGTGTTTTCAGGAACAGCAAGACTGATCTTCAACCGATCTTCGAAGAAAGAAGCAGGTAGCTCGATGTTGACGGCCACAGACTGCTCGCCCTCTTGCGCCGTGTAGCCTGCGGGCCTGAAGGCGCTGTTGACATCGTCCACATTCCGAACAGCGCGTACGGAGCCGTCTTTCTTGACGAAGAGCCGCGCCTTGATTTCAAATGTTTTGCCCATGTGAGCCTCGCGTTTGCTGTGTTAAGTCATTTGTGACGTACTGATTGAGGGGTCGCAAGAGTGCGACCCGCCCACTCAGCCGATGGGCTTGATCCACTTTTTACCGCCTCTGTAGCCGTATCGACTAGCCTTTCCGCAGCGATAGCAGTGAGACTGCGGCATGCCTCGATAACCGCTACCCCACGTCACATAGAAGGCATGACCTTTGATCGAGCAGATGATTTCGCGCCACAGTTGACCCCATGAAGGGTCAACAGAGGTGTTTTGAACGTGATCAGGCTTCTTCATCAGATGCCACCTTTCCCAAGTACCTTCGTGATGAATGTCGCGGTCGCTAGATCCTGTTCGATGTTCAGGACATATCCGCCGGCCATGTTACGCACCGCGGCCATGAACAGACGCGCTTCGCCGTTCTCTTTCTCTTCGTCGCTTGCGTTGATAGAGAACATCGCATCAGCCAGTCGAACCTTGTTGAAGTCTTCTGCCGCGTGTTCCGCTTTTGCCAGCGAGGCTTTCATGCCATCACGGTTTGACTGAATGGCGGTGATGACTGCGAGGTCTTCGTCCTTGGCAAGTGAGCGCAGACCCATACCGATCGAGGCGCTTTCTCGAATGGCGTCGTCCTTGTAGACGCGATCTGGGGCCATGATGTCCCAGTAGTCGACCACGACCTCGTCAAAGATCAGACCCTTTGCCTTGTAATGCTCGACGAGGCGTCTGAGGTCTTTGGGCGAGAATGTCCCTGTGCCGTATTCATGCACCTTCATCTTGCCCGCTTTTGCCAGCTTCGTTCGAACGGCTGACTCCACGTCGATGATATGCTTGAGCAGGTCGTTGGTCTTGAAGCCTGACAGGTACGCATCGACGCGGTCCATCGTCACTTCGACGGAGTTTTCGAGAGAGACGTACAGGACGTTTTTACCGGCGAGCTGCGCGTTGACCGCGAGGTTCATCAGACCAAAGGATTTACCCGCTTTCGCTGGGCCGAGAATGACCAGCATTTCTTTGCGCTTGGCCCCGCCACCCAGAGCGTCATCCAGCTCCTTGTAGCCCGTTGTGATGCCTGGTTCGATCTTGCCTACCGCAATGTCCTTGCGTCGCTCTGTACGCGCCGTGATGTCGTCTGTGACATCATGCCCGATCGAGCCGTCGTTTGCCGCAACCTGGAACGCTTGGCTCATGTATTCTTCGATCAGGTCGAAGTCATGCGTATCCATTGCGGGGACCGACTTTTGCATCGCAGCCATGATCGCTTGGTGCTTTGCAAAGCTGGAGATTTCGTCGATCACATAATCGCGGTCAGACAAGTCTTCCTTGCGCAGCAGCTTGAACGTGTCGATCACGTCGTCCTTTTGATCGGAACGAATGGTCTTGCGCGCAATGGCATCCTTGATCAGTTTGACCAGAACAACCTGCGACGGCACGGATTTGTACTTGTCCCAGTATTGCTGCGACAGCGCGACCAGATGCGCCTCGCTTTCGTTCAGGAAATACGAGGGCTCGATCAGCCCTTCTGTGCGGATGTTGAATGTCGGGTCGCGCAGAGACAGCGCTGCGACCTTGCTTTGGAATTCGTCATCGAAGTCATAATGAGGCATTAGTCTCGCACCTCACAGACACTTTCAATGGCGCTTTTGAAGATCAGGCTGGGGTGTCCGGTCTCGTCTTCAAGCAGAATGGTATAGCGGTCGAAAGATTTCAGATTGCCTTTATAGGTGGCCTCGTCTGTGGTGTTTACCCAGATGCTCTTCCCCACAAGCTTGCTGAGATATTGCTCATGACCCCAAGGCCGCGGGATGCTGAGCTTTTGTCGTTTCTTTTCCATGTTCTCTCCTGCCTAACAGTCATCACTGACTGAGTAATGTTTTCTTGATATCGCGCATTTGCTTGACCGTGTCGAGTGATAGGACGCGCACGACCTCTGTCTCTCGAATGAGCCTCAGATCGTAGCATAAGCGCGCCAGTGCGATATTTCGATCCGGCCTGTTGCGCACCTCATTGATCAACCACTTGGAGCATGCCTTCTGGTTGCTGCTGCCGACCCAGGCGTCTGCGTGATAGTGCGAGTGCTTGGGCAGCCGAAGCTTGATCGTGTTTCGCTTTTCAAAGGCACGCTGTCCCGAGATCATGGTTGACGCCTCTGTCAGCATGTTCAGCGGCGGCAGGTCCAAATCTGCGAGATACGGGTTGTTCGATTTCCACTTGTCGAAGCCGCGCTCCTGCATGAAGTAATTGAACGAGGCATCGAAATAGCTGTCGTATGGGCAGCCCAGCTGATCGACGAGGTGCATACGGTTCAGGGTCGATACAATCGTGCGCGCAGGGCGATTGTAGAGGCTTCTCTGTGCGTTCTTGGGCAAGTCGCTACGTCCACTGGCGGGACGCCCGTAGAAGCGCTTGAAAGCGCGTCTGTGCGCTTCGTTGTATTCGTGAATAAACACGTATGAGCGCAACACCGGATGGATGTGACGATAATCGAACCAGCACTGGTGGATACGCTTGCGTTCGGCTTTGACCATGTCCTTGCGCCAGAACTTATACATCAAGCCTTCGAGTGTCGTCCAATCGAGTTCTGACTGGACGACATCTTTGAACAGATCGTTAGCCGTCTGTGATGAAGGATGGGAATTCAAACTGTTGGCCCTCGTCGCTGTCTGCACTGTCGATGTCAGTGTCATACGCATCGAGAATTAGCCGGACGAGGCCGTGCCTGACGATGTCATCCCGCGTGAATTCAACTGAACCGACTGTGTCTAGATAGCAGATACGCTTGAACCCGTCAATCAGTCCTGACTTAGTATTTGATGGAAGCATGCACTGCTTTGGGTCGCCGTCAATGGCGTATCGTGCGCCCTCGCCCAAGCGTGTCAGAAACATCTTCATTTCTTCGACGGTGGCGTTCTGCGCCTCGTCAAAGAGAACCATGGACGGCTCGTCAAAGCTGCGGCCCTGCATGAAGTTCAGCGGTACAATCTCGATCTTCTCGGTGCGCATCAGATATTCGAAGTGACCGTGGCCCAGGCCGTCGTTGAACCCCTGCCCGTAGGCTGCGATGTAGGGCGCCATCTTCTCTTCCATGGTCCCTTTCAGAAACCCGATCGGACGACCGGCCTCAACCGCGGGGCGCGTGAGATAAATCTTCTCGATGTCTTTCTTCAGGAGCATGTCGGAGGCAACCCGCGCCGCGACGTATGTCTTGCCAACCCCTGCCGGCCCAATCCCGAATGTGATCTTGTTGTGACGCAGCGAGGAAATGTATTCCCGCTGTTTCGCAGTCTTGGGAACGAGAGGAGATTTCTGCCGCGCCGGAGCTTTGGGAGCCATATCGTCTACCAACCGAAGATTGGTAATCTGATCTTGATGGCGGGGTTTGGTTTGCTTCCGCTTGGACATAAGTAACTCCTTATAATGTCTCGCATAGTATAACTCATTCCTGAGTGTTTTTGAACAAGACTATGTTATTGACACTCGGAAAGATTATCCGTCGGTAGGTGATCCTCAAACGACGAAACGGCCCCGAAGGGCCGTCTGTCTCAGTCTTTGAAGATTTTCTCATCCGCGGTTCGGAAGTAATACTGTCCACCAAGAACGCAGTGATCTTGGATCGGAATGTATTCAAACACGGATTGGCGAGTTTGCGTGTCGCAGTGGACGACCATGATGCCGTTCTGCCAAATCTCGCCATCCATGAAGTCTGCCCGCCGACGCTGGCCGCCGCCCATCTGGTGAAACTCGCATGCGCCGAAGAACGGGTTGAAGAAGGGCCAGACCTCATGTTTGTGGTAGTGGCCGCCCCAGCCTGGAATGCGCAGCTTGCGGCGCTCTGGATAGTGGCAGCTCAGCAGGCAGTCCCAGTATATCTTGAAGTTCCGCGACAGCTCCTTCTTCACGTCAGATTCAGTGAAGGCTTTGAGCGATGCCTGACCGGTGAAGTTGACCTCATAGCGGTCCAGCCCGAGCAGCTGCGGGATGTCCATGCCGTGCAGATCGCAGAGCAAGACTTTCAGGGCCGGTGTTTGCTCGCCAAGGTGACGGAACAGCCGGTATTCGTGGTTGCCTTCGATGAAGTCCAGCTGTGCGTCGGCGTTGTCCTCGCGCAGCTCTTCGAGCAATTTGTGGTTCCAGTGGATCTCGCTCATGACATCGAACTCGCGCGGGTCCGAGGTGTATTTGCTGAAATCCGCCAGGTCAAAGAAGTCGCCGTTCATATTGATCACGTCAGGCTGAATGCGACGGTTGGCTTCGACAAACATGCGGCGCACGAAGGGGTCGCATTTGGTCCCGTGAAAGTCCGTGCCGACGAGGATCGTCTTGAAGCGCTTGCCGTTGTCCGGCCGCTCATACTTGCCCGCATAGGAGCGCTTCATGTCGGTGACGCGCTGCATTTCATCTTTCGAGGCATGCTTGCCAATGGCGCGCTCGATCCCGTGAGCATGGCGGCTCAACTCAAGATCGGCTTGTCGGCGGAATTCAGAGAATGAACCGAAATATCGGTTCCATGTGCTGTCGCTGATCGAGCTGTTGTTGCGGAACAGGTTGCGGGTCATGTGAACGCGGTGACCTGCCTCGTCTGACAGCATGTCTGCAATGGATCGCAGGTGCTTGATGCAGTCGATATCCGTCCAGTCTTCGCGATACTCGCGCACCTCGTCAGACTTCGGAACGCGGCGGCCCAGGTTGTCGACCATTTGACCAGGCTGAAGGACTTCCTCTTTCTCGACGCGGTCTTGATCGCGTCCAGCTGCAACACGGGAGCCGATGGTCTTGAGGCCGTTCTCGTGGTCCTTGTTACGCCGGCGGATTTCAGAGACGAGGCTCTTGGCGCGACTTAGGGATAGACCCGCCTCCTCTGCAACATCTGACATCGTGGGGAAGGCGACAATGTCATTGTAGATGTCGATGAAACGGTTGGTCTTCTTGAGATTTCGGCCCATATGAGGCTCCCGTGTTGAGGCTCAAAGAGCGATTAGTAAAATGAGGATGCTGAAGGTCAGTGCGATCATTGAGATAAAGGCGTGGTTTGGGGTCATCGCAGATCACCGTGTTTGTTCATCCACTCACTGATGACTGCATTCTCTTCGCGCGTGGAAAGATCGGCTTCGATGTCACCCGCGGCGATGTTGACCCGCTCGATCTCGGCGCCCGTGTCTTGCACGTCGTCGATGATCTTGCGCGTCTCAACCACGGCTTTGACGCCATTGATCTGCTTTTGCATATCGAAGGTCTGAACCTTGGCCTGATGACGGCCGCCAAAGTAGAAGGCGATGATTGCGCTGAGCAGCCACCAAAGAGGTTCAGGGACCAATGCAATGCCGGTCATGCGCGAGGCAAACCACACGGGGTCCACCATTGCAGAGACGAACATGCCGATGATCCCGAATGCCATCAGCGGACGCGGGATGCGGTTCAAACCGTCGATTAGGCGATCGAACCAGTTGGTGCGGTTCTCGCTTTGAAACTCGCGACCGAATTGAGCTTGAGCCCCGCCGGTCAGCTGATGATCTCGGCGGGCCTGGCCTTCACGGCTTGTGCGAAAGAAACCCGCGGTGTCGGTGATAACGTTGCGCCCGCCGCCGAACAGGGCTTTGAAGATGTCTCCTACCATCTTACCACCGTGCCGTGCGGGCTTTGAACTGTTCACGGGTCATATGATACCGCGGGTGCATGAACTCTTCGGCGCGCTTGATCCAGCCGCCCTTCCCGCCTGCGCGGGTCCGAGCATACTTGCGCGACGCGGGCCGACGATCAGCGATGCGGAAATAGTAATTGCGCCGTTCGACGCCGTATGCGTCTTCCATGGCGCTACCCATCTGCTTGTAGACGGCTTCCACCTTGCGCAGCGTGATTGGGCCGATCGACCCGTCTGCCTTGATGTCGGGCAGGGTGCGGTCGATGGTGTTGCACATGCGTTGCAGGATTTTGACAGCGTTGTTGCCCGCGTTCACCTGCATGTCGAAGACGGTTGCATGCAACTCGGCCGGCAGCTGGTCGATCTTGGGCTTGAAGAAGTAATGACGCAGGAAGATTTGAACGGCCTGATCGACGGTCAACAGACGCACATCGCGGGTATCCACGTCGCCGTCTTTGTCCAGATCCATACCAAGGGCGCGCATCGTGTGGATTGTCACGCCGTATTTGGTTGCCCCGCCTGGATCATCAGGGTCGTTCACGTAGCCGCCTTCGCGGGAGACGATGGAATGGGCAATGCTTTCGATGGTGGGTTTCATGATAGCCTCAAGAAGATTGAAGGACGTAGCAAATAGGGTCGAGCTGATCGAACGCATCCTCGCCCCCGCAGCGGTAAGTGACGGCGACCGTGATGCACACGCGACCTGGAAACAGACCGTCTGGAGGCAGAAAGGTGGCCTCAACCGGTGTCAGGTCTGTGCCGAACTGGCGAATCGGGGAAAGAAGAGTCCCAGGAAGCGGAATGTTGCGCTCGTCGGTGAACAAAGGGATTGCGGTCTTCGCGAGACAGCTGGCCCCGTGACTATTTCGTTTGACCAGATACCGCGCCGTCACGGGCTCGTCGGGAGTGACCGGCTCTTTGACGTATGAGAACACTGGATCTCGGTAAAGAATGCGGTCAGCGCCGGTTATCTGGTTGAGAGTTTTGATGATTTCATCGGTTTGCTGTTTCGTCGCCAGCTCATTCACCCCCAGAAAGTCTCGCGCGCTGTCTCTGATCACATCCTTCTTGGCTTCAAATACGACCGTGACGATCCCGAATGCGATGGTCCACGAGGTCAGAATGATGATGGTGATGTCGCGAAGCTTGGATGCGATGCTGGAAACGGAAAGTCCGTATGGGAGGTTCATGGCTATTCCGCTCTGCTAAGTCATTAATGAGTTATCATAACACAACCTACAGTCTAACTCAACAGTATCGGGTCTATATGCGACAGGATGCGCTGCGGGACGCTCTTAGAAGCTCTCTCATGCGCAGGATGGGGTTTTGTGAACCCTGACACTGTGAAAGAACAAGACAGCGTCAGGGAGCGATTTATTTGATCAGCGTGTATTGGATGTGCTGGCCGCCATACTCTAGCCCGTCGACGATCGTCGGGTTCGAATAGGCTTTCGTGAAAGACCAGATGTCTTGCGTGGCCGCGCCGTATCCGACACGCACGTTCAAGCCCTGCTCTTTTGCCATCTCATGCGCCTTCTCGAATAGCTGCTTGCCCAAGCCTTTGCCGCGCTGACTTTCGTGAACCCAGACCAGAGTGATGGTGAAGGCTTTCTCGACATCAAAGGGGAAGTCATCTGCATGTTCTCGAATCCAGTCGTCATTGATCGAAGGGTAGAACAGAAAGCTGCCGATTAGGCGATGACGGTCATCGACCGCCAGGATCACCTTGGAGTTCATGCTTGTGGCGCGCTGAATCCAGGCGTTTCGCTCTTCCGGCGTTTCGATCCAAGGCTGCATGTTGACGATGGCGGTCATGTATTTACGCAAAGACTTGGTATCGCCGGTGATGAATTGGGTCATTGAAGGTTGTCCAGTTCAGTCTTGAGGTGAAGAAGTGCTGCATCAATGTCAGATTGATCTTGTGCAGCGTCGATGGCGGCTCCCGCTTCGAGCCGCAGGGCTTCGATGATCGGCCCGACATAGCGCCAGAGCGACGCCTTGTATTCGAACAGATATGCGACCTGATAGGCTGTTTGGCCCGTGATGCCGATTTCGTGCGATATCCACGGAAAGTCGGTCAGGTCTTCTGGTTCAGGATCGAGGGCGAGATAGCGTTTCGCCTCCAGCTCCTTGTCGAGATAGATCATCCCCTGTCCAGGTAAGTCAGTAATGAACGACTGTCTGGCGCGCGTCAAGACAGACTTCACCTCTTCTCGCGCGTCGGCGCGACGAGGCTCCATGTCTACTTCGGCCAACGCCCCGTCCACCACTTGAAAAGAGGCCAATGGACCATCCGGTTCGTTCGCCTCAATGAAGTCACCAGCGGGCGCGCCCGCGTCTGGCCCGCCATAGGTGTAGAGAGGGTTGCCCGTTTCTGGGTCGTAATAAATACGCATGGTTATGATCCCATCTTGAAGAACTGGTATTTGATCGTTTTGTTGGGGTAGCTTGTCGATCCGGCAATGGGTGTTTTGGAACTGACAAAGGACATGCACTGGTTCTGGTGCATTCGAACAGTTTCTCCACTGTCATTGATCGTTACTTCCCCAAAGTCCATGAAGCCGGAATCAGTTCGGCTCAATATCCAATACCCTGCTCCCAAGTCGGGGAACGGCCCTTGGCAGAGCATTGTACCCGTGGCAGTTGGTGTCAGAGGGATAACGTCGGCGCGGAAAGCAAGGTCTCCTCCAAGGCGATAATCCACTCTACCCGGAGAGCCGTTACCCCCGTTTGCAGAACCGGAAGCGCCGTTGCCTTTCGCGCCTACAGTTATGACCAGAGATGGGTTAGACAGGCCGGAAATATCGTAGTCTGTGACAGATTGAAGCTGCCCAGCAAAACCGCCCACACCCCCAGTATTGTCGCCGCCGCCGCCGCCGCCTCCAGCACCGTACCCTGTGGCATGCCCGCCGGGGGTCTCGTCTACGGTGTACCCTCCTGTTCCTGATTTACCGCTACCAGTGCTTTGGAAATAAGCACCGCTCCCGCCAGCACCTCCTGTGCCCCAAATACTTGATTGACCGGGTGAACCGCTCTTGGCGCTTCTGGAAGCGTTACCCCCTACACCCCCAGCAGCAGTCCATGTCTTGATCGTTGTGGAACCGTTCTTCAGCGTCACAGTGGTCGTCCCACCGTTTGCACCATGGGTGCTGCCATCCCCTCGGTGACCACCACCGCCCCCGCCAATCATATCTAGGGACAGCTTAGCCGTCCCCGAGGGGATGGATACGGTCTGGCTGGAAGTGATCGTAGTCGTTTGCGGGGTGGGTTCTAGGTCTCGGAAGAACTTAGCGTTGTTGATCTTCAACCCCGTCTGGGACGTAGCCTGAATACTCTCGGTGGATGCCCCGTTGTCATAGGACATCGCAAAGCCGAAGCCAGTAGAACCGCCCTCATCCGTCCGCCCCATGTAGATACCATCTGTACCCAGATCGTAGGGGTTGAACTTACCCATCGCGAAGCCCGCAGTCGTGGCGTCGATGGACATAATCTCATCCACGTTGATACGCGCCACAGACATCGTCCCGGCCGTGATGTTGTCGGCGTTGAGAACTGTTGCATCTAGGTGGTCAATCGTGACCGACCCCTCAAGGATCACGTTATCTGCCGCGATACGCGCAAGGCTGGCCGCACCCGTCATATCATCGAACGCCGCCAGTTCCAGTTCAGCGCCCGCTGTACCTGCGATGGTGCGGAAAGACAGGGCCGCAGCCGCGTTACCTTCGAGGTCAACAACTGCACTTTCGAGGGTTTGGACGGAGGCCCCAATCTCGTGAGCGTCCGTAATGTCCTCAACGCCGAGGTAGTCCACCTCAACAACGCTAGATGCGCCCTGTTGATAGTTGAACAACGCCATGGGAACAGCTTTTACCGTAGTAGGACGGAACTGCCCGTGGTGGCTGTTACCTGCCCCTGTAATGATGCCCTCATAGGTACGCCATACGCCGTCATTGGCAAGGTTCTGACCTACCAGAGTACAATACCGCTGGGAGCCGGGGGCGGTGCTTTCCAAGTTACCCGCAGCGTCGAAAGTGCCCATCCCGCAGTACATCTTGCTTGTGGCCGTGCCCGTAACTTTAAGGCGGATTTTAACCCGATATACTCGGTCAAAATCAATGTTAATGCGGGCGGTAGAAAAGATAGAACCGTTACCAACATAGCGCAGCGATTTATTTGCGGTGTACCCTTCGTTTAGTACCGACACCCCTCCAGTTGCGGACCAAAGGTCGAGACCATCGGCAAAGTCCCAGTTACCTGCGTACTCAACAATGCTGTTTCTGACAGAAACCGCCGTGTCTCGCGCAGCTACCGCAGTTGCCGAAGCCCCTGTGGCAGTGTTTGCTGCGTTGGCCGCTGTCGTCGCGGACGTTGATGCCTGAGACGCCTTGGTGCTGGCGGTGTTTGCAGACGTGCTTGCCGAGGACGCCGAAGAACTTGCCTCAGACGCTTTTGTGGAAGCTGTAGATGCGGAAGTCGCTGCCGCTGTTGCCGCCTCTTGGGCCTCTTCCTTCTCAGTTACGTCTTCGATCCAAATTCCGTCTATAAGCCCTTGGGTGTCCGCAGCCTGACTATAGTTTAGACGAGCAATAAGTGCGACACCTCTTGCATCGGTGCCTTTTGCCGCCTGAACATCAGCAAGTGTAAAATCAGCACTAACCCGATCCTGCCACCCGTCCGCCTCTGAGAACGTGTTCCCCGCCGTGACGAAGTACATGTAACCACCATTGGAACCTGTGTTTTGCCCGTCTGCGTCCATAGCAGTGGCCCCAACATAGAAACGGGCGTTGCCTGTTCCGAGCGTGGCGATGGATGCTCTGATCCGATAGCGTCGACCTGGTTGCAATTCCCAAACTCGTTTCTGGGAAATATCCTGACGTGACCCGACATTGCTGGCAAATACATTCGGGCGACCACGGTAGGTGCCGATAAGGCCCCACCCCGGCGAAAGGTCCGCCGCCGAGGGTGTTCCACCGATGCGCCAGCCTTCATAACCATGGGAGAAATCAGGGTTACCGTCCACAAGAACTGTGGTGTCTTTCGCAGAGGCGGCAATAGCTGCAAAGCTAGACGCAGATGTTGCACTACCAGCCGCGTCATTCTTAGAGGAGGCCGCTTGTCCCGCAGAAGCAGAAGCCTCTCCGGCCTTAGTGCTGGCCGTATTGGCGTGAGTTGAGGCAGACGACGCAGACGTAGCCGCTTCGGTTGCTTTGGTGCTTGCCGTGGACGCGGAGGTTGCCGCTGCCGCTGCGTGGTCTTCCGCCTCTGCGGCCCCTGTGATGTCCTCAAAAGTCAGATAGTCAATCTCGGTTACCGCGCCCGAAGAATAACGGTTGCACTGCGCAAAAGGACGCACCTCAACGGTCCCTTGTCGGAAGATGCTCGGAGGGTTTCCGGGGTTTGTATTCGCCGCCTCCCCCGTAATTATCAGTTCTCGTTCAATCCACCCATGCGATTGGACGTTGTACTCTGCGGCTACATAAGTCCAAGTGTTGCCCGCAGGATCGAACCTGATGACATTACCATCCTTATCATAAGACTCCAGACCTGCCAAAATTTGAGGCCCGCCCTCACGACTACCTGACACGGCCACTCGATATCGGATACGCACACGGTAAGTACGAGAGGTGTCCACTGGAATGGTCCCACGCCAAGTAATGGCTGAATTCTGTCCCGACGTGCTGAACACCTTACCGGAGTGCTTCGCCTCGCTCGAAGGGGTTACTTGGGGAGACGGGGCGGTCTCTGCCGCTGTGTAACCCGTACTTCCTGTAAGTGCCCAAGATTTTCCGTCTGCGAAGCCCTCATCCTCACGGGAGGAAATTGCTGATTTCAGGCTCGAACTCGCAGCAACTTCGGAGAACGATGCCGCCTCATTCTTAAAACCTTCCGCGTCAGACGCCGAGGACGCTGCTTGCCCTGCCGAAGTTGAGGCTTCGCCTGCCTTGGTGGTCGCTGTGTTCTTAGACGTGTTGGCCGACGAGGCAGACTGCGCTGCTTCGGACGCTTTTGTCGTGGCTGTGGAGGCACTATTCGATGCAGCGGTGGCTTGCTGCCCTGCTGTGGTCGCGCTGTTGGCCGCGTTGGACGCTTGCGTAGCCGCAGTAGATGCAGACCCAGCCGCGTCGTTCTTCGAGGTTGCTGCCTGAGACGCAGATGTTGCCGCTTCACCCGCTTTTGTGGTCGCAGTATTGGCTTGCGTGGTCGCGGTGGTCGCAGACTGGGCCGCTTCTGTTGCCTTGGTGCTGGCCGTAGAGGCTGACGTTGCCGCCGCAGTCGCATGGGCTTCTGCGTTGGCTTCACCCGTTACGTCTTCAAGACCAAAGTAGTCCACTTCTACTACACGGTGACCATCGTTACCGTAGTTGGTCAGCAATTTAGGCCGTACAAAGGCAGTATCTGGCAGCATACTGTTGCCGCTGCTATTTGCACCCGTGTAATACGCTTCGTACTCTACCCATTCTCCGTCATTTTGAATGACTTTATAGGCAATACCCCAGTGGTCCGAACCCACCCCCGATTGGCTTGCTTGGTAAACCCCGTCTATATCGTAAGACGCCAAACCCCCATAGATCGTGGACGGCCCGTCCGTACCTATTGCGCGGATACGAAGCTTCAACAGGTAGGTTCTTGTAGGGTCGTAGGGGATCGCAGGAGACCACGCGATGGTCGCGTTTCTGGTGTTCAGAACCGCCTTAGCATTTGCCGTAGGCCCACCTGCGATTACAGAGAAGGTGGAGCCGTGCCACCCTTCGGTGTCGTGCGCGAAATCCCAGTTCCCCGAGATAGCTATTGCGGTATCTTTTGCGCCAGTAGCGGTAGATGCAGCGGTAGCAGCGGTGGAGGCAGACGTTGAAGCACTGGAAGCCGACCCTGCCGCATCGTTTTTTGATGTCGCTGCCTGTGCCGCTGAGGTAGAGGCTTCACCTGCCTTGGTGGTGGCGGTGTTTGCTTGGGTCGTAGCTGTAGACGCGGACTGACTGGCCTCAGTCGCTTTGGTCGTGGCGGTAGACGCGGAGGTTGCCGCTGCGTTGGCTGACTGGTCTGCTTCAAACTCAGAGGTAATATCCTCATAGCTGAGGGCGTATACTTGCATACGATCTGCTGCTGGAGAGAAGTCGAACGCGGGCGCGTAGGACAACGTGTCCTCTAATGCTTTGAAGACAAAATTCGTGTAGAACCAGTCCTGCCCCGGCTCAATCCTGCGAGTGCCTTGAGCATCAATAGTAGATACGAGACCTAAAGGGGCGGAGGGGTTAGCAACCGTCTCCCCCCGAAGCTGGAAAGAGCAAGCCACGGTACAGTCGATGGTTCGTACCCATGCTCTCACACGGAAATACCGTCCGTTCGCATTACCTTCAACACGGGGGATAGACGCTGATCCGTCACGGGTCTCCAAAGAAGAGCTTCCTGCTGGAGCGTGTGACGGTACTTCGGAGGACAGGGTCACGCCTGCCCATGTGTTATAGACATCCTCCCCTTTGGGGTCGGTTACCAAGTTCTTCGTAGACGAGGCCATCGCTGAGCGGGCAGAAACTTCTGAGAAAGTTGCAGCTTCGTTTTTGGAGGTTAAGGCGTCGGAGGCCGACGAAGCTGCTTGCCCTGCGGAGACAGACGCCTCACCCGCCTTTGTGATCGCGGTGTTGGCCTGCGTCGTGGCGGTCGTAGCAGACTGCGCTGCCTCGGACGCTTTCGTGGTCGCGGTAGATGCCGACGTGGCTGCTGCCGAGGCTGCGTCTTCCGCCGCTTTTACATCAGTGATGTCTGAAATCTCTGCCATAGAGATACGGGTTATGTGGTCATCCGAGGCCCCGCTGTAGGCCGTCAGGAACATCAACCGCAGATACTTGGTATCAGGGTACTGATCCAATGTGTCCTCTAGAGTAAACTCGGTAACATACTCCACAAAATCCGCGTCTTCACGAACATAGCTGCCACCAATGTAAGCATTGGAGTTCGTTGACCCATTTAGGCGGCTGTACTGGAAGTCCGCCCCAAGAGGTACAACCCCCATATACAGTCTCTTACCATCAAGGTTTACCTCGCACTTGGCGCGAACCTTCAACTGGTACACCCGACCGTATTCCACTGGGGTGAGGTGCTTGAAATACAGCCCCGTAGTCCCCAGAACAAGTAGGTCTTTCCCCCCAACCTGTGCATCAGTACCCGGCACTAAGGTAACTTCGTTGCCCCACAAGTTACTATCTACGGGGGTTTCGCCTTCTTTATGGGGAGAGATAGGGCAGATACCTGCATCCCGGCTAAAATAAGGATCGGGGGTCAGCCTAACGGCCAGAGCGAGGTTGCTCTCGGCCTCAACGGCGCTTGTTGCGGCGGCACTTGCAGAGTTGCTGGCCTCTCCTGCTTTAGCACCCGCTGTCGTAGCGCTTGCTGCTGCCTGCGATGCTGATGTGGAGGCTTGGCCTGCTTTCGTGGTGGCAGTGCTGGCCTGCGTGGCGGCAGTCGAGGCAGATTGGCTTGCCTCATCCGCTTTGGTAGAGGCCACGGAGGCACTGTTCGCGGCGGCGGTTGCCTCGTCTCCAGCGTCATTAGCGCTGGTCGCTGCGTTGCCTGCGTGGGTAGCGGCTGTGGACGCGGAGCCTGCCGCATCGTTTTTTGATGTCGCGGCTTGAGACGCGGAAGTCGCAGCCTCCCCGGCTTTCGTAGTTGCTGTGTTGGCCTGTGTGGTGGCGGTCGAAGCACTTTGCGCGGCCTCAGATGCTTTCGTCGTCGCTACAGACGCACTGTCTGCCGCCGCAGTGGCTTCATCTCCCGCGTCGTTTGCACTGGACGCTGCCAGACCTGCTTGGGTTGTTGCGGTAGATGCTGCACCCTCGGCAGTGTTCTTGGCGGTGACGGCTTCGTCTCGCGCTGTCTCTGCGCCCGAGCGGGCTGTCTGCGCTGCGGTACGGTCGGAGGATGTCGCTGCGGCGTCCTGCCCTGTGGCTGTCTCGGAGGCGGATGCAGCGCTTGCGCTGTCTGCGGACGCAGATGCAGCGGTTTGGGCATCGTCACGGGCTGTCTGTGCTGCCACCTGTGCCGCGCTGGCCGCAGAGGCACTGTTGCCCGCGTTGGTCTCGGCAGTTTCAGCCTGAGAAGCGCTGCCAGCCGATGCAGACGCGCTATTCGCGGCGTTGGTAGCCTGTGTCTGCGCTTGGGTCTTAGCGGTCTCAGCGGCGCTCTTTGCCGCCTCAGATGCGTCTTTGGCAGCTACAGACCCGTCGCGCGCCGTTTCAGCTTCCGTCACGGCAGCTTCCGCCAGATCCTTTGCAGAGATCGAGCCGTCTCGGGCGGCTTCGGCTTCCGTTACAGCAGTCTCGGCCAGATCCTTCGCAGCCTGTGCATTGCTCTCAGCCGTCTCAGCCGCAGATTTCGCGTTGGCCGCGTCAATGGCTGCCTGAACCGCCTCTTGGGCTTTCGTCTGCGTGGCGTTGTAGTCCACCTCAAGCTCGCCAAGGTTGTTCTTGGTGAACCTGTCAATGAGCGTTTAAAAGTGACCCGGTTTCAGCGTTTGATTTTGACCCGCCTATTGGGTGCCAAAGCCCCCAGGCGGACCGCCCTCATATAGCGAGTCCGTCTGGGGGCTTTGCTTGCGATGCG
>Ga0208794_1000614_pt1 | contig 21413 bp, 23 predicted proteins | sample 32_taG_FD_184106 | JGI IMG/M metagenome (GOLD analysis project Ga0208794, IMG submission 184106) | Marine viral communities from the Gulf of Mexico - 32_GoM_OMZ_CsCl metaG (SPAdes) (version 2) | ecosystem: Environmental > Aquatic > Marine > Oceanic | place: Atlantic Ocean: Gulf of Mexico... | reverse complement strand
ATGCCTATGCGTCTGATCGCACGCTGCAAGACCGCGCGAACCTTGTGGTTATCGCGGGGCTGCGGGATGGCTTGGGGCAGGGGTGCAGCGAGCGTGATGCGGTGATTGCGGATCTGTTTGACGGGGTCGACCGACATGATCTTTGGGGCAAGGTGGCGCTGCCACGACAACACTCCGCGCAGGATATCAGCGACCTTTACGCGCTGGCGGCGGAGGGCGGCGTGTTCTGCAATCCGGCGTTTCACGAACCTTTTGGGCTGACCCTGATCGAGGCCGCGCAGGCGGGTGTGCCTTTGGTGGCGACGCAATCGGGCGGGCCGTCGGATATTCTGCCGGAGCTTGGGTTTGGCGCTTTGATCGACCCCTATGATACGGCGAGCCTATCGCGCGGGTTGCGTGATGTACTGACCGCGCCAGATCGCGAGCTTTCGGCGCGGCGAGCGCAGCGTATTGCGCGGCAGACCTATGATTGGACGGCTTGGGCGAAGCGGACGCAAGCCGTGATGCAAGGGGTAGTCCGCGGGCGGCAGGGTCAAACCGTCGCTGTACACCAACATGAACACCTGCTCGCCTGCGACATCGACAATACGTTAACGGGGTGTCGCAATGGCGCTCGTGCTTTTGCCCAGTGGCTCGGGCGCGAGGGGGAGCGTTATGCTTTCACCGTCGCCACCGGACGCTCTATCGCAGAGGCGCAGCGGGTGCTGGCGGAATGGAATCTGCCCACGCCAGATACGATCATCAGCTCGACGGGCACAGAGATTTGGCACCGTTCGGGCAGTGGTTTTACGCTATGTGAGGAGTACGCAGCGTTGATCGTGCAGGAGTGGGACGCGTCGGCGGTGCGTGCCGCGTTGGATGGCACCGATGCGAAATTCCAGCCGGTCTATGACCAGCGTCGTTGGAAGGTCAGCCTGTTCGGCACCATCAGCGATGTGCCTGCGATCGAGGCGCGTTTGCATCAGGCGGGGGTCTTGGCGCGCATCATTCCGTCCCATGAGAAATTCATCGACATCATCCCCGTGCAGGCCGGCAAGGCCGCCGCGATCCGGTTCGAGGCGGCGCGGCGTGGCATGTCGGACGATAGCGTGATCGTGGCGGGGGATAGCGGCAATGATCTGGATATGCTGTCTCGTTTCGAGAACGCCGTGCTGCCGGCAAACGCGCTGGCGGAGCTGGATGGTCTGGCCTCGGTCTATCGGTCTTCGCTGAAGCATGCGGCGGGGGTTTTGGATGGGGTGCAATATTACCGCACACCGCAGCCGATGCTGATGGCGGGCGAATAATCATGCGTGATTTTCCTGACGTACCCCTGCGGCCCTTCGGCTATTTCGTGCATCATCAAGGGCGCGGCCACGCGGAACGCTGCGCTGCCGTTATCAATGCTTTGCCCGAAGCGCGACCGGTGCGGATTTTCTGCGCGCGCGACGATATTTTTCCACCCTTGCGCGAGAATGTGATGGTGCAAAAACTGCCCTCGCTGTTTGAGGCGCGGGGTGATGAGCCGCGGGGTGCCGCTTTGCTCGATACACCCGACACAACCCATTGTGCGCCTGTTGGCTGGTCCGGCATCCGCGACGCAATGGCCGCGATGGCGCAGTTCTTTGCTGCCGAGGCACCGGAGCTGATGATTGTCGATGTCTCGGCCGAGGTGGCGCAGCTGGCGCGGCTTTGCTCGGTACCGCATGTCAAAATCCTCCAGCATGGTGATCGCAGCGATGTGGGGCATCGTGCCGCTTATGACGGCGCCGCGGGGTTGCTCGCCCCGTTCCATGCGGATTTGGCGCAGGAGAGTTGGGCCGCGTGGGCGGAGAAAATTCACTACGCTCCCGGTTTGGGGGTGAATGTCTCGTTGCCAAAGCCCGAAGAGGCCCGCGCGACGCTAAAGCTTGGCAAACGCCCCATGGCGCTGGTCGTCTGTGGTGGTGGCGGCAATGGCATTTCCGAGGCCGCTTTGGGCGTCGCCGCGCGGAGCTATCCGCAGATGGACTGGATCACCATTGGCGAAGTGCAGCGTGATTGGCATGCGACCTTGCCGCCGAACCTGATGCATAAAGGCTGGGTCGATAATGCACCCGACTATATCGCGGCGGCGGATCTGGTGATCTCGTCCACGGGCAATACCACCTGTGCCCAAGTACTCACCGCTGCGAAGCCTTGGATCGTGGTGCCGGAGTGGCGCTATTTCGACGAGCAAGTCGAGAAAGCCCGCGCCTTGGGCCAAGCCGGTGCCGCGCTGCATTTGCCGCATATGCCGAGCTCTGCCCATGCCTGGCGCGCGGCGGTTGAACAGGCGCAGAACCAGCATGATCCCGCACGCCAACGCGCTTTGGCAGGGGGCAGTGACGCGGCGATCCGTACCGCGCAGTGGCTTAATGATCTGGCAGACCGACTTTGGGACCGCCCTGAAATTTCAACATCTTTAAAGGAGATTCACCATGCGTGACGTATCCGTTCTGACCATCGCCCGCGGCCGCGAGGCGCATTTGCACAATGTTATCCGTGGCTTGGCCGCGCAAACCGTGCCCCCGCGCGAGCTGGTGATCGCCGCCATGCAGGATGAGCTATACGAGGGGCTGCCCGACGCGCCCTTTCCCATCCATCAAACTCAGGTCACCCGCCCCGATGGGGAGCTTCCCCTCGCCGCCGCGCGCAATGCTGTGGCGGCCAAGGCAAGCGGTGCCGTTCTTGCCTTTGTCGATGTCGATTGCATCCCGCATCCCGCACTTGTCGCCGATGTAGCAGAAGCATGCCACGAGGGCCGCGGTCTGGTGATGGGGGAGGTTGCCTATCTTCCCAAAGGTGCGACGGAGAGAGGCCTCGATTTCGATCACTTCGACAAAATCGGCGTCAAACACTCCGACCGGCAGGGACCACCGGCGGAAGGCCTGCGCTATTGCGAGGATTACCGCTGTTTCTGGTCGCTCAACTTCGCCATGCACCGCGCCGATTGGGAACGCAGCGGCGGGTTTGACGAGGGCTATTTCGGCTATGGCGGTGAGGATACGGATTTTGGTCGTGTGCTCGACGCCCGCGGGATCGACATCTGGTGGATGAAGGGGGCCAAGGTTTATCACCAATATCACGACCACTGCATGCCGCCGATCCACCACGTCGACGCCGTGGTCCGCAACGCCGAATATTTCGCCACCCGCTGGGGGCACCGTACTATGGGGCACTGGTTGCACGCCTTTCACCTGATGGGGCTGATCGAAAACAGCGACGATGCGCTAACGATCCTGCGCGCGCCAAATGATGCGGATTTTGAGATGTGCCGCCAGACCGGCGATATGCCCTATGCCAACAGCCGCCGGGTGATGGACAAGCTGTTGCACGATCTGGACACTGAGGAAGAGCGCCGCGCCGCTGCCCAAACGGGCGAGGATCGTATCTCTGCCATCGCGGCGGAGTGACGCCATGAAGATCGCCGTCATCGGACATGTGCGTTTCCCCATCGCGCGCCCCTTCATGGGCGGGATGGAAGCGCATTGCTGGCACCTCTGCCGCGGTCTGCGGGCACGGGGGCATGAGGTGACCCTTTTCGCCGCCGGCGACAGCGACTGGGGCGGTAAGCTCGAGCCCGTCGTGGACACCCACTATGACCGAGAGTTTCCTTGGCATAAATGGCATGGCACGCTGGAGCTTACGGGGCATTTGGATGCGGCGTTCGAACGTCTCCTACCGCGCCTTGCCGAGGGCGGTTTCGACGTGGTGCATAACAATTCCCTGCACCGCTTCCCCCCGCGCTTCGCCGCGCGGCACCGGATCCCGATGGTGACCTCCCTACACGTGCCGCCCTTCGATGTACTGAAACGTGCCGTTGCCGATGGCGGGGCGCCGTGGTCGTTGTTTACCACCTGTTCGCAGCGGCAATTGGGGGCGTGGTTTGATGACGGAGATGCTCCCTTCGCCCGTGTTGTACCGAATGGCATTGATCTTGCGGACTGGCCGTTCCGTCGCCAAGGCGATGGCACCGCGGTCTGGATGGGCCGTATCACGCCAACCAAGGGGACGCATTTGGCCGCTCAGGCGGCTAAGATCGCTGGCATCCCGCTTCGGATTTACGGCGCGATTGAGGATCAGGGATATTTCGACACCGAAATTGCACCGTTGTTAGGAGAGGACGTACAATACGGCGGTCACCTACAGGGGGCGGACTTGTCGGAAGCCATCGCCCGCGCCTCTGTCCTGCTGTTCACCCCGCTATGGGATGAGCCCTTCGGACTGGCGGCGATTGAGGCAATGGCGTGCGGCCTGCCGATTGCAGCGGTTGAGAATGGCGCGATCCGAGAGGTTGCGGGGGACGTGGCGCGGTATGCGGGGGCGGATGCTGGGGAGCTGGCTGTGGCGTTGAGGGAGACGATCAACATTTCCCGGGGCGCTGCGCGGGAACGGGTGGAACGGTTGTTTACGCTGGCGCGCATGTTGGTGGGGTATGAGGGGTTGTATGGCCGAGCAGTTGAAAGTGTAGATCACGGGTTTAACACGCCTTCGTTCGAAGCGTTTCAGCTTCCGCCATATCAATCTAAGACACTTATACAAAGTGGACCTGTCCCGTTTTAGTGCCGCTCCTGCAGCTCGTTTATGCGGCCTTTCGTTCAAAACAAAGGGGCTTTTCCAGCCCAGTGCTGAGTGTTTTCTTCGAGCGTTATAATGAATAGCCCCTAGTTCCCTAGACACCTTCTTGGTTCACATTGGACTGTCTGTTTTCGAAGTCGACAGGCGACAGCATACCGTTTCTTACATGTTTGCGTTTCGGGATATAGAACATTTCGATGTAGTCGAAGATGTCCTGTCTGGTCTGCTCGCGGGTTTTATATGTTCGACGCCGGACACGTTCCCGTTTGAGCAGGTTGAAGAAGCTCTCAGGCAAGTCTTTGTCCGCCATTGGTCCGAGGACAATGGACGCGCGCATTGTCATGGCAATTCCCGCGCCTGCTCATCGAGTGTTTGATATTGTGGGCCCGCAGAAACGCCGCCCAGTCCCTGCTGGTGTATTGTGAGCCTTGATCCGTGTGGATCAGGACGCGTCGCTTAGGTTTGCGTCGCCAGACAGCCATCAGAAGGGCTTGCAGCACGAGGTCTGTTGGTTGCCGCGATTGTGTCGCCCAGCCGATCACACGTCGTGAGTAGAGGTCGATAATAACCGCCAGATAGAGAAACCCCTCATAGGTTTTGATGTAAGTGATATCGGACACCCAGGCGGTGTCTGGCGCTGTCACATCAAACTGCCGGTCTAACGTGTTGTCGACGACGACTGACGGCCTTCCACCATACTTGCCCGGCTTACGTTTGTAACCGATCTCAGCGTGGATCCCAGCCAAACGAGCCAACCTAGCAACACGGTTTGGGCAACTGGTCTCACCCAACTCCACCAGATCGTCATGCAGCTTACGGTATCCGTAGACCTTGCCACTGTCGTTCCAAGCTTCTTCGAGCAGCTTGATCTGACGCGCATCCTCACGCGCACGGTGGCTTAATGGATTTTTAATCCATGCATAGAACCCGCTGGGATGGATATTGAGGCAGCGACACATCCTGCTTACCGAATACTGAGGGCGGTGCTCGGCAATGAACGCGCACTTCACTTTGCATCCTTCGCGAAGTACGCGGCCGCTTTCTAAGAAACAGCCATGTCAGCCTCCATTGGCAATTCTTGCAAATCATACCCGAATGACCTGGCTCGACGTTTGAGATTGCCAAGCACGCGATTGCGGTATCGTTCCTCATAATGGGACGCGCCGGGATCTTTGTATGTCATGCCGTGTCGGAGGGTATTGTAGAACAGGACGGCAATTTTGCGCGCGGTGGCCGTGACTGCTTTGGCCTTGCCCGCGCGTGCTGCCAGTCGGCGGTAGAAAGCCCCAAGAGCGGTATCGCTGCGCCCGATCGTGACCGCAGCCAAACGCAATAGGGCTGCAGCGCGGCTGGATGATCGCCGCGTTCGAGATGACAACACCTTACCGCCAGATATCTTGTTCCCCGGTGCCAGGCAGAGCCACGACGTGAAGTGTTTGGCGCTCGGCCATGCGCGCAGGTCAGTGCCACATTCGCCAACCAATTTGAGTGACAGAGACGGGCCCATCCCGTGGATTTGGGTCAGATCAACGCCGAGGACGCCGAACAACGCTGCCCGGACATCGAACGACGGGGTGCTGACCTGCTTGGTTTTAGTGCGCGGGCGCGGCAACTCACTTGGGTCATGTTCCGTAACGGCCCCTAATGCCGCCAGCGTCGCCTCGAGGTGACGATCACATTCCAGCATCTTGGCCTGATAGAAGTCATAGAGTTCGAGCGACTGGGTCAGCCCGAAGATGTGTTCGGCGCGATCATTGCCATTGAGCGCGGCTTTGATTGTCTCTGTTGAAGCTTTGCAACGCACGTCGCGATACGCGGCTAACACGTCCAAATCCCGTTCGCCCGCAACAATCGCACGGATGATCTTCATCCCTATCACGCCGGTGATATCAGAGACGATATGATGCAGCTGGACGTTCATCTCCATCAGTGCCTTTTGCATGTGCTCCCCTCTCGGGACATCGCTATGCGATACCCTGCCGGTCAATGGATGTGAGCAGCTGCATATTCCACCAACCGTTCGCGCTGGCGCAGATAAGCCCGCAACGTCGCAATCTCAGCCGTTGGTCGAAAGCTGCCACGCAGGAGCCCATATGAATGCAACTGCCGCAGCCAACTTGCGTCGCTGACGTCTGTCTTGCGGCCCGGTACATTCTTGGCGTAGCGCGCATTCACCAAGACGACCTCGAAGCCATGCTGCTCGAGTATCTCATATGCTGGGATCCAGTAGACACCCGTAGATTCCATCGCGACGCTGGTCACACCGTGCGATTTGAACCAATAGGCCAAGTCATGCAGATCATGCGTGAAAGTTCCAAACGCACGCACGGGTGCATCTGTCACGTCAGGGTTCACTGCAGCCATGTGTTCTCGTGAACCGATATCAACAGCGGCAGCGCCAATGTCGACGGTCTCAATGGTAGGGGGCCGTTCGGTCTTTTGCTTCACCATCATCTATCCTCCTGTCGGCAACAGAAGGGCGTGGGCTATCCAAATCCGTCATTTTCCTAACCGGGATCGCCGCAAAACGGCGTCACCACTCGCAAGTTCGCATCAACCCATGGACCACGTTTTTTAACGGGGTTCTGACCCAAGACAGACCACCAATAAGCGAACGGCCGCTGCCCTTCATAGCGCAACATAGCACAGGCTGTTTCTACCCCGCACAAGCGGGCCACAACCCGGATCGGTTTTTTAGGATGTCACGCTCCTCCGTCATCCGCGCCAACTCACGCTTGAGCCTGCGGTTCTCAGCTTCATGGTCAACAGACGATGTCTGTGACGCAGCTTTGGCGTAGAGCTTCATCCATTTGTAGAGCGAATATGTACTGACGCCCAACCGTTCCGAAACCTCGCGAACGGCATAGCCCCGCACTGGTATCTGATGGACGGCATCGCGCTTGAAATTTTCACTGAAATTTGGCTTCTCCATAACGGCCTCCTTGCCTCAAAGTTAGGGAAGAAAGCGTCTACAAATCTAGAGGCTGTTCATAAAATCCATTTATGTAGTTGAAGTTTGCAAATTCAGCAGCGCGTCTGCTTGGCGAGGATTGTCTCCAAATGAGTTCTGCTTTGATGGTTTTGAAGAACGTTTCGACGGCAGCATTGTCAAAGCAATTTCCTTTCCCAGACAGGGACACCTTGAACTGAGGTGGTTCGGTTTACTTGAACAGGTTCCTGGCGTTTTCTAAGTTGTTTTGCGCCTTGGTTACGCCGCCACCGCTTGGGGCATTGGCTGGTTAAAGTAGGCCTGATCGGGGAGTTCTACCGCCAATCGATGAATGGAGACGTCGGCTGTAGTAGAACGTCAGATACCGGCCGATCTCGGCGCGTGCCTCGGCGACGCTGGCATAGGCCCACAGGTAGACCTCCTCATATTTGATGCTCCGCCACAGACGCTCGATGAAGACGTTGTCGCGCCAAGCCCCCTTGCCATCTATTACCGGCAGGGCATCGCAAGGCAATGTCCCGAGAGGCGTGCTGATTTTGATCTCTCGGGCGGCCAGTACCTTGATGAAGTCGGTCGAAGTAAACTGACTGCCCTGGACGCCCTTCTAAGTGTCAAGCGGCGATCTGAGCCTGATTGATTTGTTTGTGGCGGCGGGCGATGACGTTGAAGATCTCACGTGCAATGTATCGTTTGACACAACGGATTGCCTCGAGTTTGGAGTGGCCCTCTGCTATACGCCGCGAGACATATTCCTGGGTCTTCGGATCAAGCCGCAACGTTCCTATCGCGATGATGTGGAGCGCACTGTTGGCCGCGCGGTCACCACATCTGCTTAATCGGTGTCGTGTTGTTTTGCCTCATGAGGCGGGCACTGGACTGACACCGCATAAGGCAGCAAAGCTGGCTTCGGATCTGAGACGCTCCGGATTATCACCTGCCGTAAGTAACAACTGTGCAGCGCTGTTCAGGCCCACGCCGTTACGTGCAATCAGCTCTGGGGCTAAATCTGTGACGATTGCCTCGATCATATCGTCAAGGTCCGCAACTTCATCATGCAGTTCGAGATAGCGACGCGCCAGTGATTTGAGCGCGATCTTGTAGGCTTCCTCGACGTCCCGATACCTTGTCAGATCCGGACGCCAAGCTGCCAGGGTGCGCATCAACTTCATACGGGTCATGTTGCGCAAAAGTTCACGCAGCCGGTCAGGGGCACAGACAATTGTCGTTTGGATGATCTGCAATGCGATCCGACGGGCTTGCGCTTCATCAGCGTGGCAACGTGCAGCCGTTCGACCTTGAAACCTTCCTGCACCAACAGGCCCCGCAGCATGCGGCTACCCGCGAAGGGAAACTCCATGTGCAGCTTGTCGATCCGGTGCATCAGCTTCAGATCGGCGTCCGACACGGCGCGAGGCGCGTAATAGACACTGCCCCAGCATGATCGCTTGGCGGCTGACGCTCAGCTTGGCTGTGGGATCGATCATTTTTTTGCGCTCGGCAACAGACCCGCCCTGCCGAGCGCGTCGGTCAAAAAATGTTCTCAAGCGTCAGCTCTCCCATCATCGCATGCAGGGTCTTCACGTCGATCACCGGTTCTGGTTCGGCCTTCGCGGCGTCCCCAAAAACACCAGTCGCACCCTCAAGCAGCTGATCGCGCAGCTGCTTGATCTGGTTCGGATGAACGTCGAAATCTTGTGCCAGCTCGATCAGCGTCTTTTCGCCCTTGATCGAGGCCACGGCCACTTTTGCCTTGAATGCCGGACTGTGATTCCGGCACGGTCGTCTTGTCATAGTCGTCTCCTCACTTGCAGCATCATGCTGCTGTTGCGCGGAAAATCCACTTATCCCCGCTGTTCAGATTTGCGCACCCACCTCTTACATCCCGTACGACGTCTTTGAGCCCATTCTGTGGAAAAACAGCGTGTTGCTTGCGCAGAAAGCTGCGCTTTGAAGAGCGCGCGAGCGTCGTTCCTATCAGGCTTTGCGCGTTTGCTGCGGTGCAGGAAAAATCTTAGCCAGTTTGCGGAGGTTTTGGGCGGTTGCGGCGAGGAGGAATTCGTCATTTGCACCGCATGGGCCGCGTAATCGCAGTCGTCCCAGCCCGAGAATGCGTTTGAGGTGGGCAAAGAGCATTTCGACCTTTTTTCTGAGCTTCATCGCAATCTGATATTCGTCAGTTTTGGCCAAATCTCTGGCAACCTGACGCGCGTCTTCGTGCTCCTCGCGGGTGATCTTGCGCGCCTCAGCGTTGGGGCAGCATTTTTGCTTGGACGGGCAGACCTGGCAGACTTCTTTCAAGGCGCGATAGCGCGCGGTGCCCTTGCCCGTCGGCCCCCGGCTTGGATCAGAGTAATTCCGGCGGAACTGTTTGAGCGCGTGGCCCTCGGGGCAGATGTATTGGTCGTTCAGCGCATCCCAGTCAAAATCTGTGCGTGTCCAGGTCCCATCGGGGCGTCCGGCCTTGTCGATCACAGGGATGTAAGGATCGATCTTGCGTTCCACGAGCCAGCCGAGCATGGGGCCTGAACCATAGGCTGTGTCGGCGATCATCCAGTCGGGGACCAGGCCGAACTTGGCTTTCACCCGTGTAAGCATGGTCTGGGTCGATCCAACCTCGGCTTGTCGGATCGAACGGGTGCCTTCAACGTCCAATATGACACCGTGATCCGTGTCTATCAGGTAGTTATCGGAATAGCTGAAGAATGCCGGACCCTTACGCGCCGCCGTCCATTGGCTGGCGGGATCAGAATGCGAGGTGAACTTGGGCTGCACCTCGCTGGCCGCGCCAAATGCAGCCTTATCCAGCGTGTCGAGATACTCGCGCACGGCGCGGGGCGCATCAGCCGGATCAATGTGCGCTGCGTCCCAGTCTTCCTTCGGCGTGGAGTTCTGCTTGTTCGCATCGGCTTCGATCAGGCTGGCGTCAATCGCCATTCGCTGGCCGCTGACCAGACCTTCGGCGATGCAGCGCGCGACAGTCGTCTCAAACAGGTGGCGCAGCAGTTCGCTGTCGCGAAAACGCCCATGCCGGTTCTTGGAAAACGTCGAGTGATCCGGGACCCGGTCGCTCAGATCGAGGCGGCAGAACCAGCGATACGCGAGGTTCAGATGCACCTCTTCGCAGAGCCGTCGCTCAGAGCGAATGCCGAAGCAATAGCCGACCAGCAACATCCGGATCAGCAGCTCGGGGTCGACCGACGGGCGGCCGGTATGGCTGTAGAAATCCGCAAGGTGGGCGCGGATGCTGCTCAGGTCAACGAACCGATCAATGGATCGAAGCAGGTGATCTTGGGGAACATGATCCTCCAGCGAGAACTCGTAGAACAGCGCCGGTTGCGCCTCCTGTCGTGGTCCCATCATCGCCAATACTCCCCCCGAATAAAGGAATTGAATCAGCAGTTCAGGCCGCGATCAAGGAAGAGTTTTTCAACAAAATACGCCCAGTGTAAGAGACGCTGCGCTTCGGGTGGGTGACGGAAAGGCGCGGGAATGCGACAGTTACCTTAGGCGCACTCCCCAGCTCACTTACCCGGAACTGTGCGATCATACCCATCTGTAGGTAAATCACGCAATTTCGCCAACATGTCGATGAAACCAGCCACCTGGAATGTACACGCAGCTTTTCCTTTCTGGGCCGTCGCAAGATGCGCTTCGCCGACAGCACCAGCTGCATTCAGGTCTTTGGAAACCCAGGCAAGATTAACGGGCCCGATTGGAGAGATGGGTGCCGTTTCTGCGGTTGAACGGAAGTCTTTGGCGTTCGCCATGTCTACAAGGTGAGGTTTGAAATGCAGCATTAACGACGTTTCGTAGTCCCCGCCGTGGATTCCGAATTTGTTCTCTTGATCTGAAAACATGCCTTCAGGTTTGCCAAAATTACCCCATTGGCACTTAACCACCATCATGCCAGCCTGCACCCGCAACTCGCGGCCCAGAATGGAAATCAGATCGAGGTTCCCCCCATGTGAGTTGACGATCACCATTTTCTTGATGCCCGCCCGCGCCACGGACAGCCCGATTTCCATCCACGCATCCAGCGCCGTTTTGGCTGTATATGTCAGCGTGCCCTTGGCGTGGATGTGTTCGTTCGATTTACCGATAGCCTGAACAGGAAGGATCACAACAGTGATGTCATCGGGCAAGGTCTCTCGCAGGTGGGCAAGCATCCCTTCGTTGATGAACGTGTCCACGCCTACTGGCAGGTGAGGCCCGTGCTGCTCGATCGCGGCCGTGGGCAAAATTGCGATGGTTTTTTCGCCGTCGAAGTCGGCGAACTCTGTCGTGCGGAATTCGGTCCAGTCAAGGCGTCTCATTATGTAGGCTCCGGCTTGTAGGTGGCATCAAGGCGCGCGCGCAGATAGTCCGCGCCTGTTATGGGGGCGTGTTTGGCGGGTCCTGTACCGGGCAACGCTGCGATGAGACTGTCGGGGTTCGGATCCAAGAAAAAGGCGATAGATCGACGCGCGGTTTTTGGGGGCAAAACGCGGTGTGGCGTCGACACATAGATGTCGTTGGACCAGCGCATCAGACAGTCCCCGATGTTCACGATAAATGCGCCATTGATATGGGGCACAGATGTCCAATCCCCCCCGCGCGGCTTGACCTGCAGGCCAGCAACGCCATCGGTCATCAGCAGCGTGACCGACCCGTAATCGCTGTGCGCCCCCGCGCCGATCCCCTCGCCATCCGGGGCGGCGGGGTAAGACAACACCCGCAACGTCGCCATAGGTTCGGTGAAATGCGGTTCAAAATAGCCAGATGGCAGCCCCAGGTCGGTCTCGAACGCGCGGTGCAATGCACGACCAAGGGTGAGGACACTGGCGTAATACTCTAGCATGACCTCTTTGAAACCAGTCACCTTGGGCCAAACGTTCACGCCCCGAAATGGATCACCCGCGATCACGCGCGGATCATCGGTGGCCAAGTCGAACCCCACGTTAAATGCTTCCTTGCGATCTTTAAGACCCGACGTTTCATCTAACGCTTCGCTGCCTACCTGGGCCCACCCGCGATTATGCGGGTTTTTAGATATGGCAACATCCTCTTTGTCGCGCACGGGAAGCGCAAAAAACGTGTCAGCCATCGCGAAGACATTCGTGATCAGATCTTGGGAAATACCGTGGCCCGTGATAACGAAAAATCCGGTCTCGCGGCAGGCCTGACCGATATCTGCCACGACCCCGGCAGGGTCATCGCCGCTCGTAAAGCGGCTCCAGTCAATGACAGGTATGTCCATAATTCGGTTTCCTGTATGTTATATACGAATAAGTTGGTTCAGGCGGGCTTTGACGACATTCAGATGTGCTGCGCGGGTTTGAGGCGTGGAGCTGTCCATTAAGAAATGTGCTGCAAACTTGGTCTTGCACCGTTTCGCCAGCAGCAAGCGCACACCACGCAAAAGCGTACGTTTGCCCGGAGCCCCGACAAAGAAGGTAAGCCAACGGGATGCACCACATGTCGTAAAAACGCCCAGCTTTGTGATATGCGTTAAGCCCGGCTTGATTAATCCGCCATCGGCATCGGGCATGATAAACGACACCCCGGGAACCATCACCCGATCCAGCCAGCCCTTTAGCATGGCGGGCAACCCGTACCACCATGTCGGATAGATAAAGATCAGCGCGTCACACCATTCCAGATCACGGCAGTCGCGGTCCACGCGCGCACGGTTTTCGGGAACTGTCTCGTAGACCTCGTGATCATGCGCTGATAGCGTCGGATCGAACCGCTCCGCATAGAGATCAAGCAAGCGATACTCGGCACCATTTTCCTTCAACTGCGAAATGACCAAATCGCGAATTGCGGCATTGAATGAATCTTCGCGGGGGTGGCAGTACACAACCAGCGCTTTCATTGCTAATACGCCTCCATCTCGCGGCGGACCCGTTCAAGGTGTGCCTTCAGCCTCGCTTGCGAATTTCGGTTCATGTCATAGAGACCGATGTATTTTTTCCGCGGCATGCCACAGGCATACCATACCGCCCGGGTCACAGTTTTGCGGGGTGGGTCTGCATTCTGAATGGCGCGCCAACGGGTGCCGCCATACGTTGTGAGGGCATATAGTTTCTTGATGTTTGTCAGGCCGGGCCGCACCTTTCCGTCGCGCAATCTGAACGAAATACCGGGCAGGAATACACGATCCAGGAAACCCTTGAGGATCGCGGGGTACCCGAAATTCCACACGGGAAATACCATCACAATCGCATCAGCGGCTTTAACGCGTTCGACATAGGGCCGAACAGGTTCGATGTTCTTAGGTTCCTCATGGTAGCCGCGCCGCTCGATCTCGGTCAGGACGGGCTGAAACCCCTCTTTGTAAAGATCGCAATCATCCACCTCCCAGCCCGATTTGATCAACGTTTGCACGACGACCTCATGCACCGCAGCATTGAAGCTTTCGGGGCAGGGGTGGGCGAAAAGGACCAATACGCGCCCCTTAGATGATGCCGCCGTCATGCGGCGGTCTCGGGCTTGGCACGGATGTTTTTGTAGGAATACATGTCGGCGTAATCGAAATCCGGTTCGTCCCACGCAATCATCTTGCCGGGATTAAGAAGCCCCTTGGGGTCGGATTCACGTTTGAAGTCCAACTGGCGCATATCCGTAGATTGCCGCCCACCCTCTTCAAGCGTGTAGCGGTGGGGGTTGAAGATCATGCAATCCATGGCTTCATGCTCTGCGACCAACTGATCAAGCGCGTCTTTGTCCATCGGTTCCACGATTGGCAGACCGGCAAACGAGATGCCCGCGCCTTCCCGCATCACCTCGAGGTGCATGTGTAGCTTGCCCTCAAAGGCCTCGTAAGCGGCCATGACTTTTTCAATGTCGTTACCATAGCGAACCTGCAAATAGGTCAGGCCCTTATTGAATTTCATGGCCCGCAATGTCGTGTGGTTCCAGCCGAATTCATACATCGGTCCGGGGTGGCGATCCCATGTGACGTCGTCAGAACGGTAGATGACATTGCCGCCTGTAAAGCGTTCGAGCAACGTCACCAACCCATCCATATTGTGCGGCGCGACCATCAGTCCGACAAGGTGGTCGTCTTCGGTGACATGGGGTTTGACCCGTTGAAAGTAAGCATGCGCAATGGGGGCCGCGTAAACTGACGCAAGCTTGACCAATATTCCGGGCTCCGCGGTGGCGGCCCCTGCAAACTCTGTCGCCGCGCGGAAGGTGTCGAAACGTACGAACAATTCTGTCCAATCATAGGCCGGCGCCAAGGGCAGTTCCAACTCGGTGATGATGCCGTTGGTGCCATAAGCATGGGACACGCGGTGGAGCTCTTCACCGGTGAATTCCAGAATTCGTGGTTCAGCCTCCATCGTGATGACGCGCAGACGCTTGATGTTGCCGATATCGCGCAACGCACCCCAAGCAGCAGAGCCGCACCCTCCTGAACCGCCAGCGATAAATCCACCGATGGTCGCTTGCGAATAGGTTGATGGATACATCCGCAATTCTTGGCCGCTTTTTTCCTTTAGCTCGTCGTCGATCTCTTTGATCACTGCGCCGGGTTCTACAACAACATACCCCGCGCCGATTTCTTTGACCTTGTTCATTTTAGCGACGTGGATCACACAGCCCCCCGCAAGCGGCATGGCTTGGCCGTAATTGCCTGTGCCCCCCCCGCGCATGGTCACGGGGACATCGTGAGCATAGCAGACACGCAAAATCTCGATGATCTCGTCTTCGGATTTTGCGTTGATCACAAAGTCGGCTTCAAGGTGATCCATCGCGTCCTTCAAAACTGGGGAATACCAAAAGAAATCACGCGACTTGTTCCGCACGGTAGCAGGGTTTTGTTCCATATCCAGATGGGACAGTTTGGCTTTGGCGTCGGCGATATTGGGGGTCATGGCTTGCTCACAATCATGTCGAGTTCTGTGTAAGACGGTAGGGTGCGGTCGATCGGATCACCGTTTCGCAACACGATGCGATCCGACTGCGGGCGCGCGAAAAACTCCGTCCATATGCGTGCACTGCACAGGATCAGATCGGCGGGTGTGCCCGGGTTCAGGCTTGGCGTTTCGAAACCGCAGGCATGTGCCGGGTTGGTGACAAAGGACATGGGCCAGTCGGTAAGCCCATGATCCAGATGACAAATCCGCGTGGCTTCGCGCATCACTTCGATCATGTCGAGATCTCCGTAGGCGTAGAACGGGTCACGGGTGTTGTCAGAAGCAAACGATACGTTGACGCCTGCCGCCTTTAGTTCATGTGCCATCGTGACGCCGCGCCAACGCGGCGTGCGACCGGCTTCGCGGTCTTGCAGATACATGTTGCACATAGGCAGGGACACGACATGCAACCCTGCCTTGGCAACGAGCGCGATGATCCCGGCGGCGACGTCATCAGGCATGACCGAAATCGAACAACAATGCCCCACAGTGACCTTATTTTTGAACCCAAGCGCGAGCACGGTTTCAGCGATTGTACGCAAGGTGTCTGAGGTCGGGTCATTGGTCTCGTCTACGTGGAAATCCACGTCGAGGTCATATTTTTGCGCGAAGTAGAAGAAGTCGTTCAGGCGCTCTTGCAAGTCAGGCACCGGATAGGTCACCGCGCCGAGGACATTCCCTGTCTCGGCAACAAGCTTGGCTACTTCCGGAAAGATGTCTTTGGTGCGGAACACACGATCAATGGCGACCAGACAGGACGCCTGCAGTGCAATCTTGCCTTCCCATTTCTTCTGTAGTTTCGCCACCACGCCAAAGGATGACGCTGCAAGGTCATCGGCGCTGTCGATATGGGTTCGCATGGCCTTGGTGCCGTGGGCATAGGCACAGCGCAAGGCGAAATCCATGCGCGCCTCTACATCTGTTACCGTCCAGTTCACATGGTCATCGCGTACCGTCGCTAACGCCCCCATGAACGACCCGTCAGGGTTTGAGGCGCGCGGCCATATATGCCCTTTGTCCAGATGCGTGTGCATATCGACAAAGCATGGCAGGGCCATTGCGCCGTTCATTTCGATTACAGTTTCGGCCGGTTGCCCAGCGTCCGTTGATGTAATCAGACCATCCTTGATGGTGAGGTCCGTGGTCATGAGGTCACCATTTTGACCCATAAGACAGGCCGGTATAGTGACATTTCGAAGAGTCTTCGCGCCGCTGGGCAAAACGCAAAATTCCATTAATTCTCCCGTTTGATGGCGCTTTCATGCCATTTGTGCAAAAGCGCGTGGCTAAGTAGGGAGGCGAGTGTGAAAATCACTACCCCCGTGACGGCGATCAGCAAAAGCGCCGCGAACATGCGAGGAATGTTAAGGCGATACCCTGCCTCAAGGATGCGAAATGCAAGGCCGGACCCGATCCCGCCGGTTCCGGCGACATATTCGGCCACAACCGCCCCGATCAACGACAGCCCGCCGGCGATCCGTAGCCCGCCAAGGAAGTAGGGCAAGGCCGTTGGCAATTGCAGATACCGCAATCGTTGCCAGCGTGTAGCGCCGTAAATTTTATATAGGTCGCGCAGGTTGTGATCCGTGGAGCTAAGTCCAAGCGTCGTGTTGGAAAGGATCGGAAAGAACGCCACAATCCACGCACACAACAGCAACCCCGCCAGCCGATTATCGACGTAGATAAAAATCAATGGTGCGATCGCGACCACAGGAGTAACCTGCAAAATCACCGCGAAAGGGTAGAACGCCATTTCGAAATAACGCGACTGCGTGAATAGCACTGCAAGCCCGACACCACCAATGACAGCAACACCAAGCGCCATAAGCGTGATTTTAAGCGTTACCCAAAGGGCGTCTGACAACATCGCCCAATCTGCGACAAGTGTCTGCATCACCAGTCCGGGGCGCGGCAGAATATAGTGCGGGATGTCACTCCATACGACAATTCGGTCCCAGGAATAAATCGCCAACACCAACATAATCGCGGGCAAGGCCCATTTTGCAATACTTTCGCGCCGTTGTGCACGCGCGAATTGCTGTTCTTCGAGGTCTACGATCGGCGGCTGCATATCCGACACACTCATGCTGATGCCCTTTCGCCATGTTGGTTCATCGCGCCGTGCAGAGCCTCGGAGGCTTTGCGGCACAGCTCAGCATAATCAGCGGATGTGCGGAATTCTTCGGTACGGGGGTATGGTGCCTCGACGGTGACTTCGGCAGACACCCGACCGGGTCGTGCTGCCATGACGACAATGCGGTCCGACAGGAATACCGATTCAAAAACGGAGTGGGTGACGAAAATGACCGTGCATTTAAGCTTGTCGCGCAGCATCAGCAAATCGTTGTTAAGCTTGTGCCGGGTGATTTCATCAAGCGCGGCAAAGGGTTCGTCCATCAGGATAAGACGCGGTTGCGTGACCAGTGCGCGGGCAATTGAAACCCGCATCTTCATACCGCCCGACAATTCGCGGGGGTAGGACTTTTGAAAGCTCTCCAACTCCACCATTTTAAGCGCCCACATGATATCTCCGCGCACATCATCCATCGATTTTCCGCGCAAGCGATGCGGCAGCCAGACGTTTTGTTCGACAGTCGCCCAAGGCATCAGGGTGGGTTCTTGAAATACGACCCCAAGGTCGCCTTCGTTTAACCCGCCGTTCCATGTGATCTGCCCCGACGTTTGGCGCATCAAGCCGGCGATCAGGCGCAGTGCAGTGGATTTTCCGCATCCCGATGGTCCAAGCAGCGATATGAAATCCCCTTGGTTCACGGTCAGGTTCAGGTCCTTGAGGGCCTCGACGCTGCCGTTAAAAACCTTATCGACATTCGACATTTGCAGCAGCTCGTCACGCTGCCCTATGGGAGGAATAGAAGAAGTATTGGACATTTGAGGCTTTCTTGAGCAGCGACAGGGGCGAAGAATGTCGCCCCCGTCATTCAATTCGGGCGGGGTTTAGCGCAGGTCCATTCCAACCTTCGCATTGACGAATTGCGTGGTATAGGCGGAGGAATAGTCCAGATCACCTTCGATGACGCCGGCCTCGACCATCTTGCCGTAGAAGTCGTCGATCTTTGCGTCGGTCATCGCCCCGATCCCAAGCTCGCGCGCGTCGCCGCTGTCGACAATCCCCTCCGAGAGCATCTTCGAAATGGCGAAGTCGATCTTGTCCTGGGTCATGTCGGGGTTGGCGGCGATGATCATCGCATCGGCTGCGGAGTGATCATTGTACAGGTAATTGTACCATCCCTTGATCGAACCCTCTACGAAGCATGCAACCTGTTTGGGGTGGTCGGCGATGGTATCGGCCATCGCTTCGACCGTCGTGGCGTAGGTTGAATAACCGGCATCTGCGATCAGGAAGATATCAGGAACAAACCCGGCCTCTTTTTCGATCACATAGGGTTCGGAAGACAAAAAGCCCTGCATTGCCATCCCTTTATCCGCAATAAAGGGCGCGGGGTTAAACGTATAGGGTTCGCGCTGTTCAACCGTGAAGCCGTATTCCGCGATCATCCATTGGTAGTAGGATGCAAATCCATTGTCGCCGATCAACAAGTCCAGACCCTTGAGGTCTTCGAATGTTTTCGCCTGACCTGGATGAGAAATGATCACCTGCGGGTGTTTTTGGAATGTCGCCATCACCGCGACGACGGGGATCCCTTCCTTGGCGGCCGTAAAGGCCTGCAACAGATCGCCCCCCATATGATAATCAATGCGCCCCGCCAACATGAGCGCGCGGTTATTCACCTGAGGGCCACCAGGCACGATCGTGACGTCCAAACCACATTCCGCATAGGTGCCATCTGCTACGGATTGATAAAATCCACCGTGTTCGGCTTGCGCCAACCAATTGGTGCCGAATGAAACAGGCGTAAGGTCTTGGGCCATCGCGGTGCTTGCGGTCGCGGCGGCCAGTGTTGCGACGACAACGGATTGCTTAAGGGGCATAGAAGTCTCCTAGGGTAAATTCCGAAGATGACGTTAGTGCGATGCCCGCATGGTACGCACAGAGAGATCGACAGAATTCATCTCTTCGCGCGCTTCTTGGGTTAATATTTACGCACTGCTCACCGAACCGCCCAAGTAAAGGGCATAACTAACTTCAGTTCGCCCGGTTCAAGCTGTGAACTATACGTGTGCTAACTAATTTATGGGATCACGTGACGACTCAAAACTAGCACAGAAAGGCATTCCAATCATGGCCACAGCCCTTAATCCGACCAGCATTGCGCCGCCGTTTGGCGATTATAGCCACGGAATCAAAAGCGCCCCTGCGTCCTGCTTGGTTGTCACTTCAGGGCAGCTTGGACTTGCCCCCGATGGAAGCTGCTCTACAGATGTGCGCAAGCAGGCAGAACAGTGTTTTGCCAACATCGACGCGATCCTGCATGAGGCAGGTTGTGACCGCGCTGATGTTATACGGCTCAGCGCCTTCGTCACCGACCGCGCCTTTTTTCCCGACTATATGGCTGTGCGTGATGAATGGCTGGCTGGCGTCACCATCCGCCCTGCCTCCACGCTGCTTGTCGTCAGTGGCTTCACCCGCGAAGAATTCAAAGTGGAGATCGAAGCGACTGCTATTCAGAGAGATTGATCTGTCGTTGTGAACCGCAGGTGAATATCGATGGCAGTAGTTAACCATCGGATTCTCGCCGAGGCAGTATGCGAAGTGGAATTTGGGCAACGCCTCTAAAAACGAAAATAGACCTCGAGGCCGCCTTAGTGAATGACCCGTTTGCCCGACTTACGACGATGGCCCCTATATTGCCGGGAGCTCTCGGCAATGTCTTCTTCGAAGGAACCGCATCGTAAAGTGTGAATGCGGTGCCTATGGGCCGTTCTCGCCGGACCAGCTGGCCTTACGCGCCGCGTGCGTAGTTCGGGCCCCAACCGACCTCAGATGCGATGCAGCGTAGCCGTGCTCGCGCGGGGGTCGGGCTACGTCGAGGTCTTCTCATGCGCGGCGCTATTTGACAGCGACGCCCATACGTTTCTGCCGCGGCACATATGAGCCGGAATATGGGTTCGGGGGAACGCTTGGACGAACATGTTATTACATAATCCTAATTATGGGTAAACGTTAGCCTTGGAAGCCTAGATCGTACTAAATATGCTCCGACGAAAGATCACCGGAATTTGAGGTAAATATACGTCTCAGGAAAACTGAGTTACTTCCACCTCGGTCGAGGCAGCTACCTTTCTGGTATGACAGTTGCCAATGTCTCATATCAAGCGGTTTTGAGGCCTACGTCACTCAAGGACCAAGAAGGTGACTTCGGGTCGTTACCTTGCTTGATGAATAGCAAATAAGTGTATATTTCTGTTTTGATTACGCCAGTTTAGGACGAGTCGAGATGGTTTGCGAAGTAGCCTCAGCCGCGGTCAAAAATGTTCTCCAATATCCATTTGCAGGAGATGCCCCGCTCATCGGCGATGGCTCTACTGTTGAGGTGAATGATAACCTGCTTTGGGCACGTATGCCGGTTGGTGGTGGGCTGGTGTCGGTCAACATCTGGCTGTTCAGTCATGATGGGGCGTGGGATATCATTGATACGGGCATCGACTCTCCGGAAACCGTTGCGGCTTGGGAAAAAATCTTTAACTCCACCATTCAGAGACACGCCGTAGGCCGTTTGGTTCTGACCCATGGACACCCTGACCACGGGGGGCTGGCCGGGTGGATTAGTAAGCTTTGTGATGCGCCGGTGCTGATCACTTCGGAGGAAGAGAAAGAGCTGGTTGCATTGGCCAAGGGCATGTCGCCGGAGCGTGATGCGCGCCAGGCGGCATTCTTTCGCGCGGCTGGCGGTAGTGATGCTTTGATCGAGGCAAATATGGATCTTCAACGATGCTATAGCGGGCTTGTCTGCACTCCGCCGGAGAAGTTTGAACGGATTGCAGCAGGTGACATTCTGACGTTGGGAGGAGACGATTGGCGGGTCGTCATAGGCTCCGGCCATTCGCCAGAACACGCCTGTCTT
>Ga0208794_1000613_pt1 | contig 21414 bp, 32 predicted proteins | sample 32_taG_FD_184106 | JGI IMG/M metagenome (GOLD analysis project Ga0208794, IMG submission 184106) | Marine viral communities from the Gulf of Mexico - 32_GoM_OMZ_CsCl metaG (SPAdes) (version 2) | ecosystem: Environmental > Aquatic > Marine > Oceanic | place: Atlantic Ocean: Gulf of Mexico... | reverse complement strand
CATCGTCGATCCGGAAAAGCGGATCCCCGACCTCAAGCAATTGTCCGGGCGTGTAGAGGATCTCTTTGACCACACCGCCGACACGCGGGCGCACTTCAACGTCTTGAAACGCAACGGCCCGGCCCGGTGTGGTCACAATGCGTGGGATTTCCTGCATCTGCATGTCGATCACACCTACTTCAAGCGGCCCCGCCGCGGGCATGCCATCGGGAGGGCCGCCCTGCGCGCTCGCCATCGTGGCAGCCCCCGCGAACGCAAGCGCTGCGCCTAACATTTTCCAAACGCCGATTTTCATGTGCTTCTCGATCCTTGACTATCCAGCAGGTTCGGTGCCTTGTAGGCAGACGTTGCACAGTACGCAAGGAATTCAGACATGACAGTTTCGTTACGAGAGCGAAGACGACAGCAGACGGCGCGTGACATTCAGCTGGCGACGCTGGATCTGGCCGTTAAAAAAGGGTTAGAGAATGTGACGACCGAGGAGATCGCTGCGACAACTGGCATCAGCACGCGCACTTTCTTTAACTACTATACCAACAAGGAAACGGCTGCGGTTGGGGCTCCCCCCCCCTTTTCGGAGGCTGCGAAAGAAGCGTTACGCAGCGGAAACGGACCGCTTGCGGACGACCTCAAGATGTTCTTGGATCAACACTTCGCAGCGCTGACCAATGATGAACCTATTCTCAAGATGATCGGCACGGTTCTGCGTTCAAACGAAAGAGCGAGAGGTATTCTGCAAGGGTTCCTCATGATGGAGCGCAGAGAGCTTACGGAATGCCTGAACCACCGCATCGAGCACTCCCAAGCCGCCGCCGCGCTCGCAAGCCACACTACCGAAGCAGTGGGCAGGGCGATCTTCCTCTGGGAGCACGGAGAAGGAATATCACTGAGTGCTGCCTTAGACACGGTTTGGGAAGGAACAATCGCCGCGGCGGCCCTGTTGACGCCGCCGTCCTGATTTTTCCGAGCATTGCCTCGGGCATTTCGGGCAAAGCATTCACTTCTGCGCCAACCGTTTGCCGAAGGCGATCCGGGGGCCAAGGGCCGAACGATCAGGCGAAGGTTTCCGCCACTATTTCTTTCGCGAACCCAGCGTCCAACACCCCGCGGTTCAGCAAGCGATACCAGAACGCGCCATGTATCAAGGCCAACAGTGTCTCCACGTTCCGCCCCGGCGAAAGCTCTCCGCGGTCCTGCGCCCGGCGGAGCACAGCGGTGATCATCTGCTCCCGAGGCAGAACGAAATTAGCAAGACGACTTGTGGAATTTTGCATCCTGCTGAGAGGCCGCGATTAACGCGCGTAGGGTGTCCCCGTCGATGCGCAAGTGTTCGAAAATACGGATCAGGAAACCTTCGAGCAAGGTCCGACAATCCTCTGTCCCGTCCCAAGAAGGTTCGGCGGCATAGGTGTTGGTCTGCTCAAAAAACGGCTTCGAGAACAAGGTCAGCCTTCGTATTCCAGCGGTTGTAGAGCGTTTGGCGCGCCACGCCAGCCTGCTCGATGATTTCCGAAACCGAGATTTTCTCATAGCCCAGTTCCCGAACCAGACGTAGAGCCACAGCCTTCAATGCCGTGCTGGCGTCTTGATTTGCGGGCCGCCCGCTTGGCCTTTTGCCCGACAGGTACAGTTCCTGTTCATAGATGCAGAATAGTCCGTGATTGATCATCAGACTGCCGTCCACTCATTCCCAATAGACCGCAGTCTAATATTATTGTCGGAGCCGAGCTGTCACAGATCTCCCTTACCCCAAAACGGGCTTTTGCCGTTACCGCCACCTTGGGCCTTTTGTCCCTCTTTCCCCCCATTGGCCACCGATATGTACCTCGCCGCACTCGGTGAACTCGCGGCCTCGATGAACGCCACCCATACGGCGGCTGAACTTTCGCTTTCGATTTTCTTCCTCGGCCTCTGTTTTGGCCAGGTTCTCATTGGCCCATTGGCTGATACTGACCTGGGCGACACAATCGCGGCAACCAACAGACCTCGTGCAGCAAGCCCTTCTGATGGCTGTCTGGCGACGCAAACTTAAGCGACGCGTCCTGATCCACACGGATCAAGGCTTGACGAATATAGGAGCTTCTGTGAGGGCTACACCGCGCCAACGTGGCAGCACATCGAATGGGAATCCGGCAAACCGGAAACCGCTGCGTTCATCTGCCCGCATTGCGGCGCGGTGCAGCCCGAAACCCGCAAGGCGGAGATGGTGAACCGTGGCCGTTGGGTCAAAACCGCGCCAGAAGTGCAGAACCATGCCGGGTTCAAAACGAACGTGCTGGTTTCGACCCTGCCCGCCGCGTCCTGGGGGAACATTGCTCGCGAATTTTTGGCGGCCAAAGACCACCCCGACTTGCTGCAATCGTGGACAAACACGCTTATGGCTGAGGGATGGCGGCAAGCTGGTCAAGAATTGGACGATTCCGCGCTAGCAAATCGCCGTGAACCGTTCAGCCTTGAAGACCTGCCCCCGGAAACCTTGCTGCTGACCTGCGGTGTGGACGTGCAGCACGACCGCTTGGAAACCGTCACCTTGGCGCATGGGCGTACGGATACGTTCGTGCTGGACGCCCGCGCTTTTTGGGGACCTGTGAACGAGTCAGATACGCCTTGGGCAGAACTGGACGCTTTCCTTGCGCAGACCCATATCCACCCCGGCGGGGGCATCCTGCGCATGGACGCGGTTGCCGTGGACTCTTCGGACGGGCAGACGATGGACCGGGTTCTGGCGTTTTGTCAGCCCAAGCTGTCGCGCCGTATTGTGCCGATCAAAGGCGCAGACGGGCAACGTCCCGCGATCCGGCCCAGCGCCACGAAAGGGCAACGGCTCTTTATCGTAGGCGTGGACGGTATCAAGGCGAACCTGACCGAACGGCTTATGCGCGGCACGTCCATTCGGTTTTCCGATACGCTGGACGCCCGTTTCTTTGAAGAACTGGCAAGCGAACGGCGCGTGGTGAAATATCAAAGAGGTGCGCCGAAAGCATCCTGGGAACGGATTCCGGGCAAACGCGCGGAGGCGTTGGATTGCGTGGTCTATGCGTTGGCCGTGCGGGGGCTTGTCGGAGTCAATCTCGACATGCGCGAACAGGAACTGGCGGATCGAGGCACCGCTACGCCACGGCCAGCCGTTGTAAAATCAAAATGGCTGGGGAACGCTGGGAATCGGATCTAATTAGGGATACTTAGCAGCTATAGAAATCTATCGATCTAAATTTGAATGGAAGTGCTGATCTGTAGGAACCGCACCAAAAATTTTCCGAAAGATAAAAAATATGATTGAACTGTTGGAACCTATGTTGGGCAGCACTGATCAGTTAGCGTTATGGGGCGCAATCACTGGATCAATCGGAACAACGACTGGTATTTTGAGCCTTTATCTTAGGTACAAACAACAAAAGAGAGACCAAGCCAACCTAACCTGTGAAGCGGTGTTTGATCACGAATTCTATCAAAACTCAGCGAAACCCAGATACCACATCACCGTCCGCTCAGTAGGGAGACGACCGGTCACGGTGGACCATGTCCAGTATAGGATGGGTCCTCTAGAATTCCCAAAGCGACTTCAACGCTGGTACAAGTGGCAAAAGAAGGAATGGCTTCATGCCGTTGAGCCTTCGACGGTCGCTAATTTGACTGAGGGGACCAAAGTAAAATTACCCATTGACCCCCAAAGGGTTGGCTTGAAGTATGTCTACAAGGTAAAAGTTGTTGACCAAACGGGACGAATGTGGCCCGTAGTCTGGCCTAGTCAGAAAAGGCTTTCTACGATCACTCATCACAAATCTCTCGATGATCAATCAGATGGAAATACCAAAAGGAAATATACTCTTCATGGTATGGAGTTTCAGGATAAGTTTAGGCTGATGTTGCTTTGGAACCCAGAGGATGGAAAGCTCAATTCAATGACAGGCCGCACGTTTACCTTTGACTCTATGAAAAAATATTCTGAAAAATTAGCACGCCTAAATGATGTTGAAATTCCATCTTTCATGAATGATGGAAACCGTGATTTCTAAACTAATTTATCACTCTAAATAATTTGCATTCAATGAAAGCTATCATCTAGCATAAACGGATCTGAATAATCAGTACTTACATATCACATTGCCTTGAAACAAAGATAGTGACCGATTGGCCGCTATCTTTGATCCAGAATTTTCTGAACCTTAGTGTACCCTACTCAGCGGCTCATTACTGCCGAGGAAGGCCATGCCGTCCTGCGGTATCTGAAAGCCTTCCCGCTCAATCATCGCCATGATTTGCATGAAGGTGAACCGGATTGCGTCCGGGTGCGGGATTGTCGCCTCAATCATAAGCTGGGCTTCATTTCTAAGTTGGTTGCTGTCCATAACTCTATCCTCATTTGCTTGGGGGTGTTGCGGAAAAGGGCGACCCGAAAACCGCCCTTTTCCTTCTCGATGGCTATCGGGCCACCCCTGACCCGATTCGAAAGGTTGCCCAGCATGACCAGCGGACAAACACAGATTAGCTAAATTCGACTCATCGCGTCAAGCATTATTCAGCGCGACACATTTATCTTTACGCATTGAGTCGAATCAGTTTAGGTAAGGGTTACATAAAAATGGAGCGCCCCGTGAACCAAGCAATTTTTTCCGTAGGCCAAGCCGCTGAATGGCTGGCAAAGCCACATGAGCAAAAGGATGTTGTCGCGAATCAACTCCGACGGTTTCGGTCAAAAGGGTACGTCCGCACTCGTGGAACATTCGGGGCTGGACCGACTGCTACCCACACTTTCCAGCCTGTTGACTTGGGCGTTGCGAAGTTCTGCCGCGCGCTGACTGCGTTCGGCATTAAGGACGAAACAGTAATGCGGGCCGTAGCCGACGCCTGCTATGATCTACCTGCCAAGGGCTGCGATATCGGCCCTATACCCGGAATGTTGGCGGCGCTAGACAGCCCTCATTCCCCTTGGAACATGGTGGTTTTCCTACACCCCAATGATGATGGAACGCAGCACGTCCTTGCCGAAATGTGGCTGGGGCTGGACGCGCTTGATCGTGTTGGCGGTGAAAAAATCATCTTATCAATGGCCGATTGGTTGCCCGAACTAGCAGACATGCAGGGGGCATAAGAAGATGGCTTTCCCGTTCGCACACTTTTTCAAACGCGACACCACGACCGCCGTCGAGAAGCGCAGTTTTGACGCGGCAACGGGTGGACGGCGTGGGTCTGCGTTCATGGCTTATGGGTCCAATGCAACCGAAACGCTTGCCGCCGCCGCGCCCCTGCGCAGCCGCGCCCGCCACGCCTACGCCAACAACGGCTACATCGCCAACGGCGTTTCCGCCATTGTTGCAGAGGCCGTGGGAGCGGGCATTGAACCCGCCTCTGCGCACCCGAACGCCGATCTGCGCGACGACCTGAATCAGACGTGGCTGGACTTTGCGGAAACTGCGGACGTGGAAGGCCGGACAGACCTGCGTGGCCTGTTGGCCCAGATGGTTCTGGCCTGCGCTGTTGATGGCGAGTCATTCGCCGTAATTGAAGAAGACTCGGACGGGATTCAGGTCCGCTTGATCCCGGCTTAAATGGTGGACGAATCCAAAACCGCCGATCTGGGGCAAGACCGCTACATCGCCGCCGGGGTCGAATACGACGCCCGTGGCCGCCGTGTGGCATACCATGTCCAACCGCAACGCCCGACCGATCTATTCCCAACGTCCCGCGACCCAATCCGCGTTCCCGCAAAAGACGTGCTGCACCTTATGCGCCCCCTTGGCCCCGGTCAGGTTCGCGGCGTGTCGTGGCTTGCGCCGATCCTGCTGACGCTGACAGAGTTTGACGGGCTTATGGACGCCTTGCTTGTCGGTTGCCGTGTCTCTGCGCTGCATACCGGGTTCATTGTGGACCAAAACAACCTTGGCGGCGCGGGTCCCTACCTCGACGACGTTTCAGGGGCGGACGTGTCACTGGAACCCGGCGTCATTCGGACCCTGCCCGGCGGCAAGGACATTCGCTTTTCCAGCCCGCAAGAAGCCAAGGATTCCATTGCCTTTGCCAAGCTGACCCTTGGTCAGATTGCCGCTGGGCTTGGCGTCCCCCAGCACTTGCTGGACGGGGACCTGTCCAACGCGAACTATTCCAGCTTGCGGGCGGGTCTGTTGCCGTTCCGGGCAAAGATTGAACAGTTTTGCTATCACCAGCTTATCCCGCAAGTCCTGACCCCGCTTTGGCGGCGCGTAATGACACGGGCTTACCTGTCCGGCAATGCCGTCCCTGACCTTGCCCCCGCCTTCAAGGTGGAATGGCTGACCCCGCGCGCGCAACAGGTGGACCCGCTCAAGGACACCCAAGCACTTATCGCCCAGATTGACGCCAAGCTGACCAGCCGGACGCAAGCCGTAGCGTCCTTGGGTTGGAACCGCGCCGATCTGGACCGGGAAATTGCCACCGAAACTGGCGGAGAGACAAATGACATTGCATGATCCGCTTGCGCCCCTGACGCGCACCGCGACAACCGCCAACAGCTACGACCCGGAATCCCGGACGTTTGAGGCCGTTGTCGCCACGATCACGCCCGTGGTTCGCCGGGATGCGCGGGGGCCGTTTAACGAGATTCTGAATCCCGCGACCTTGGCCGCCAGTGCTGGGATGCCCTTGCTCGACTCCCACAAGACGGACTCGGTCCGTGACCTGTTGGGCCGCGTGGTTTCAACCCGCGTGGACGGCGACCGTGTCATTGCCAAGCTGCAACTGTCCACCGCGTCCGACACTGACCCTATTGCCCAGCGTATCGCAGACGGCAGCCTGACAGGCGTTTCCATCGGCTACCGCGTGGCAGGTTGGGACGAGTCCACCGGGGCAGACGGTCAACGTCAGAAATCCCCGACCGCGTGGACTCTTACAGAAGTCACTTTGACCACCAATCCGGCAGACCCGAACGCGCGCGTCCGCCAAAAAGAAGCCCTATGCGATCCGGCGCGGCATAGTGAGACTGAGACCAAGCGCGCCGCCAACAACCCCAAAACTGGAGCAGATATGCCCGATGTAATTGAAACCAACCCGGAACAGGATGCAGAGCGCACCCGCCGTTCCGCTATTCGGACTCTTGTCCGTTCCGCTGGCCTGTCTGCCGAAACCGCAGATGACCTGATCGACCAAGACGCCACCGTGGACCAAGCCAAGGCCGCTGTCTTTGACGCAACGCAAACCCGGAGCGCACCCGTCATTCGCACCCACACTGCCCAGAACGATGACCCCGCCGTCATCACCCGCCGTCAGGCTGACGCCGTGGCCGTTCGTATGGCTGGGGGCGACTGCCCGGACGATGCGCGTCAATACATGAGCGATAGCCTGCTGGACATGGCCCGCGATAGCCTGTCCCGCTCGGGCGTGTCCACGCGCGGCTTGTCCGCCGATGATGTGTTCACCCGCGCGGCCCATGGCACGTCTGACTTCCCGCTGGTTGTCAGCAACGCGATGGGCAAGGTGGCCGCCGACTCCTACAAGGCTGCTGAATCCCCGCTGAAACAGCTTGGCCGTCAACGTGTCCTGCGTGACTTCAAACCGTCCACCAGCATCCGCCTGGGCGAAATGGGCCGTCTTGAGGAAATCGCGGAGTCCGGCGAGATCAAAGCCACCAGCCGCGCCGAAAGCGGCGAGTCCATGTCTCTCAAGACGTTCGCCCGCGCGATCAACGTCAGCCGCAATTTGCTGGTGAACGATGACTTGAACCTGTTGGGCGATATGACTGCCGCGTTTGGGGAAGCCGCTGCACAGACAGAGGCGGACGAAATGGTTGCGCTGCTGACCAGCAACCCCAACCTGTCGGACGGGACGCCCGTGTTCGATGCCAGCCGGGGCAACTTGGCAGCCGCCGGGGCCGCTCCAAGCGAAACCACGCTTTCAGCCGCGCGCAAGGCGATGCGAGGGTTCAAGGGGCTGGACGGTAATACGCTCATTTCCGTGACGCCCAAGTATCTCGTGGTTGGCCCGGAACTGGAAACCGACGCCGAAAAGCTGCTGGCAGCGATCTATGCCGTGACCACGGGCGACGTGAACGCATGGACGGGCAAGCTGTCGCTGCTGGTTGAACCCCGGATTACTGACGACCAATGGTTCGTCTTTGCCGATCCCGCCCGCGTGGCTTCGATGGTTTACGGCTACCTTGCAAGCGCGCAAGGCGTTCAGATTCAACGGGCAGAGGCGTGGGATACGTTGGGTATCAAGTACCGCGCGTTCCTCGACTTTGGCACGGGCTGGTCTGACTGGCGCGGTGCTTACCGGAACGCGGGTTCCTAATGCCCACGCTGGGCGAACAACTGACCGAAGCGCGGGCGGCTTACCACCGCCTGCAACTCGGGGAACTGGCAGTCAGTTTCCGAGACGGCAACGGCGAACAGGTTGAATACAACCGCGCCTCTGCCCCCCGGCTGGCCGCCTACATCAACATCCTTGAACGGCAGGCAATGGGTATCAAAGGCCCCCAGACTTTCCGTTTCCAAACCTCAAAAGGACTGACCTAATGCGCAACTACATTCAAAAAGGTGACGACATCACCGTCGACTCCCCGGCAGACGTGCTGTCCGGCGCGGGCGTCATTATCGGCAACCTGTTCGGCGTAGCCAACGGCGATGCACAGACAGGCAAGCCCGTGGTGCTGTCCACGGTAGGTGTTTTCGATCTGCCCAAGACCACGGCAAACGACATTACTGTTGGCGCGGCGCTCTACTGGAACGACACCGCCAAGGAAGTGACCACCACGGCGTCCGGCAATACCAAAATTGGCGTGGCTATCGCGGCCAAGTCCGGCGCTGGCACTGTTGCAACCCGCTTGAACGGCACGTTCTGATCCGATGACCCAACTCCGTCCGCCTCAACACGAGTTTTGCCCAGCGCCTGTTCGGCGCGGGTTGAGCCGTGCAGAGGCGGCGGAATACATCGGAATCGGGACTACGAAATTTGACGCACTTGTGGGGGACGGACGGATGCCCAAGCCCAAGCGTATAGACGGACGCACGATCTGGGACCGCATTGCCATTGACCGCGCATTTGACGAACTGGACGCCCCTGAGCAAGCTGACGCGAATCCGTGGGACTGACCTGATATGAAAATGCGCCTCAAATACATCGTGGAAGATACAGATAGGCACGGGAATGTCCGACTCTACTACCGCCGCCCCGGCGCGCCCAAAATTCGGTTGCGTGGCCCCAGCGGTTCCCCCGAATTTCTGATCGACTACAAGCGCGCCGCCGCCGGACCTGTCCCAGCCGAGGACCAGACCGAAAAGGTTGGCCGACTGGTCCACGGGTCTATCCGCGCGCTTTGCGTGGAATACTACAAATCCGCCATGTTCCGCGAACTTGACCCACGGACGCAGAAAGTCCGCAGAGGAATCCTTGAGAAATTTTGCCAGAACAAGGGTGACGGCGATAAACCCTACCGCATGTTATTGCCCCGACACATTCGTACCCGGCGCGACGAAATGATGGACAGACCGGAGGCCGCAAACAGCATGGTCAAGGCGCTGCGTCAGGTGTTCAAATATGCCCTGCGGTACGACCTGCACGACACCAACCCGGCAATCGGCGTGGAATACCTGTCTGGCAACGCAGACGGATTCCACTCGTGGACGCTGGACGAAATCGAAAAATTCGAGAACACCCATGAAATCGGCACGCCTGCCCGGCTTGCTTTGGCCCTTGCGCTATACACCGGGCAACGCCGTGCCGATCTGGTGCAATTTGGAAAACAGCACGTCCGCGACGGGTGGCTGTCCTTTACCCAGCACAAGAACCGCAACAGCAAACCCGTTCGGATGGAAATTCCGATCATACCCGAACTGCAACGGATTCTGGACGAAAGCCCCACGGGTGATCTGACGTTTCTAGTAACGGCGTTCAACCGCCCCTTCACGTCAAACGGTTTCGGCAATCGGTTCCGCAAGTGGTGCGATGACGCCGGGCTGAAAAACTGTTCCGTCCACGGGCTGCGCAAGGCCGCCGCCGCGCGTTTGGCCGAATTGGGCTGCACCGAACAAGAGATTATGGCGATCACGGGACACCGCACGTCAAAAGAGGTCACGCGCTACACCCGCGCGGCAAGTCAAAAGACCCGTGCCGAAAGCGCCTTGCGCCGCCTGTCGGATGGTCAAACCGGGAACAAAAGTGTCCCACTTTCCAAGTCCATGTTGGATGGTGGGACAAAACCAACCACCAAGCCATTGAAACGAAACGAAAATGGGAAATAATGGTGCCCAGGGGCGGCATTGAATTGACGTTTCATTTTATGTCATCCCGCGCCACAGATATTTCAACACCCTGTTTTTATTGAATTCCATTGTGTCATTCTGTTTCATCCGATCCCATACCATGCTACATGTAGGGGTGGATTGACAGGGGGATAGGAATTGCCGGCATTGAATAAGCTTTCTTCGGCCAAGGTCAGAACTGCCCCGCCCGGCAAATACTCGGACGGGGGCGGCTTATGGCTGGTTAAGCGTGATGACGGCGGCGCTCAATGGGTGCTGCGCGTTACCATTCACGGTCGGCGGCGTGAGATGGGCATCGGAAGCATTCAAGCCGTGAGCCTGAAAGAAGCGAGAGAGACAGCGGAAAAATGGCGCGCGGTAGTCCGTGAGGGCAAAGACCCGATCAAAGAGCGCGAGCGACAGCGGCGGCTAGCTGAGAGGCAGGAGCATACACTTGCATCTGTTGCTCTTGAGGCATTCGAAGCTCGCAAATCGCAGCTTAAGGGTGACGGTAAAGCTGGCCGCTGGTTCTCTCCGCTCGAACTGCATGTGCTTCCAAAAATCGGCAAGGTTCCCGTCGACGAAATCGACCAGCGGGATATCAAGAACGCCCTAGAGCCCATCTGGCACGAAAAGGCAGACACAGCCCGCAAAGCCATGAACCGGCTGAATATCGTCTTGGGTCACGCAGCAGCGATGGGCATCAATGTGGATCTTCAGGCAATCATGAAGGCGAAAGCGCTTTTAGGAAAGACGCGCCATAAGGCAAAGAACATTCCCTACACGCCTTGGCCTGAGGTGCCTGCATTCTACACAAGCCTCACTGAGCAGACGCCCACTCACCTTGCCCTGCGATTGCTGATCCTGACAGCCGTCCGATCATATTCCGTTCGCTTTTGTCACTTGGATCAAATCGATGGCAACATATGGACCGTGCCTGAAGAGAACATGAAAGGGTTGAAAGGGGCTGTTACTGATTTCCGGGTGCCTCTTTCTGATGAAGCCTTAGCAGTCATTGACTTGGCGAAGCCGCTGGCGCGAGACGGCTTCTTGTTTCCAAGCGTTCGTAAGGGCGTGATCTCGGATGCCACGATGAGTCGCCACATGGAGCGGAGGAAACTGCTGGCCCGTCCTCACGGTTTCCGGTCGAGCTTCAAAACTTGGTGTGTGGAGACCACTGACATGCCTGAAGTGGTTGTCGAAACGTCACTGGCCCACGTTGTCGGCAGCAAGGTTGAACGATCCTACCGGAGAACTGACCTACTAGAGCGCCGCCGTCCGCTGATGGCGCGCTGGGCAGATCACGTTACAGGCAGGAACGCCAGCGAGGTGATAAAAATTGCCTGATTCCCGTACCTTAAATCTTGTTGAAACCATGCGCTGCTACGAATGGCATCATTCATTAAACAAAGAGATAAAGATGACTGATAAAATTCTACGCTGCCAAGATGTTCAGGAGGTGACAGGTCTAAGCAGGTCCACGATTTACCGTATGATGAACCGGGATGACTTCCCGAAGGCGACTAAGTTGGGCGTTCGTGCCATCGGCTGGCGGCAGAGCGCTGTGAATACCTGGATTGAGGGGCGGGCCAATGTCTGAGCGAGAGAATGAGCTTAACGGTGTAGTGGCGTTGCTGATGTCACAAATGAAAAGAAATCGGGGACGCCCAAAAGTTCATCCACTTCAAACGACAGACGCTATTCGCGCCATCCTCGTCTTACAAGCTATGAACGATTTTCCGCCCTTGAAGACTAGGAGGCAGGCTATTGATTTTATGCAATTCCTCGCTTCCAGAGCAACCGAATTGGCGGATGACACATTGGTCGAAGATTATCAGCAATTTGCCGCTAGGTTTCCAAAGCGAGACTTAGAGGAGTCCGTGAGCCGGGGCGTGCGAACACTGCGGAATTACTTGTTAAAAAATAGCGGCTAATTTTCCACAAGCGTCAAAAGGTGCACCGCTGTGTTTCAATGATCTCGCAACCTAATGAGCGAGGTCAGACCATGAAATATCTCACCATGACGCAACTGCAAGAAAAACTGGGCGGTCGCGGACGCACTACCATCTATCGGGACGTCGAAAACGAACGGCTCCCAAAGCCACTTAAGCTCGGCAGCCGTCTTTATTGGGTGGAAAGTGCCGTAGACGACGCAATCGCCTCTGCCCAACAGCAAGCCGCCTAATGCAAACCCCCGCCGAATCCAACGGATCAAGCAGGGGTGCTAATCATTCGACAGTCTTGGCGGACTATTCGAATGTTAGCCGCGCTTGGTCCAAAATTCAAGGACCGAATAAATGAGCAGCAACACGACAATCAAAACACGACCACCAAAGGATGCCCGTCGAAAAAGCGGGTGGCGCGATTTCCCGAACACCGTAGCCCCGGCCCAGTACCTTATCACCGATGATGCTGGCGAGACTCGGACTGTCACTATCTCGAAAAACAAGCGGCGGGTACTGGAAGGGCTTATGATTGCGCCAATGTACTGCGCCAGCCCGGTTCGCATCTCCGACTTGGTGCACATCCTCAAGCGTGACTATGGTGTCGATATCGCCATGGACCTCTATGAGGATGACCGGGAAACCGACAGGGCAAAGTTTGGAATCTACACCCTGAACAGCAAGGTGGTTCGCGTCGGTGAAAACGGGGGTGCAGCGTGATTATGGCCCTCAAAATCCAGATTGCCCGTTTGCAGCGCCTCTACGGCCTGACCGCAACCCAAGCCCGCCTAGTCGCTGGCCTGCACTATGGGGAGGGCGTGTAGTGGCTAAAGCCTTCGCGCAAATTGAAACCACACTGCCGCACTCTCGGAAGCTGCGGCAGCTTAACCACGAGGAAAGGTGGGCGTATCTCTGTGCCCACCTCACGCCGCTGGGCGGATACATCGGCCTATTTCGGTATCCTAAGGCCGTTTGGGCAGATGATGCTGACCTATCGGTGTTGGAGCTCGATTCTGCTATCCACAAGATGGCCGACATCGGCCTGCTATCTTTCGATGAAGATGAAGACTTCGTTCGAATTCATAGCTGGTTTCTTAAGAAGAATGCCCCCGAGAACGCTAGTCGTATGGCCTCCATTGCGGCTGACTATGCGGATCTCAACGCGCCTGATGAAATGATACTGGAGTCAGCAGCAGAGTTCACAGTCGGGGCAATCAAACGCGCACAGCGGTGGAAGCCCGACAGTGTGGAATGGTCGAAGCTCCGCGAAGTGTTCAAGCCCTTCTTGGCGGGGATGCGCCACAACTACGAGGACGACTTACACGAGGCGCTGGCGGATCAACTCAACGGCCAAAACCGCGCAGTTAAGGTCGAACTGTGCGCGCTCATTCCCTCTCTGCAGTACCACCTTGAGGCACCCTGCCGCCACCCTGCCCACACCGTGGGGGCATACGACACTAAGACGACACAACACTTAGACGAAACTGAAACGAGAAAAGAAAAAGACTACACGGGCAAATCTGCAGCAGACAACGTTCAACCATTTAGCACGCCACCAGTGGCATGTGCAGGAAGTGCTGAGAAGGTGGCCAAGGTTCAAAGGCCCCATTCAGAAACCATCGAAGCAGCAAGACGCATAGGAGCAATCCCATGAAGGACCGTAAAAACGGATCAAAAACGGATGAGCGCAATCCGGACGGCACCTTTGCGTCCGGAAATCCCGGCAGGCCACGAGGCGCACGCCACAAGGTCACGCAGGCCATTGAGGCGATGCTAGAGGGCCAGCAGGAGGCTTTGACACAAGCAGCCATCGACAAGGCTTTAGAAGGCGATGTCACTGCTCTGCGCCTATGCCTCGACCGGATTGCACCAGCCCGCAAGGATGCGCCGGTTTCGTTTGCCCTGCCAGAGATAGAAACGGCAGATGATGCAGCCAAGGCTGCGCGAGCCATCCTCAAAGCAATTGCAGAGGGTGACGTCACTCCGCTTGAGGCAGCAACTGTCATGGCCGTGGTTGAGCAGTTTCGCCGCACGTTGGAAACCACAGAAATTGAGCGCCGCATCGTCGCACTGGAGGCAATCAAATGAATATCAAAAGACGGCTCGAAGCTATGGAGCAGAAGTCCGGCGGCTCGGAGTACCTTATCGTGTTCTTTCGAACTATTTTCGAAGCCAAAAGTGGCGGCGTCGAGGGTGAGATTTGGAAAGCCACGATTGTCACAGGTCCACATGCCGGCACTTTTGTGGAGCGACAGAGCGCCGAAACATTCGACCAATTTGAGACCCGATGTAAGGCGGTTTCTCAGGGGGAAGTCGGGCCCGGTGAAGCGGTCATCTCAAAGTGGAATAGTGAAGATAAACCTTTGGAAACTAAGGATTTTGAGGTAGAATTAGCAGTGGAAAAGGAACGGTACGATGAGTGATTTGGCGACATCAACAGCAAGAACTCGTGATAGAGAACGGGCACGCGCATTGGCAAACGCTCGGCGGCGAAAAGCGCTGAGCGAACAGGCTGAGTTGCAACGGCAAACACCTGCGCAGCCTATAGCCGTTGAGGTGCCAGGACTGGGTATCGTGGAGTTTCCCCCTGGTATGGCAATCGAAGATATTGAGAAAGCGCTGGAGCCATATCGTCTAGCGGCACAAGCTGCCTCTAGTCAAAACGAAGGAGGACGTAACCCTGCGATGCAAGCAGCCTTATTAGAGAAGGCCAAGCGTGAAAAAGCGCGTCGCTCGAAAACCAATATGACAGAGCAGACTATGAGTGGTGTCAACGAAGGCATTGCGGGCATTTTTGGGGCACCTGTGGACTTGATGACGGGCGCTATCAATGCTGGCAAAGAGGGCCTGAACGCCTTGATCGGGACAGACTTCCAGCCCATTGAAAATCCGATTGGCGGTAGCGAGACCTTCCGAGACATCCTCGCGCCAACTATCTCAGAAATTCAGCCGCAGAATGCAGCCCAGCGGTTTGGTAGGCGTGTCGGCACGGAAGTGGGTGCAATGGCGGTACCAGGAGGTATCATGCTTCGCGGAGCCAAGGCACCTCTAGCTGTCGCTGGGGGAGAGGTCGCAAGTGCGCTTGGATCGGGCATTGCGGGGCAAGCATCACGTGAAATAGCGCCCGAAAGCGATACGGCTGATCTCGTTGCATCGCTTCTAGGCGGTATGTCTCCAGTTGCCGCTAGTCGTGCGATGCGGCCAAGCCCCAAAGCTCCCACGCTTGATGAGCTACAGGCGCAAAGTCTCGCGGGCTATGAATCCGTACGGGAATCTGGTGCTACACTCAGCCCCAAATCTTCGGATGCTCTAGCCGCTGGCATTGAGAGTTCATTTGGAACCCGCCCCGCTACTCGGCGTATGAACCCCAAAGCCGCCATTGCAGCAGAAGAACTGGCCGGTGATATGCGTCAGCGTCCGCCCAGCATCGCAGAGGTAGACGAAGCAAGGCAGTGGATTGGTGACAATGTAGCAGGATCGAACGAGGCAGGAGAGCGCCGCCTTGGCATGATGATGAAAGATGCGATTGATAATCATCTAGATCAGCTGCAGCCTGGAGATGTTACCGGAACGAATAGGGCAAATGAGGTCGTGGCTGCTTTGACAGGTGCTCGCGAAAAATCGCGTCGTGTTCACAAGTCCCAACTATTTGAGGCTGAGGATACCGGCTTGGTTGCGAAAGGGCTTCGGCGTGCTGCCACTACCGGCACTGGAGGCAACGAAATCAACGCAATCCGCCAGAACGTACGCAGGGTGCTGGAAAACCCGAAGTTGCGAAGAGGGTTTAGTGAAACTGAATTGCAGGCTATGCGGGATATCGCAGACGGCACACCAACTCAGAATGCATTGCGGCTTATCGGTCGCTTGGCTCCGACCTCCGGTGCACTGCCGCTTGGGGGCTTTACCGGTGCAGCAGGTGCAGCGGGCGCAACAGGGAACCCTCTTTTCATTGCACCAGCTATCGCCGGACAAGCTGCTAAATATCTGGGTGAGCGAGGCGCTCGTAAGAAAATTGCAGCGCTAGGCGAGCTGATCCGCAATGGTAAGCCTCTACCAAAGAAAGCCGTCAATGACCTTGAGCGTAGCGTTATAGCCGCTCTGTTGGCGCAAAAAGCCGTCATGCCCGCTTATGGTTCAGAAGATGACCAAAGCGCTGTGGTCCGGGCGCTGTCAGGTATTTCAGTGGAATGAGGCATTCAGGCAAAGAGCCTTTCGAACGACCCATGCGGCCTGACCGGGTGGATGCTATCCGGCAGGCCGCAGAAGCTCTGGCAGCTGACCCTACGGGGCAGGATATCGCCAAGCATTGCAACTCTTTTGATGAGTATCTGATATTCTTGACCTGGAATATCTACGAGGCGCTGGGCGAGCTTGGGCCAGACACGATGGTTGCCGAGATCCAAGCTGGAGTGAATGAGGCGAAAAGCGTGTGCAGGACCGAATATGAAGCCTGCCTACCCAAGGGTTAGTTACCAGAGGTGTACGCCCCAATCAAAGTACCAGACTGCCCAGATCCAAGCAGCATAGAATGCTGCTATCCAATAGGGTGTGGAGGCCGGTGCCGAATATGATTTGTCCTGAAGCCATTGGCTTAGCTGGTGTCGCATCATGAGTATCCTTGTTGGCTTTCGGGGCAATATAGGGTCTGAGGGCCAGTCTGGCTAGAATGTCTGACTTAGCTTGCCGGAAATACGACAAAGGCTGGCCCTTAAAAGTGACATCCCATGTTGCGTCATTCGGATGGTGCACTTTGCTTTGACAGAGAAAAGTTCGAATACAACGATAGATGAGCCGGACGCAGGGCGAACTGTAGCGAAAAATCTCTGTCTGTAAGGTTTATGATATTCTCGAGCAACTTCTTAGGAGGGGATCTCTTCACATGGTGCTGCGATAGAGGGTTTTGAGTGATAGTAATCGCTATGACAGAGATTGCCTCGAAGGCTTTGGGTCGTGTTCAAATACTTATGATGGTACGCAAGCTACTTTAGCCAGCCCGATAGCAGTAATGCCTAGGCTTGGATAACTAGAAACTATCACCATGAAACCAGGATATGAAAAGTCGACTGTCGTGACACTTTCCGCGCTTTTTGCTTCGCAATGAAATGGCGACTGGCTACAAATTAAAGCCGACGCTGGCGCTCCATTTTCATACTCAATAAGCGCGGCTTGATTTGTTCGAACCAACGTTCCTGCTACCGGGGCGCTGCCATCATCGGAGGGAACGCTCTGGAAGCGGCAGACGGTCGCCTCTTGCGCCAGCGCTGGGCTACTCAGGGCGCTAAATATGACCGCTAGGCAGGCTGCAGGAGCGCTTTTTGAAATGTTGGAATTCATGGTGAGATACGCCTCTGCTATCCGTTTCCGCAGTGGAGCAAATTTTATTTGCTCAGGCAAGTTCTCCCAGTAGTAAAGACAATCCGGTAACTAGTTAGAACAACACCGGAGAAAAGTATCGCAACATTGGAGGAAATAAGGTTCCAATGTTGTGTTACGTTCCTCCGGTGTTGATGTACTTATTTAGGGAGTAACGGGTAGAGTTGGCCGTAAATCGCAATCGGTATCCTAAACCTCTCTGCCGATGGCTACGCCGAGACCCGTAGCGACCTCTCCACTCACCATGAATTGGATGCCATGACTTTCGAACGCTTTGCGTATCGCGTCATGCGTATCGGCGTATCCAGCCAGAGGGCCGTCCTTGCTCTCTAGCCGTTGTATGGTTGGGTAGCTTACTCCGCTCACTTCAGCGAGCTTTTTCGCTGACCACTTCAGCAGTGCCCTTGCCGCTCGAACTTGCTCACCTGTCATGTGCCCACCTAACTTGATAGAAAATCTATTGACTTTGTTTGAGGTCAACCTTATAGTATTTCTATCAACTACGAAAGGCAACCGCCATGACAATCGCAGTACACTACGACCGCAAAGCCATTATGACCGCAGCTTGGGAAATCGTTCGTAAGGCCAACGTGGCACTATACGGCTTTCGAGTGATCATGCGTCGGGCGCTGAAGGCTGCTTGGGCGAATGCAAAGCATCGCCGCACTATGGAGGCGCTGCGGGAAAAGCAGGAGCAAGCTTCTCCCCAAGTGTCTCAAATTCATGAGGCAATCGCAGCCCTCGAAGGCAAAGAGCGCTGGGCACAGGCAGACTATGCCCGAATTGGCGTGCTTCGGGCGGCTTTAAGGTCAGCTCAACAAAATGATCAGGTACGCCAGACTGTGCCTGCTTCTCGTGATCGACGGGTTTCGCAAGCAGCTTAACTTTTCGCATCGCCAATTATCCGACGTTTTCTTCGAGCACACTAGATGCGGTGGTTAGTCAATGCAGACGGCACCCTGCGCAAGCGACGCAGGTGTTGGCGACACAGCCATCTGAACTCAAATGAAAGGACTACATAATGACCACGAAAGAACTAAAAACCCGCCAAGATATGCAGGATGCTGCCACGGTACTGCACGGGTTGCTGCAAGGGCTGGAAATCTTGATCGATCAGACAACGGAATCCAGCCACCTGCACAACGCGATTTACACTCTCTGCGGTCAATCCGTGAAAGCCGCTGACGTCCTCGCCGGTGCGCTTGACAGCACGAACTTTGAAGGGGGAGCCAACGCATGACACGTTCAATTTTAGACACCGATTTGCCTGACACGCCAGACCGCCGCCTATTGTCTGGGATCAATAGCCTTTACTCTTTAGCCCGCGTGGGTATGGCGGCAAGCGATACTTCTATTTCTGTGGATTTGCAGAAGGTGGGCTACACCGAAATGTTCGGGGTGATGGGCGGCATCGCTGAAAGCCTGTTTGATGATCTGGACAGGATTGAGCGTGCAGCGGGAGTTCGTGAGTTCTACGTTGAGGCGGATAAAACAGTTGTCAGCCGCTTAGGCCACTGGAGGGCCCTGAGAGGCCGGATTGCCGAAATTGAATGCGACGATGATGCTGGCGAGTTCGCTGCATTGGAAAGCGAGATTGAGGCCGTTGGTGCGGAGATTGCCAGTAGCTACCCATCCACCCATGACGACGCCGCAGCAATGCTTGAGTGGGCCGAAATCGATAGCGCAGGTGGGATTCAATGCGAACAATACACTCAGGCACGAAAAACGGTTGCTGACTATCTGCGTAAGCGCGCCGAATACGTCGCTGCTAAGCCACGCGAAAGCTAACCTGAATCTTGAATCATACACATTCGCCCGCGCTTCAATCACGAGGCGCGGGCATCGCGGTGGGGGCCGCAATGGAGGCTGCGAGAGATGAACTGCTATGCTACCAACAGAAACTGGTCTGATAGGTTCCTGCCCGAAATAAAGCAGCTGATCGGCGCGCACCTCTTGGAAACTTCCCCAGATCCGTTTGACCACATGGAAGCCACTGACCTAATGATGCTGGATGCCCGCGACATGCGCGTAGCAGCCCGTGTGCGTCGTCCTGGCTATTCTCGCCGGTACCCCCATCAGTTCACCGTACGCTCGGCTGTAGCGTCTGGCAGGCAGACCGAGCTTTCCAAAATCGTGAACGGTAACGGAGACTGGATGTTCTACGGGCATTCGCACGCCGACCAAACACGGCTGGAATCGTGGTCACTGATCGACCTGCGGGCTTTCCGAGCCGGCCTTATTCGCAACAGCGTAAACCAATCACAAATAGTGATGGGGGATCAGAGGAACCCCGACGGAACACAGTTTAAGTGGTTCGATGTAAGGTCATTTCCGTCCGATCCGCCATTGGTCGTGGCGGCTTCAAACAGTTTAAATGCTTAAGCTGCGGTTAGACTGTCTTTCAATTCAGAGATTCGCGCTAAAGGGTTCTCTCGCAGTTCGGTCAGAAGTTTCGCGGCGTCTCGCGCCGAAATTTTTCCGCTTTGATGTAACTCGCGAATGCGCTTAGCTTCGGAAGAGATAAGTTGCAGACGCTGAGACTGCGTTGGGCTTTGGCGCTTCTTACTTAGGAACTTCATTATATCATTCCTTCTAGATCATATCTTCAATATGCGCTTTTATTGGCTCAAGTAAAGCCGCTAAGTCGTCGGCACGTGTGCCATGGAAAGCATAAGGTAGTGTGCAGTCAACTGATATGAAGCCCCTGAGTTCCCGAGATTTCGAGGACGCCACGGGGTGAAAAAAGATGCTTCTATACTGTGGCCGTTGCTGTGTAGGGCTTTTATAGCCGAGAGGTCCAAATCGCTTCAAATCTCCAATGACACGCGGAGCTCCCGCTTCACGTTGGCATGCATGATGCCCAAGGAGTGTCTCAAGGTCTTGAACTGAACGGTTTACTGGCCGCTTACTGCCGCGATCCCGATGGGCCACTTTCATCTTACCGTACCCAGTCCCTGTATATAGCACCAGAGAAGCAGCAACATCGTCGAGTTTTGCATGAGACACTTCAGCTGCAATGCTTACTGCGATTGCAAGAGACGCTTCAATCGAGGGACCCTGATCCCCCTTACGTGTCGCACTAGATTTAACAGAGTTAAGTAGGTCGCCAACTCTGACCCAAATAGTCTGCATCGGCCCCGATATTCTGTCAGCCTTCTTTTTATACCACGCATCTACAGCCTTAAACACCAGTAGAGCGGCCAATATCAGAAGAAAAAGCGCTGTAGCTTGCTTGGGCTCGAGCGATCCAGAGGTATGATAGGCGATCACTGGCCCCGAAGCGGTAAGCGCCAATTGGGTGCCTAAATTTGGAAGAGCGCTCCATCGAAAAGAGAAACTGGGGGCATTGTGGTACTTTGAACGAAACCAATTGCTAAGCCGCCGACTAGTGCCGAGTTCACCCTCCAGCCAAATCTGTAATTCTCTATCAAAGCGAGACTTATTCTTCTTCATCCATCAGCTTTCTTTCCATCTATAGCCTAAGTTGGCTAGGTGCGGATGGGTGAAAGGGCAAGTAGTATCTTCCTGCGACGCTCGTTCGCAGTACAGTTGACTGTAATGCAGGAAGCTATGACGTAACTACACTCGTAGAATTAGTCTGAAAGAGCGGCAAGCTAATACACATCGGATTTGCCGTACTTCGCATAGCAATCAGGCGGGCATAGGCTCTTTGTATAAATCTCACAGGGTGGATTAAGGGGTGGATAAAAAAACCGCCCCTCAACAAAAAGGCTTATTTTTCCGCATCTTACCGAGTATTAATGGTGCCCAGGGGCGGAATCGAACCACCGACACGAGGATTTTCAATCCACTGCTCTACCCCTGAGCTACCCGGGCACCGGAGACCACCGTAGTGGTCGGGTGTGCGGGTTCTAGGAGTTTGCGGC
>Ga0208794_1000612_pt1 | contig 21422 bp, 15 predicted proteins | sample 32_taG_FD_184106 | JGI IMG/M metagenome (GOLD analysis project Ga0208794, IMG submission 184106) | Marine viral communities from the Gulf of Mexico - 32_GoM_OMZ_CsCl metaG (SPAdes) (version 2) | ecosystem: Environmental > Aquatic > Marine > Oceanic | place: Atlantic Ocean: Gulf of Mexico... | reverse complement strand
GGCTTTCTTAAAAGCCCAGCTTGTCCGACTGTGCCGTGAGATAGAACCGGTCCTGCCCCCGCTGGCGCGCATGGGCCATGGCGGCGGCAATCAGCTTGCGCGCAATACCCTGCCCCCGTAGCGCCTGCCGCACCGCGACCCGGCCGATCTTGCTGTGCTCGGGCAGATCTATCAGCCGCAATGTGCCCACCACCTCACCATCGACAATGGCCACGAAATGCGTGGCGGTGAGATCATGCTGGTCGTGTTCTTCCGCCTCCGGCACCTTCTGCTCCCACACGAACACCTCGCGCCGAAGCGCAAAAGCGGCATTGCAAAGCAGGGAGAAAACCGGAACCGGCAGGATGGTGACAAGATTTGACATGGGGGCAGATTAGGACGGCCAGCGCGGACTGCAAAGGCCGCCGTCACATCAATGTGTGTGTACAGGAGCGGCTTTTATCGTATAATGACGATGAAAGACGAAGGACTTTGGGGAACGCAATCCGATTAGCTACGTTTGTTTCCTCTTCGTCCCTTAAATTCGCCAAACTGCAACTTATATAGTCCTCACGTCGGTCGTTGTGCCTTACCGGACAAGGACTGACTTTCCGCCCGCGTCATGCGGGGGAAGCTGAAAAGGGGGTGCGTCCATGGCCCAAACGAATTTGCCGGTCCTCTCGTCCGATGGGGGCCTAAGCCGCTATCTTCAGGAAATCCGCAAGTTTCCTATGCTGGAAGCGGATGAAGAATACATGCTGGCCAAGCGCTATAAAGAGCACGCCGATCCCGGCGCAGCGCAAAAGCTCATCACTAGCCATTTGCGTCTCGTGGCCAAGATCGCCATGGGCTATCGTGGCTATGGCCTGCCCATTTCCGAGGTCATCTCGGAGGGCAATGTCGGGCTGATGCATGCGGTCAAGCGCTTCGAGCCGGAAAAAGGCTTCCGCCTGGCGACTTACGCCATGTGGTGGATTCGCGCGGCCATCCAGGAATATGTGCTGCGCTCCTGGAGCCTGGTCAAGATCGGCACCACCGCGGCCCAGAAGCGACTGTTCTTCAACCTCAGGAAGGTGAAGGGCCAGATCGCTGCACTGGATGACGGTACGCTCCACCCCGAGCAGATCAAGCAGATCGCCACCACCCTCAATGTGACCGAGGACGAAGTGGTGCAGATGAATTCGCGCCTGTCGGGTGACGCTTCGCTCAATTCCCCCATGCGGGCCGACGAAGGTTCGTCTGAATGGCAGGACTGGTTGGTCGACGACACGCCCGACCAGGAAACCAGCCTGGGCGAAAGCGAGGAATATTCCGAGCGCATGGGCATGCTGAACAAGGCGATGGATGTGCTCAATGAGCGCGAGCGCGCCATTTTCCAGGCCCGGCGCCTCAAGGACAATCCCTCCACGCTCGAGGAACTGGCCCAGCAATATGAGGTCAGCCGCGAACGCATCCGCCAGATCGAAGTCCGCGCCTTTGAAAAGGTGCAGGAAGCGGTCAAGGAAGCGGCTGGCGCCTAGTCAACGCTGCAAATCAAGTTTGACGAGCCCCGGTGATGAGCCGGGGCTTTTGTTTTGGGCGGCTATTGGGGTGGAGAGGGGACTGGCGGGTCGCGGATGGCACGTTGAAGACAAGGACATGGGCAGCAGCGATCGCAGCCCGATGGCCGCTATCCCCTCGTCGGTGGACTGGTCACCTAGTTGGATGGTACCGCGCGGACGGACTGCAGCGAACTTTGCGGGAGGAGCCGGTTGTGTGCTGGGTCGCTCCAGGATCTGCCTGCCAGTCGGGTCAACTTGCGACGAGCGATCAATAGGGGCCACGATGCGCAGGAGAAACCCGCTTCGATCTGTCCCGACAGGGCAAATCTCTCCGGTGGAGAGATTTGAAGTGAGAAGGCCATGAGAGCTACGCTCGAATGACGAGAGGCGGCGACGTCTCTATTCCTTAGTTTTACTGAGACGCACGTGCCTCGGGATACCCCCATTCTCAAATCCGGAGGCGGAATCGCGGTCCGGCGCTTGGCCATGCATCCTTTGTCTCGCCACCGCGTATTAACCCCATCGCGACAATATGACTGGACGGGAAGGCCCGAACAGCAGAGGTCTTGCCCTTGTAACGCCCCATTGAGGGTCTTACATTCGCCCTAATACTGGCGCGACCCGAGCGCTGGCCTCTCCGGGACAGGATTTGATGAACGGAAACTTCCGCAACTTTGCCATCTGGCTGGTCATACTCTTCATGCTGATGGGCCTGTTTCAGGTCTTCCAATCGTCCACGCGCACCATGTCCGTGGCCGAAAAGAGCTATAGCCAGTTTGTGACCGACATTGAGTCCGGTCGCGTGCAGACCGTGACGATCACGGACAATGTGGTCTCCGGCCAGCTCAACGACGGAACCCGTTTCGAAACCATCATTCCCGATGGGGCCGACGTCATCACCAAACTCGAAGACCGCGACGTGAGCATCACCGCTCGCGCACCCGAATCGAGCCCCTTCTGGTCCATCCTGCTCTCGAGCTGGTTGCCTTTCCTCGTCATCATCGGCGTGTGGTTCTTCTTCATCCGCCAGATGCAGGGCGGGGGCCGTGGCGGCGCCATGGGCTTTGGCAAGAGCCGCGCCAAGCTGCTGACCGAAACCCAGGGCAAGGTGACGTTTGAAGACGTTGCCGGCGTGGATGAAGCCAAGCAGGATCTCGAAGAGATCGTTGAATTCCTGCGCGATCCCGGAAAATTCCAGCGTCTGGGCGGCCGTATTCCGCGCGGCGTCCTGCTGGTTGGCCCTCCCGGCACCGGTAAGACGCTGCTGGCCCGCTCGGTCGCCGGCGAAGCCAATGTGCCTTTCTTCACCATTTCCGGCTCCGACTTCGTCGAAATGTTTGTCGGTGTGGGTGCATCGCGCGTCCGCGACATGTTCGAGCAGGCCAAGAAGAACGCGCCCTGCATCATCTTCATCGACGAAATCGACGCCGTCGGCCGCCAGCGTGGTGCCGGCCTTGGCGGCGGCAATGATGAGCGCGAACAGACTCTCAACCAGCTCCTCGTCGAGATGGATGGCTTCGAGGCCAATGAGGGCATTATCCTCATTGCTGCCACCAACCGCCCCGACGTCCTCGACCCCGCCCTGCTGCGTCCCGGCCGTTTCGACCGTCAGGTCGTCGTGCCCAATCCCGATGTGTCGGGCCGCGAAAAGGTCCTGAAGGTTCACGTCCGCAAGGTACCGTTGGCCCCGGACGTCGACCTCAAGGTTCTCGCGCGCGGCACGCCCGGCTTCTCCGGCGCTGACCTGATGAACCTCGTCAACGAGGCGGCCCTGATGGCGGCGCGCAAGAACAAGCGCTTCGTCACCCACCAGGAATTCGAGGACGCCAAGGACAAGATCATGATGGGCGCAGAGCGCCGCACCATGGCCATGACCGATGACGAGAAGAAGCTGACCGCTTACCACGAGGCTGGTCACGCCATCATCGCACTCAAAGTTGCCGGGATCGATCCGATCCACAAGGCCACCATCATTCCGCGCGGCCGCGCGCTGGGCATGGTGATGACCTTGCCCGAGAACGACAGCTATTCCTTCTCCCGCGAAAAGGCGCTGGCGCGGCTGACCATGCTGTTCGGCGGCCGCGAGGCCGAGATCATCAAGTTCGGTCCGGAAAAGGTCACCTCGGGCGCCTCGGGCGATATCCAGATGGCGACCTCGCTGGCCCGCTCCATGGTGATGGAATGGGGCATGAGCGAAAAACTTGGCCGCGTGCGCTACAAGTCCAATGACCAGGAAGTTTTCCTGGGCCATTCGGTGACGCAGAGCCAGCATATGTCAGATGACACGGCGCGGATCATCGACCAGGAAGTGCGCAAGCTGATCGAGGACGGTGAGGCCTCCGCCCGCCACATCTTGACCACCTATCACGACCAGTGGGAAGCCATTGCCCAGGCGCTGCTCGAATATGAAACCCTGACCGGCGACGAACTGCGCGCCCTGATGGACGGCAAGCAGCCCGAGCGCCCGGATGACAGCAGCGGCCCGGCGGCGCCCAAGGCCTCCGGGGTTCCCTCGGCGGGCAAGACCAACAAGAAGCGCCCGGACTCTCCGCCCGAGCCGGGCATGGAGCCGCAGCCGGAAAGCTAAGCGCGTTCATCATATCCATTAAGGGTCGCCCGCGGGCGGCCCTTTAGTTTTGCACGGCGCTGCGCTATGCCAGCGCAAAGTGGTATGCTGCTTTCAAGACCAGTGAATCGGGAGACTCAACCCATGGCCCGCAAATATTTTGGCACGGACGGCATTCGTGGCTTGGCCAATGGCGACAAGCTCACCCCGGAACTGGCCCTTAAGGTCGGCATGGCGGCCGGCACGAAGTTCGTGCGCGGCGACCATCGCAACCGCGTCGTCATCGGCAAGGATACGCGCCGCTCCGGCTATATGATCGAACAAGCCCTGACGGCAGGCTTTACCGCTGTGGGCATGGATGTCTATCTGCTTGGCCCGATGCCAACCCCTGCGGTCGCCATGCTAACACGTTCGCTGCGCGCCGATCTCGGCGTCATGATTTCGGCCTCGCATAACCCTTTTGACGATAACGGCATCAAGCTGTTCCGGCCCGACGGATACAAGCTCAGTGATGAACTCGAGCTGGAAATCGAAAAGCTGATCGACAGCGACATGACGCGTCATCTGGCCAGGGGCCGCGATATTGGCCGGGCCCATCGCGATGAGGAAGCGCGCACCCGCTATATCGAATATGCCAAGCGCACCCTGCCGCGAAATATTGACCTGGCCGGCCTGCGCGTCGTGCTCGATTGCGCCAATGGCGCAGCCTATAAGGTAGCCCCGATCGCCCTGTGGGAGCTGGGTGCGGAAGTCTTCACCATCGGCGCTGAGCCCGATGGCTTCAACATCAACTACAAGGTCGGCTCGACCGCGCCCGAGGCCGTTGCAGCCAAGGTCAAGGAGGTGCGCGCCGATATCGGCATTGCCCTCGATGGCGACGCCGACCGCGTGATCATCGTCGACGAGAAGGGTCATGTGGTCGACGGCGACCAGTTCATGGCCGTCATCGCCGAAAGCTGGCTGGAGCAGCAGATGCTTGTGGGCGGAGGCATTGTCGCCACCATCATGTCCAATCTGGGGCTCGAGCGGCACTTGGCCAAGCTGGGACTGACGCTGGAGCGCACCCAGGTCGGAGACCGCTATGTGCTCGAGGCCATGCGCTCGAAAGGCTTCAATGTCGGTGGCGAACAATCGGGCCATATCATCCTGTCCGATTTCACCACCACGGGCGACGGGCTGGTGGCGGCGCTGCAATTGCTGGCCGTGCTCAAGCAGATGGACCGCCCGATCTCCGAAATCTGCGCGCGCTTCGAAAAGGTGCCGCAGCTATTGCGCAGCGTGAAATTCAAGGCCGGCAAGCCGCTCGAGCACAAGCAGGTCATTCAGGCCATCGCCGACGGGCAGGCCATGCTTGGCAATGGCGGGCGCCTCGTGGTCCGCGCATCGGGCACCGAGCCGGTGATCCGGGTCATGGGCGAGGCAGACGACGCCATCCTGGTCGAAACGGTTGTCGGCCAGATCGAGGCCGCCATCCGCCAGGTCGCGTGAAGCGTCAAATCAAGTCTAAAAGAAACAATAAGACGATCCAAGCAGAGTAATGATCTGTAAACGATCCTGCTTTCTCCCGAATTAGGGTTAAATGTTTAGGTTAAGTGGGCCTTAAGAAGTTTGCCGGATATTGGTCGCAATCGACTTGGTGTCGTGGCAACCAAAGGACCTTCGTCATGCGTAACCTATCCGCCGCAGTACTGGTCGCAGGAGCGACCATGATTGCAGGGCAAGCCGTCGCCGCGGATTTGCCGTACTACCCGCCTGTCATTGAAATTCCCGATGTGGATTATGGCTATTCCGGCTCCTTCTACCTGCGCGGCAGCGCCGGACTGAACCTGCACTGGGCCCACGAAGTTACCCATACCACCCTGGCTACCGGCAATACGCACGCGATTGACCGCTGGGGTTACGGCTATTCGGTGGGTGCCGGCGTTGGGTTCGAAACGGGTGACGGATGGCGCTTCGACGCTACCGTCGACCACCTGAACACCGAAGGTATGCAGGCCACTATCGGCGCCGGCGCCAACCCCGCATTGACGCAGGGACCGCACACCCTCTCGCTCCGCTCCACGGTCGTGCTCGCCAATGCCTACTACGATTTTGGCCTTGGCAGCGACTATGGCTATGGAGCCGCTGGCGGCCTGTTCGGCTATGCCGGTGCCGGTGCCGGCGTTGCCTTCAACCGCATGGTCACGCAGGGCTCCGCAGTGCCCGACACCTGGGGCAGCAATACCAGCCTGGCAGCCGCAGGCATGGTCGGCGTCGGCTATGATTTCGGTCAGGTGGTGGCCGATGTTGGCTATCGTGGCCTCTATATCCACGACATTGCCAACACCAGCACGAACTTCCCCTATTCGATCAAGAACAACTGGGTCCACGAAGTGCGCGGCACCGTGCGCTACCGCTTCAACTGACGCGCTGGTGGCGGACCGCCACCTCCGCCCAAAGCACAAGGGGCCGGTGTCAGAAGACACCGGCCCTATTCGTTCGCGCTGGACCTGACGGTCCCGACAGTGCTCAATTGCGCATCGAGGAGACTGACATGCATGTCCTGATAATTGGTGCCGCCGGCATGGTCGGCCGCAAACTGACTGCGGCGCTGCTCGAAGCCGGCGCAATCGGCGAAGAACAAATCGACCGCCTGACGCTGGCCGATGTGATGGCGCCCGAGCCCCCGCTCCACCGCATTCCCACCGTCCCGGTCGCGGCGGATCTCTCGATACCCGGTGTAGCGACACAACTGGTCGCAGAACAGCCAGACCTGATCTTTCACCTGGCCGCCATCGTCTCTGGCGAAGCGGAGGCCGATTTCGACAAAGGCTATGCGATCAACCTCGATGGCACCCGCCATTTGCTCGAAGCCATCAGGCGTCAGGGCGCAAACGCTCCCTATTGCCCGCGCCTGGTCTTCACCTCATCGATTGCAGTCTTCGGCGAGCCCCTGCCCCCGGCCATTCCGGACGACATGGCCCACACACCACTGACCAGCTATGGCACGCAGAAGGCCATCTGCGAGCTCTTGCTGGCCGACTATTCCCGGCGCGGCTTTGTCGATGGGATCGGCATCCGCCTGCCCACCATTGTGGTGCGGCCCGGCAAGCCGAACAAGGCGGCCTCCGGCTTCTTTTCCGGCATTATCCGCGAGCCCCTCAACGGTATGGAGGCGGTTCTTCCGGTCGAGGACAGTGTGCGGCACTGGTTCGCCAGCCCCCGCGCCGCGATTGGCTTTTTGCTGCATGCCGCGACCCTGGACACTGCTCCGCTCGGCCAGCGCCGCACGCTCACCATGCCGGGGCTTTCCGCCACCATTGCCGAGGAAGTTGCCGCGCTCGAACGCTTTGGCGGTTCTGCTGCAACACGTCTGATCCGTCGCGAACCGGACGAGACAATTGCCCGGATCGTTGCCGGCTGGCCGCAAAATTTCGACACGCGCCGGGCACTGGAACTGGGTTTTGTCGCCGAAACCAGTTTCGACGATATCGTGCGCGCCCATATCGAGGACGAACTGGACGGCAATCGACCGGTCTGACCAGCAAATGCAGGGGGCGCAGCAGACTAGCTGCGGCGCCCCCGAAAACTGGCAGACCTGGTCTCAGGCGCCGGTGACGCGCCAGATGACGTCGCCCACGTCATCGGCCATCAGCACCGAACCATCCTTGCCCAGCGCAACGCCGACCGGGCGTCCATAAGAATATTTCTCGTCGGGCGAGAGGAAATTGCCCAGGATTTCGCGCGGCATCCCAACCGGCTTGCCGTCCTTGAACTCGACGAACGCCAGCTTGTAGCCCGAGAGCGTAGAGCGGTTCCACGATCCGTGCTGGCCAATGGCCATGCCCGCAGGAAATCCCGGCAGCGTGCCTTCCGGCAGCCAGCAGAGTCCCAACGATGCGGTATGCCCGCCCAGCGCGTAATCCGGCTGCTTGGCGCTGGCAACCTTGGCCGGATCCTGCGGCACCCGGTCGTCGACCACCCGGTCCCAGTAACAATAGGGCCAGCCGTAAAAGCCCCCATCGACCACCGAGGTCAGATAATCGGGCGGTGTCTCGTCACCCAGCCCGTCACGCTCATTGACCACCGTCCAGAGATGGCCGCCGACCGGTTCCCAGGCCATGCCGACGGGATTGCGCAACCCGCCGGCGAAAATGCGGGACTTGCCTGTGGCCAGGTCCAGTTCGTGAATACAGGCGCGGTTTTCTTCCGCCGCCATGCCTTGATCGCCGATATTACTGAGCGAACCGACCGCGACATAGAGCTTGGTGCCGTCCTTGGACGCGATGAGATTGCGCGTCCAGTGACCGCCGGGGATCAGGTCCATGAGCTTCTTGCCCGGCGCGGTAATCCTGGTTTCGCCGGCAACATAGGGGTAGGCCAGAACCGCATCCGAGGCCCCGACATACAGCGTGTCACCAATCAGCGCGATGCCGAAGGGCTGACGGACATTCTCGATATAGGCATGGCGCTGCTCGGCCACGCCATCACCATCGGCATCGCGCAACAGAGTGACGCGGTTGGGGCTTTTCCCCGCCGCGCGAGCCCGCTTCATGGTCGCGTGCATGGCATGATCGAACAACGAGCGCGGGCCAGAGCCCTCCTCGCCCATGGATTCGGCCACCAGCACATCGCCATTGGGCAGCACATGCATATTGCGCGGATGCACCAGATCGCGGGCAAAGGCATTGACCTTGAGTCCGGCCGCCGGGGTCGGCATGTGATTGCCCTCCCAGCCCTTGGCCGTGGGCATTTTCAGCGTCGGAATCTTGCCCTGCGGCTTTGGATCGGGAATGGACGGGGTCGTACCGAAGGCGTGCGGTTTGGGGCCGTCGCCCGCATGGCGGATGGCAACGGCAGCGCCGCCGACAAGGGCTACGAAGCGGGCGAATAGAGTAGGCTCAGCCATGGATCGTCTCGATTGTGGGGAAATAGAACTGGAATTTGCGCCACGCTAATGGCTTTGCCCGCCGAGAGCCAGACATTGGTATGACTTTTTGAGCGGTTTTGCCGCAGAACTTGCCCCGAGCCTAGGGCACCGGATCGGCCGGTTCGCTCTGCGCCTCGATCGGGTCTTCAATCACCAGATCGCTGAGCTGAATTGCCTCCTCGTCCGCAACCACCGACACCGCAGCGCTGGTACCCAGGTCGAAATTGTGTTTTTCCTCCTCCGGCAGACCCTCGCGCCGCGCCAGCCGCACCGCGACAAACGCAACCAGACCGGCGAACACCAGCCCATTGGTAACAAAAATCCCGGCCGGGCCGATCAACTCGAAGCTGAGCGAGGCCAACAGCGGGCCAATGCTTGAGCCAATGCCGTTGATCAGCAACAGGCCGGCGGACACCTCGACATAATCGGCCCGGTCGGCAAAGTCGAAAATATGGGCGGCAGCGATGGCGTAGCAGGGCAGTAGCCCGGCCCCGAACGCAAAGCCGATGGCCAGCCATGGCCAGGTAGCGTAGGGCAGGACTACCAGCACACCGCCGGCGACAATCGAAAACAGCGCCAGCCCGATCAGCACCTGCCGGCGATCCATGGAGTCCGAAATCTTGCCCGCAGGCCATTGCAACACCGCCCCGCCCAGCACGGCAGCACTCATGAACAGCGCTGCATCTCGAATGCTGCCGCTGGTCTCGCTGGCATAGGCCGGCCCCAACGACCAGAACGAACCGGTCGCCATGCCGATGAGAAAAATGGACACCGTGCCAGTCGGGGACAGCCGGAACATGCGCACCGGCCGAAACCGCACAATGGTGATCGGGGCCGGCTGGCTCGACCGTGTCATGACGATGGGCACCGCCGCCAGGGACATCAGCACCGAGGCGATGGAGAACAGAACGAAGCTATCAGGCTGAAACAGCGTCACCAGCATCTGCCCCAGCGTGATGACGGTGAAATTGACCGTGACATAGGTCGAAATCAGCATGCCGCGGGTTTCGTTGGTTGCCTGGTCGTTGAGCCAGCTTTCGACCACGAGATAAAGCCCGGCCAGGCAAAAGCCGGTGATCATGCGCAGGGCGATCCACACTATGGCGTCAACACCAATGGGGAAGCCCAGCGCCGCTGCCGAAGCGATCGAGACCAGCGCGGCGAAGGTGCGGATATGCCCCGCGCGCATGATCAGTCGCGGCGTCAGCACGCAGCCGACCACGAAGCCCAAGAAGTACCCCGAACCAAGCAGACCCACCTCGAAGGGCGAAAAGCCTTCGAGGCCGCCGCGAATGGGCAGCAGCATCACCTGCAGGCCGTTGCCCATGATGAGCAGCGCCACGCTGAGCAGGATGGCGCCGGCCGCCAGCATCGGGGTCAGAAGGGTACTCCGTGGCATGTTCACCTGCCTTTGCTCGCGCTCAATAATATATCCCCGCAGCCGGGCGATCGGTCGAAGGGATGTCTGGGGCCATCATGCCTGCTTCGGTCCGCCACGCCAAATCCGTTCCGCCCGTCAGTGGCGGCGAACGAAAACCATTCCCGACATCAATGGGTTGGCCGCTGACGGGTTCCTTACTCGGCGGCTGGGCTCCCGGCGCGTGATCTGCCAGGTGATGACGAGACTGCCGCTTTGGCGCTAAGCTATCGAGGCAGGAAAGCAAATATGCAGCTGCAGGGGAGGTAGGGTGGCTGGGCAGCGCAGAGCGAGGTGGCATTTTGGCGTCGCGGCCGCCGTCCTGGTGTGCGGTCTGGCTGCTGCCGCTTATTTGCTGGCGCATGAAGCCGGCATGGATCGGCTCGCAGGGCAGTTGCGCGATCGGCTGACCTTGTCGCAGCGCGCCGTCGAGAGCGAGATCGAACGCTTTGCCTATCTGCCCCAGGTGCTTGGCGAAGACAATCGCGTGCTTGACCTTCTGACCCGGCCGTCTGCTGTGCGCGTCGAACGGGTCAATGCCTATCTGGCCAATGTCGCCCGCCACGCCCAGGCAGATGCCGTCTACCTGATTGACCGGAATGGATTGACCCTGGCGGCCTCCAACTGGGATCTGCCCAGCTCCTTTGTGGGCCACAATTACGGTTTCCGGCCCTATTTTACCGATGCGCTCGAACTGGGCCGGGGCGCCTATTATGCCGTGGGCGTGACCACCGGCGTGCCGGGCTATTTCCTTTCCAGCCGCATCGACGGGCCGGAGGGGCCGCTGGGCGTGGCGGTCGTCAAGGTGGACATGTCGCCGCTCGAACGCGTCTGGGCGGAGGCGGGAGAGATGACCGGCGTGGCCGACAGTGCGGGTATCGTCTTTCTGAGCGGGGTACCCAATTGGCGCTATCGACCCCTTTATGCCCTCTCAGAAGCGGACAAGACGCGGATCCAGGCTGAGCGCCGCTATGATGGCAACGATGTGTTCGCCCGGGCGCCGCTGGTTGACGCATTGGAGACCGAAGGGCTCACATCCGTGAACCAGGAAGGACTGCCGCGCCTGGCGCTGAGCACCACCCTGATCGCGCCCAAGGGATGGCGGCTGCTCAGCGCACTGCCCTCTGCGCCCGTTCGCGATCAGGCACAATTGGTCGCCGGGGTGGTGGGTCTCCTCACCCTCGTTTGCCTTTTGGTTGGGCTCTATGGCTATCAGCGTCGGCAGCTGACGCGCTGGAAGCTCGAGCAGAACGCCGTGCTGGAGCGTCGCGTGGCCGAGCGCACCGGTGCACTGGCGCGCGAGGTCGAGGAGCGCAAGCGCGCCGAGGACGAATTGCGCCTGACCCAGGACAGCCTGATCCATGCCGCCAAGCTGGCGGCGTTGGGACGCATGTCCGCGGCAATCGTCCATGAGGTCAGCCAACCCCTTTCGGCGCTGGACAACACACTTGCCGCGGCCAGCCTGCATGCCCGCAACCAGAATACCGAAAAATCCACGGCCTCCATTCAAGCCGGACGGGACCTCCTCAAGCGGATGCAGCGCACAATCAAGTATCTGAGGACCTTTTCATCGCGCGCCAAAAGCCTGCCAAGTGAACCGATCGCCCTTGACCAATCTATCGCCGAAGCGCTCGATATCGTCGCGCCCAGGGCGAAGGAGCGCGGGGTCTCTCCCGTGCTGGAAAGCACCGATTCAACGATCATGGCCGCTGTCAATGCAGTTCGAATCGAGCAGGTCTTCATCAATCTTCTGATCAACGCGATCGATGCGACAGCCAGCATGGGCAATTCCCAGGTCTCGGTCAGTCTGAAACAGTCCGGCGACATGGCGATGGTGGAGTTCTGCGACGCGGGCCCGGGCATCCCGCAAGATATCGCCGACCAGATCACCGAGCCGTTCTTCACCACCAAGGCATCCGGCGAAGGCCTTGGCTTGGGTCTTTCCATATCCCGGGCGATCTTGGAGGACTATAAGGGCACGCTGACCTTTTCATCGGCGCCGGGTGGCGGCGCATGTGCAACCGTTTCTCTCCCGCTGGCATCCCGGTCAGTCAAGCTGGAGCCCGCCCAATGACCCGCGGCCGGATAGTATTTGTTGATGACGAACCCGATCTCTGCGCTGCCGCGGCCGATTGGCTCGACGCCAGCGGCTTTGCGGTCGAGACCTTCTGCGATCCCAGAGAGGCGCTCGGCAGCATCGACAGCATGGCCTGCGACTGCGTGGTGTCGGACATCCGCATGCCCGGCCTGTCCGGCCTCGACCTCTTGCGGAACATCCGCCAGCGCGATCCGGACCTTCCCGTGATCCTGCTGACGGGCCACGCAGATGTGCCTTTGGCGGTGGAGGCCATTCAGGCCGGCGCCTATCACTTTCTCGAAAAGCCTTATGATGCCGACCAACTGGTCTCCATTCTTGACAATGGCGTCGAGCGGCGACGGCTCAAACGGGAAATAGAACGCCTGCAGCGCGGGGCGGAAGACATCGAGACAAGGCTTATCGGCACCTCCCCGGCGATGGCGACCCTCCGTCGAGCGGTACAGCGCCTCGCCGATATTGATGTGGATGTGCTGATCACTGGCGAGACCGGCACCGGCAAGGAAGTCGTTGCCCGAGCCCTCCACGATCTTGGTCACCGCCGCGCTGCACCATTTGTCGCCATCAACTGTGCGGCCATTCCCGAAACGATCTTCGAAAGCGAGTTGTTCGGGCATGAGCGGGGCGCGTTTACCGGGGCGCAAGGGGCGCGTCAGGGTCGGGTTGCCTATGCCTCAGGCGGAACGGTGTTTCTTGACGAGATAGAATCCATGCCATTGGCGCTGCAGGCCAAGGTGCTGCGCATCATCCAGGAGCGCATGGTCGAACCGATCGGCTCCAACCAGCAGATACCGGTCGATGTCCGTTTCATCGCCGCGACCAAGGTCGATCTCAAGACGGAAAGCGAAGCGGGGCGGTTCCGGTCCGATCTTTACTTCCGCCTTGCCACCATCGACCTGCCGCTCCCTCCATTGCGCGACCGGCCAGAGGATATCCTGCTGCTCTACAATGTCTTTGCGCGCCGTGCGGCCGAGCGGCATAGCCTCCCCTTCCGGGAATTGCCCCCCGAGCTCGGCCTGGAGCTTTCGCAGCGGCGCTGGCCTGGCAATGTTCGCGAGCTCAAATCCTATGCCGAGCGCATGGTGATCGGGCTCGAATCCCCGGCCTTGGCGCCGGCAAGCTCAGCCAGCCTGCCTGAACTGGTGGCTGCCTATGAGGCCAAGCTCATTGCCGCCACGCTTCAAGCCAGCGGGGGCGCCACCGCCGAGGCGGCAGAGCGGCTGGGCGTGCCGCGTCGAACGCTCAACGAGAAGATTGCCAAATATGGCCTGCGCCTCGAGCCCGAGCTTGGCGAAACTTCGCCAGGCTGATCGGCGTGCGGGCGGAGTTCCGCTCGGGCCCGAAGAATAAATTCAATGATTTCAATGCCACCGGCTTGGCACGCGGATTGCTCCTAGTCGATCGGTACGCCGCAATGACCGGCGGCCATCAAACCTATTGGGAGGAAATCGATGACCAAGATGAAGACGCGCCTGGGCGCGGCAGCCCTGCTGTGCACCGCCCTTTCCACGCCGGCCGCTTATGGCCAGGAATTCATCAATGTGCTGACCGGCGGCACTTCGGGCGTCTACTATCCGCTGGGCGTCGCGCTCAGCGAAATCTACGGCGACGGGATCGAGGGATCGCGGACCCAGGTGCAGTCGACCAAGGCCTCGGTCGAAAACCTCAACCTGCTCGCTCAGGGACACGGTGAAATTGCCTTTGCCCTGGGCGACTCGGTCGCGCTGGCCTGGGCAGGAAGCGAAGAAGCTGGCTTCCCGCAGCGCTTGGAAGGCCTTCGGGCCATTGCGGCCATCTATCCAAACTACGTGCAGATCGTTGCCGACGCCGCCTCCGGCATTGAGACGCTGGAAGACCTGCCCGGCAAATCCATGTCGGTGGGCGCGCCGGCTTCGGGCACCGAACTCAATGCCCGCGCCATCTTTGGAGCTGCGGGACTGAGCTATGAGGATCTTGGCCGGGTGGAATACCTGCCCTATGCCGAATCTGCCGAACTGATCAAGAACCGCCAACTCGACTCCACTCTGCAGTCCGCGGGCCTGGGCGTGGCCTTCATCCAGGATTTGACGGCGACCCATGAGATCAACATCGTGGCCATTCCAGCCGAGACGGTCGTGCAGATCGGCGAGCCCTATGTGCCCGCCGTCATCCCCGCCGGTACCTATAGCGGCCAGGACGAGGACGTACCGACCGCTGCCATCGGCAATATCCTCGTGTCCCACGAGGGCGTAAGCGAGGAAACCGCCTACCAGATGACCAAGCTGCTGTTCGAAAATCTCGATCGCATGCGGGCCGCCCACAGCGCTGCCGAAAACATCGACATCAACGCCGCGATCAAGGGCTTGCCCATTCCGCTGCATCCCGGCGCCGAACGGTATTACCGCGAACAGGGCATCATTCAATAATGCCCCTGGGACCCGCCGCCTTCGTCGGCGGGTCCACATCTTGCTCTTCTGGGAGGAAAGAGACCTATGACCCAATCCGGTGACATTCGGGCCGACACCCTTGCTCATCAATCCGAGGAGGAGATTGCCGAGGGACTGCCACCGGGCTTTGGTCCGGGCATTACAGGCAAGATCGCCTTCGGTACGGCCATCGCCTTTGCCCTCTTCACACTCTGGACGGCAGCCTATGGCACCCTGCCCAGCCAGGTTGTGCGCGCCATGCATGTTGGCTTTCTGCTGCTCTTGAGCTTCGGACTTGTAGCAAACCTGGTGGCCAGGACCGCACCGGCCAAGGCCTTGTTCTGGGCGCTGGGCGTGGCCGGATTTCTAACCGGTGTCTACAACTGGGTGTTCTACGCAGACCTCATTCGGCGCACCGGCTTCCTGACCACAATGGACCTGATCGTTGGCACCACTGCCGTCGTGCTGGTCTTTGAAGCAGCGCGCCGCATCCTGGGTTGGCCTCTCGCGCTGATTGCGGGCATCTTTCTTGCCTACTGCTTCTTCGGACAACACCTCCCTGCCCCGCTGATCCATCGCGGCTATGATTTCGAGCTAATTGTGGAGCATTTCGGCTTCGGCACAGAAGGCATCTACGGAACACCGATCTATGTGTCAGCCGCCTACATCTTCATTTTTGTCGTCTTTGCTGCCTTCCTCGAACGGGCTGGCATGCTCAAGCTGTTCAACGACTTCGCCCTTGGGCTTGTCGGCGGGACCAGGGGTGGCCCGGCGCAGGTCGCGGTGCTGTCCTCGGCACTGATGGGGACCATATCGGGCTCCGGTGTCGCCAATGTCGTGGCCTCCGGGCAATTCACTATTCCGCTGATGAAACGCTTCGGCTACCGGTCCGCCTTTGCCGGAGGTGTCGAAGCCACGGCCTCGATGGGCGGGCAAATCATGCCGCCGGTCATGGGCGCAGTGGCCTTCATCATGGCCGAAACGCTCAATGTCCCCTACGCCGCGATCGTACAGGCAGCGATCATTCCGGCCTCGCTCTACTTTGCTGTCTGTTTCTGGATGGTGCGCCTGGAAGCCGGGCGACTTGGCCTCAAAGGCATGTCCAGGGAGCAGCTTCCCAACCCCTGGCGCGCGGTCAAGGAACAGTGGCCACTGATCCTGCCTCTGGCCGCGCTGGTCTATCTGCTCCTGGCTGGCTACACGCCCGTCTTCGCGGGAACAATGGGTCTGGCGCTGGTCGTCGTTTTGATCCTGGGCACGCCGCTCGCCGCCCGTATCGGGCCAATGGCCTTCCGGATTGTCTTCTGGATCGCGCTTGGCCTGGCAGCCGCCTCGTTCGCCTGGGTTGGCGTCAACCTGCTGTTTGCGGTCATACTCGGGCTGATCCTGGCCTGCGCCTTGTTCAAGGGCGGCCGGGAAACCCTGGCCATCTGTCGCGACGCGCTGGCTCAGGGCGCGCGCAATGCCCTGCCCGTCGGCGTTGCCTGTGCGGTCGTGGGGGTTGTGATCGGCACTCTGACCCTCACCGGCATTGCCTCCACCTTCATCAGCGCCATCATCAGCATCGGGGAAAGCAATCTCTTCCTCTCGCTCGTCCTGACCATGCTCACCTGCCTGGTGCTGGGCATGGGCATCCCCACCATCCCCAACTACATCATCACCTCTTCGCTGGCAGGACCGGCCCTACTGGAACTGGGCGTACCGCTCCTGGTCAGCCACATGTTTGTCTTCTATTTCGGCATTATGGCCGACCTTACCCCCCCGGTGGCACTGGCCTGCTTTGCAGCGGCCCCCATCGCCAAATCGAGCGGGCTAAAGATTTCGCTTAACGCCATCAAACTGGCGGCCGCAGGCTTTGTAATCCCCTTCATGGCCGTGTTCACGCCATCCCTCATGCTGCAGGAAGGCGGCTGGATGGCGGAGGCTTATGGGTATCCGGTGGAGGTCGCCTATGTGATCTTCAAGGCCTGCGTGGGTATCGGGCTAACCGGTGTCGGCTTGATCGGCTTCCTCTTCGTCAAGGCCGGGGTGGTGGAGCGCGCAGCCTTCCTTGCCGCTGGCATCACGCTGATCCTGGCGCTGCCGATGACTGACGAAATCGGCTTCGCCCTGGGATTTGTCCTTGTCGCACTGCAGGTCTGGCGGGTGCGCAAGGCGCGCCAGACTGCCGCAAGGCAAGCTTGATGAGCCTCTGTATTGCCGCAGGCGGGAAGCTTATCGCGCTTGCGGCAACCGCTTTTTCACTCAACTGGACCCACTCAGTTGAAAAGACCGTCTGGTCGGAAAACTGGATCGTGCAGGGCAATGCCCTCAAGGTCGTGGAGGCCAGCGTAGAAGGCTCTGGTGCCGGGATAGAACTTCCAGAAACTGCAGTGCTGCGGGATGGGCGGTGGGTCTATGCGCCGCAGCTTGCGCCCATCGAAACTCTCATTCTTGCGGCATCTGGCGCGACCGTCTCACCCTGGACCCTGTGCACGCCCGATACCTGCCTCGATCTTGGTGGCAAGACGGCAGACCCAGCAAGAATCTGGGTTTCACAACGCTGCGTTGTCGACTGAGCTGTTGGATCAGCCAGCCGCTATCGCACCGGCCCGGCCCGATTGGTGGTACAACCAACTACTACTTAGCTACAAACTAACTAACCCGAGATCAGAATCCATTTGACGGTTTCCCTTCTCAGGAGTATTGGCGGCCTCAGGACATCTCGCCCTAACGCGAGACAATAGGCCTGGGAGGGCCGCTTGATATGGCTGATACGCCCCAAACCGCACCGGCGGTCAAACCGGCTAATCCAAATTTCTCGTCGGGTCCGTGCTCCAAGCGTCCAGGTTGGACGATTGATGCGCTTGCCGGCGCGCTGACCGGCCGCTCGCACCGGGCCAAGCCCGCCAAGGCGCGCATTCAGCAGGCCATCGACCTGACCCGCGACCTGCTCGAAGTGCCCGCCGACTATCGCATCGGCATTGTTCCAGCCTCCGATACCGGCGCCGTGGAAATGTTCCTCTGGAGCGCCTTGGGCGCCCGCGGCGTCGACATGCTCGCCTGGGAAAGCTTCGGCGCCGGCTGGGTCACCGATGTGCAAAAGCAGCTCAAGCTCGACGATGTCCGCGTACTCGACGCACCCTATGGCGAATTGCCCGATCTGACCCAGGTCGATTTCAACCGCGATGTGGTCTTTACCTGGAACGGCACCACCTCGGGCGTCCGCGTCCCCAATGCCGACTGGATCCCCGCCGATCGCGAAGGCCTGACCATTTGCGACGCGACTTCGGCCGCCTTCGCGCAGAACCTCGATTTTGCCAAGCTCGATGTCGTCACCTTCTCCTGGCAGAAGGCGCTGGGCGGCGAGGCGGCCCATGGTGTGCTGATCCTCTCGCCCCGCGCCGTCGAACGGCTCGAAACCTTTAAGCCCGACCGGCCGCTGCCGAAAATCTTCCGCATGACCAAGGGCGGCAAGCTGATCGAAGGCATCTTCAAGGCCGAAACCATCAACACCGTCTCGATGATCTGCATCGAGGATGCGGTGGATGCCATGCAATGGGGTGTCGAGATCGGCGGTCTCAAGGCCATGCAGGCTCGCGCCGACGCCAATGCCAAAGTGCTGGCCGACTGGGTGGCGAAGACCGACTGGATCGACTTCCTGGCCAAAAAGGAAGACGAGCGCTCCAACACCTCGGTGTGTCTGGTCATCTCCGATCCCGACATCAACGCGCTTGATGCCGACGCTCAGGCGGCTTTTGCCAAGGCCATTGTCGCCCGTCTCGACAAGGAAGGCGTGGCCTATGACATCGGCGGATACCGCGATGCGCCCACGGGTCTGCGGATATGGACCGGCTCGACCGTCGAAACGTCCGATCTCGAAAAGCTGACGCCGTGGCTCGATTGGGCCTTCGCCCAGGAGAAGGCCGCGCTCAAGGCTGCCGCCTAGTTCTGACCACCCCCTCCAACCTCCCCCTTAAAACGGGGGAGGGGCTGATCGAGTTGGCCTCGCTATCGCGTCTCACTCGGAGCCATCCCTCCCCCTTCTTCAGGGGGAGGCTAGGTGGGGGTCCTTCCAAAACTCTCGATATTTCAGGGACCATCCAATGCCCAAAGTTCTCGTTTCCGACAAGCTGAGCCCCACCGCCGTCCAGATCTTCAAGGACAATGGCGTCGAGGTCGACTACCTGCCCGATCTGGGCAAGGACAAGGACAAGCTGTTCGAGGTCATCGGCCAGTATGACGGCCTGGCCATCCGCTCGGCCACCAAGGTGACTGACAAGATTCTCTCGGCTGCCACCAATCTCAAGGTCATCGGCCGCGCCGGCATCGGTGTCGACAATGTCGATATTCCGGCCGCGACCAAGAAGGGCATCATCGTGATGAACACGCCCTTCGGCAATTCCATCACCACGGCCGAGCATGCCATTGCCATGATGATGGCGCTGGCTCGTCAGCTTCCCGAGGCCGACGCCTCGACCCGCGCCTCCAAGTGGGAAAAGAACCGCTTCATGGGCGTGGAGGTCACCCACAAGACGCTGGGCCTGATCGGGGCGGGCAATATTGGCTCGATTGTCGCCGACCGCGCCCAGGGCCTCAAGATGAAGGTCATTGCCTATGACCCGTTCCTGACCCCGGAACGCGCTGTGGAGCTGGGCGTGGAAAAGGTCGAGCTCAACGACCTGCTGGCGCGCGCCGATTTCATCACCCTCCATACCCCGCTGATCGACGCCACCCGCAACATCCTTAATGCCGACACCCTGGCCAAGACCAAGAAGGGCGTTCGGATCATCAATTGCGCCCGCGGCGGTCTGATCGATGAAGCAGCGCTCTTTGAAGCACTCAAGTCCGGCCAGGTCGCCGGCGCTGCACTGGACGTGTTCCTTGAAGAGCCCGCCCAGAACAATCCGCTGTTCGAACTGCCCAACGTCATCTGCACCCCCCATCTTGGCGCGGCGACAACCGAGGCGCAGGAAAACGTGGCGCTGCAGGTTGCCGAACAGATTTCGGCCTATCTGATGACCGGCGAGATCACCAATGCGCTCAACTTCCCGTCCATCTCGGCGGAGGAAGCCCCGATTATCACACCCTGGGTCAAGCTAGCCGAAGCCCTTGGCTCCTTTGCCGGCCAGCTTACCGAGACCGCCATTTCGGGCATCAAGCTCGAATTTGAGGGCACTCCGGCTGGACTGAACACCCGTCCCATGGTCGCCGCCGCCATCAATGGCGTGCTCAAGCCGTCGCTGGGCGACATCAACATGGTTTCGGCCCCCCAGATCGCCAAGGACCGTGGCATTGTGGTGGAAACCACCAATCGCGACCAGCAGGGCGCCTATGAGGGCTACATCCGCTTGACGGTGACCACCGAACGTCAGACCCGTGGTGTTGCAGGCACCCTGTTCGCCAACGGCAAGCCGCGCATCATTCAGGTCAAGGACATCAACATGGAAGCGGAAGTCACCCCGCACATGCTCTACGTCACCAATGAAGACAAGCCGGGCCATATCGGCCGCCTCGGCACCATCCTGGGCACGCTGGGCATCAATATCGCCAACTTCAATCTCGGTCGCGCGGAAGTTGGTGGCGACGCCATCGCGCTCGTCTCCATCGACGGCACCCTGACAGCCGACCAACTGGGCCAGATCGCCGGGCTTGAAGGCGTCAAGCAGGCCAAGGCGCTCACATTCTAGGATTGCTCAGATCAGCGACGTTGCGAGGCGGCCTCGGGGCCGCCTCTCTTATTTTACCCGCCGCGCCGCCCATTCCGCCAGCAGAATGCCGCTGACGATGATCGCCGCAGCGACAAAGTGATAAGCCTGCAAGGTCTCGCCCAGAATGATTACCGAGCCCAATGTTCCGAACACCGGGATGAGGTTGTGGCTGGGCGCAGCGCGATTGGCGCCCACCAGTTCCACCCCGCGGGCATAGGCCACCTGGCTGAACATGGATGGGAAAACCGCGACATAGGCAATGACGGCCCAAACCACCGGCGGCGCCGAGGTGAGCGTGGCCACCTGCCCCAACCCACCTTGGGAAAACGCCAGCATGACAACGGACGTGATTGCCGCGCCCGAAAAGCTGACGGCCATGAAGCTCAAGATGTGCATTTTCGGGCGGAAGCGCAGCGCCAGCGTGTAGCTGGTATAGGCGAGGCACGCGAGCATCACGAAACCGTCGCCCGCATTGATGTCGAGCGTCAGGATGCGCATGAGGTCGCCATGCGTCGCGGTGAGCACGACCCCAGTGATGGCCAGCAAGACCCCCAGGATCTGGATGAACTGTGCCCGCACCCGGAATATGATGAAATTGGCCCCAAGGATCAGCATCGGCAATGAGCCCTGCTCGATCGCCGAATTGACCGCCGTGGTGGTTTGCAGCCCCAGGTAGAGAAAGCCGTTGAACAGCGCATAGCCGACCGCGCCATAGGCCATCAGCACCAGCCAATGCCGGCGCACCACGTCCCAATCCCCTTTCAGATGCGGCCAGGCGAAAGGGAGGATGAAGCTGGTGGCCAGGACGCAACGGCTGGCC
>Ga0208794_1000611_pt1 | contig 21426 bp, 21 predicted proteins | sample 32_taG_FD_184106 | JGI IMG/M metagenome (GOLD analysis project Ga0208794, IMG submission 184106) | Marine viral communities from the Gulf of Mexico - 32_GoM_OMZ_CsCl metaG (SPAdes) (version 2) | ecosystem: Environmental > Aquatic > Marine > Oceanic | place: Atlantic Ocean: Gulf of Mexico... | reverse complement strand
GCTGTCCGACACGCAGCGCGATGAGTTCGTCGACCGGACCGCGGCGGAATATGTCCAGGTCCGCGACACGCGCGCTGGCAAGGGGCAGAGCGAACTGATGCCGCTGGCCGATGCGCGCGCGAACGGTTTCGTGGCAAGCATGGCCGAAAAGCCCGCCGCGCCGCTGCAGCCCGGGCTGCATGTGTTCGATGGCTGGGACCTCGCGGAACTTCGCGAATATATCGACTGGACCCCGTTCTTCCGGGCGTGGGAACTGCACGGCACCTATCCCAAGATCCTCGATGACGAGGTCGTCGGCGAAAGCGCCCGCAGCCTCAAGGCGGATGCCGACGCCATGCTCGACCGGATCGTCACCGAACAATGGTTCACCGCGCGCGGAGTGGCCGGGCTGTGGCCCTGCACGCGCGACGGCGACGATGTCGTGATCGCCGATCCGGCGGGCGCATCGCCTACGGTGATGGCGTTCCTGCGCCAGCAGGTGAAGAAGTCGCGCAGCCGTCCCAATATGTGCCTGGCCGATTTCATCGATCCGGCGGGCGACTGGCTGGGCGGCTTCGCCGTGGGCATCCACGGCATCGAGGAACATTCGCAACGCTTCCTCGCCGACAAGGACGATTATTCGGACATCCTGCTCAAGGCGCTAGCGGACCGCTTCGCCGAGGCATTTGCCGAACGGCTGCACCAGCACGTGCGCACCGATCTGTGGGGCTACGCGCCGCAGGAACAGCTGACGAATGCCGCGCTGATTAAGGAAGAATACCGCGGCATCCGTCCCGCGCCCGGCTACCCCGCCTGTCCCGACCACAGCCTCAAGCCGATCCTGTTCGACCTGCTCGACGCCGAAGCCAACACCGGGATCACGCTGACCGAAAGCTTCGCCATGTATCCCACCGCTGCAGTGAGCGGGTTCTATTTCGGCCACCCGCAGGCGGAGTATTTCGGCGTGGCGCGTGTCGGACGCGACCAGCTCGAGGATTATGCCACGCGTCGCAATGTGGATATTGCCACTGCCGAACGCTGGCTGCGCCCGAACCTGGATTGACCGGGCGGCGCTTATCGCGCAGGGCACTCACGTCGGCTGCGGAAGCGATTCTGCGGCAGGCGCGCACGGGAGAGTTCGGGTGGCGGCGTCCACCCGGCGCCGAAGGAGCAACCGCCCCGGAAACTCTCAGGCTAAACGGACCGTGCGCTCCATCGGCACTCTGGAAAGCGTCGCGCGCCTGCGCGTGGCCACCGAAGGGGTAAGCGCACCCATCCGTGCGCCAGTCTCTCAGGTTTCCCGACAGAGGGGGCATGGGTTTTCGGCGCACCGCGAAGGGGCGCCCCCATGCTTGCGAAGGACGGGACTTGAGCGACGACACCGAAGACACGATTGCCGAAACCGAAACGCTGCCGCTCGATGCGTGGCATCGCCGCAAGGGCGCGCGGATGGTGCCCTTTGCGGGGTACCACATGCCGATCCAGTACGAAGGCATCGTCACCGAACACAACTGGACGCGCAACCAGGCGGGCCTGTTCGATGTCAGCCATATGGGCCAGCTCATGGTCACCGGCGACAAGGCTGCGGCCGAGCTTGAGAAACTGCTCCCCGGGGCGATCGCTTCGCTCAAGCCGGGCAAGGTGCGCTATTCGCTGCTGCTCGACGATGACGGCGGTATCCTCGACGATCTGATGGTCACCAATGCCACGCGGTGGATCGAAGGCGACGAGGAAGCCGGCACCGAGGGACGCTGGGGCGAACCGGCCTATTACCTCGTCGTCAACGGTGCGATGAAATGGGACGATATCGCCCATCTGCGCGAGCATCTCGACGATGATGTCACGCTGACGCATATGGACGAACACGCGCTGATCGCGCTGCAGGGCCCCAGCGCGGCGACCGCGCTCAACCGCGTGATGCGCAACGTCATCGACGACATGGTCTTCATGGAAAGCGTGGTCCATGACTTCGGCGAATGGCCGCTGCGCATCACCCGCGCCGGCTATACCGGCGAAGACGGGTTCGAAATCTCGCTGCCGGCCGAATTCGCGGAAAGCTTTGCCGACCGCCTGTGCGCCGAAATCGAAGTGCGTCCCGTCGGCTTGGGGGCACGCGACAGCCTGCGGCTCGAAGCGGGCCTGCCGCTCTATGGCCACGACATCACCACCGAAACCGATCCGGTGTCTGCCGATCTCGGCTTTGCGCTGACCAAGCGGCGGCGCGAGGAAGGCGGCTGGATGGGCCATGCGCCGGTAATGCAGGCGTTCGCCGAGGGACCCGCGCAGAAACGCGTGGGCATTTCCATCGACGGCCGGATGCCCGCCCGCGAAGGCGCGCTGGTCTATTCGGGTGACACGCAGGTCGGGCGCATCACCAGCGGCGGCTTCTCGCCCACGCTCGAACGGCCCATCGCCATGGGCTATGTCGACACCGCGCTTGCCGCCGAAGGCACCGAACTCGAAGTCGAGGTGCGGAAGAAAAGGCTGCCCGCCACGGTCGCCTCGCTCCCCTTCGTCCCCCATCGCTACCACAGAGGGAAATGATCGAAATGGCCCGCTATTTTACCGATGAACATGAATGGATCGACGTCGAGGGCGACACCGCCACCGTCGGGATCACCGATTTCGCACAAGGCCAGCTGGGCGACATCGTCTTCGTCGAGCTGCCCGATGTCGGCAGCGTGATCGACAAGGGCAAGGACGCTGCCGTGGTCGAAAGCGTCAAGGCGGCGAGCGACGTCTACGCGCCGATCAGCGGCGAGATCATGGAAACCAACGAGGCGCTGGAAGACGACCCGGCGCTGGTGAACACCTCGCCCGAAGAAGACGGCTGGTTCTTCAAGATGACCATCGGCGACAAGTCGCAGTTCGACGGTCTGATGGACCAAGCCGCTTACAAGAGCTTCTGCGACGGGCTTTGATTTTCTGACGCCCTGCGGGGCCTGAAGGAACCAAGATGCGTTACCTACCCCTGACCGATACCGACCGTTCGGACATGCTTGATACGATCGGCGCGCCCGATATCGATGCGCTGTTCGCCGATGTACCCGAGGCAGCGCGGCTTTCCGGCCCGATCGAAGGCCTGCCAATGCACGCCAGCGAAATGTCGGTCGAAAAGCATATGCGGCGGCTGAGCAAGAAGAATCTTGCCGCATCCGATGCGGCGTTCTTTCTTGGAGCAGGGGCATACAAGCACCATATCCCGGCCAGCGTCGATCACATCATCCAGCGCGGCGAGTTCCTGACCGCCTATACGCCCTACCAGCCCGAAATCGCGCAGGGCACGCTCCAGATGCTGTTCGAATTCCAGACGCAGGTCGCGCGGCTCTATGGCTGCGCGGTCGCCAATGCGTCGATGTACGATGGCTCGACCGCGTGCTGGGAAGCGGTGGCCATGGCGGGCCGGGTCGCCCGTGGGAAGAAGCGCAAGGTCGTGCTCTCGGGCGCGCTGCACCCGCATTATGCCGAAGTGGTGCGGACGATGGCCAAGTTCACCGACGACGAGATCGCCGGTGCGCCGCCCAGCCTGACCGCCAGGCCCGACGACGACGGGCTGATTGCGCGGATCGACGGGGACACCAGCTGCGTCGTGGTGCAATATCCCGATATCCTCGGCCGCCTGCCCGACCTCGCGAAAATCGCCGAGGCCGCGCATGACAAGGGCGCGCTGCTGATCGCGGTCAATACCGAACCCGTAGCGCTGGGCGCGATCGCATCGCCGGGTGAGCTGGGGGCGGACATCGTCGTCGGCGAAGGCCAGTCGATCGGCGTCGGCCTGCAATTTGGCGGTCCCTATCTCGGCCTGTTCGCCGTACGCGATGAAAAGCACGTACGCATGATGCCGGGCCGCCTGTGCGGCGAGACGGTCGATGCCGGGGGCAAGCGCGGCTTCGTGCTGACGCTGTCGACGCGCGAACAGCATATCCGCCGCGAAAAGGCGACCTCGAACATCTGCACCAATTCGGGTCTCTGCGCGCTGGCGTTCAATGTCCATATGACGCTGCTCGGCGAGAAAGGGCTGCGCCGGCTGGCGATGGAGAACCACCGGCTCGCCTGCTTTGCCGCCGACCGCTTGGCGAAGGTGCCGGGCGTGAAGCTGCTCAACGACGCGTTCTTCAATGAATTCACGCTGCTGCTCGATGGCGATGCGCGCAGTATCGTGCGTGAACTGACGCAGCAGGATATCCTCGCGGGCGTATCGCTCGCACGGCTGTTCCCCGGCCATGATGCGCTGTCCAACGGGCTGCTCGTCGCGGTTACCGAAACCACTACCGAGGAGGACGTGGAAACGCTCGCCTCCGCACTCGAGGAGGTGCTGGCATGAACGCTCCCAACGCTTCGGGCTGGAAGCCCGGCACCCCCGTCGAAGGACACAACGCGATGAGCGGCCCCGATACCGCCACCGGCAACCGCGCGCTGATGCTCGAGGAACCGCTGCTGTTCGAGATCGGCCATGCCGAAACCACCGGGGTGGACCTGCCCGAACCACAGGCGGGCGCCAATCGCCTCGGCGGGTTCGACCGCAAGGATCCGATCGGCTTGCCCGGCCTGTCCGAGCCTGAGACTGTGCGCCACTACACGCGCCTGAGCCGGCAGAACTACGCAATCGATCTCGGGCTGTTCCCGCTCGGTTCGTGCACGATGAAGCATAATCCGCGGCTCAACGAAAAGGTCGCGCGCATGCCCGGCTTCGCCGATGTCCATCCGCTGCAGCCGGTCGATACGGTGCGCGGCGCGCTGGAAGTGATCAACGAACTGGCGCACTGGCTGATCGAGCTTACCGGCATGCAGGGCGTTGCCATGAGCCCCAAGGCCGGGGCGCATGGCGAGTTATGCGGCATCCTGTGCATCCGCGCCGCGCTCGAAGCGCGCGGCGATGCGCGCGAGGTCATCCTCGTCCCCGAAAGCGCGCATGGCACCAACCCAGCCACCGCGGCCTTCGCCGGCTACCGGGTCGAAGACATTCCGGCCAATTCCGACGGGAGGGTCGATCTCGAAGCGCTGAAAGCACGCCTCGGCCCCGATGTCGCGGGGGTGATGATCACCAATCCCAACACCTGCGGCCTGTTCGAACGCGACATGAAGGCGATTTCCGACGCGGTCCACGAGGCCGGCGGCTTCGTCTATTGCGACGGCGCGAATTTCAACGCCATCGTCGGCAAGGTGCGCCCCGGCGACCTCGGCGTCGACGCGATGCATATCAACCTGCACAAGACCTTCTCCACCCCGCATGGCGGCGGCGGCCCGGGTTCGGGCCCGGTCGTGCTGTCCGAAGCGCTCTGCCCCTATGGCCCGCTGCCGTTTACCGCGCGGACCAGGGATGGCGTGGTCCACCTGGTCGAGGAAGAAAACGCCGCCGAATTCGACCACACCAAGGCCTTCGGCCGGATGACTGCGTTCCACGGTCAGATGGGCATGTTCACCCGCGCGCTGGCCTATATCCTCAGCCACGGTGCCGATGGCCTCAAGCAAGTGTCCGAAGACGCCGTGCTCAATGCCAATTACATCCTGCGCAGCCTCGAAGACGTGCTCGATGCACCCTTCGGCCACAGCGGGCCGTGCATGCATGAAGCGCTGTTCAGCGACAAAGGCTTCGCCGACGATGTCTCGACGCTCGATCTGGCCAAGGCCCTGATCGACGAGGGCTATCACCCGATGACGATGTATTTCCCGCTGGTGGTGCACGGCGCGATGCTGGTCGAACCGACCGAGACCGAAAGCAAGGCGGCGCTCGACCAATTCATCCTCGCGCTGCGCAGCGTGGCCGAGCGGGCGATTGCGGGCGGCGAGACACTCAAGGCCGCGCCCTATTACGCGCCGCGCCAGCGGCTCGACGAAACGCAGGCCGCGCGCAAGCCCGTGCTGGCCTGGAACGACGCCAATCTGACCTGATCCGGCATGCTGTTTGCCGACCCGGCCGGGGTGCACCAGCGCCTTACCGGGTCGGACCTGCGGTCCGGTGCCCGCGCTAGCGTTCGGGCGGTACCTCGGGTTTGGGTTTGACCGTGATCGTGATCTGCGACAGCGAGATGATCGCGACCCAGAAGCCCAGCACCGACAGGGCGGATGCGCCCATGACCGTGAAGGCTGCGCCCTTCAGCCCGTTCCAGCCCATCGCCACTTCGAGCAGCGAGAGCCCGATCACGGTCGGGATCGCGCGGATCAGGAAGGCGGTGCCCGCGCGGCCCGCGCTGACCAGTAGGGATTCGAGGCTGGCCCCGACCAGCTCTATCGCCCCGGCAATCGCCAGGATCACCATCGTCCAGAACACCCGGAATTCGGGGCCCGCGATCAGTGCCAGCGCCGGCCGCCCCAGGAACAGCGTGCCGAGCACGGCCAGAACGCCGGCGATCAGCGCGATGTTTGCCATTCGCCGGGCCATGGCGTGGGCCGTTTCCTTGGCGTGAACCAGTTCGGGATAGATCGCCTTCGACACGGTTTGCGCAAGGCTGACGAGCGCCTGCCCCAGCTGGCTCGCGACGCGGTAGCCGCCCGCGGCGGTTTCGCCCCCGATGGCGCCGATCAGCAGGATCAGCACCTGCTTGGATCCGACATTGAGGCTGCCCGACAGATTGGTCGACCAGACGAAGCGCCAGGCACCTGGGTGCGCCCGCGGAATATGGCGCAGGCTGATCCGCGACAAATTGATGCGTTCCAGCCGTCCGGCGGCAATCCACAGCGCGGCGGCGACCGCTACTTCCGCCGCCGCCCAGGCGAGGATGAAGCCGGTCACCGTCGGCATGGCAATGGCGGCTGCTGCGGCACCTGCCGCCCGGACCACCGGCTGCACCGCTTCGGCGGCGGTCGTGCGGGCATAGGCAAACCGCAGGCGCAGCAGGCCGGTCGGTGTGGTCCGGATGGCGAGCAGCGAAACGACGCAATAGCCGAAGGCGACGGGGAGCAGCTCGTCGGGCAGCGGGAGCCACAACGGCGCGGTGCCGACCAGCACGGCGGCCAGCACCAGGCCGAGCGCAATCGACAGCAAGTCGAGCGCGATGGCGAAACCGGTCGCATCGGCCGGCCCGTCGCCATCGGCGCCCCACCGCACGACGAATTGCCAGGTCTGGAAGTTGGCTATGCCGGTGACCGTCTGGCCAAGCGCGAGGATGATTGCGAAATAGCCGAAATTGTCGAGTCCGAGCGTGCGCGTGGCGAGCGCGAGGTAGACGAGGCTCAGCAGGGCGTTGAGACCGCGCCCCGTCAGGAGCCAGCCGATATTGCGCAGCAGACGATTCATCGTGCGGCCGGTGTCAGGCGGCTGCGAGCCGCTTCGCCAGCAGCTTTTCGGTAACCTGGAACGTGCGCTCGTTGTCGACGTCGATGGCGCAGTGGCCATGGCTCATCTCGATCGGCACCATCGAGAACCCGAAGCGGCGCGAAACCTGCGCGAAGAGCTTTTCCTTCGTTCCCCAGCCGAGGAAGAAGCGGATCAGGTTGATCACGCCGAACGCCTTGGCAATCCGGCGCGGGAATTTCACGAACTGACCGCCGCCGCGCATGATTTCGGCTGCCGCGAGCGCCTGCGGACTGCCGATCCAATAGGCATTGCAGTTCGAATATCCGCCATCGGAAAATTCGTAGAACCGCGACTGGCCCTGCGGATCGGCGGCACGGACGTCTTCCTTATGCGCCAGTGCAGCCGCAGCGCCTGCCTTGCTGGCAATTGCCTTGTCGGCAAACTCGGTGAAGTCCTCGGGCAGCCACAGGCAGTTGTCCGCGGTGGTGATCAGCAGCGGATAGTCCGCGCCCTCTGCCCCGGCAAAGACGCTGTCGACCAGATTGAACGCGCCGGGCTTGAACACCAGCCGGCCCTCGGCCAGGAGCTTGGCGATCGAGGGAATGGCGGCGATCTCGTCCGCCTCATGCGCCACGACGCGGATCTCGCCGATGCGCGGGCTGGCGGCGACATTCATCACAACGCGTTCGATCATCGGCATGCCGCCGACGGGAACGACGCATTTCTGCGCGACACCAGCGCGCTCGGCGAGCGGATCGAGCACGCCCGAACGCTTGCCTGCCATGATCAGCGCGGTGACCTTGCCATTGTTGTCGTGTGTCATGGGCGCGCAAATAGGGCCGAATGGCGCGGTTGTCACTGCCGCGCGCTTAAGGCACGGGGTTGGCGTGCGAATTATCTTCTCTCGCAAGGGGTTCGACAGCGCTTCGGGTGGCGGCCCGTCGCCGATCGTGGAGAGTCGGCCGGTCAGCCTGCCGATCCCCGCAGGCACCGCCTCGCGCACCACCTATGGCGATCTCGGGCTGGGCGAACATGCCGCACGTGCCAGCCGGGGGCGGGTCGATGCGGGCACGTTGTGCCACCACGACCCGATGTTCCTTGCCGATCGCACCTGCCTGTTCGGCCAATGCGGTGCGGCGCAGACGCATCTGGCGAACCGGGGCGTGGGGCCGGGGGACGTGTTCCTGTTCTTCGGCCTCTTCCGCGAGGAAGGCGGCGATCTCCACCACCGGATTTTCGGCTATCTCGAAGTCGCGGAGATCGTCGATCTTACACGTGGCGCACCCGACTATCTGGTCGAGCGCGGCCATCCGCATGCGCTGGCGCTCCATGCGCGCAACGACGTGATCTATGCAGGCCCCGGCGTGGAAGCCCGGCAAGCGAGCGATGCGCTGCGGCTGACGGTGCCCGAAGGCCCACCATCCTTATGGGATCGCCCCGCATGGTTGAAGCGCGGCGGGCTGAGCTATCACGACCGCGCCGACCGCTGGCTGCGTGGCGGACGGCTCAAGAGCGTGGCGCGTGGGCAGGAATTCGTGGCCGATATCGGCCGCCGCACGGCCCCGCGCGAATGGCTCGCGCGGGTGCTGGAAGAGATCAGAGCGACTTGATGATTGCGCTGAAATCGAGCCCGGCATTGTCCTCGGCGAATTGCTCGTAAAGCTCCTTCGCGTGGCGGCCCAGCGGGGTCGAGGCATCGGCGGTCTCGGCGGCTTCCATCGCCAGCTTGAGATCCTTGAGCATCAGTCCGGTGGCGAAGCCGCCCTGGTAATCCTTGTCCGCCGGGCTTTCGACGCCGACGCCGGGCAGGGGTGTGTAGGCATTCAAGGACCAGCAATAGCCCGAGGACTGCGAACTGATCTCGTAGAACTTCTGCGGATCGAGCCCGAGCTTCTCGGCCATCTTCATCGCCTCGGCGGTGCCGATCATCGAGATCGCAAGCAGCATGTTGTTGCAGATCTTGGCGGTCTGCCCCGCGCCTGCGCCGCCCGCGTGGATCACCGCCTTGCCCATCGCGTTGAGCACCTCTTCGGCGCGCTTGAAGGCCGTCTCGGTGCCGCCGACCATGAAGGTCAGCGTGCCGCCATTCGCGGCCGCGATCCCGCCCGAAACGGGGGCGTCGACCATGTCGTAACCGGCGGCCTCGGCCTTGGCGATAACCTCCTTGGCGGTGGCGACATCGATGGTCGAGCAATCAAGCAGCACCGCGCCTGCGGGCGCCTTGCCGATCACGCTGCCTTCGTAGACCGACTTCACGATCCCGCCATTGGGCAGCATTGAAACCACCGCATCGACGTCTTGCACGGCCTCGGAAGCATCGGTGAAGGGCGTGCAACCGTTGTCCTTGGCTGTCGCGAGTGCTCCTTCCGAAAGGTCGAAGGCATTCACGGCATGCCCGGCCTTCACGAGGTTGGCGGCCATCCCGCCACCCATATTGCCGAGGCCGATAAAGGCGATTTTCATGTTCTCTCTCTCTCCGCGTATTCTTTTCTCGTGACAGGAGGGATTATTTCCCCTTCCACTTGCCCTCGCGCTTCTCGACGAAGGCGGCCATGCCCTCGGCCTTGTCCTCGCTCGCGGCGAGGATCTGGAAGATGCGCCGTTCGATGATCAGGCCCTGGTCGAGGCTGGTTTCGAAGGCCGCATTGACCATTTCCTTGTTTGCGATCGCGGCCATCGGCGGCATGCTGGCGATCTGCGCCGCGGTCTTCAGCGCTTCGTCGAGCAGCGTGTCATGCGGCACGACGCGCGCGACCAGATTGCTGCGCTCGGCTTCCGCGGCATCCATCATCCGGCCGGTCAGACACATCTCCATCGCCTTCGACTTGCCGACCGCCCTGGTCAGACGCTGCGATCCGCCCATGCCCGGCGCGACGCCCAGCTTGATCTCGGGCTGGCCGAACTTGGCGTTTTCGCTCGCGATGATGAAATCGGCCATCATGGCGAGCTCGCAGCCGCCGCCCAGCGCGAAGCCGTTGACCGCCGCGATCCACGGCTTGCGGGTCTTCTTGACGATCTCGCTGGTCCAGGGGCTGAAGAAATCCTCGAGGTAGAAATCGGCCGCGGCCTTCTCGCTCATTTCCTTGATGTCCGCGCCCGCGGCAAAGGCCTTGTCGCCCGACCCGGTCAGAACTGCGCACAGCTGGCTCTTGTCCGCTTCATACGCGGCAAAAGCCTCGGTCAATTCCTTCAGGATCGTGCTGTTGAGCGCGTTGAGCGCCTTGGGACGGTTGAGCGTGATCAGCGTGACCGCGTCCCGCTGTTCGACGGTGATGGTTTCGTAAGCCAATGTTCTCTCCACGTCGCTCCTGCGAAGGCAGGAGCCTAGATGACTTGTCGGCCGCGCGGAACCGCAACGGCGTATGGGCCCCTGCCTGCGCAGGGGCGACGGATTTCACGGCTCCAGCGGCGTCCATTCCGCGCCCTCGGGAAGCGGGGCGAAGATGCTGTCGATCAATTCTTCGCTCACGTCCTCGGGCGTTGCGGGGTTCCACTTCGGGTCGTTCGTCTTGTCGACGATCACCGCGCGCACACCTTCGGCGAAATCGGGCCGGGTCAGCACGCGGCTGGCGATGCGATATTCCATGCGCATATTGTCGGCGAAGCTGCCGAGCTGTTCGCTCTCGCTCAGCTGGCGCAGCGCGACCTTGCACGTCTGCGGGCTCTTGCCGCGAAGCGTGGCGAGCTCCTTCGCCGCCCATTCGCTGTCGTCTGCCTTGAGGCTGGCGAGGATGTCCTCATAGCGATCCGAGGCGAAGTGTTTCTTGATCAGCGCCGCATTCTCTTCCAGCCGCGCGGGCGGCGGGGTGATCGAAAGCTCGGACAGGATACCGCCGATCCGGTCGGGATGCTCGATAATCCGGGCCTTGGCTTCGGCGAGTTTCTCGGCCGGCAGGTAATGCGTGGCGATACCCGCCCAGACGCATTCCGCACCGTCGAGCCGCGCACCGGTCAGCGCGAGGAACTGGCCGAGCCGCCCGCCCAGCCGCGACAGGTGCCAGCCGCCACCGACGTCGGGGAACAGGCCGATGCCGCTTTCGGGCATGGCAAAGCGCGTGTTCTCGGTCGCGACGCGATATTTGCACGGCAGCGCGATACCGACGCCGCCGCCCATGGTGATGCCATCCATGAATGCGACGACGGGCTTGCCGTATTCGAACATCTGGTGGTTGAGCCGGTATTCGTCGTGGAAGAATTCGCGCCCGCTTTTTCCGCCATCGTTGAGCGCGGAATGGCGCAGCAGATTGATGTCGCCCCCCGCGCAGAAGCCGCGCCCTTCGGCGTGGTCGAGGATGACGGCCTCGACCGCGTCATCTTCGGCCCAGCCTGCCAGCGCGGCGCTTATGCCATGGCACATGTCGAGCGTCAGGGCATGCAGCGCCTTGGGGCGGTTGAGCGAGATATGGCCGGTGCGGCCATGCGCGTGGATGTTGAGGTTCTCAGTCATGGGGTCTTCTCATTCTGCCGCCGGTCGCGGTCACTGGCGCAGCAAATCGCGGCCCACGATCATGCGCATGACCTGGTTGGTGCCTTCGAGGATCGAATGCACGCGCAGATCGCGCCAGAAGCGTTCGATCGGATATTCCCTGAGATAGCCATAGCCGCCGAACAGCTGCAGCGCATCGTTGACGATCTTGCTGCCATTGTCGGTCGCGAGCCGTTTGGCCATCGCGGAAAAACGCGACTTGTCGGGTGCGTTGTCGGTCACCTTGGCCGCTGCGAGATACAGCAGCGCGCGGGCCGCTTCGAGGTCGGTTGCCATGTCGGCAAGCATGAACTGCGTGTTCTGGAAATCCGCAATGGGCGTGTCGAACTGCTTGCGGTCCTTGGTGTAGGCCACCGCTTCGTCGAGGCAGCGCTGCGCCCCGCCCAGCGAACAGGCCCCGATGTTGAGCCGGCCGCCGTCGAGGCCCATCATCGCGAAGCGGAATCCCTCGCCTTCGTCGCCAACGCGATTGGCAACCGGCACGCGCGCATCCTCGAAAATGACCTGCGCGGTGGGGGAGGCGTTCCAGCCGAGCTTCTTCTCCGGCTTGCCGAAGGAAACGCCCGGCGTGTCCTTGTCGATGACGAGGCAGGTGATGCCCTTGGTCTTGTGTTCTCCCGTGCGGACCATGGTGACGTAGACATCGTTGACGCCCCCGCCCGAAATGAACTGCTTGGTCCCGTTGAGAACGTAGTGATCGCCGTCGCGCACGGCGTTGGCCTTGAGGCCTGCGGCATCCGAACCGCTGCCCGGTTCGGTCAGGCAGTAGCTGGCGATCTTGTCCATGCTGACGAGGTCGGGAAGGTAGCGGTCCTTCACGTCCTGGCTGCCGAAACTGTCGATCATCCAGCTGGCCATGTTGTGGATCGAGATGAAGGCGCTGGTGGTGGGGCAGCCATAGGCCATCGCCTCCATGATCAGCGCAGCCTCCAGCCGGCCGAGCCCGATCCCGCCGCTTTCTTCCGAAACGTAGATCGCGCCGAAACCGAGTTCGGCCGTGCTCTTGATCACGTCGCGCGGGAAATGCGATTTCTCGTCCCATTCGCCCGCATGCGGAGTGATGTTGTCGGCGGTGAAGCGCTGCGCCACTTCCTGGATCGCGAGCTGCTCTTCGGTAAGCTGAAATTGTCCTGTCATGGCGGGTGACCTAGCGGTGGTGGGGGGAGGTGAAAAGGGCTGCGGCGGTCAGCCTTCGATGATTGCTTCGGCCTCGATCTCGACTTTCCATTCCGGTCGGCAGAGCCAGGCCACGCCTGCCATCGTTGCGGCGGGGCGGGCCTCGCCGAAGAACCGCGCGTGGACTTCGCCGATCGCCTGCTGGTCGGCCGGATCAGTCAGCAGCATGCGCGTGCGCACGACATCCTTCGCGCTGCCGCCCAGGTCTTCGACGGCGCGCAGGATCAGCGTGAAGCAGCGTTCGGCCTGAGCCGCGGCATCGCCCGGTGTCGAGGTGCCGTCATCCCCGATCGGGCCGGTGCCGGCCACCAGGATGCGATCGCCTTGGCGCACCGCGCGGGCGAAGCCGAACTGCGCTTCGAAGGGCGATCCGCTGGAGGTGTGGCGGCGCTTCACCCGCAGGTGATCTCGGTGATCTGCCGCGCCTCGTCATAGCGCACGTTCACTCGGTCGGTGCGGTAGTCCATCGTCCAGGCCGAGTTCGGCGGCCCCCAGCGGAGCACCTCGGCGCCGCTTTCGGCAAGGATGGCTGCGCCGGTCCGCTCGGTCGCCTGCTGGCCGACATGGTCCTGTGCCGGTTCCGCATTGCAGTTGCTGCTCATCGCATCGCCGGGATCCGACGGGGAGGGCGCGGGTTCGGAATACCCCGCGCAGGCGGCCAGTGGCAGCGGCAGGACGGAAAGGGCCAGGATACGCATGGGCAACACTCCTATTCGCATTTCTTGAGCGGCATGGGCTCGAACTGGTCGTCGCCAACCGCCGCCGGGGTCAGCCTGCGCCCGTCGTCGGACAGCGTGAAGCGGCGCGCCATCTCCCATGTCTCGCCTTCACCTTCCATCGCCAGCGAAACGACGATACCCTGCGGGCCTGCGACTTCGATCCGTGTCACTTCGCCGAACGATTCGTAGAACTGCATGGTCACGGGCCCGATCTCGACGCGCAGATCGGAAGCCGGATCGCAGCTGCCCTCGACATAGTCCCACACGCCCCGGAACGCGGCGGGAATGGTTTCGGCAGTGACGGGGCCCGGCGGTCCGGCGCCGTCACCAATCCCGCCATCGGCTTCGACCGGCATCATCGTTTCGGCCGGCTCGGGCGCAGCCGCCTCGTCCGGCCCGTCCGAACAGGCGGCAGCCAGCAGTGCCAGCGGCAGGGCGGCGGTAAGCAGTGATCGTTTCATCGTGTCTCTCTCCCTACCGCCTGCCGCGGCATTCAACCCATCGTCGGTATGACGAAGGCGTTCGATCCGTCGCCGCCACCATCGGGCCAGCGCTGGGTGACCTTCTTGGCCTTGGTCCAGAACTTCAGGCCTTCCTGGCCGTACTGGTCGGTGTCGCCGAAGCCCGAACGCTTCCACCCGCCGAAGCTGTGATAGCTGACGGGGACGGGAATCGGAACGTTGATCCCGACCATGCCGACATTCACGCGGTGGGCGAATTCGCGCGCCGCATGGCCGTTGCGCGTGAAGATGGCGACGCCATTGCCATATTGGTGCTCGCTCGGCAGCCGCAGTGCATGCTCGAAATCGTCGGCACGCACGATCTGCAGGACGGGTCCGAAAATCTCCTCGCGGTAGCTTTCCATCTCGGGGGTCACGCGGTCGAGCAGCGTCGGGCCGACGAAAAAGCCCTTCTCGTGGCCCTGCAGCGTGAACCCGCGGCCATCGATGACGACTTCGGCGCCTTCCTGTTCGGCAGTGTCGATCCACTGTTCGATCCGCGCCTTGTGTTCGGGCGTGACGACGGGGCCGTAATGCGCGTCGGGATCGGTCGAAACGCCGATGCGCAGCGCATTGATCGCGGGGATCAACTTTTCGCGCAGCCTGTCGGCGGTGTCTTCGCCCACGGGCACGACCACCGGCAACGCCATGCAGCGTTCACCCGCGGAGCCGAAGGCGGCCCCCGCGAGATCGCCCACCACCTGGTCGAGATCGGCATCGGGCATGACGATGCCGTGGTTCTTCGCTCCGCCCATCGCCTGGACGCGCTTGCCCGCAGCGACGCCGCGCTTGTAGACGTAATGCGCGATATCGCTCGACCCGACGAAGCTGACCGCGGCGATATCCTCGTGATCGAGGATCGCATCGACCATTTCCTTGTCGCCGTGGACCACCTGCAGCAGCCCCTCGGGCGCGCCGGCCTCGACGAACAGTTCGGCCAGCCGGATCGGCACGCTGGGATCGCGTTCGGACGGCTTGAGGATGAAGGCGTTGCCCACCGCGATCGCCATGCCGAACATCCACATCGGGATCATGGCGGGGAAGTTGAACGGGGTGATGCCCGCGCCGATACCCAGCGGTTGGCGCATCGAATAGACATCGATGCCGGGGCCCGCGCCTTGCGAATATTCGCCCTTCAATGCCTGCGGGATGCCGCAGGCATATTCGATGACCTCGAGCCCGCGCTGCACGTCGCCGTGCGCATCGTCCACGACCTTGCCGTGTTCGCTGGCGAGCAGTTCGGCCAGTTCCTGCTTGTTGGCTTCGACCAGCCGTTTGAATTCGAACATCACCCGCGCGCGGCGCTGCGGGTTGGTGGCCGCCCATTCGGGCTGGACCTTCTTGGCGGCGGTGACCGCGCGGTCGAGCAAGGCGGCGTCGCCCAGCGGAACCTCGGCCTGGACTTCGCCCGTCGAGGGGTTCCAGATCTGGTGGGTGCGGGCCGCGGGAGCGCTCGCTCCGCCGACGATGAAATGGTCAAGCTGACGCATGAAAGTTCCTCTCTTTTCTTTGCAACGGCCCATACGCGCGCAAGGTCCGAAAGCAACCGGTATCGGGTGAAACCTTTGCCGCGCGCGGCTAGCCGACGGCGGCCATCATCTGCGAGCACAGGATCGCGCCATAGGTCCCCAGCGCATAGCCGAGCACGGCCAGCAACACGCCGACCGGGGCCAGCGCAGGGTGGAACGCGGCCGCTACCACCGGCGCCGACGCCGCGCCGCCGATATTCGCCTTGCTGCCCACCGCGACGAAGAAGAACGGCGCCTTGATGATCTTGGCCACGCTCAGCAGCAGGATGACGTGGAACAGCATCCAGATGAAGCCGATCGCCATGAAAGCGGGCGCATCGGCGATCTTGGTCACATCCATCCGCGTGCCGATCACCGCCACCAGCAGGAAGATGAACAGGACGCCGAACTTGCTGGCGCCGATACCTTCCAGCTCGCGTGCACGGGTGAAGCTGGCGGCGAGACCCGCGGTGGTGGCGATGACCACGACCCAGAAGAACTCGCTCGCCAGCGTGGCGTCCTCGCCCTGCATCGCGGCGAACCAGCCGCCCAGCCAGCCGCCAAGCAGGTGCGCGAGACCGACGATGGCGAAGGTCACACCGAACAGCAGGACATAGTCATTGGCCTTGGCGACGCGTTCGATGCTTGCAGTGTAATCGGCCATCGTGTCGCGCAGCCGGGCAATCGATGAACTGTCCGCGCCCAGCCAATTGTCGACGCGCTCGTGCGCGCCCGCGCCATAGAGCAGGAACACCATCCAGATCTCGGCGACGATGATGTCGACCGCCAGCAGCGCGGCAAAACCCTCGAGCGGATAGCCATAGACTTCGAGCATGGCGGTCTGGTTGGCGCCGCCGCCGATCCAGCTTCCCGCCAGCGTCGCCAGCCCGCGCCATGCGGCGGTATCGCCCGAACCGATGATCGAAGGTTCGAACTGCGCCACGATCCACAGTGCCAGCGGCCCGCCGAGGACGATGCCCACCGTGGCGGTCAGGAACATGACGATCGCCTTGCTGCCGAGACCGAGGATCCCCTTGATGTCGATCGACAGTGTCATCAGGAACAGCGCGGCGGGCAGGAAATAATCCTTCGCTACCGGCCACAGATTGCTTTCGGACACATCGATCAGCCCGAAAGTCGTCATCAGGCTGGGGACGAGATAGCAGACCAGGATGATCGGCACGAAGACGTAGAAACGCTGCCAGCCGGGGCGGTCGCGCGTGGCGAATACGAAACCCAGTACGAGGGCCAGCAGCCCGAGAATAATCCTGTCGTCGCTGATCATGTGATGCGGCAGCCCTTGTTCTGGAGATGCAGTGTCTAGCCGGCGAAGCGACCGGTTTCGAAGAAGTCGGAGATCGCCTGTCGCGGCGCCGCGACGTCGAGGTCGCGCGCCGCCAGCCATTCCGCGTTGAAGATGGTGTCGGCATACCGCGCGCCGTCGTCGCACAGGATCGACACGATCGAGCCCGTTTCGCCGCGCGCGGCCATTTCGGCGGCGATGCGCGCGCAGGCCCACACATTGGTCCCGGTCGAACCCCCGCAGCGCCGCCCCAGGCGGGCGCTGACTTCATGGGCGGCGGCGATCGAGGCGGCATCTGCCACCACTTCCATCCGGTCGACGATATCGGGCAGGAAACTCGGTTCGACCCGCTGGCGGCCGATGCCTTCGATGCATCCGGCCGAATGATCGACGTGCGCTACGCTGCGCTCGGCCCAGTGGCGGTGGAACACCGATCCCGCGGGATCGGCGACGCAGACGCCGGTGTCATGGCGATTGTAGCGCGCAAAGCGGCCGATGGTGGCGGAGGTGCCGCCCGTTCCCGCACCGCAGACGATCCAGCGCGGTACCGGATGCGGCTCGCGCGCCATCTGCGCGAAAATCGATTCGGCGATATTGTTGTTGCTGCGCCAGTCGGTCGCGCGTTCGGCATAGGTGAACTGGTCGATATAATGGCCGCCCAATTCGTCGGCGAGCGACTGCGCCGCTGCGTAGACTTCGCCCGGCGCGCCGACGAAATGGCATTCGCCGCCGTAGAATGCGATGGCATCGATCTTGGCCTGCGCGGTGCTGCGCGGCACCACGGCGATGAACCGCAGCCCCAGCATGCGCGCGAAATAGGCTTCGGAAACCGCGGTCGATCCGCTCGATGCCTCGACCACTGGGGTGTTCTCGCAGATCCAGCCATTGCACAGGCCATAGAGAAACAGCGATCGCGCCAGCCGGTGCTTGAGGCTGCCGGTCGGATGGCTCGATTCGTCCTTCAGATAGATCGCGATATCGGGCAGCGCGGGGACCGGCAAAGGGATCAGATGCGTGTCGGCCGAACGGTTGAAGTCGGCCTCTATCCGGCCGATCGCCCAGTTCACCCATGCGCGCTTGTTCGTCATGCGGGCCTTGTAGGGCGTGCTGCCCGCGGGGGAAGGGCGCGCACGCCGTTTTCCGCCGTGGCCGCCGGTTTGTATTGACCGCCACGCGCGTTCCGTGGCAAGCGCCGCGCCGCCTCGCGGGTGTAGCTCAATGGTAGAGCAGCAGCTTCCCAAGCTGACGACGAGGGTTCGATTCCCTTCACCCGCTCCACTCTCATGTTCGGCATCTATCGCGGTGGCATCCTTATGGCGCCGTCGAGCCGGAACTGGTGCGCGTTGATATAGCTGTTGCGGGCGATCTCGCAGATCAGCGAGGCGAATTCCTCCGGATGGCCGAGCCGCTTGGGGAAGGGCACGCTGGCGTTGAGCTGGTCCCACATCTGCGGGTTGCGATCCTTCATCCCGAGCATCAGCGGGGTGGCGAAGATACCGGGCATCACCGAATTGATCCGGATGCCGAGGTCCATCAGGTCGCGCGCCATCGGCAGCACCAGCCCGTTAACCCCGGCCTTGCAACTGCCGTAGATGGTCTGGCCGATCTGCCCGTCCTGCGCCGCGACGCTGGCGGTCAGCGTGATGCAGCCGCGTTCGCCATCCTCGTTGACCGGCTGGGCATTGGCCATGCCCAGCGCGGACAGGCTGGCCACGCGGTAGGACGAGACGAGAATACCCTCGGCCCCGAAGGCGTAGTCCTCGGTCGACAGCCGCTTGTAGCAATTGTTCTGCTTGTCCCAGCCGAGCGTCTTGCCGCGCCGGCTGGTCATCGCGCAGTGGACGGTGACCCGTTCCTGCCCATGCGCGGCGCGCGCTGCGGCGAACCCGTCGACGACCGATTGCTCGTCGGTGATATCGACACGGGCAAAGGTCCCGCCGATGGCCTGCGCATGCGCTTCACCGGCTTCCTCGTTGACGTCGAAGATGGTGACCTTGAGGCCGAGGTCGGCCAGCGCCTGCGCGCTCGCCTTGCCCAGGCCCGAAGCGCCGCCCGTGACAACCGCTGCCATACCCTGCGTGAGTTCCATGTCTGCTCTCCCCCTGTGTTTCGTTGCGGCGCGTGCTATCGCAAGCCGCGAAGCTTAGGAAGGGGGAGGGCACCGCGCCGTGACACCGCTACTGTTTGCCATGGTCGCCAGCTTTCTGGCGGCGACCGGCGCGCGCGACCAGATCCTCGTCGCACGGCTGGCGGGCAGTCTCGGCGCTTCGCCCGCGCTCTTCGCCGTGGCGCTTGCCAGTTCCGCGCTGACCGCAGGCATTGCCGCGTGGTTCGGCGCGCAACTGGCGCAGACGATGTCGGTGAACGCCGCGACCATGTTCGTGGCCATCGCGCTGTTGCTGGCCAGTTTCGAATGCGGCTGGCCCAATCGCGAGAAAACGCCCCGCGAACCGACCCGTTCGCTGGGGGCGATCGCCATCGTCCTGTTCGTCCGGCAATTGACCGATGCCTCGCGGTTCATGGTCGCGGCCTTTGCGGTGGTTTTCGCATCCTGGCCGCTCGCCGGGATGGGCGGCGCGCTGGGCGGCGGCGCTGCGGTAGCGCTGGGCTGGATGCTGGGGGCGCAGCTGGACGAGCGGCTGCCGCTGCGCGGTATCCGGATCGCGCTGGCCATCATCCTGTTCGTCTTGGCGGCGGTCACGGGATTGAGCGCCCGAGGGATAATCGGATGAAGCGATTAGTCTGGTCGGCTATAATCGAGAAACCCTACAGCATCTCGCGTGTTGGTGTAGTGAACATCCCAATCGGGTCGATATCATCTCAGCAAAAGGGGTAAATCTTATGGCCGAAGCAGGCGACAATTCGAAAGCCGGTCTCGTCAGCGCACTCAACGGGGCGCTTGCCGACACCGTGGCACTCTATTTCAAGACCAAGAACTTCCACTGGCATGTGGCGGGCCCGCGGTTCCGCGATCTCCACGTGCTGTTCGACGAGCAGGCCGCGCAGCTGGTCGGCACGGTCGACGATCTGGGCGAGCGCGTGCGCAAGAACGATGAATACACGCTCACGTCGATCGGCAGTGTTGCCAAGGCGACCCGTATCAAGGATCAGGACGATGTGTCGCTGACCGCCGATGCGATGGTCAAGGAACTGCGCGACGACAACAAGACGCTGCACGGGCGTCTGCTCGAAGTGAAGGAAGCCGCCGAAGAAGCGGGCGACAACGCCACCAGTGGTGTCGTCGACGACTGGATCGACGAGTGCGAGGAGCGTGTCTGGTTCCTCAACCAGACGAGCAAGTAACCGCGCCAACGTTGACCCGGCAACGGGCACATGATCGGGCCGCCTTTCCTGTTGGGGAAGGGCGGCCTTGGTGTATCAGGGGGTCATGAACACTCCCACGATCATCGAAGGGCGCAGCGACGCCGCCATTGCCGACTGGATTGCAGCGCGCCTGAGCGAGACGATGGAAGCGCAAGGTGGCCCCGTGACGATCACGGTCCCGGGCGGATCGACCCCGTTCCCGATCATGGCCGCGCTGCTGAAACACGATCTCGACTGGACGCGGCTGGTCGTCTGGCCGGGAGATGACCGCGTGGTTCCCGAAGACCACGCTGCGTCTAACACCGGCAAGCTGCGCGACCTGTTCGAACCGGCAGGTGCCGAAGTGGTCACGCTGACTGAGATGGAAGCCGTGCCGCATTTCGCGCTCGCATGGCTGGGGATGGGCACCGACGGGCACATCGCCTCGCTGTTCCCCAACACCGATCCACAGGTGGACGATCCGCGGCAAGTCGTCCGGCTGACCCCCGATCCGCTGCCGCCCGAAGCACCGTTCGACCGGATCAGCCTGACGCTGCCGGCACTGCTTGCCAGCGATGCGCTGGTGTTCGTCATACGCGGCGACGAAAAGCGCGAAATTCTTAACCAAGCTATTGCAGGAACACATGATTTTCCGGTTGCGCGGCTGCTGCGCGCAGCTACACAGCCGGTCACATGCTTTACCTGATCCCCAAGCCGTTACACCGGCAGGCGCTGAAAATCGGGCACCGTCTGCGCCACCACTGGCGCCGGGTCAGCGGACGGACGGGAGTGGGGGTGAGCATCGTTGCCCGCGATCTCAACGGGCGGGTGCTGCTGGTGCGCCACAGTTACGGCCCCGAGGGGTGGTACTTCCCCGGCGGCGGCAAGCGGCGCAGCGAGACGCCCGAACAGGCGGCCTTGCGCGAGATAAAAGAGGAAACCGGCTGCACGGTGTCGGGCCTGGTGGGGGTCGGGATCATCGACGAGGAACTTGCCGGTGCGCCTCATCGCGCGCATGTTTTCGACGGAGTGGTCGATGCCGTGCCGCAGCCCGACGGGCGCGAGATCGTCGAGGCGCGTTTCTTCCCGACGCATTCGCTGCCCGAACCGCTGAGCAAGCGGACCCGGGCGCGCTTCGCGCTGTGGCAGGCGCGCAGCTGCTAGAGCAGCGATAGCTGCGCGTCGGGACGGGCAGAATGCGTCTCGCCGCCCTGC
>Ga0208794_1000610_pt1 | contig 21453 bp, 21 predicted proteins | sample 32_taG_FD_184106 | JGI IMG/M metagenome (GOLD analysis project Ga0208794, IMG submission 184106) | Marine viral communities from the Gulf of Mexico - 32_GoM_OMZ_CsCl metaG (SPAdes) (version 2) | ecosystem: Environmental > Aquatic > Marine > Oceanic | place: Atlantic Ocean: Gulf of Mexico... | reverse complement strand
CGGGTCTTAACAAGGATAAAGTTGATAGACGTAATGGTGTTGGTAAAAGTACCGTAGCAGATGCAATAAATTTTGCTATCTTTGGTAATACATTACGTGAACTTAAAAAAGATCTTATTCAAAACAACCTTACTAACGATACGTGTTCTGTAAACCTTAAGTTTAAAGTTATTACCCCTCAAAGCTCTAATGAATATCTTATTGTAAGAACTATTTCACCGTCTAAATGTTACATTTATAAAAATGAAGAGGATATTACAAGAGATTCAATTATTAATACTAATGAATATATACAGACGTTAATAAACTGCAGTGAAGATGTGTTTCAAAATTGTGTTATTATGACACTTAATAATACAATACCGTTTATGGCTAAAAAGAAGGTTGAAAAACGTAAATTTATTGAAGGTATTTTTAATCTTGGAGTTTTTAGTGATATGATATCAAACTTACGTTCGGATTATAATGAAACTAAAAAAGTTTTTGATATAGATTCTACTGTTTATACTGAAACAGAAAACTCTCTTAAGAGTTATAAGGAACAACATTCTAATATTCTTAGCGAACGTAAAGATAAATTAGAACGTTACAAACAACGTGAAGAAAATAACAAAAGAGAACTACTTGAGATTAAAAGTAACGTTAAAGACGTAGATATCGAAATAACTAAAACAAATTTAGCTAAGATAAAACAATTACAAGAAAAGATACCCGATTATAACTCTAAAAGAGATTCTTTACTACAAAAAGTAACAACAATAAACTTAAAAACAGATCAATACAAAACTGATTATGAAAAATTGGGAACCGACGAAGATAAATGCCCGATGTGTTTGCATGTTATAGATAATGACGATAGAGATCATATAGAAAATGAAAAGAATAAACTTCAAGATAAGATTAAAGAAAATGGTAATCTTAAACTTAAAGTACAACAAGGTATAACTAAGATAGATGAAGGTATTAAAAAACTAAATCTAACAATTAATGAATTAAATCAAAGTAATACTAATATTATACAACAAATAAACGATCAAAAGCTTTTGAGAGAAAAAGCTAAACAATTAGTTGAGTGGCAAAACCAACTTAAGTTAGATATTAAGGAACTAAAAAAGACCGATTCAGGTTTAGATAAAGTTATTGAAGAGTATGATAACAAACTTACTAAAGTAAAATCTACATTAGATATTACCAAGAAAAAAATTAATATGCTTGATGTTGTCAAGTATGTTGTATCTGAAGAAGGTGTAAAATCATACATTGTTAAAAAAATGTTAACTTTGTTTAATAGCAGACTTGCTCATTATCTAAAAAAGATGGATAGTAATTGTGTCTGTGTGTTTAATGAATATTTTGAAGAACAAATAATAAATGAAAAAGGAAAGATTTGCTCGTATTTTAATTTTTCTGGAGCTGAGCGGAAAAATATTGATTTGGCTTGTTTATTTGCTTTTATGGATATAAGAAGACTACAAGGCGATGTTACATTTAACTTTAGTATGTATGACGAGTTGTTTGATAGTAGTTTAGATGAACGTGGTGTTGAATTAGTCGTTGGTATTTTAAGAGATAGAGTAGAACAATATAATGAGTGTGTAATGGTTATAAGTCACAGAAAAGAAAGCGTAAAAGCAGCTCAAGGTGATGTGATATATTTAGAAAAATCAAATGGCATCACTAGAAGAGTAAAGTATTCAGAGTAAATAAAAGCAATGTTCGTTGGTAATCTAAAAGCTACTAATCCCTTTGGTCCTAGTCCGTTTGGAAGCACACCTAAACCAGATAATAAAAAAGCCCCGGTAAATAGTAAGGAACTACCACCACGGTTTATGAACTACGTTGCTGATTACGGTGGTTGTGGTTTTTGGAGAATTATATGGCCAGAATACTTGTTGAATAATGAAGAAAAATGCATGGTGCATACGTCCACTGTAATGGCGTGGGACCCTAATTATTATTTTAACGTTAAGTCAATAAAAATACAAAGACAAGCATCTAGTAATCAAAAAGAATTCGTAAAATTTTTATGTCAATTAGGTGAAAAGAAAGATTTTAGAGTTATCTACGATATTGATGATATCCCGTTTATCGAAGATATACCTCATTACAATAAACATAGAACGGCTTTTGCAAGCGATGAAATAAGAAACAATATTCAAGAAATTATGGAAATGTGCGGTAATATGACTGTTACAAATAATTTCATGAAAGATTATTTTCAATCAAAATTAGCCGACCATGTGAAAATTGACGTTATACCTAACTATATACCTAAGTTTTGGATGGGTAATTTTTATAATAGGGAACTAATTGAAGAAAATTACAGTAAACATAAAAATAAACCACGAATTTGTTGGCCTGGTTCGGGTGCGCACTTTGATGTAGATAGGCGTATAAAAGGTAAAGATGATTTTTATCATATTAATGATGTTGTACGTAAAACGGTAAATGATTTTCAGTGGGTAATGTATGGTGGTATTAGTTACGAATTAGCTGATTTAGTACGTTCGGGTAAAATAGAATGGGTACCATGGAGCAAGCTTTATAACTACCCAGAAAAATTATTTACGTTGAATATTAATATGTTTATTGCACCTTTAGCTGAAAACAATTTCAATAGAGCTAAAAGTGATTTAAAATATTTAGAAGCTAGTACTCTAGGTATACCTATTGCATGTCAAGATATGTGCACATATGAAAATGCACCTATAAAATTCAAAACAGGTGATGAAATGATTGATAGAATAAAAGAAGTATTGAAAGATGAAAGACGGTATATTAAAGAGTCGGTTAATGGTCGTCGATTTGCCGAATCAAGATTTTTAGAAAGAGAAGAAAATATAGGTAAATTTTTCGAAAGTTATATGTATGCTAAAGGTGATCCTAATAGAAAGTTTTTAACATATGCTAATTAATAATAGATCACAATTTCCATCACCTTTTAAAAATAAATTAATACCTAAAGCTAAACCCCCGTTAACTATTAAAAAGAATGATTTGTTTGTAACCGAACTTTGGGAACTAGATTTACCAGATCATGAAAAAGTTAAAAAAGCAATAATGCATTATATAAACTCTTACACGGTTGCAGAAGAGTTTAAAGAATGGAAGGATAAAAATCCATCTACTACAACATATGGTGGTTTTGAATTAGAATTAGAAGACGAATATTACGTTGAAGGTAATGGTGGTTATATAAAACATAGTCTAAAACCACTAAAACAATTAATTGATTCATCTTTAAAAAAATCACTACAGCAAATTGAATCATCTCATGTCTGGGAAAAAGGTAGGTGGCAAGTTGAGTATTGGCTTAACGTAAACAAAACCGGTGGTTATAACCCACCTCATATTCACCCAGACAGACACTATTCGGGTACTTATTATATACATACACCTAAAGGTTCAGGTAATATAAACTTTTTGGATCCAAGATCAGCACATAGATTTTCATCCCCTGAACCGGATTCAGAATCCGAAACTAACGGCTATGCAGTAAAAAATAAATATGATGCAAGTGTACATACATATGAACCCGAAGAAGGTAAATTGGTAATTTTTCCTTCTTGGCTAATGCATTATGTAGACCCGAACCCTACTGATAAAACAAGAATATCTCTTGCATTTAATGGTAGATATCTGCAAGATGAAATTTTTAATCCAGGTACTGCTAGTTCCAAACATTTCGTTTATGGTTGATGTATTTTAGAGAGTTCATATACTATTTGTATGTATAGAAATGTAGTTTATGAAGCTGCTAAAGAACAAATGCGATTGTTTACTTGGGACGAAGACGGTAATCGTATTGTTGTAACTCAAAGCTACAATCCATATCTTTATATCGAACCTAAAGACAAAAGACACTCAACTGGTGAATCTATTTACAAAACTCCATTACGTAAATTAACTTTTAGACGTGGGTCTGATCGTAGACAGTTTATTAGAAATAATGGGGTAAAAAGACTATTTGAAAACTTACCAGAGAAGCAACAGTTTTTATTAGATAACTTTTGGCAGGTAAATGAAACTTCAGATTTTACTAAGAATGATATCAAGATGCTTTTGCTTGATATCGAAACTTACTCACCAGATAGCTTTCCAAGCGTCGAAAATGCTAACCACCCTATTAACGTTATTACTGTTTATGATAACTTAGAGAAAAAATTCTATTCGTGGGGTACTAAAGAATACACAGGTAAAGGTAGACCAGATTTGGTTTACAAGTATTGTGTTACGGAACGACAACTATTTGCTGAGTTTTTAGATTATCTTGAAAAAGATTATCCTGATATCTTGAGTGGGTGGAACTCTGAATTCTTTGATATTCCGTATATTATCAAACGTTGTGAACGTATAATGGGTGAAAATGACATGAAACGTTTATCTCCTGTAGGTAACGTTCATTATAGAAGTATAATGGGTCAATTTGGCAGACAACAAATCAAATGGTTTATCGAAGGTATCGCTTTGTTAGACTACTTAGATATATATCGTAAGTTTGCACCGTTACGTGAATCATACAAACTTGATGCTATTGGTGAGCTTGAGTTAGGTGAACGCAAAGTGGATTATGGTGGTATGGACTTAGCTACATTATCTGAAAAAGATTGGAATAAGTTTATCGATTACAACGTTCAGGACGTAAATCTACTAGTACGGTTAGAAGAAAAGTTACAGTACCTTGGACTGGTGCGTATGTTAGCTTATGTTGGTTGCACTACTTTTGATGCTGCAATGGGAGCGTTGTCGGTAATTAATGGTGCGTTTTGTATTCGTGCAAGACACCGTAAGCAAGTTATACCTACTTTCATTCGTGGTGAAGATACAGGTAAAAATCCAGGTGCTTATGTTGGTGAACCTCAACAAGGTTTTCAGAATTATGTACTTTCGTTTGATGCCAATAGTCTGTACCCGAATGTGATGATTACTCTTAACTTATCACCAGAAACTAAGATAGGTAAAATCTTAGAAAAGACGGATGATACGATAACCATGGAAATGGTTAACGGTAAAGTTAAAGAATACACAATACCTATCTTTAGTAAGATGGTGAAAGATTATAACTTAACTATCAGTAAGGCTAATATTGTATTTCATCAAAAAGAAAAAGGTATCATTCCTGAAATTGTTGATTACTATTATCAAAAACGTAAAGGGTTTAAAGATGAGTATGTAGAATTAAAGAAAAAGCATGCTGAAATGGATAAAAGTGACCCTGAATACGAACAACTTGGGGTAGACGTACAACGATCTGGTACAAAGCAGTTAACAGTAAAGATTTTGATTAACTCAATATATGGATATTTTGGTAACAAGAATGCACCAATTGGGGATGACGATATTGCATCATCAGTTACGTTGAGTGGTCAAGCAGTGATTAAACAAAGCAATGTTATCATTAGAGATTTTATCAAACTAAAGACAGGATTAACAGATGAAGATCTTAAGAAAAAAGACCCTATTATTTACAACGACACGGATTCATCGTATGCCTCGATTGAGTTACTTATCAAACATTTGGGACTTACCTTCAAAAATGAAAAAGGAGAAGTACATGAGGACATATATAAACTTGAAGATGAGTTGGTTGAATATCTAAACAAAGAAATTATGGTTTGGGGTAAAAAGACATTCAATAGTAAAGATTGTCGATTTATGTTCAAACGAGAATGTATTGGTGAAGTTGGTATCTTCCTACAGAAGAAACGTTACGTTCTTAACATACTTGATGACGAAGGTGCTAAGATTAACAAAACGAAGTATACTGGGGTAGAAGTTGTTAGAACTACCTTGCCGAATTCATTAAAACCGTATATGAAAAACGTGATTGAGACTATGCTTAGTACTCAAGATTATACAAAAACTAATGATGCAATGAAAGTTGTGTATGATAAATTTAAAGAACTTACAATTAATGAAATAGCATCAGTTATGGGTATCAAAGGTTATGAAAAATATGCATCTCAATGTGATGGTATGACAACAGTAAAAGGTATGCCTATACATTGTAAAGCAAGTTACTTTTATAATAAACTATTAAAGGCTAATAAACTTGGTAAGAAGTATGAAACTATAGGATCAGGTGACAAAGTTAGATTCTTTTATGTTAAGAAACCAAATAAGTACAATATCGATAGTATTGCTTTTAAGTATGAATGGCCTGAAGAATTCGATAAGTTCTTTAAACCTGATTATGATAAAATTTTCGAGAAACTTATCTTTCAACCGATTGAACGTTTTTATCAAGCTGTAAATTGGAAGTGTTATTTACCCAATCAAGCAGTGCAATGTGATTTGTTTAGCCTATTAGGAGAATAATATGAATAGAAAAGGTATAATTTTAGCAGGTGGTAAAGGTACTAGGCTTTACCCTTTAACTTACGGGACAACAAAAGCTCTATTACCGGTTTACGATAAACCACTATTATATTACCCTATATCCACATTATTAGGGTTTGGTATAAGAGAAATATTAATTATAGGACCTTCGTCTATGCATCTTGAGCATATGGTTGAAGCTACATACCCGATAAAAGATGTTAATTTTAAATATGAAATACAACATGAACCTAAAGGATTGAGTGATGCATTTATTGTAGGTGAAAAGTTTGTTGGTGATTCAAACGTAACATTGATACTTGGAGATAATATATTTGACGGCGAATTTCCTTTTTTAGGTTCTGTAAATACTATTTACGGGGTAACGGTGAAGGACCCTAAAGCTTACGGTGTATTGGATATCGATTATAATTTAGGTGTAATTAAACGTATTATTGAAAAACCAGAAATACCACCGTCAGATAAAGCAGTGCCTGGATTATATCATTTTGATAACACAGTTATTGAAAAAGCAAAGCAAGTAAAACCGTCAGCAAGAGGTGAAATTGAAATTACTGATCTTATTAACATGTATTTAGATGAAGGTAAAATGGGTGTTACTATTCTTCCGGAAGATATGGCTTGGTTTGATTGCGGAACCCACGACCATTTGTTAGAAGCTGGTAATTATGTTAAAGCTATTCAAAATAGAACAGCAAGAGTGGTTGGAAATACTCAGATAACAATATAATATATTTACATATGTCAGACATTAATATTAAAATTCTAGTAGATCATGTTGGTCGTACTATTATCGGTGAGCTTGTAGAAGATACAGAAGTAGCTTACAAGCTCAAAAACCCTTGTACAATTTTTGTTCAACCTAATGAACAAGGTCAACTTCAAGTTCAAACAATTCCTCTTTTCTTTAAGGAATTTTTGACTATTGATGGAAGAGAAAAAGGTACAACATTTACCTTTCGAAAGGATTCAATCACTGATAGTGATGCTGCTCAATTCCTAGATACTAAACTTAAGACTCAGTATGATGGAATTGTTGCTAATTTTGCAGCTCCCGATGAAGCACCCGCAGGTGATAGTGGTGAAGTCGTAAAATTGTTTGATGAGTAATCTATAAAACGTTTACCCCGTAGGCTTCGGTCTACGGGGTTTTTTATTGACTTTATCTGGTTATATGTTATTATACTCGTATGGCAAAAAAAGATGAATTTAGTGATGTATTTGCAAGTTTAGATAAACTTAATCCCGAAGCAACATATTTGAGTGAAAATTCTTTATCTAATGTAGATACGTGGTACGACACCGGTTGTTATGCCTTAAATGCTATTCTAGGTGGTAGTTGTCGTGAAGGTGGAGTACCAAAAGGTAGGTTAGTAGGGTTTGCAGGCCCGTCTCAATCAGGTAAAACTTTTATCATTAATAAAATTCTAGGTAATGCTCAAAAACAAGGAGTACACCCTGTTATTTTTGATACTGAGTTTGCAGTAGATGCTGCAAGTACTGAAGGTGTGGGTCTTGATGCAAGTAAAACAAAATATGTACCCGTTTATACCGTAGAACAATGTAGAAATCAAGTAGTCGCATTTTTAGATTCAATTGTAGAAAAAGGTTTGCAAGGTAAATTTATTATTTCTATTGATTCATTAGGTAATCTTGCATCTCAAAAAGAAGTAGATGACGCTGCTAAAGATAAGTCTGCAATGGATATGGGTCTTAGAGCTAAACAACTTAAATCTATGATGCGTATTCTTACTTATAAAGCAGGAGCTGCTGGTTGTACTATTTTATTCAGTAACCATACCTATGATGACCCATCTGCTTTGATGCCTTCGTTGATTAAACAAGCAGCAGGTGGAAGTGGACCACAATATATGGCTTCTATTCTATGTCAGCTTGCTAAGAAAAACGAACGTCAGGATGCAAGTAACGATGAAGATGAAATTCTACCAGAAGCTCGTAACTATTCTGGTACTACTCTAAGATTTTTAACTACCAAGAATCGTTTTGTACCCCCTTTGTTGCAAGCAGAAATTTATCTTAACTATAAATCAGGTCTAGACAAATATAGTGGTATTAAAGAAATGGCTGTTAACCATGGAATACTTACCCAAACTGGTTCTACCTTTCAAATTGGTATTGAGAGTGAAGACGGTAAGCGTAAAGTGGGTGATAAAATTGGTTATTACAAAAATTGGCGTAAAGATGAAGATCTTTGGGAAAAATTTATCATTCCAGAATTGGATAAAAAGTTGAAATCTGCCTATAAGTACGGTAAATAGCCTTATATGGCTAACATCGCAATATACGGCTCTCATAATGGCGCGATCGCATTAGAAAATAATGGTGAGTATCACGTTATTGAATTCGAACGATTTTTTAATGTAAAAAATATCGGTTTAGCTCAGTATAAGCCTCTTCGCTATCGTGAAGAGGCTGTATACGCTATACTGGATTATATTGATAAGGAACTTGGGTTAAAAGGTCCATTTGAAAATATGATTCATATTAACACCGAATGTGTACATGATGATATAACTTACAGTTATAAAGATTATATTCCTGCTAAAAATGTATATGAAGGTTGGCATCATCATGCTCATGCAAGTGGTTCGTTTTACCAATCAGATTTTAATAAAGCTTTAATTTTTAGTTTCGACGGCGGTGGTAATGATGGTTTTTTCAATATTTTTACAGCCGATAGAGCCAATGGTGTTACATATCTTGATAAAACCAACCCCGCCGAACGAACTAATTACGATTACGATTTCGGATTTCCTTACATGTGTTTTGCTCATTTTTGTACCGATATTAAACAAGAATGGATTTCGGATGGTAATCTAGTTTATAGTGGAAAAATAATGGGGTTATGTAACTTTGGAAAAGTAAGAGAAGAATGGTTACCTCATTTCAAGAAATTTTATTATGCTAAACCTGATGGGGAAAATTATATTCAATATTTGAAAGATTATATTGGTGATCCTTGTGGGTTAGTATTTGATGAAAACAATAGACTTGCAAGTGAATTAAGTTGGGACGTTGCAGCAACATCACAAAAGGCTTTTGAAGAATGTTTTTACGAAGTAGCTCAACCCTACTTAGACAAATATAATGACTTACCAATTATTATTACTGGTGGCTGCGGCCTTAATATTTTACTTAGTACTGACTTACGAGAACGTTATCCTGAGCGGGGTGTTTTCGTGGCTCCTAATACTAATGACTGTGGAATTGCTGTGGGTCTTTTGGCAGGTTGGAATAAGCCCGATACCCCTATTGATATTACGTACGGTGGTACAGAATTAATAGATAAAAATACATACCCAGCGTGGATTGAAAGTAATGTAGCAAGACCTGCAACACATGAAATTATAACTAATGAATTGTGTAATGGTAAAATTTTTGGGGTTGCAAGAGGAAGGTGTGAACATGGACCAAGGGCGTTGGGGAACAGGTCCATTATTTGCAACCCCGCATTCCCCGAAATGAAAGATATTCTTAATCATAAAGTAAAACATCGTGAATGGTATAGACCTTTTGCACCTGTTTGTAGATTAGAAGATGCATCGAAATATTTTGAGTGGGAAGGTGAATCACGCCATATGTTATATTGCCCAAGGGTAAGAGAAGAATGGCAAGAAAAATTATCATCTATTACACATGTTGACGGAACAGCAAGATTACAGACAGTAACAAGAGAACAAAATGAATGGTTGTATGATCTTTTAACGGTTTTTGAACAAAAAGCAGGCCATGGAGTTCTTCTAAATACCTCATTTAATATTGCAGGTAAACCTATTCTTAATACTATTGCTGATGCAATGTGGGTTCTTAATAACTCACAAATGGATTATCTAGTAATTGAAGATTTTTACTATGGTAAATATTGGTAACGGTACTATAATCATTTTATGAGTGAAATTACTAAAGCTGTAATGCCGTTTAGTGGTGGTATGGATAGTGCTGTATTGTTACGAATGCAACAGTACAGTGTTAATGAGTTACATCTTTTAACTTTTGATTACGGACAACGGCATAAAAGGGAACTTGAGTGTGCAAAAACTCAAATTGAACAAGCTGAAATTTTATCGTTTAGTCATGCTTTTGAACATCATAAAATTGTACACAAAACGATTGATTTACAAGTATTAAAAGAATTAACTAGTAACGTTAGTTCACTTACTAATGAAGATATTGATAATCCCGATGTAAATGATATGGTGGGTGAAGCTCAACCAGCTAGTTATGTACCATTTCGTAATCAGTTGTTTCTAACCTTTGCTGCAATGTATGCAGAAAATATTGGTGCAAGTAAAATTTATCACGGTGCTACTAAAGTTGATAGTTTAGCTGGTTACTGGGATGGTAGTGAAGAATTTAGAACTAAATTTGGTGAACTTATTGCGCTAAATAGAACTAATAGAATTACTCTTGAGTGTCCATTGCTTAACATGGATAAGAAGGATATTATTGAGTATGGTATAGAACATAAGGTGGACTTTTCACAAACATATACATGTTATAGTGGAAATGAACTTGCTGATGCTACCACCCCAAGTAGTGCTTTGAGAATTAAAGGCTTTGGTGAAGCTGGGTATATTGACCCTCAACCATACAAACAAGACCTTAGTGTGTTTTGGGAAGAATATGACGCTAAACCGTGTCCGGTAGATTTTCTTTTAAGTAAAGGCGGTAGTCGAGGTTCTTAAATATCTTCTAAATCGTCACCATCATCGTATTCAGTGTCTAACATAGCGGTAGGTTCAATATCTACCGCTTTATCTTCATCACTAACTGTTTCTTGTGTATCACCAAATACTTCATCTATGAATCCGTCAGTTATCATGCCACCTAATAAAACTTCCGCTTCTTTAGCATCCATTCCTGTTTTCTTTAAGAATTTTAGAATATCACTTGCTTTCGCGGTATCATCTGCTTCAATAAATCTTATAATATCTTTTTGACCTGTGTTAAGTCTTTCTTCATAAGCTTTGTCCGCTACTTTAAATTCTCTTTTTCCTAATTTAACTTTAGAACTAGTTTTTTCTTTTTGTTGTCTTAAAGCTCTAGTTCTTGCACCCGTACCCTTACCTTTAAGTCTCATCATCATTTCATAATAAGACTCTTTTCTTTCTTCTCCCGTATCAGGATCAATAACAGTTTTACGTTCTCTGTCTTTGAAAGTCTTTTTTCTGCCTTCTTCTAAAGACTTTAAATAAGATTCAAATAAGAATTGAGTATCTTTGTCTTTCATCTATTATATTTATTGTTATGATTGATGTAGTCATGTTATCCGTAACTAAAGATTTAGAGTCATTTAGAATGACACAGAATTGCATTAAATCTTTACTTTCGAGTGAATCAAAATTTAAGTTTAACATTAATTTAATAGAATCTAATTCTAACTACGAAAAAGACGTTAAACGAAAATATAAAGATGCTAATGTAATTTTGTTAGAAGAAAAATTTAATTATAATAAAGCTCTTAATATTGGTCTCAAACATTGTAAATCTGATATAATAATTATATCTAATAACGATCTTGTGTTTTCAGAAGGTTGGTATGATAGGTCAATAAGAACTATTAAAAAATTAGATTTAGATTCTGCATCTCCGTTGTGTCCAAAGCACGAAAAACATAAAGGTTTAGAAAGACCGTACGTATTAGGTGACGAAGTTGGGACTCATTTTTGCGGGTGGTGTGTAATTTTTAAAAAATCTGTTTTAGATAAAATTTTACCTTTAGATGAAAAATTTATATTTTGGTGTCAAGATAATGACATGGTAAATTCATTAAAAAAGCAGAAACCTGACTATAAACATGCATTAATTACAAGCACTCAAGTTTATCATTTAAATGGTCAGTCCCATCGATATATTAATGAAGGTGATTTTTATAACATGACTGAAGGTTGTTGTAAAATTCATGATACTAAATGGAAAAAATAATATGTGTGCAATATTTGGAACAAGTGATAAAAAACAATACGATTCATTGTATGAATTGAATCATAAACGAGGTGGTTTTGCATTTAGTGCTGTCTTTAAGAATAAAGATAATAAATTTATGACTACTAGAGGTAGGGGGTATATTAAACCTTTAAACAATGCAAAATACATACTCACACATGATCAAGCACCTACATCATCAGTTAGAAATTATGATTTTAGTACATCACACCCATTTGTTTTAAGTGAGTGGGCAGTAGCTCATAACGGTGTTTTAACAAATCATAGAAGTCTTTTAAAAGAACATAATTGTGATATCGATAGTAGTTATATACCAGCTCTTCTCGATAAGGAGAATAAAGGAGAACTAAGTTCTATAGAAAATGTATGTAGTTTATTAGAAGGTACTTTTGCTTGTTGGATAATTAATAAATTAAGTGGTAATATGTATTTGGTTAAACAAGGAAGTACATTATTTTACAATAAGGATACATTTTCATCAGTAAAATTTGAAAATAGCGAATCTTTAAAAGATGGAGTTGTTTATCTTATTAAGGATACTATTACTGCGGTGGGTAAATTTAAAAGTAATAACCCTTTTGCATTGATCTAATAAGATTATTTGATATAATACTTTATATGAAAAGAGCACTAGTTTGCGGTGGAGGTGGTTTTATTGGAAGTCACCTTGTTACCCGTCTTAAAGAAGAAGGTTACTGGGTTCGAGCAGTGGATCTAAAAGAACCTGAATTTTCGAAAACAGACGCTGATGAATTTATTGGTGGTGATTTAACTAATTATGATTTTGTAAAAGAAATAGTAGCTACAGGAGATTTTTATAGTAGTACTCCTAAACAATATAGAGAACAATTTGACGAAATTTACCAACTTGCTGCTGATATGGGAGGAGCTGGTTATATTTTCACTGGGGAGAACGATGCAGCTGTTATGCAGAACTCGGCATCTATCAACTTAAATATATTAAAGGCTGTAGATGAATTGAACCAGTATGTTCGATCTGATTGGTATCATGAAGCTCGTTTAAATCATATTTCTTACGAACCTATTGACACTAAAATTTTCTACAGTAGCTCTGCGTGTATGTACCCAGAACATAACCAATTAGACCCGGAGAACCCTAACTGTGAAGAAAGTTCAGCATACCCAGCAAACCCAGACAGTGAATATGGATGGGAAAAACTATTTAGCGAAAGGTTATACCTTGCTTATAATAGGAATAGGGGTATTCCCGTTCGTATTGCACGCTTTCATAATATTTACGGACCTGAGGGAACATATAAAGGAGGGAGAGAAAAGGCCCCTGCTGCACTATGTCGTAAATTTGCTGAAATCGAAAAAGGCGGAACGTTAGAAATTTGGGGTGATGGTAAACAAACCCGTTCATTTTTGTTTATTAGAGAGTGTATTGAAGGTATTCGTAGATTAATGCAATCTGATTTTACAGGACCGGTAAATATTGGTTCAGATGAAATGGTGTCTATTAATGATATGGTCACTGTATTGGAATCTATCAAAGGATTCACCGTTAAACGGGAATATAAACTCGATGCTCCAACAGGCGTTAAGGGTAGAAATAGCGATAATACTCTTATTCAAGAAAAACTTGGATGGTCACCCAAATACCGGCTAAAAGATGGGTTGCAAACAACTTATAGATGGATAAAGCAGCAAATCGACCTCGATAAATGAAATACCTTTTAATTGGCGGTAAAGGTTTTATTGGTAAAAATTTAAGTAGGTTTTTACTCGATAAAAATCAAACTGTTACCGCTGTTGATATAGATACTTTCGATATAACAAAATTTGATAGTAAAAAAGTTAAAATTATCGAAGATCATGATATTGTAGTAAATCTAGCTGGGTTAAAAACTAATTTTGGTGAGTGTAATTTAAAAAATTATCACGATACTAACGTTACAGGTCTTTTTAATATATTAAACAGTCTTAGATTTAATAAAAGTATACAACTTTTTCATGCATCTTCAGCAGCTGTAACAGATAAAATGTCTTCTACCTTTTACGGTTTTACTAAACAAGTAAATGAACAGTATATAAAACATTTTAGGGAAAATTGGGGTGTTAATGCTTTGGCTCTTCGGTTTTTTAATGTATATGGTGATGGTGATACTAGTGATAGTGTTATTAACTTGTTTAAAAATATAAGAGATAAAAATAAAATCATACATTTATACAATTATGGTAATAATGTAAGAGATTTTGTTCATGTTGACGATGTATGTGAGTCTATTTACAAATTAGCTAATTTAAACTTAAATTGGAATAAAATTCCTGTAGACTCAATTCAAATTGGTACGGGGGAAGGAACATTGATAAAAGACATTGCTAATTTGATAGGTAAATTTAAGGAATATGAACCTCCCAGGCCCGGTGAAATAGTAACATCTATAGCTGATACTTCTGATCTATATAAACTACTTAAATGGAAACCTGACAATAAAATTATCCAATGGTTAAATGAAAACTTAACTTGATAAGTTAAAGTCATCGTTATAATCATCTTTAATATATGAGTAAGCAAAACTTAGACTTAGATTTCTTTGAAAAGGTAGTTGTATATAAAAGTCTTACTGACGATAGATATCTAGCATCAGTTATAGACCACATACAACCGCGATTCTTTTCAGATGAACATTTTAAAAAGACTTTTACTTTAATTACTTCATTCTTTCAAAAGAGATATACTGTACCTACTAGAACAGAACTCTTATCTTTTTGTAATACACCTGAATTAAAAGATGCATTCAAGAAGACAATAGAAAAGATAAAAGACATTGATAAAAAACTTAACAATGATGAGTTATATGTAAACACAGAACGGTTTCTTAAAGAAAAATCAGTCTATTATACAATGACTGATGTTGCTAATGAATGTGCAAAAGGAAATATCGATCCTGCTGATATATTCGATAAGTTTGAAAAGTGTACAAGTATTAATTTATCAGTAGATCGTGGTTTCGACTTCTTAAACGACTATTCAAGGTTAATTGAAGACTTGCAAGTTGAAGAACCTACTATATCTTCACAGTGGGAATGGCTTGATAACAAGTTAGATGGTGGTTTCTTAGAAAACGGTAGGGCCATTTATATCTTTGCAGGTGAAACTAATGTTGGTAAGTCTATTGTATTAGGAAATATTGCATGCAATATTGCTAAACAAGGCAAAACGGTATTATTAGTAAGTTTAGAAATGTCAGAAATGGTATATGCTAAACGATTGGCTGGTAATCTTACAGGAATTGAGATTAATAATCTAAGACACGAAATACCTCAATTAAATGATAAACTTTCCGAATTTGTTACTTCAAATCCAACTAGCCGATTGCTTATTAAAGAGTTTCCTCCTAGTACCATTACGACAGCTCAATTAGGGGCCTTTATTAAGAAACTACAACAGAACGGAATTAACATTGATGCTATAGTTTTAGATTATGTTAACCTTATGCATTCGCCAATTGGAAATAATAGTTATGAAAGAGTTAAACATGCAACAGAACAAGTCCGTGCAATGTCTTATACGTTTAATTGCCCTATTATTACTGCTACTCAGTTAAATCGTTCAGGTTATGATACAGAAAATCCTAGTTTAGATACGATTGGTGAGAGTATGGGGTTAGCAATGGGTGCCGATGCAATCTTTTCCGTATTTCAGAAAGAAGAAGATAAGGATTTAGATATTATTCGAATGGGTGTTATGAAAAATCGTTTTGGACCTAATCACGGTACAAACGAGTTTAGTATTCATTACCCAACCTTAACTATTTCCGATAGTGGTGTTGGTTCAATTGAAGATGCATCAGCTAACGTTATGGGTGCTATTGAAGGGTTAGCTAAAAGTTGAAGATGCAAGTATCTTTCCTAATTAATAACAATGTCTAAGAGTTATGTTTTTACAGATTCAGACTTAGATGGTGTCGGTAGTTACTTAGTTAGTAAATGGCTTATTGATAATGATATGCCTTTTACAACTACTACAGTTAAAAATTTTCATGAAGATTTTGTTAAGTGGAATAAACTTAATAAAGTTAAGGATTATGAAAAAGTATATATATTCGATATCAACGTTGCTGAATATAGTGATCTACTCGATTATGATAATGTTGTCATTATTGATCACCATAATGGTAAAGATGGTTACACCGGTTACAAAAAAGCAACGTTGGTGTTAGACCAAAAATGTACAAGTACAACAAAATTAGTTTTAAAAACTTTACTTCAAAATAATCCCGATTTAAAATCTAAACTTTCTGTACCAAAAGCTAAACTTATCACTTTAATTGACGATTACGACAGTTATCAACTAAAAGACCCCAACAGTTTAGGTATTAACACAGTGCTTTGGAGTTACACCGGTAATAGAGTACAAAAATTTATAGAAGAGTTTTATGATGGGTTTAGAACTTTTACAAAGTTCCAAATTAATATGATATCAATAGCTAAGAAAAAGGTCGAAGAAGCTGTTGAAACGTATCAAGCGTTTAGTTTAACTTTACCTATTGATGGAAAAGAAAGCAAAATTGTAAGTACCTTTTGTGATCACAACATTAATGAAGTCGCACACGGCATTATTAACAAATATAATGCAGACATTGGAATAGTTGTCAATTTAAAGAGTAAAAGTGTAAGTTTGCGTAAAAGTAAACAGTGTTCGGTTAACTTAAACAAACTTGCAGCTAAGTTATGTGAAGGAGGGGGTCATTTTGATTCAGCGGGTGGTTCCTTAAACAAAACGTTTATTAAATTTTCCAAACTTTTTAAAAAAATATGAAACTAAACAACACTAACCCAATTGAATCTACCCATTTACAGGAGGTGACTCAAATTTTTATGGGGTTTTGTTCTTTTATTTCAATTATTCATAATAAAAAAGTAAATTTACCAAATATTTTTATATTATTGCTTAAAGATAATAAACTTAGAACGATTTTAAAAGATCTTTTAGATATACAAACCGATTTTGAACTAGTTCAACTGTTTTTATTCTTTGAACCTTCATTATATAAAAGCAAATACATTATGAAATATGTTAACAGCAAAAGAAAGAAATTGATTTTGTAGAGATATATTTTATAATTAGTTAATGACCGATTTCGAAAAACTTATCTATAACGTTTATCTTGCTGAAACAAGAAAAGGTCAAAATAAACCATACAAAAGACGAGAAAATTTTGATAAAGTTGATGAATCTACTAAACTTTATCTTTTAAAGTTATCTAATTTTTTCAAAAAACACCGTTCTATTGATTTAAAAAACTTTTTTCAAGCTCCATATAAAATTTATAAAGATAAATCTCATCATGGTTTGGATTTTTATCTTTCTATGAAAGCAATTAAGCTTTACAGAGAGTATATTAATAAACTAAACAGACAAAATGCAGATTCTGATGATTCAAAAGAAGCTTTTAGACGAAGTGCAAAATTTGTCCTTAAATTTTGTAAACTTAACAACATAAAGTTCGGTGATTACATTTTATACAAAAAAGAAAATGAAATGAATTCATTTTTTGATCATTTAAAACACGGGAAAGTATCAATTTATTTTCTTTTTATGTTTTCGCAATTTGATTCCCAAATGAAAACACTGGATGTAGAAATGAGAAAATTTATATTAGGTGATATTGTAGATGATGTATCAAAATTGAGAGCAAAATTTTATAATTGCAATCAAGAAACAAAAAATTTCTTTAATGATGTTTTTAATATCTGTAAAAAAGCATAAGTTGACTTTAAGCGGTCGTATGTATAATAATTTCTGTTACGGTAACGGGTGTTACCTATATACAAAACATAATAATAACAATTATACTAAAAAAATAATATGAAAGAACTAGATGTAGACAGCATGTTTGGTAGCATGGTCGAAAAATTACAAAAGGGTCCGTCGTCTCAACGCGGGCAATATCTAAAAACTGAAGTAGGTAATACTTATACGGTTAGGATTATTCCTAATAAAGAAGATATTAACAAGACGTTTTATGAATACACGTCTTTTGGTTGGACTTCATTCGCAACCGGTCAATATACCGGTGTAGTTAGTCCTATTACATGGAAGGAACGTTGTCCTATTCAAGAAGCAATGTATCGTATCAAAGCTTCAGGTAGTGACGAAGATAAGGATAAGGCAGCAACAGTTACAAAACGTACGCAATGGATTACAAACGTGTATGTTGTAAACGACCCTGTTAATCCTGATAACAATGGCACGATTAAGATCTTGCGATTCGGTCGACAGCTACATAAAATCATTATGGAAGCAATGGTTGGTGAAGAAGCTGAAGAATTGGGTGCAAGAATCTTTAAACTAAGTGACGAAGGATGTGATTTCCGTATCAAAGTTGAAAAGCAAGGTGATTTTCCAACTTATGTGTCATCTAAGTTTAGTATGCCAAAGCCGTTTAAGTCGGATTACCCGGGTGGTGTTAGTGGAATTCTAGATAATATCTTTGATCTTGAAAGCGTTAACCCGGTAAGATCGTATGATGAACTAAAAGAGGTCTTGAACGAACATTTTTATTGCGTAAGTAATGATGAATCTAGTACAACAACGTCTCCAGTAGCAGCAGCAAGTATTGCAACAGCAACTGCAGCAGCAGTCGAACAAGTTGCAACAAAACCTGCAACTGAAACCACGGAAAAGGTTTCAAGTGAAGAAGATATTGATGACTTGTTGGCTAGTTTAGATAATCTCTAAACAAATGTCAGAACAACCTCAAAAAACGGAAGTAAATTATGAAGCGGTGAACTTGGACTCTATGGGTCCAAGTGACCCCATGGACGATGCCATGGCTTTTAAGGCTTTACTTGGTTCAGTAGCCAGTGAATTTCATCAAAACGTGAATGAAAATATGGTTGCTGAATCTACTTCTTTAAAAAAAATAGATCCTCGTAGAATTTTAGAAAAAGGAGTAAGTGAAATTATGGGTCAGCAACGTAATGACCCGCATTTACCCCCGGAAATTCAACAACCCCAACCAATACCTCAGCCAATACCACAACCTCAACCACAAACTAACGGTGCACCGTTACCTCAAGTACAAATTCAACCAGAGTTACCACCACAACCTCAAGAAGATCCAAATCAGCTTACATTAAATTTTGATAATACCGCTACAGCACAAGATATTTTTAATAAGCTTGATAATTTAGAGGCTAAATTAAACAAACTTACAAAATTAGTTGAAAATTTAACGCCACCTAAAAAAAAGCCAGTTGTAAAAAAGTAGATACCTTCTATAATAAGGTATGGTCATTAATATCGAAAATAAGAGTCAATTTGTTAATAGTTTTCTACGACCTATTAGTGCTTTGACTGAGTCTGTTGTTATTAAAAACGTTAATAAGCAGTTTATTTGTATTGCAAATAACGAACAAGGTCTTATTTTATGTGCTACCTATAATACAGGTATAAATGATACAATACAACTTAACATACCTAATGTTAAACGTTTGGAGAAGGTAATCTCCTTTATAGAAACTGACGATCTTAAGTTAGATTATAAAGCTAATGCACTATCTTACAAAGATAAAAAAATTCGATTTAAATACCATTTTCTAGACGATAATATTATTCAATCTCCTAAATTAAGCATGAATAAAATTAACTCACTTACTAGTGAGATTGAATTTAAAATTGATTATTCTAAAATTTCTGAATTAGCTAAAGGTGCTGCATTTGTTTCTGAATCAGATAAATTATATTTCAACCTTTCAAGTGAAGGGGTACATGGTGAAATAACTGATAAGTCAAATTCATCAGTAGATAGTTATTCAATTCTTCTTACTGAAGAAAATGTTAATGTTGAAAAATCATTTCCAGTACATTTCGATATTGTAAGACTACTAGCAAATACCTCAGGTGAAGAAGTAACAGTAAAAATTAATACCGAAATGGGGTTTTGTTTGTTTGAAGTAGATAATGGGGTATCAAAACTTAAGTATATTGTATCTGGGTTACAACAATGAAGAATAAAATTTCTACATTAGGTTATTTTAAAAAACGTTTAAAGGATAACGGGTTTATTATTTTAGACTTATTTAAAAATTATGGGGATCAAGATAATCGAAAATGGACTGTCATGGTTAACCCTAGTCAAGAAAGCGTTATTATAACTTGTAAATTAGAACACGATTTTGACTCCCCTATTTTTGAGTTTAACGACTCGTTACATAAAATACCCTTTAAATTAAGTACATCTTCCATGGAAGTTATTGTTGAAAAATTATTAACTGAATTTAAAGTTAGTAACGATAACAAAACTTCACCATATTACAGAAAAAAAGCTTGAATTTAACTGTATCTAATTTATATATTTTATATGAGTGAAATAGTTGACATTACACCTGAACTAGAACAAAGCGATGGTACAATTAAGGTATTGGTTATCGGTAAAGGTTATGTGGGATCAAATTTATCTACATTTTTATCTACTGATAATGAAAATCTGGAAGTACACAACATTAGTAGAGATCAAGTTGATTATTTAGATAGAAATACGTTGGCTGGGTTTTTGTATCAGTTTTCAGAAGAAGGTATTGTATTCGATACAATTGTAAATGCTGTTGGTTATACCGGCGATACAAACATTGATGATGCAGAAAATGATAAAGAATTAGCATTTTTGCTTAATACCGTTTTTCCTGTTACACTCGCTTCAGTTGCACAAGAATTTAACGTTGCAAGAGTTATTAATATTATGTCGGGTTGTATTTTTGACGGTGCACCTGAGACTAAAGAGGGTGAAAATCAAAGAGCGTGGTTGGAATCAGATGTACCTAACTTTGGTATGTTTGATGATGATTCGTCTTATTATAGTAAAACAAAGCATGCAGCAGAACTTATTACATCATCGTCGTTTAGTAATATAATGAACTTACGTATTAGAATGCCTATTGGTGAAATTAATCACAAACGCAATCTTATTAATAAATTATTAAACTACGACACAATTCTATCAGAAAAAAATTCTGTAACGTATATTTACGATTTGTTTAACTTTGTTTATAATATGGTTATTGCAGATGAAGTATACCCCGGTACATATAATGTTGTTAACCCAGGGTTTTTGGATGCAAAAGAGTTATTTGAAGTTTTACAAGAAAGAAAAACTGATTTGGTAAACTTAGGTTTAA